>Ga0233386_1000055_pt1 | contig 41785 bp, 33 predicted proteins | sample ElkDunMinimDraft_17_FD_191544 | JGI IMG/M metagenome (GOLD analysis project Ga0233386, IMG submission 191544) | Fecal eukaryotic communites from dung pellets of Tule Elk in California, USA - Elk Dung G4 | ecosystem: Host-associated > Mammals > Digestive system > Large intestine > Fecal | place...
TGGTTACTATGTTGACACTGCTGGTAAAAACGCAGACCGAATTAAGGCGTATATACGACAACAATTAGAGGAGGATAAATTGGGCGAACAACAGTCTATGTTTGGCAAGTAGTGCCCGTTTACGGGCTGCCTAGTAAGGACTCTTGCAGGTGGCAGATTGACGTGCGTGCCCTTGCACGCCGCTAGTATTGTAGGGCTACGCCCGTATATGAAGAACCGCCGGCTTCGCCGGCGGGTCACTTTTTTAAGGTATTTCCATGTTTGGTTATAAAAATTAGAGTTTAATTGTTCTTAGTATTTTTAGGTGAAAAGACAAAGAATCGGAAAAGGGAATAAGACACTAATACATAAGCGATATTAGCAAAAAGGTTTGCTATATAACCAGGTTTTATCCAAGTTAATATGGTTGTTGGTAATGTTTTCATAAAATAATCGCTTAATAAATAGTCACACAATTTTAATACTAAAAGATTCACTAAATAAGCAATAAGAAAAACAATAATAAACCGAATAATTTCAGATCTTTTTTTGTTCTGACTTTTAAAGTTCCAAATACGATTACATAAGTATGAATTTATCGCCCCAGCAACAAAACCTAAAAAATTGGATAAAACTAAATTAAGAGAAAAAAGTTGGTATAAAACCCAAACCACCAATAGCGATATAAGTGTATTTAAAATACCGATTAGGTTATATTTCAAAAAATGCACTAGAATTCTCCTAAATACTTAAATCGTTAACAATTTGATCCATAAAAAGCCAACCATCACCAATAAGGAAAATTTTATTCTTATTAAAATCTAGAAAACCTTTTTCGTACCAGTGTATTAAATTTTTCTTTGGAACTTCATAATCATATTTTCTCTGAAGGTTTTCTATATCTAAACCTTCTGCTTGCCGTAAAGAGAGCCAAATTTCTTCTAATATTTCAGCGTTTCTATCTAGAATATCTTTTTCATATAAAGAATCTTTGCAACCATTCTTTATCCAAGATTTCCAATGACTGTAACGCATAGGAGCATTGAATCTGATTTTATTTATAAAGGAATGGGCTCCAGGACCTATTCCTAGATATTCTCCGCGTTGCCAATAATTTTTATTATGCAAACTTTCTTTGCCTAAAAGAGCAAAATTAGATACTTCATAGCGATGGAATCCATGAGTTTCTAATAATTCTACTCCTACTTTATACATTGGCGCATATAGCGATTCATCAACAAAAAGTTTGCCTCGACGAATTTTAGATTCAAGCATTGTTTGTGGTGAAATTTGTAATCCATAAAAACTGATATGTGAAGGGGTATATTCTAATAGCGTTTTTAAATCTTGCTTAAAATCTTCTAAAGTTTGATTAGGCAACATAAACATCAAATCAGCATTAAACTGAATATCGTTGTTTTGAATATGATTCAATATTTTTAATGCGTCATAAGCCATTTGCGGAAAATGTGAACGGCCAATAGTTTTTAAAAGTTCTTGATTAAAAGTTTGAATCCCTAAGCTAAAACGTTTTACACCAAAATCTTTTGCTGCATATACTTTTTCCATAGAACAAGATTCTGGATTAAATTCCATTGAAACTTCTTGTAATTTGTTTATTCTTACTCCATTTTTTTGTAAAGCATTGAAAATTTTTTCTAATAAAGGAATTGGTAATTGAGATGGTGTACCGCCACCAATATAAAGAGTTTCTGCTTTTTCAAAAAAGTCTGGAAATTGCAAATGCAAATATTCCATTTCATGTTCTAACAAATCAACATATTCTGCATACAGCCGTTCTGGAGCAGCTAATACAGAAAAATCGCAATAATCGCAAACTTTATTGCAAAAAGGAACATGTAAGTACAAACCACGCATAATCAAGATTATTTTAATTTAAAAATAAAAAATGATTCATTATGGACGAAATATCAACAGAATAAATCTTTTTTTTAAACCCTTTTTTGTTGAAGAGAGTTTATATTCTCAATATGCAAAAAAAGCCTTTTCAAAAACTGAAGAAAAAAATTGCCGACAAATATTCTTTGCCGATTCTTGCATTATTGGCAGTTCTTACTCTTCTTTTTGTGGCAACGCTTTTATTTGGAGAATCTTATAAAGATATTTTTTTAATTCTTATGATTTGGTCTCTCCCATTGTTTTTTCATTAAAGGTGTGTCTTAATGCTATCTAGGATAACAAAACGCAAATTTAAAGCAATGTGTTTTTATATGTCGAGCTGGCTTTTAGGTTGCTTTGCTTTTATTTTGTTATACTATTTTGGTACACCTAATGTTTTTAGTTTCTCTTTTTACCTTTATATTATCCAGTTTTCAATATTTACAGGGCTTTCACAAGGCATTTATGATATTTTGATTCTTCAAGATGATAAAGACCATCGCTCAGTTATTCCCTCTCTTTTGATTCGTTCTCTTTATCTTTCTTTAACCATAGTTATAAATATATCCCTTTGCGTATTTATTGAACACTTGTATTCAACAGGGTCTCTTATTTCTGAAAATAGTTTGACTGCTTTATGCCAACATTGGTCTGAAAATTCAACAAGAGCTTTTGCGATTTATTCTTTTTTATTGGGGTATCTCATTACTTTTATTCGTTCGGTTCATAAGAAATTTGGAACTCGTGTTTTAATAAATACCGTTCTTGGAAAATACCAAGAACCGACAGAAGAAGAACGCGTTTTTATGTTTGTTGATTTGCGGCAATCAACAGCGTTAGCAGAAGAATTGGGAAATTTTAAGTATAGTAGTTTTTTAAGGGATTATTACCATTACCTTTCAAACTGTTGTGAAGAAAACCATGGGGAAATTTATCAGATTGTGGGGGATGGAGTTGTACTTTCTTGGGCAATGAAAAAATGTATCAAGAAACCAAGACCGATTTTTTGTTTTGAAGATTTAATACTCTGTTTTCAACGTTTAGCTCCGTATTTTCAAAAAAAATATGGTAGAATTCCTTCTTTTCGGGCGGCAGCGCATTGTGGAAAAGTAATTGTAAGTGAAGTTGGAAATTTTGGTAGCGCGATGGCTTATCACGGAGATGCTGTTAATACTACAGCTCGTTTGCAAACACTTTGTTCTCAAAATAATTATGAATTCTTAATTAGTGAAGAATTGCTCTTAAAATTGAAAAAAATGGAAAAATACCACCCAGAGAATAAAGGGATTATGGAACTTAAGGGTAAAAAAAGAAATATTTTTGCATATACTCTTGATTTTTCCCTTGACAACCGAAAAAATATTTCCTAACTTGTGGCTACTCTCGCGGGAATAGCTCAGTTGGTAGAGCATAACCTTGCCAAGGTTAGGGTCGGGGGTTCGAGTCTCCTTTCCCGCTCTAAAAAAAACGATGTAATAACATCGTTTTTTTTTTGTTTTTATAAGAAAAATGTTCAAAAGAAACTTGCTTTTTTAAAAATTTAAAGTTCTGAATGAAAATATACTAGCGAGTTTTTGTTTTTTATTGTAGATTATATCTTGTAATTTTACACTTACCCCTATGGAGGCTTAAAATGAAAAAGATTATTATGGCTTTTGCAGTTACAGCTTTTCTTGTTGGTTGTGCAGGGACTCCTCAAGAAAAATCCGCGGACATTCTTGTAGAAATGCAAATGAAAAAAGTAAATCTCATTAAAAAGGAACATATTCCTGCCGGTTTGGGTATAGGCATTTCTAAAGATGAGCAAATTGCAATGGAAAAAGCAGACCAAAATGCTCGTGTTGATTTAGCTAAAGAAATTGATGCTCAAATGAAAGCCCTTACAAAAAATTTTAAAGAAGAAGTGGGCGGTGATATTGTAGAACATTTTCAAACAGCTTCTAAAACAGTTGTTGATACACGTATGAATGGAGCTACATTAACAGATGTTAAAGTGGAGACAACAGAAGATGGTCAATTTAAAATTTATGGCATTATGACTCTTGAAGTTGATTTAGTTTCTGAATATTTAAAATCTCTTCAAGATACTGACGCCGCTAATGAAGAAATGAAAAATAAAATTCGGGCAGCAGCTGATAAAGCTTATGCCGAACTTGATGCACAAACAAAATAATTTTTCTTGATTTAAATTACTGACGTTAAATACACTACCTTTTTAGGTAGTGTATTTTTTATTTTCAAAAAGATTCTAAATTTGTGTGTATGGAAAATCGCCCTAATTCTTTAGATTTGCCGGCTTTTAAAAGTTTTGAAGGAACTCTTCGTGTTCCTGGTTCTAAAAGTATTTCAAATAGAGCACTTTTGCTTTCTGCTTTAGCTAAAGGTGAAACTAGGCTCCATTATCTTTTACAAAGTGATGATACCATACACATGGGGAACGCTTTAGCGCAACTTGGTGTTGATATTTCTTTTTTTGAAAATGGTACTGAAGCTGTTATTAAAGGACTTGGCTCTTCTTTTGTAGCGCAAGAAGGCAAATTTTTCCTTGGTAATGCCGGAACTGCAATGCGTTCTTTAACGGCTGCTTTGTGTTTAGGAAATGGTAAATTTACGCTCCATGGTGAACCAAGAATGCATGAACGTCCTATTGGCGATTTGATTTTTGCTTTGCGTTCTTTAGGGGCAGATATTCGTTGTTTAGAAAATGAATCTTATCCTCCGCTTGAAATACATGCAAATGGCTTAAAAGGTTCTTCTGTTTCTGTTCGTGGAAACATTTCTAGCCAGTATTTAACAGCTCTTTTGCTTTGTGCTCCTTATACAGAAAATGGTTTAACCATTACTGTAGAAGGCGAACTCATTTCAAAGCCTTACATTGCGTTAACGCTTTCTATGATGAAGGATTTTGGGATTACAGTAAAAAACAATAATTTTGAATCTTTTGAAATACCAAAAGGTGTTTATATTGCTCCTGGTGATTACGAAATAGAAGGAGATGCATCTTCGGCGAGTTACCCATTAGCGGCGGCAGCGATTTCTCATGGTAAAGTTCGTGTAGAGGGCGTGGGAGAAAATAGTATTCAAGGTGATATTCGCTTTGCAAGTGTTTTACAACAAATGGGTGCTTTGATTACCTATGGTAAAAATTGGGTAGAATGTAAAGGGTATGAATTGAATGCTATTGATATGGATTTAAATCATATTCCAGATGCGGCGATGACTATTGCTGTACTTGCGTTATTTGCTAAAGGAACAACAAAAATCAGAGGCATTGCTAGTTGGAAAGTTAAAGAAACTGATAGACTTTTTGCGTTAAAAACAGAACTGCAAAAACTTGGTGCATTTGTTGAAACGGATGATGATTCTATAACTATTACGCCACCAGCAAAATTAAAATCAGCAAGTATAGATACTTATAATGACCATCGCATGGCAATGTGTTTTAGTTTAGTTTCTCTCGGAGGAACTCCTATTACTATAATGGATCCAGCTTGTGTAAATAAAACCTATCCCAGTTATTTTGATGATTTTATGCGGTTAGCGAAATGAGCCGGATTTTATTTGTTTTTCTTTTCTGTTTTTTTTCAATATCTTTTGCAGAAAGTTTATTCCCTTTAGAAAATTATCAAACTTTAGTGGATTCAATGGTTCCAGAATCAAAACTAGGACTTTCTATTCGTTCTTTAAAAACAGGGAAAGAATTAGCCAATATTCGAGCTAGTGAACCTTTTACTCCAGCAAGTACTTTAAAAACTTTAACTACAGCAGCCGCACTTTATCACTTACCTTTAAATTATGAACCACAAACCCACTTTTTTTTAGACGGAAGTGTTTCGCAAGGTGTTTTTAAAGGGATTCTTCGTATTCGTGGTGAAGGTGACCCCAATATTTCTGCTCGTTTTTACCCAGAACCTCTTTATTTGTTACATGCAATGGCTGATTCTTTAAAAGAATTGGGTATAGATTCTCTTGTTGGCAAAATTGAATTAGATACTTCCTTTTATTCTGGGCCTAGAAAACCTCTTTATTGGGCTCCTCATTTTTATAATGCGTGGTATGGTGCAGAGGTTTCTCCTTTGCAATTTAACGATAATTGTACATTGATTCGTTTGAAACCAGGCAAAAAAATTGGAGATACTGCAACCATTTCTATTCACCCTGATGTGGGTTATGTACAAGTGAAAAATGAATTAGTTACAGGGAAAAAGAAACGCCGCCGTTGGACTTTGGCTTTAAATGATACTTTGCCAATTATTACTATTGGCGGAAATATTGGCGAAAAAATAGATTCAGTGAGTTTAGTTTTACCTGTTAGAAATCCTCCTTTATATTTTAAACATGCTCTTTTATTTGCATTAAAAGACAAGGGGATTGGATTTCAAGAAACAGAAAATATTTCACGCGGGATAGAAATTAAATCTTTTTCTTTTTCGGCGGCGCCATTTCTTAGCATTTTAGATGAAATCAACCAAAGGAGTCAAAATTTACATGCTGAAACACTATTACGTAATATGGGAAAAATTGTAGCTAATAAAGGTAATGTGGAAGGTGGAAAAATTGCGATTCATAAATATTTAAATCATATTGGTTTATCTCCTGAGGATTTTTACTTTGTGGACGGAAGTGGACTTTCTCAAAAAAACAAAGTAAAACCTTCTGCAGAAAGTGCGTTACTTTTTAAAGTTGCTCGTTCATCTTTTGCCGACACTTATATCAGAAGTCTTGCTTCTCCTGATATTGGCACTGGTTCAAAACGCATGAAAGGGATTTTGCACCCTTGGCGTACTCGGTTTAAAACAGGTTTTATTGGTGGCGTTCATGCTCTTGCTGGCTATATATTTACCACAGAAGATACGCTAGCAGTTGCTCTTTATTTAAATGAAACAGGTAAAAATCCTGATGCTATTTGTAAAGACGCGTTAGATTCTATTTGGTTACGCCTTGTGAATTTTACAGATGCAGAATACGCGCATGTTTTAAAAGCCAAAGAATTATGGCTTAATGCTATTTCTAAAAAAGGTTTGAATGAAAGAATTCGTTATTTTTCAGAAGCCCTTAAAGAAACTCCTTATAATTTAGGCCCGACTGGTGAAGGGTTTAAAGGTAAAATTGATTCAAAGCCTGTTTTCCGTTTAGATTCTGTTGATTGCGTCACTTATATGGAAAGTGTTTTAGCGTTAACATTTGCTCCCCATGAAGATTCTTTATTGTCTACACTAAAACAGATCCGTTACTTAAATGGTGAAGTAAGTTATTTAAATCGCAAGCATTACTTTGTTGCCGATTGGATTCAAAAAAGTGATTTTGCAAAAGTTCTTGAAGACAAAAATACTCAAATAATGAAACGAACCCTTCCTAAAAAGAAATTTTTCAAAAATAAAGGGATAGATTTTTCAAACGATGAAAAAATAGAATTTGCTTATTTGCCTTTAGATAAAGCCAAGGATTTTGCGAGTAAAAATTGGAATGGCGTTTCTGAAATTCGTGGGGTAGGATTTGTTTTTGCTGGCGATGTGGTTGACGTATTCCATGTTGGATTTTTGCTTTTAAACCCAGGCGAAAAACCAATTTTTAGACATGCTTCTCAAATTTCAGGGAAAGTTATTGACCAGACTTTAGAAAGCTACTTAGAAAAGTCTAAAAAGAAAATTCCAGGCATTGTGCAGTTTGAGTTTTTGGGAAACTAAGCTTAATTCTTTTCAAAACTTTGAATAAACATTTCTTTATTTAAAGTGGATTTCACATTGAATTTACTATCCTCTAAAAACACTTTTTCTATGATATTCCAAATATTTTTTTCTATCTTCATCCATGGGCAAAAGCTGAATATATGAATCATTTTTTAAACCGATACGTTGAGCATTTTTGGGAGTAAGCCACTGTGAAACCAAAACATGTTTTTCATCAGTAAAAGTAATAAAACCCTGATCAAACAATCTATCATATAACGGAGAAAGAATAAAGCCATTTTTGGGATCTATTCTTTCATTTTCATTTGATACCGCCCAAGGTTTTATATGACTAGCAACAAGTAATCTTTCATCGTTAATCATAGTAATTGGACAAAATGGACATTCTTCCAACAATGTGTTGCGATACTTTTCTTGACCAATCCGCCTAGATTCTTTTATTTTCTTATTATTGACATCATATTTTTCAACATATTCCCTAACAATACCATTTTTTTTACCATAATTAAAAACTAAAGGACCATTCTTTTTCAAAGCAATAGCTTCAAAATCAACAAATAATTTCAAGTAAAAACAAAATTTCTCATCAGGGCTTTCAACACGCATAGCTGAGATATAACTAACCAAAGGCAAAGAAAGTTCTCTTATTAGATAATAACCTTCATCATTTGAATTTATATAACCTCGAATTCCTTCAATTTGTTGTTGATCTTGAACATAAAAATAAATCACATCATCAAGCATCAATACTTTTTTATAACGTTCTTCCCAAAGAAATCCTAAATCGTTCTTCCCTCGATAACAATATGACGGACTCAAATATTCTGCTCTGATAGTTTCCATATATGAAATCAAATCTTGTTTCAGTAGAAAACATTTTGCAGTGAAACCAATTTCTCCAAAGAAACTTCGCATAGAATCCTTTGAACCAAAATACAACTTTGCCTCACCATTTCCTCTTCCAATTTTATTTTTAGAGAGAACAAAACAATCTGGAATAGTTACAATACTATCATACACATCTACAAATTTGTATTCACCCGCTATTTTCATCTTACACCCCATATTTTGTTATATCCATCTGCTTAAGAATAGCAATCAAAACATCAACCACAATACTATTTCCTGCTTGTTGATAAGTCGCTGTATCGGATACAACAATTTTAAAACTATCTTTAAATCCCATTAAACGAAGACATTCTCGTGGAGTAAGTTTTCGTATTCTTCCTTTGTGCGTAACATAATTATCAACTCCAGCACGATGCATTTTATGCATTGATTGTAACAAGGGGCGCGCTATAAGCAAGTCTGTAGCCGTTGATGTTTTAAATTTTTTTGTTCCAGCTGCTAGTACATATTTCGCAACTTTTTCTGACAAATAATATTTTTCTTCAACATCTTTTACATCAAATATGAACTCATCAAAAGCCTCATTTGAGGAAGTTAGCTTTGAATCCGGATGAAAGACAAAATCTCCATGCCAGTTAAACTGCTGATTTTTCTTTTGGCATAATGCAACATCCCCATTTATTTGCGTATAACTTTTTACGTAATTTTTATGACTTGTAACAAATTTTATTCCTTTTTCTCTCAAAAAATATTTTGATTCTATATAATCTTCAAGAAAATCGTACATCACATATTCTAGTGGAATCGGAGCAGGAAACTCAAATTTGATCTTTTTTTTAAATCCTAAACAATAAACACGCTCACGATTTTGTGGAATACCATAATCTTTACTATTCAGTACTCTAAAAAAAACTTGGTATCCTAGTTCTTCAAATATATCGTGCATAACTTGCCAGGTTCGACCATTATCATGATTTAAAAGACCACGAACATTTTCAAAAAGAAAAACCTTCGGAGAAGTTTCCTTTACAACGCGTGCAAATTCATAAAATAATGTTCCTCTTGCATCTTCAAAACCAAGCCTTTTTCCGACCATTGAAAATGCTTGACATGGAGCTCCACCGACAATAAAATCTACTTTACCTGCATAGGGTTCAGCGTCAAAATCACGAACATCACTAAACCATTTTTTTCATCAAGATTGTAATTTGCTAAATAACTCTTTTTACAATTCGGTTCAATATCACCAGCAAAAATGATTTCATGCTTTAATCCAAGTCTTTGAAAAGCATGTTCAATAGCTCCAATTCCACTAAATAAGGTCCCAATACGTATATTTCGTTCTGGATGCAAAAATTTTTTTTCTTTCCAATTCGCATTAGAAGAAATGGGTGTTTGTTGAACTTCTCTAGATATTAATTTTTCAACTCTTTTTTTTATAATTCTTTTTACACGAACAATTTTCGTATTCGATTCGTTAATCTCTCTCTCAACTGTCGTCACACTAACTCCACATTAAAGGTGTCAGAGATTCTCACCCTTATGCACACAATTGCGACTCTAGACTAACAAAAAAAGGGCGTAAAGTCGTTCTAACGTGCCTACTATCGCTGCGGGTTACCACACCCTTCCGTACAATAAGCACAAACGACCCACGCCCCAAAGGGGCATGAGCGCTCGCCTTATCCTCGTACGGTTAGAAAGTGGTAGTTTCAGCGATGAGAATAAGAGACGAATCTCATAAAAACCAAACGAGAGCCACAATCATTGTGGTTCTCTATGTCTTTCCCCAAATAATATATTTTTTTCGAATTTGCCTTATTTTTTTTAAAATTTATTAATAATTTTGATTTTAAATCTGCGGCATATAAAGTAAACGGTTCATGCACTTTGGCCATTCTCTATAATGCGAAACAAACAGAATAGATGTTTTGTCTGAAAGGAAGTTCAGTAAATCAAATAATCGTTCGCGTGATTTTTCATCCATTCCTTGCGTGGGTTCATCTAACACAAGAACTTTTGGTGGGCGAATGGCTGCTCTTGCAACAAGCGCAAGGCGTTTTTCCATTGTGGAAAGCGCAGCGAAAGGAATTTCTGGGTTTGTAAAGCCAAGTTCTTTAAGCCAATGTAAAGCCTTGGTGCGTTCTTCATAATTAATTTCTTGAAAAAGGCCTAAATTGCTTGAAAAACCTGTGCAAAGGACTTCATAAAGTTTCAGCTTTTCTTTATAATGCAAAGCAAGTTCTGGGGAGAAAAAACCTATTTGTGCTTTGTGTTCCCAAACATCTAAACCTTGACCTGGTCGCATGCCAAGTAAAACGACATCGTTGTTGTACATTTGCGGATGGTCGCCAGATAAAAGGGCTAAAAGAGTGCTTTTCCCAGCACCATTAGGGCCCATAATAACCCAATGTTCACCTTTTCGCATTTGCCAATTTAAATTACGTATAATTTCATTTTCGCCGAATCGAATCGTGACATTTTTTAAATCAAAAAGAATTTCTCCATTTAAAGGTGCTTTTGAAAGAATTTCTGTTGAATATTGCTTTGGAGCGCTATTCTTTTTTATGATGTTTTCTTCAGTTTCTGTTTTAAATTCAATGCTTTCAAGTTTTCCATTCAAAAACACAAACGCCGGTATGCCAGCTAATAATTCATCTTCTCTTTGCATTCTAAAAATAGAACGAATATTAGTGTGCGCTAAATTTTTTAAAACATGAGTTAAGTGTTTTCGGTATTCTGGGTCAAGTCCGCCAAAAGGGTCGTTAAAATAAGCCCATTCCGGACTTTCCATCCAAAGTCGGGCAAGTAAAACACGGCGCAGTTCTCCATTTGAAAGGCTTATCAATTTTTTTTCTAATATGTCTGATTTTAATGAAGCTAATTCTAAAGCACTTTCTAAAAGTTCTGGATTGGTTTTTGGGAATGGTTCAGAATCTACAAAGAATTCTGTTTGCAAAAAAAACTTTGGAGATAGCAATAAATCTTTAACTAAAAGAGCTTCTTCACCTGCAATGCTTATATAACGTTCTTGCCAAAACGGAGTAACAGCCCGCCTAATTTTTTGCTGAATAGCTTCGGAAAAAACAGAAACGTAATTTTGTTTTTTTAAAAAATCAGTAATGTGTTTTTCTGCACTTGACAATGGGTCCAAAATTTGAACCTGTGAGTATTTTACAAATAAATTATTTAAACATTCAGTTATATTAGTTTGATTCATTTTATAAAAGGCCTTTAATTTTAAAGCAAAAATAGAAAAATCTCTTTGTTTTATAATTTTTAATAAAATTTCACACTTGTTTAGAATAAAAAACTTGACATAATTTGGCGAATATTTTTAATTTTTATTGAAAGGAGTTTGTTTATGGGTACATTCAAAATCAGAGCATTATTGCTCTTGTCTTTTTCTTTGTCTTTTGCAGTAACTTCAAAAGATTTACCAATGACTGGGTGGGCAACTGTCAACAATACTACAGGGGGACTTGGTTATGATACCGTTACCGTTGATAATGTTTCTGCCTTAAAGTCATACGCAGAAGATGGCAATAAAGTCATTTTTGTAAAGCCAGGGAATTATCTTGGGCCAATTAACGTTGGTTCTAATGTTACGATTTATGGCTATCAAGGTGCAGTCATTCAACAGCCTTCAACAGGAAGCGCAATGAAACTCAGCGAATCAAAAAACGTTATTATTCGCAATTTAGAGTTTCAAGGTGTTGGTGCTCTTGATGAAGATGACGAAGATTGTTTACAGATAAATAAAAATTCTACTAATGTCTGGATTGATCACGTTTATATTTACGACGGTCATGATGGAAATTTAGATATCACCAATGGTTCTAATTACATCACTATTTCATGGACAAAATTTGCTTATACAAATGCTTCTTCAAATCACCAGTTTAGTAACCTTATCGGAAACAGCGATTCTAAAACTAGTGACGAAGGAAAACTTAAAGTGACATTTCACCACACTTGGTGGAGTGATGGTGTAAAAGAACGCATGCCTCGCGTTCGCTATGGTCAAGTTCACCTTTACAATAATCTTTTTGATAGTAAAAATTCAAGCACTTGTATTCGGGCCGGAATAAAGGCCGATTTAAGAGTAGAAAACAATGTTTTTATTGGGGTAAATAAACCGATTGATTTATATGAAAATGATTTTACTGCTGTTAGCGCGAACGGAAATTATTTTGAAAATACTTCGGGCAATACAAGTGGAAGTGGTAATGCTTTTACGCCAGGTTATACAGTTTCGCCTACTGATGTAAGTACGCAAGCTAAAGCTTACGCCTTGCGCGATTCTATACAACTTTACGCAGGTGCTACACTCCCTGACCCAGGCACTACAGCTACACCAAATCCAATACTTTCTTCTTCGTCCACAATATCTTCTTCATCAGTTGCAATTCTTTCTTCTAGCAGTCAAGAAAAAAGCAGTTCTTCTGTAGCTTCTGGTAATGCAGCAAGCCTTACAAAACATGGTGCCGGTTCTTCTTCACAGACAGTAAACCAAGGAGATTCTATTCAAAGTTTCTATTACACTTTTGAAAACGCCACAAGTGCTAGTGTTTCTGGTTTACCCGAAGGCCTCCTTTCTAGCATTAAAGGCAACAATATTCACATTTCTGGAATAGTTTCTTTTTCTGCTGAAGCAAAAGAATACCCTTATGTTATAACAACTGTAGGAGGCTCCCCTGATGTCACAAAGAAAGGAACCATTACAGTAGTTGCTGTAGAACAAGATTCTTCTGAAATAAATCCAACACCAAATGATTCTTCAACAAACTCGATTGTTCAAAATAAACAAAACCTTTTTGTAATTCCGCAATCTTTTGCAGAACAAGGGAAAATTGAATTTTATTCTACCAAATCAGGAATTTCAAAAATTTTCTTGTTTGATGTGAATGGTGTTATGCTAAGATCAAAAACTATTAACACGCAATCTGGTTTTAACGCCATTACCATTGAACGAAAAGGAATTTCTTCAGGAGTGGTATATTTGGTGTTGCAAACTCCAGAATATTCCTTAAAAAGACGAATTGTTATTGAATAAAATAAAACGTTAAAAGTAACTCGCCGGCTTTAGCCGGCGCACTTATTATGACTTAGTCCATTTTAAATAAACATTCAACAAACCAGTCCAAAAAATTGAAAGTTGACGCAGCTTATAAAAAAATATTTTTTATAATTTGTTCTGTAGAAGCATGGAAGATAAAAACTAAATATGGCGGTGTCCTAACTATTCATAAGGAGTTGTAATGTCTTTTATGCGTTATATTTTTTTGATTTTGTTCGGAATACACTTGTTTAGTTCTGTTGCATTAGCAAGCGATTTAAATTCGTTTGATACACAAATAAATAAAAACATACAACTAACAGAAATAGATAGTGTTGAAATTTACCAGAACTTAATTGCAGAAGAAAACTATAATGCTAATTACAAACCAAATATATCAGGAATGATTGTTGGAGGAACTTTGTTTGGGCTAGGCACCTTCTCAATAGGAGCAGGATACTATTTATTGTATGAATATTCAAATTCTAAAGACTGGGGAAATGAATTTGCTGCGAAAATGGAAGGTACAATCTGTTTATTAGGAGGTGGATTGTTATTTGTTATCGGAACGCCTCTTTTGGCATATAATATTTATCAATATAACGTTCGTAAAAATCATGCCAACAAACGCGATGAATACATAAGAGCTTACAAACGTTATAAAAAACAAAAAGAAGAAACATCATTACAAATTATGCTTTTACCTTCTATAAATTTTGCACAGAACACTGCAGGTTTTAGTGCTGTTGTTGCATTTTAGTTTGTTTTCATAAAAACAAATTTGAACTAGTTGAAATAGAAAAAATTACACACTGAAGTAAGCAACTGGACTGATAGAGTCCAATTTTCATTGAAAAAAATCCCACTTCTTTTGAAGTGAGATTTTTGAATTTAAACTACGCTTTTTATCAAATTTTCTTTAGAATAAATAAATGACCAGGTGCTTTTGAAGGTTCTAAACGAACAAAATTTTTAGAACCACGCCAAACAAATGATTCATCAGTAATGACATCTTTCAAGAAATAGAAAGCGTCTTCTTCTAAACCAAGTTTTGACATATTTAATTCAACAAGTCCTTCTTGTGTATTATCCATATCTAAGTTTGCAATGCAAAGGATTCTATCTTCACCAAGAACTTTTGAATACACCATCAACTGGTCATTTGCAGCGTAATGGAATTCCAAGTTGTCGTATTCTTGCAAAGCAGCATGAGCCAAACGAGCTTCGTTTACTCTACGAATAAAATCTCTGATACCAGGAGAATTCCAATCGTGAACCTTGTATTGATACTTTTCACTATCTTGCAACTCTTCTTTAATTGGCGAAGGAATGTTTTCGCAGAGTTCATAACCATTGTAGAGTCCAGTAAGACTAGAAAGTGTTGCTGCTAAGAAATAACGCAACTGGAAGGCATTCGCTCCTTTATAAGCCAAATACTTCGGGAAAATATCTGGAGTTGTTGGGAAGAAAATCCCACGCATATATTCTTTAGCATTTGATTGAGTGAGTTCTTTCAAGTATTGTTCAAATTCCCACTTTTCACTACGCCAAGTAAAATAAGTGTAGCTCATGTCAAAGCCAGCTTTTGCTAAGCGATGCATCATTTTAGGGCGAGTGAAGGCTTCTGCTAAAAACACAAGTTCAGGACGTTTTTCTTTAACATCAGAAATCAGCCATTCCCAGAATGGGAACGGTTTGGTATGTGGGTTATCAATACGGAAAATTTCAATTCCTTTATCGGCCCAGAATAAAATGATATTTTCAATTTCTTGCCAAAGTGCTTTATAATTTTCGTTGTAATAATCAAACGGATAAATGTCCTCGTATTTTTTAGGAGGATTTTCGGCAAACTTGATGGAACCATCTGGTTCATGATAGAACCATTCCGGATGATCTTTTACATAAGGGTGGTCAGGGCTACAATTCAAAGCAATATCTAATGCAAGGCGTAAGCCCTTTGCACGAGCTGCTTTGGCAAACTTTTCAAAATCTTTCATGGAGCCAAGTTCTGGATCCACCGCAAAATGCCCACCATGCTTATTTCCTACTGCGTATGGGCAACCAGGTTCTAACGGTTTTCCCTTTTTATCTGTCTTTGCATGAAGCGCATTGTTAGCACCTTTTCGGTTCGTAATTCCAATAGGGTGAATTGGTACAAGATAAACAGTATCAAACCCCATTTCTGCAATGTAATCTAATTGCTTTTCACAATCTTTCCATGTAGCACTTTTAGAAGGATCACTACCCTGACTTTTTGGCCACATTTCATACCATGTACCAATGCGAGCGTAAAGCGGATCTACGCGCAATTTCATTACAGGACTTTCAGTAGGAACATCTTTTGGTTCAAGCGTCCAAGCAACCACTTTGTATTCGTAATAACCAATGTTTTGCACAATAAAAGAGCCTTCCCAAAGGTCATTATCAACAAAATACATGGGTGCTTTTTCCCATTTCTTTTTGGAAATATGGCGATACATAATGGCAGCATCGTATTTTTCATGACTGTGTCTGAAAATATCGGCCTGGATGGTTACAGAATCGCCGGGTTCACGTTTAAGCATAAAACGCCCACCTTCAATTTGCGGGCGAATATTCTCTATTACAAGATTGTCTTTTAAAGAAGGTATAGTAGCCATAGCTTAAATATAAATTATCTGTTTCCAAAAAAATCAAATTTTAGAATAAGGATTCCATTTTTGGACTTCCTTTGAAGATTAGATAGATTTTATATTTGTCGTATGTCAAAATGGCGAGCATTCTTTTTAAGTTTTCTGCTCTTTTTTTCTGTAAGCCAAGCTAGTGAAAGAATTCCCTTATGGGAAAACCTTTTTTATCGTATTGGACAAAATTCTCTTGGAACTTTCACGTATGCTTATGGTTCGCACTTGGCACTAGGAATAGGTGCTACTTATGCGATGGTTGAAAGTGGTATAGATTGGAAGTGGAATCGTTTTTGTGTTCGACACGAAACTCTTTCTCTGTGGGCTTCTCTCCCGGGAGGCATTGTTGGCACTCTAGCTCCTGTAGCGCTTCCGCTAGCACTTTATCTTGGTTCTGACGACAAGGAAATTCAATTGGCTGGAATTGCCATGGGACAAGCGGCTCTTTTAGCTTTTGGGACTACAACCGTTATTAAAGCTTTTACGGGAAGAACGCCACCTCACGTTTTAGACGCCATAGACAATGACCCAAAATACCAAGAAGATTATAGTGATAAATTCCGCTTTGGATTTGTTCGAGGGAGCCTAATTGATGGTTGGCCTTCTGGGCATACAGCGACAGCCGTTGCCATGGCAACTACTTTAATCACTCTTTACCCAGACAATTCTTGGATTCTCGCCGGTGGTATTCTTTATTCGGCAACCATTGGAATCAGTATGTCTTTTATTGCTCATTGGGCAAGTGATATTTTTGCTGGAATGTTAACGGGAATTGCAATTGGGCGAACTGTTGGAAAAAGTTTTGCTGCATTACAAAATAAACAAGCGCAAAGTAAAGTATCTTTTTTAATAACACCTTCATTTGCTGGAATCAATGTAAAATTTTAATTTTAATCCATTTGATTTCAAGAAATCTGCTTAAAATATTATAGCCTTTACAGAATTATTTGTATACATTTAAGTAATCTTGGAAAATTAGAGTTTTTAGATGAGGCTTTATGCGTTTTTCGCTTTTGATTTTCATTATACTATTACAAGTGAGTTCCATAATGGCTATGGACACGCTTTCTGTATGGATAATGCCAAATGGTGCTTCACCTAAAGAAAAATTAGAAGCTCAATTAGAAAATTATACAAAGCAAACGGGTATAGCCACTAAAATTGTTGTTTTAGATTGGGGGGAAGCTTGGAATCGCATTAGTACAGCTCTTGAACGCAATAAAGATCTTCCGGCGGTTCTTCAGGTAGGAACCACTTGGATTCCATTTTTTGCAGCGCAAGGATACCTTCTAGAATTAAATCCTTGGTTAGATAAAATTCAACAAGAACGTTTTATTCCGGTTAGTTTTAATACAACGCATATAGAAGGCGATTCTTCTATTTATTCTGTTCCTTGGTTTGTTGATGCAAGAGCTTTACTTGCCAACAAAAAATTACTTGAAGCAAATGGTATTGAGCCATCAGATGTTAAAACGTATCAAGGTTTTAGAAATGCTCTAAAAAAAATAAATGAAGCCAAAATGCAACTTTCTGACGGCACGCCTATTGAAGCTTTTGCCTTCCCGGGAAAAAGTGACTGGAATATCCCTCATAATTTTGCTCCTTGGATTTGGTCAGAAGGTGGTGATTTTATTAAAAAACAAGATTCTGTTTATCGCTCAGCTCTTATGGACAAAGAAACATTGCAAGGAATTGCAAAATATTTAAGTCTTGTTGTTGATTCTCTTGTATATAGAACCAATTTAACGCAAAATACAGCACAAATAATCCAGCGCTTTAATAATGGAGAATTGGCTTTTATTTTAAACACGGCAGAAATCGCAATGCTTATAAGAATTCCTTCTGTAAATGGAGGCTTGCAAGGTTCAAGAATAAGCAACGATGGCATTGTTGTATTACCTGTTCCTCAAGGTTCAAATGGCAGTGTTAGTTTTATTGGTGGCAGTAATTTAAGTATTCCGGCCAATTATCCTAATAAAAAAGAAGCTATTGAATTGCTTATGTTTTTAACAAGTGATTCTTCTATTGATGCTTACACTAAAACGATAGGTTTTTTGCCGCCAATTCAATCGGCTTTAAAGTCCTGGGAAACCGATTCTGTTTATAAATCTCTTGTTGATTGTTTGAATAATGGAAAAGCATACACAAGCATTCCTAAATGGTGGGAAGTAGAAAATATTTTAGCTTCTTTGTTTTCAGACATTTGGTCTGTTTTAGAATTTGAAGATTTGTATTCTGAAAAAAGGATTTATAGTATTTTATTAAAATACCACATTGAAATAAATAAATTACTCGGTTACGAAGAAGACGCTCCTAAATTTGATTATTTTTCTCAAATTTGGAAAAATGCCCTTCCTGTTAAAAAGCAAGTTGTGGAAAAGGCAGAAAATTCTTCTGACAATGCTTTGCTATTTTCCAAAAAATTTTCTCTGGGTCTTTTCTTGACAATGATGCTTTTTGGATTTGTTTTTACTTACAGAAAAAAAAGATAGGCTGATATGAAAATCAAAATGTTATTACATAGCCTTATTTTTAGGAGTTTAATTTTACTCGTTCTTTTTATTTGTCTCTTATTATGTGGGATTTCTCTTTATTTTATTAATACGCAAAAAAAGTCATTAGGGGATTCTGTTTTTAAAAGGAATTATGAAGAAATTGTCCGTTTAGAAGAATCCATTGGCTTAAAAATGGACCAATTTTCAAGTCTCTTATCGCTTTTAGCTAAAACCTCTTCTATCATCGCTTTAGACCCAACAGAATCTTCTGGATTTCTCAAAAGTTTTGATGTAACATCGCTTTTTGTTTCAGGAGAAAGTGTTTTTCTTTATGATAGAAATCAAAAACTAATCTGTGATAATTCCATGCTTGGAACGAATTTAAAAGACAAAAAACAATTTACTGATTTTGATAAAGTAACCCCTATACGTGCTTATACAACGCCTTGGTTTTGGGAAAACGATTCTCCTCAAAAAATGTTCGCTTATGCCGTTGGTTCTAAAGCAACAGCTAGTGGAACAATTGTTGCTTCATTTTCATTCAGAAGAATATGGCAGACTTATGCCAATTACACAATTGGTGAAAAGGGCTTTTTAATAGCGACTGATTTAAAAGGCAAAATTTTAATGCATCCTGATTTACAATTAGCCACATCTGGGAAACATCATATTTCAGAATTTGGCATTTCTATGCCTCAAAAATTGTCCGAAAAACAAGCCCTTCCTTTGGTTATTCAAAATCAAAACAAACAATATTTAGTGACTTACGCATATAATTCAAAATATCAATTTGCTTTATTTTCTCTTCAGCCTATTGCAGAAATTGAATCAACTCTTTCAACATTCCGTTCAGGGATTCTCCTTGTTTTTGCGATTATTTTACCGACAACTATTTTAATTATTATTTTACTCTTTTTCCATTTTGCAACTCCTCTTTATCGTTTGATTTCTTATATCAATCATGTGGGCGAAGGCCATTTTAATGCAAAACCGTTCCCCATTACTAAACGGAAAGATGAAGTAGGTTCTTTAGCAACAGCTTTCAATAAAATGTTGTTACTTATACAAGATCAAATGAAACAATTAAACGACCATCAAAAATATCTAGAAGAACAAGTTCAAAAGCGAACATTAGAATTAGAGAATGCAAAAAATCAACTTGAAATACTTTCTAGAACAGATGAACTTACGAAGCTTCCGAATCGGCGCGATTTAATGGAAAAAATCCAACATGAATCGCATAGAGCGAATAGAATGCATCGTAACTTCTGTTTTATTTTTATTGACATTGATAAATTTAAAAGTATTAATGACACTTATGGTCACCATTGTGGAGATGTTGTTTTGCAAACAGTTGCAAATACAATAAGACAGTTGTTACGCAAATACGATTTTGTTGCACGCTGGGGAGGCGAAGAATTTTTAGCGGTTCTTCCTGAAACTGAAATTTCTGGAGCAATTGTAGTTGCAGAACGTTTCCGTAAATCAATCGAAAGTTTACAGATTGACTATAAGGGAGTTCAAATACCTGTTACAATTACTTTAGGTATATCTCAATACGATTCTGAACTTGGTGTTGATAAAAGTATACAACTTGCTGACCAAGCCTTGTATGATGGTAAAATGAATGGTAGAAACCAAGTCGTTATCAATAAAAAGCAAAACAATAAATCAGAAGAGACAATTCTTTAGAATAATTTTATGACGCGAATAGTTCCAAAAGACGAAGGCCCTGAAGTTCGACGTGTAACGTGGATTGGTTTATTTGTTAATATAATGCTTACAGCAATTAAATTTCTGGCAGGTATTTTCGGACATTCCCAAGCTTTAATTGCTGATGCCATTCATAGTGCGTCAGATTTAACAACAGATATAGCCATTTTAGTCGGGTCAAAATACTGGTATTCTCCGCCAGATGCAGACCACCCGAATGGACATAGAAAATTTGAAACGTTAATAACTATTTGTATTGGTTTTGCTATCGCAGCAGTTGGTATTTTTATCATATTAGATTCTGCAGATGCTTTAATACAAAAAAACTTTTCTCACCCAGAAATTATCACAGCAGTGGTTGCTTTTCTTTCAGTAATTGCAAAAGAAATACTTTTTCGTTATACCCAAAATGCAGGCAAAAAAATTAGAAGTCAGGCTTTAGAAGCTAATGCTTGGCATCACCGAAGCGATGCTTTGAGTTCTATTCCTGTACTCATAGCTATTTTGATAACTATTATATTCCCTCAATTCAACTTCATAGATAGCATTGGAGCTTTAATTGTCGCTGTGTTTATTATAAAAGCAGGCTTAAGTATTATTTTGCCAGCAATACACCAAGTTGCAGATGGAGCTCCTAATAAAAAAATTTCTGATAAATTATATAATGTTGCTTCTCAGGTTCCAGGTGTTATAAGTATTCATAATTTTAGAATTCGTTATATTGGAAATGATTTACAAGTTCTTTTGCATATTGTGGTTAATTCCAATATGTCTTTATTAGAAGCTCACGAACTTTCTGAAAACGTAGAGCGAGCTTTAATTGATTGTGGAGAAAATGTAATTGATGCTATGGTTCATGTAGACCCTTATGATTCTCAAAAAACATAGAATCAATTATTTTCACAATCCTTTAAATGTTATTGCTGATTTTAATTTTCTCCGCGGTTTTTAGCTGCAATATTTTTGTAGTTGTTGTGTTCTGCAAGTGTAGCGCTAAAGAAGTGTGTTCCTGAACCATCGTCTTTTGCAACAAAATAAAGTTTATTTGTTTTGTTAGGGTAAAGAGTGGCTTCAATTGCTTTCCTTCCTGGATTTGATATAGGACCAGGCATAAGGCCTTTAAATTTTCTGGTATTATAAGGATTGTCACTTTGTAATTGGCTTTTATAAATAGGACCGGTAAGATTTTTAAAAATGAAACGAACAGTTGGGTCTGCTCCAAGAGGCATTCCAATATCTAATCGATTGTGGAAAACTCCCGCAATCAAAGGTCGTTCGTCTGGTTTACCTGTTTCTTCTTCTACAACACTAGCTAGCGTGAGAATTTGATGCCAACCGCCTAACTTTTTCCACATAGGGCTATTTTTTTCTTCCATTTCTTTTTTGAGTTTTAGGTTGGCTTGAACCATTTGCTTTAAAATATCTTCTTCGGTGGCGTTAACTGGAAATGGGTAAGTATCTGGCAATAAATAACCTTCTAAATTCCCAATAGTAACGCCTAACTTATTGGCAAAATTTTTATCATGCACAAGTGCATTCCATTTTGCCGAATCAATTTTTGGAAAAGCTTTTTGCAAGTAATTAGGGATTTCCCAAGAGGCACGACCTTCAGGGATGGTTACTTTACGTACGGCGTTTTTCCCACTAGAAAGAAGAGCGACTAACTCTTCTAAAGAAATATGGGGAGGTATTTCATACCAACCTGCTTTTAAAGCACATTTCTTTAATCGGCAATGTAAATTGAATATGTCAGAATCATTCCAGACATTGTTTTGGTGTAAAATTTTAGAAACATTCTTTGGTGAAGAACCTTTTGGAAGTTCAAGCAGAACAATTTCTTTGTTTTGAGAAACGGCTTCAAACCTTGATTTTATATGGAAAAAGCCAAAAAGTCCAAAAAGGACCAAGAAAAATGTTAAAAATGCAAAAAATTTCTTCATAAACAGAAATTTAATGAAAAAATTTGCCACAAGGGCAAAATAAAGAATATATTTGGGATACATATTGAAAAATGGAATTTTCTGTTTTTGAGGATTTGAATATGAAAAGAGTTTTGTTCCTTCTTTTGGCGTCTATGGTAGCGGTTTCTTTTGCTGCTCCAAGTAAAGTTAAATCTAAACGTGGTGACGTAGATTTAACTAAAGAACAAGGCGGTGGTAGCGTTGTTTGTACTGCTGGCTTTAATGATGAAATGACGATTTTGAAGGATGGCGGTGAAGCCGTTTTGGTTAAAGCAAGTTGTGGCCAGGGCTGGGTACCTAAGTCCGCAGTTGAATACGTGGTTGCTGCTGCTGGTGATAAGTCTATGCAACTTGAAGGTGTGGACGTTATTGGTTGGTTAGATAACCCAAGTGCTGTGTTCGTGCTTGAAAACGACATTTCTGACTTTGATGGCGTAACTATTGATCGTGACTTTAAGGAATACTTACAGCACACAATGGACCGCGAATCTATGGAAATGCGTAACAACGAAAACTAAGTTGTATTGGTTTTAAACTAGCCCCGCTTCTTTGAAGCGGGGCTTTTTTGTTTTTATTCATAAAAACAAAAAAGGTTGTGTCTTTTGACACAACCTTTTAAAATTAAAAGAAACAGGTTTAGCCGTAAATCTTTAAGAAATCAGCCACATTGTTTTTGAATTCTTGGAGATATTCTTTTGCACTTTCAGCAACGGCTTCTGGGGTGTAACCAAATTCTTTTTCAAGCACACCAGCAGGTGCAGATGCACCAAAGCGTTCAAGACCAACGGTCTTACCAAAGCCACCAACAACTTTTTCAAAAAGCAGTGGAAGACCGCTAGATTTAGCATAGACTGGCGTCCAAGGAACGATTATGCTTTGGCGGAATTCTTTTGGTTGTGAAAGGAATAATGCCGGGCTAATCATAGATACAACTCGGACAGCAAGTCCTTCGTCTCTTAAAATTTCCGCAGCATCATGAGTTAAAAGAACGTCCGAACCATTTGCAATGAAAGTTAAATCAGGGCGCTTGTTTGCACTTGTATTATCGCTTATAATGTAAGCCCCCTGACGGCACTTAGCGGCTGTTTCGTAAGCAATACCATTATAAGGGAGAGATTTAACAACTTGTCTTGTAAGAATCAATGCTGTAGGGCTTGAGGTATTTTCAAAAGCCATTTCCCAAGCAGCAATAGTTTCATAAGCATCGGCTGGGCGTAATACAAGCATTTCAGATACGCCAGAATCCTTTTTAAGACCTTCCAATAAACGAATCTGTGTTTCGTGTTCAATTGGTTGGTGGGTCGGACCATCTTCGCCAACACGGAAACTATCGTGAGTATAAACAAACTTTACTGGAAGTCCCATTAAAGCAGCCATACGAAGTGCCGGTTTCATAAAGTCACTAAAGACAAAGAACGTTGCACAAATTGGATAAAGTCCACCATGTAAAGCAATACCGCAGCAAATAGCTCCCATTGTCAGTTCAGCTACACCAACTTGGACAAAGGCACCAGAAAAATCTCCTGGACGGAAAATGCCGGTTTTGTCAAGGAATGCTTGAGTATTGTCACTATTAGAAAGGTCTGCGGAACTGCAAATGCAGTTCTTAACATTTTCAGCAAGATGAGCAAGAACAGTTCCTGAAGTAACGCGAGTAGCAACGCCTTCTTTAACTTGGAGAGAAGAAAGATTTACAACAGGAGCTTTTCCAGAAAGCCATTCAGAAAGAGTTGCAGATTTTTCTGAGTTAGCTTTATCCCATTCTGCTTTTTTCTGTTTCCAAGCCGCAACTTCAAGGCGAAGTTCTTCAAGGCGAGTTTCAAAAGCTTGTTTTACATCATCAAAAATTTCAAAAGGAGATTCCGGATTTCCACCGAGATTTTTGATAGTAGCGTCAGTAGATGCACCGGCAGCATTTAATGGCTGACCATGAGTAGAAACTGCACCTTCAAAAGAAGTTCCGTCTTCAGCAATAGCACCTTTTGCCATTGTGGTATGCCCGATAACGAGAACAGGTTTTTCAGTTTCAGCCCAAGCAGTTTTAAAAGCATTACGCAATTCATCGATATCGCTTCCGTTTGCTTCTAAAACGCGGAATCCCCAAGATTCATATTGCTTAATGAAATCTTGGCTCATAACGTCTTTAGTTTTGCAAGAAAGCTGGACTTCGTTGGCGTCGTAAAAGAAAATTAAATTGGAAAGCTTTAAATGACCAGCAATGCGGCCGACACCATAAGCGATTTCTTCTTGAATGCCGCCATCAGAAACAAGAACTACAGTTTTGTGAGAAAGAATTTCTCCAAAACGTTCTACCATAAAACGTTCGGCGATTGCTGTACCAAGAGCCATACCATGGCCGATTCCAAGTGGACCAGAAGAGTTTTCAATCCCCAAATTCACATCTAATTCAGGGTGACCTGGAGTTCTTGAAAAGCGTTGGCGGAAGTTTTTTAAATCTTCCATAGAAAGTTTGTCTAGAAGCGCTAGTTCTGAATAAAGAAGCGGAGACATGTGACCAGGATCCATAAAGAAACGGTCTCTGGCCATCCAATGAGGATCTTCTGGGTCAAAACGTAAAAATTCGGCAAAAAGTAAAGTAATAGCATCAGCTGCTCCCATGGCTCCACCTGGGTGTCCAGATTTAGCTTTTTGCACCATGGCGGCAGAAAGAATCCTAACGTTGTCTGCGGCTTTTGTAACCAAAGCGTTTTGCACTATAAACCTCGCTTCCATTTTATGAACCTAAACAAAGGCTCGTTTTCTAGGGCAGCCCAAATATAGGATTTCTTACAGAACTCTAAAGGGTGAAAGAAAAAAAACTATATTCTTATTGAGTTACTTTATCATTCCTTTTAGTCTCTTATGGGAAAAATTTTCTTTTTTCTTAAAAATTTGTGTCATCCTTTAGGAATAGTCGCAGTTCTACTATCTTGTGCTGTTCCCTTGTCTATTTATTTATTGCCCAAAAATATTTTACGTGAACTTGATTTATCACTACCGTTGCCATTGTTTCTTGTTCAAACGATTTTGGTTTTAGGGCTTGTGGGGTTTTTATTTAAAGATTTCCGCTCATTCTTTGTGAAATTGTTGCCCTCAAAAATTTATAGCGTAATTCTTGTTGTATTTGTTTTAGCATTAGCGGTCTTTGCCAGCACGCAAATTGAAGCAAAACATAGAGTCCAAAGTGATGAAAGCATTTTCCTTTCAATGGCTCAGAATATGTATCACAATCATATTTCTGGGACTTGTAACCAAGGGGAATTTGAATATGGGAAACTTCAGTGCCATGTCAATAGTAATAGTTTTAAAACGAAAGGGCTTTCGTTTCTTTACTTTTTAGGAATGCCTCTCTTAGGCAGTGATTTGCATTGGGCTTTTTACGCACAGATTTTTGCTTATGTCATTACCATTTTACTTTTCTTTTTTGCTTTACTTGCCTGGACAAGAGAACCTTCATTTTCTTTAGTTGCAACGATAATTCTTGCAGTACAGCCAACGTTACTTTTCCAATTCCGAGCGCTTTCGGTTGAACCTCTTTATATACTTTTATTTTCTCTTTCTTTGTTGCTTGTTCGTTTTGCAATAGAATACAACACTTGGAAACATTGGGTTTTACTGGCTTTGGTTTTAGCATTTTTTGCGCAAACTAGACAAGAAACGGTGTTCTGTATTCCGGCTTTTGTAGCGCTTGCTTTGCCTACACTTCTCAAGGAAAGAAAGAATAAAGCTCCGTTATTTATATTGTTTTTAGCACTGTTTTCTGTTCCGGTTTTAATCACCATTAGTTATTACCAGAATTTTAATTTTCAAGGAGGAGAATTTGCGGCTCACGGGCATTTCTTGGAGCATTTGAAACAGAATTGGATTGAGATGACGCAAATAAAAGAATATGGCAATTTACCAGAAAATCCATTTTTGCCGTATTTTAATTATTTGACATTAGTTGGAATTCTTTTCTTAATAGCATCAGTTGCATTTGAGGTTTATGAAAAATCTTTTGGAAAAGCTACCGTATTCTTAATTTTCCTTTTATTGTTCCATGTACAAACGTATGTGATTCTTGAAAATGTATCGGGTGATTTTACTATACAGATTAATCAGCGTTATAGTTTAGTGCTGTTCCCGACTATGGCTATGCTTTCGGCGTATCCGTTGTTGCTTTTGTTGAAATGGCTTAAAAAGAAAGAAATGCCAGAACATTTTGCCTTGACTTTAGGGGTGGTTCTTTCTCTTGCTTTTGCTTTGTATACCTTTTCTTATAAAGATGCTTTTAATGCAAATATCATGTATAACAGAAATCACTTGACAACAGAAGAAAGTGAAATTTGGAAATGGTTAAAGCAACAAGATGATTTAGAAAATAAACTTTTTATTTATGCAAGGCCTTATCACTTTGTGGGTTACGGACTTTCTGCTATTCACTACGATAAAATCAGACAATTGAGTAATTCTGAAATACAAAAATTATTAGAAAAGTACCCTAATGAAATTTATTATATCAGAGGATTAGATTGCTGGGATAGTAAAACTTATCATAAAAAAGCGGTAGAACACAGAATCCCTACAACATGTGATCATTTTGAACGCGATATGGCGATAGAACCTGTTTATAATGTTCTTATAACTAATAGCTATTTTGTAGAAATTTCAAAATTCAATGGGAAAAAAGAGTTTGTGCAGAATCATGTTTTGAGTCATATAAAAACTGAAGAAAAAACAGATGGTTATGAAGTGACTCTAAAATTAGGCGCTAAACAAAAACTCCCTTGGCAAATAAAAGTCTCTGTTTCAGAAACAGAAATTTATACGGCTCCTTACACTTATAATGACTCGTTTAAAGTGAATGTTCCTGTTCAGGAAAAAGGTTATCACCTTTTGAATGTGGTAGTAGAAGACCCTGTAGGAAAAGAAATAGCTTCTTATAAAGAACATTTGTTGTTTGGTAAAGATTCTCTTGAACTTTTAGAAAATTTGGCACCGGCATTTCATGAACAAGGTTGGGGTAGTCGGCAGCTAAACCAGAGTATAGATAATAATCCACTAACCATAAATGGAAATGTTTTTAAGGCAGGAATAGGCACACACGCTCCATCTAGAACGGTTTTTAAATTGAACGGCCTTTATGATTCACTATCTATGTCTGTCGGACTAGATGAAGAAAAATTGTGTAGTGATGGAGCAAAAATTAAAATAGCTGTTGATGGACAATGGATATTTGAAAGTCATTTGAATTACAAAAATATAGTACCGATTTCTATTCCTTTACAAAAAGCCAAACAATTAGAAATAACTACAGAGCCTTTACAATCAATGGATTGTGACCATGTAGATATTGTTTTGCCAATTTTGTACAAGAGTTTTTAAAAGGGGTTTCTGATGTTACTTTCTGTTATAGTTCCCTTATATAACGAAGAAGAAATTGTTGAAAAAACATTTCGGGTTCTTGAAGATGAGTTAAAAGAAATTGAGCATGAAATCATTTTTGTAAATGATGGTTCAAAAGATAAAACGCGCGAAATTTTAGAACGCTTGTTGCTAGAAACTCCTAATAATAAACTCGTTAATTTTAGTAGAAATTTTGGTCATCAGGCTGCGTTTAGTGCAGGGCTTGATAAAGCAAATGGCGATGCAGTTGTTATTATTGATGGAGATTTACAAGACCCGCCTTCACTTATTCATGAAATGCTAAAAAAATGGCGTGAAGGTTATCAGGTTGTTTATGCCCAACGCAAAAAAAGAAAAGGTGAAACGATATTTAAAAAACTCTCTGCTTTTGCTTTTTATCGTTTCTTTGCCAAGTTGACAAATATTGAAATCCCGCCAGATACGGGGGATTTTCGCCTAATGGATAGAGTTGTTGTCGACCATTTGAAAAGTTTACCCGAAAGGAGTCGTTTTTTACGCGGCCTTGTTTGTTGGGTTGGTTTTAAAAAAACAGGAGTTTTGTACGAGCGCGCAGAACGTACTGCAGGAAAATCAAAATACCCTTTGCGTAAAATGTTCCGTTTGGCATTTGATGGAATAACGGGCTTTTCTTCTGCGCCATTAAAAATCAGTTTTACAATGGGGTGTCTTGCAACCATAGTGGCGTTTGTTTTGTTTGCCTGGAGTATTCTTGAAAAAATTCTTGCTCCTGAAACAACTGTCCCAGGCTGGGCATCTATTATGACAGCGATAGTATTTTTTGGTGGAGTACAATTGATTTCTATTGGTATTTTAGGCGAATATATTGGCCGGATTTACGAAGAAGTGAAACAGCGTCCTCTTTATATTGAAGACAAAAAGGAAGAGAAAAAGTAATTATGAAAAATCGTTTATTTGTAATGAGTGCTGCAAGTGGGGCAGGTAAAACTACTTTAAAAGATAAAGTAATTCAAAAATTTCCAGATATCCGTTATTCTATTTCGGCAACGACAAGAGTTCCACGAGTTGGAGAGGTTGATGGCGTACATTATTTTTTCAAGACAAAAGAAGAATTCTTGAAAATGATAGAAGATGACGCCTTAGTTGAATGGAATGAAGTTCATGGAAACTTTTATGGGACGCCTAAAAGTTTTGTTGAAGAAACACTTGCAAAAGGTGAACGGGTTATATTTGATATTGATGTTTTTGGAAAAGTGAATTTTGATAAAGTGTATCCGGATGCAACGGGGATTTTAATTTTACCGCCTTCTTCAGAAGAATTGGAAAGACGCCTTCGTTCTCGTGCAAGCGATTCTGAAGAAGTTATAAAATTGCGTTTAGAAAATGCAGAAAAAGAAATTGATTTTGCTAAAAATAATGGCAAATATGAATATGTCATTATAAATGATGATTTAGAAAAGGCTGCCAAAGAGTTAGAAAATATTTTGACTTTAAAATGATTATTCTAATTCTACTTTGAAATCTACTTTTGGAAATTTTATTCCAAGTTTTTCTAGTAAAGGTAAAAGAGAATTCCTTAAATAAGGAAGCTTGAATGTTTTAAAGGAAATTTTCATCCAATAAGTGTTTTGTATAAAAGGTATTGGGGCTTCCATTGGACCGAGAATTTTTAAGGAAGGTTCTTTTTTAAAGTGGTTGTCAATAGTATGTAATGCCTCTTGGACTTGTTCGATTTTTTTTGAACCGCAGGACAGAGTGACTAGTTTACAATAAGGCGGGTAAAGAGCTAGTTCTCTATTTTTGAGTTCTTCTTGAACAAAACTATGGTAATCGTGGTTTATAGCGTATTGAATGATAGAAGTTTCAGGTCTAAGCGTTTGAATAAAAACATGGCCTTGAGGCCCGCTTCGCCCCGCACGGCCAGCCGTTTGGCTGAGTAATTGAAAAAGCCTTTCGCCAGAACGGAAGTCGGGTAAGCATAGTGTATCATCTGCATTGATAATGCCAACTAATTGCACTCCTGGAAAATCGTGCCCTTTAGATACCATTTGAGTTCCAATCAAAACATTGTATTCTCTTTCTCGGAATGCGTTGAGAATTTTATCGGTTGCTCCAACATTTTGTGTGGTATCTCTATCCATGCGGATAACTTTTGCGTTAGGAATCCATTCAATGATTTCTTCTTCAAGTTTTTCAATAGCCCCGCCTGAAAATTCAAATGTTTCTGCTCCACAAGAAAAACAAGGTGAATTAGTGGGATAAAGTTGGTGACAATAATGGCAAAGTAAAGCATTGTATTGTTTGTGAAAAACAAGCGGGATTTTACATTGTTTGCAAAAAAGAGATTCGCCGCAAGATTGACAGATTCTGACTTTTGAATAGCCACGTCTATTCATTAAAATGATTGCTTGTTCGCCTGCTTGTAATGTGTCAATTAAAGCTTCGCGTAATTCATAAGATAAAAGCATTCCTTTTTGTTGTTTGTTTTTACGCATATTTATCAAATGAACTTTAGGCATCAGGGCGTTTGTCGCTCGTTTTGAAAGAGAGATGTAGTCTAATTTTTTTGAATGCGCATAGAAGAAAGTTTCAATAGAAGGTGTTGCACTCCCTAAAAGAATTAAACCGCCATAGTGGTGTATAATATGGAGTGCTAAATCTCGTGTGTGATAACGAGGGGAAGAATCTTGTTGCTTGAAAGAAGAGTCCTGTTCTTCGTCAATAATGACAACATCAAATTCAAAAGGCGTTAAAATAGCGCTTCTTGTGCCAAGGACAATTTGGGCAGTGCCGTTTAAAATGGAAACATAACTGGCTCTTTTTTTAGGAACTGAAAGCGCTGAGTGCAATATGGCAATAGGAACTTGTAAAAAATCTTCAAAGCGTTTTGCAGTCTGGGGCGTTAAACCGATTTCAGGCACTAGAATAAGAACTTTTTTCCCTTGTTTTAACGCTTTTTTAGCGAGTTCTTGATAAACACGTGTTTTTCCAGAGCCAGTTACTCCGTGCAATAAAACGCCTTGAAACCCAGTTGCATTTAATTTTTGTTCAAGATTATCTAGAGCTTTTTTTTGCTCTTCTGTTAGTTCTGGCCATGAAACGTTAGTTTTTGGAGGCTTGGGTAAATTTTGTTCTATTCCAGAAGCAAGAGTGTCAAGGTAATTTTCTAAATCAGCAGTCCAAAAAGTATGAAGTGTTCTTGGTAGGGTAGAAAAAAAGTATTTAGCTGTCCATTCAAGAATTTCAATATAGCGTTCGCTAAAGCAATAGTGAGACGCGTGTGTGATAGCTTCTTTTAAGGGAAATGCCGGAGGAGTTTTTGAAACTTTAAGAACGAGAGCTAATTCAGGCGTTTTTCTTTTCGCAAGACAAATCCATACAACACTACCTCTTTTGATGTTTAAATCTTTGGAACCATACGTAAAAATCTGAGGTGTTCCAGGTATACAAACATCCACAAAAAAAAGAAAAGAACCCGCATTTGATGCTCGAGTCAGCCCTTCTTTTGGTTTTGTTTTGGGAATGCGTTTTGCCATGATTTTTACAAGATAATTTTATTTTTTGCATTTTGGTGTGAGAAAAATACCATAAAACCCCTTTCAGCCTTTATTTTAGGGGATTTTTTATGAAAAATTCTTTTTTTTCGAAAACCGCAAATGAATCTTTTTATTTAGATTATAGGAGGTTTCTAAAAAGCGTTTATTTTGAAAATGGTTTAGCCCTAGAAAAATAAAAGCTTGTTTCTAGTGGCTGTTAATCGTTTCTTTTGAATTTTGAATACAAATTCTTATTAAACGGCATGCCTTTTCAGGACGTGTTTTTAGAACGTACACTTTCTTACCTTTGGAGTTTGGTTATGAGTATTTTTGATTTGTTTAAACGCGACTGGAAACATTCCGACCCGGAAAAGCGTTCTAAGGCATTGCAACATTTAGATGAGGCCCATCAAGATGTTTTTGCTGATAAAGCCACAACGGACCCGGATAAAGCAGTTCGTTTAGAAGCGTTAAAAAAATTATCATCAATAGATGTTATCCGTCGTATAGCCGATTCTGATTCAGAAGAAAGTATTCGTAAGTTAGCTATTACACGTCTTTATGAAGAAATTGCAAAGCATTTGAAATCTTTCCGTGGAGAACCAACCGCAAGAGAATTTGCGTTAGTTGAAGAAATCGCTCCGCATGCTCTTGCAGAAGAAGTTTATCATGTTTTATCGCATCCAAAATTACGTTTGGCTTTGGTAAAAAAATCTAAAAGACAACCATTGCTTGCTTTAGCAGCAACGCGTGATATGCACGAAGAAACCGCTCTTGCAGCATTAGAAAATGTTCAATCAACCCCTGCATTACAAGAAATTAGTGAAAAGTCTCGTCATAATTCTGTTCGCCAAGAAGCTTTAGCAAAGTGGAAAGCAAAGCGCGAACAAGAAACAGTTACTCCAAAAGCTGAAGATGTTCTTTTGCTACAATGTAAAGCTTTGATTAGCCAAGCAGAACGTTTAGCAGAAGCTAAACCAATTTTAGCTCAAGAAGAAGCTTTTGCTCTTTTAATGCAAGAAGCATCTAAAATGGATTTGGGCGAATCAAAAGCAAAATTAGATTCCTTGTATAACGCTTTCTTAGAAAAAGTGGCGATTGAAAAAGAAAAGGAAGCTCTTGCAGAAAAAGAAAGACAAGCATTAGCTGAAAAGCAAGCTATGCGTGCTAAATTGTTAGAAGATTGGAATGCTTTATTGCAAGCTCCACAAACAGATGAAAACGTTGCTTTGATGCAAGAATTAAAACAAAAAGCAGAAAGCATGGTGGCCGATGCAGACAAGGCATGGGTTGAAAAACTCCAAGATCTTTCTAGACGTCATGTTAAAGTTTTACAGAATCGTGTTCAAGTTCAGGAAACTCCAAAAGAAGTAGCAGATAATCTTGGTCTAAAAGAATTGCTTTTAGAACTTTCCAATTTGAACGATTCTCCTTTGAATCATTATACAGAAAAGAATCTTGCAAAAATAAAATTGAATTGGGAAAAATTGGTTAATGAAGATGTTTCTGCTGATGATCTCTCTGCTTTTGATTCATTAGTAAAATCTTTGAATGAAAAGGTTTCTGCTTGGAAAGAAGCGCTTGAAAAAGAATTTGCAGAAAAATCTTCTATTTTGAAAGGTTTAATTGATAGTGTTCGGGCTATTGAAGAATCTGATGAAGACTTTAGAGAAATTTCTCAAAAGTTGAAAGCAATTAAATACCAATGGAAAGAAACTGTTGGCGAAGATAAATTCCGCTACCAAGAATTGTGGAAAGAATTTTTAGATGCAACATCAAGATTCCAAGAAATGCGTGAATGGGAATCTTGGAAAAATGAAAAAGATAAAGATGTTCTTTTAGCTGAATTAGAAAAACTTTCTGAAGAAGCTCCTAGTGAAGAACTTCTTGAAAAAGCTAAGAAAGTAATTGCACAGTGGAAAGAAATTGGCCCTGTAAGTGTTGCCCGTGGTTTAGAATACCGAGATCGTTATAAACTTTTAATTGATAAAATCTTTACGAATTGCGCTTCTATTTTAGAAGCAAAGCAAGAAGAACGTGAAGCTAACTTGAAACTTAAAACAGAACTGACTGAAAGAGTTGAAGTTTTGTTGAAAGATGAATCTGTTTCTGGAAAAGACAAATATCTGGAAATTAAAGAAATTCAAGAAAAGTGGAAATCTATTGGACAAGTGCCAAAAGATTTGGTTCAATCTACTTGGGAACGTTTCCGTGCTGCTATTGATGCGTTCTATGCTTTGCATAAAGAAAATCTGAAAGTAGAAGATGATCGCCGTCAAGTGAACTACGAAAAGAAAGTCCAGTTGTGCGAAGAAATAGAAGCATTGAAAGATTCTGAAGATTTCTCTTCTGCAACAATGACTGTAAAGAAACTTCAAGAAGAATGGAAATCTATTGGACCAGTTCCAAAAACACTTTCTGATGAAATTTGGAATCGTTTCCGCACTGCATGCGATCATTTCTTTAATCGTCGTCGTGAACATTTTGAAGCTTTGGATGTGCAGAAACAAGAACATTTGAAGCAGAAAATTCAGCTGTGCGAAAAAATGGAAACACTTTCTCCAGAAGCCGCTGATGACGTTCTTTTAGCAAGTATTGCAGAAGAATGGAAACAAATTGGAATGGTGCCAAAAGAAGAAGTAGAAAACTTGATGCTTCGCTATATGAAAGCATATAGTAGTTTGCTTGCTGCTCGTGCATTGAATGATTCTTCTTTAGCTGAAAAATTGCAAACTGTTCTTACTCGTAAAAAAGAAATTATTGAAAATATCAATAACCTTTCATTGACAGCTGGCCTTGCTGCTTCTGCGGAAGCGGTAAAAGCTTTGCAAGTAGAATGGAAAGCACTTGGTTTCTGTGGCGCAGAAGAAGAAAACCTTTATAAAGAATACCATGCAAGTTGCGATGAATTCTTTGCAAGACGCAGAGACCAATTAGAAATTCAAGAAGAAGCTCGTAAAAATAATTTGCAAAAGAAACAAATGCTTTGTGAACAAGCAGAACGTTTACTTGCAAGTGAAGACGAAACTCCGTATAATTTGATTGGTCAAGTTAAACAGTTGAGAAAACTTTGGAAAGAAATTGGTCCTGTTCCTCGCGAACATTCCGATAAGATTTGGAAACATTTTAACCAGACTTGTGATAAAGTTTTTGCAAAGGCTCGACCACAGCAAAAGACTTCTGAAGAGCAAGACGCTGAAAGCACTTCAACTGCGGAATAATTGTTCAAATGAAAAATATCTGGATAAAACCAGGTGACGCCGCACGCATCTTGCGTGCGGGCGGCGTTGTTGCTATTCCTACAGAAACAGTTTATGGGCTTGCTGGTGTAGCATTTAATGAAACGGCGTTAGCAAAAATATTTGAAGCAAAAAAAAGACCGACATTTGACCCTTTGATTCTTCATATAGCATCTTTAGGAGATGTTGAAAAAATAGCCGCTGTTTTCCCAGAAAAAGCTCAAAAACTTGCAGAAAAATATTGGCCAGGTCCATTAACTCTTGTTTTGCCTAAGAAAGAATGTGTTCCGGATTTAGCGACAAGTTCTTTACCTTCTGTAGCGATTCGTTTTCCGGTTCACCCGATAGCTCAAGAAATTATTCGTTTAACAGGTGCTCCTTTAGCGGCTCCAAGTGCCAATCTTTTTAAGCATATTAGCCCAACGACAGCAGAACATGTTTACGAACAATTAGCTGATAGAATTGATGGTATAGTTGATGGTGGTTCGTGTGCTGTTGGCGTAGAAAGTACAATTGTTAGTTTTACAGAAGAAATTCCTGTGCTTTTACGACCAGGAGCAATTACGTTAGAAATGTTGCAAGAATGTATTGGTGAGGTAAAAGTAAAAAAGCCTACTTCTGCGCCTGGAAAAGCAATGCAAGCACCAGGAATGATGGATTCGCATTACCAACCTAAAACACCTTTGATTTATAATCCGCCAAAGGAAATGGCGTTTCCGCCTAGAACAGCTCGGTTAGCATTTGGCAAAACGGAAAGCCTTTTGCCAATTACATTGAATCTTTCAGAAAGTGGAAATTTTGTAGAGGCAACTGCGAATCTTTATGCTTACATGCACCAATTAGATGACGCTTGTTATGATTTGATTGTTGTTGACCCTATTCCATTAGAAGGACTTGGTGTTGCATTAAATGATAGACTTCGTCGTGCTTCTATAAAAGGCAATCTCTAAGAATTGTAAATAACGTCTTCTAAAACTAAACCTTGTGGCGGAGCCCACGTTCTTTCACCAGAAAATTCGTTGTTAAAAATTTTTTGGACAGTTCCTTCTGGGTAACGCCCTCTACCCACATCAAATAAAGTGCCGACCATAGCACGAACCTGTCTGTGTAAAAAGCGGTTTCCTTTTATATGAAAGCAAATACTGTATTCGTTTACGCGTTCTAGACGGAATTCTGTCAAGTGGCAAAGAGTGGGTTTTCCGTCGTTTCGTGGGATGCAAAAATGAATGAAGTCGTGTTCACCTAAAAAAGATTTAGCTTCGCGTTCCATAGCCTCAATATTCAGATTGAGCGAACCGCATTCCCAGCCAAAATCACGCATAAGTGCTACTGGCCGTGTGAAAATAGTGTATTGGTAATAGCGAGAAATGGCATCAAAGCGAGAATGGAAAGAATCGTCGCAAAGTTCTAAGTTTCTGATGCGAATCAAGCGTTTGGTTAAGCCATTAATAGAATGTTCTATTTTTTTTGTTTCTAATGGCTCTCCGTCCCAATCAAAATGCACGCAAAGACCTCTTGCATGAACACCAGTGTCTGTTCTACCGGCTCCTACTAAACGAATTGGTTTGCGAAGAGCAATAGAAAAGGCTTCTTGTAACGCAGATTGAACGGTAATAAATTTTGTTTTTCCTGCTTCGTTTTGTTCTTGCCAACCAAAAAAGGCGCTGCCTAAATATTCACAACGAAAACGATAACGCATGAAATCTACTCATCGTCACGGATTTTTTGAATAAGAGTATCGACGTCTTGTTGTGAAATATTCATTTTTTTGGCAATCATACCCGGAGTACAACCTTGACTTTTTAAACGTTTGACCATTGTTTTGTCGATTTGTTCTTTGTCAAAACGAGTCATATCTAAAGCTTCTTTATCAATGGCAGGAGTATAAAGAGTGTTTCGGCTTTGTGTTCTAAGATGCATTGTCTGGTCGCGAGGAATGCCACGAGGTCGAGTCAATGCACTTGAAAGAGATTGTAATGCTGTTGTTATACGTTCTTTTGTTGTTGGGCGTAAAGAAGGTTTTTTAGCATTTGGGTCTGTTGAAAGGATTCTGTTTTCTGGAATACCTTCAGAATCTTCAAAAGCAAAAGAAGCTCCTGTTTGCGGATAGGATTGTTCTTCTTGTTCTTTGAGCTTTTCTCTTTCGCGTTCGGCTTCAGCATAAGCATTTGCTTCGTCAATAATAGAAGGCCTTTTAGAACTACGAGTGCGTGTGAAAGTCAGGTCATCTCCAGAAAAACCGCCTTTAGGATTGCGGAAACGTTCTTCGATAACAAGAGGTTCGCTTGAATCTTCAGAAGCAGAAAGAGCTGCTTTTTGTGCTTCTAAATCATCAATAGAATTTTTAGCAAAAACTTTACGCAATAAAAGAATAATTAAAATGCAGAGAATAACGCAAATAATGCCACCAATAATTAAGAACGTTTGTGAAGAAAGTTCTGTTTTTGCAGTTGGTTTTTCTTCTGCAATAATTGGTTTTTCTTGAATGGTTTCTTTTGTTTCAGATTCAGGTGATTTAATTTGTTCTAATTTTTTCCAAGATTGTTCAAGTTCAGAAAGAACAGCAATTCGTTGGTCAGCTGAAATCTGAGAGTCCCAAAGTTCTCTTTGTAAAGAATCTATTTTGGTTCTTGTTATAATGTAAGCCCCACCATCTACAGAAGATCTTGAAAAATCATCCCAGCGGAGATAGGTGATTAGAGCAGTAGCCGCAAGAAGCAAAATAATAGGAACAATCCATTTTTTCATAGTACAAAATGTAAAAAAATCTTTTGTTTAAATTTTGAAATTTGCCAATTTTAGCCGATTTATGCAGCATTTTCTCTGAGTAAAGTCTGTGGACAACGCAAAGTGAAAAAAAAATAAGTTTTTTGTTTTTTTAAATTATATTTCTAGCGTGTTTATAAAATACTCAAAGGAATGGGTTTTGTCGTTGTCGGGAATCTTAACGATTTCCGTCCTTTCCTTTTTGTTATATGCTTGCTCTTCAACAGAAACCGCAGGAAACAGTGCTGAAATCGGTAATCCAGAAATCGCAGGGGTAGTTTCTTATCCAAATGGTGAACCTGCTAGCCGGGTTTCTGTCCGTTGTGTGCCAGAATGGTTCAGTGCCGGCGAGGATTCTTTACCTGAATCTTGGGTCACAGAAACGGATTCACTTGGGCATTATCGCATAGATTCGCTTCCTGATTCTCATTTTGCAATAGAAGCATCACATGAAAATTATTCTCTTCTCAAGCGGAATTTATCTGTAGAAGATTCTTCTTATTCTGGTAAACTTTCAGAAGTTGGCGCTTTGCGCTTGTCAGCTGGAAAGTTCAAAAACGGAGATTCAGTGCTTGTAAGGATTCCTGGTTCAACATTCTTGCGTTACGCTCATGTAGAAAATAATGAATTGTTCTTGGATTCTTTGCCGGCAACTTTATTGGACGCAATTGTTGTTGAAGAAGATTCTCTAGTTTTTGATTCTCCGGTTGAAATTTTACCGGGTAAAATCATCAAAGAAAATGTTGAACCTTTGTCTTTTACAATAAGTTACCCTTTAAATGGTCAGGAATTTTCAAGTTATCAAAAATTTTTGCCACTAGCTTTGCGTTTAAATAAAAATCAAGTGAATTGGAAATTGTTAGAATCACTTACAGGGCGTTGGGAAGCTTGTTTAAAATCTGGTGCTACGCAAAATCTTTCTTACGTTCAAAATGAATCTTCTGAAGAAGCTGTTTTTTGGGTTTTATTGGATTCTCTTCCGGCTGTTCCGACAGATACCATTCTTTTAACATTTACAGAAGGTGAATCAAGAACTTATGACAATGTTTTTTCTCCAGAGCGTTATATTGCTGTATGGCATTTTGACGAAGGAACTTCTACAGCAGAAGACGCAACGGGCAATAAGTTACATGGTTTGCCAGAAAAAGTGGTAGAATCAAAAGGTGTTTTAGGAAAATCTTTTTATTATGATGGTTCGCATTCTTATGTGACAATTCCTAATTCAGCCAAGAGCGATTTAGACTTTGCTTATTCAGATTCTATGAGTATTTCTGTTTGGGTAAATATTGATTCTTTGAATACAAGTCGTTTTGTTTATGGAAAAGGAACAACGCAATATCATTTAAAATATTATTATCCAAATAACTGGTTGTTTGAACGTTATCGTGAAAAAAGTAGTGAAGAATCAGTGCGTTATTGGTATTATTCTGAAGAAACTTTGTCTTCTTATAATGAATGGAGTATGATTACGGTTACTCAACAAGATTCTTTGATTTCTCTTTATGTAAATGGTGATTTGGTTACTTCAGAATCGACTTGTGGAACTTTTGAAAAACCTTATTATTCTGAAAGTGATTTTGAAATTGGGCGTTTGGTTTATGAATTAGATTCTAAAGACAGTGTCGGGCAGCATTTTCTTGGATCAATCGATGAATTGCATGTAATGCGTCAGGCTATTTCTGCGGATAGGGCTAAAGTTTTATACTTGAATCAAAAACCAGTTGATTATTGGCCTAAAGCATTGTTTAAAGAATGATTTTATGATAAAAAATAAAGCGTCGCGTAGCGACGCTTTATTTTACTTTTTACCACCAACTTTGAAAAAACAAATTTCTAATTGATAAGCATTATCGGCTGCTTGGTCTTCTTCGGCTAAAAAAGCTATCTCCTTGCGAAAAGCGTTTATACGTTCCACTATTCTTTCGTAACCATCTTTTGAAATACCAAGAGTTAAACCAGAAATGTTTCTTTCTGAGGGTTGGTCTCTGTCTATAGAATCAGCACCAAGTTTCAAGCATTTTTGATGGAACCCGCGAAGAGCTGTTTTTGAAGTACGATTACCTGTTGTAATAGCACTTTGTGACAACTCGTAAGAACCATCTTCTTTTTTAGAAATAAGTCCACAACTTTCTAAGAGTTTGACAGATTCTTTTGCTTGTTCTGGAGTGATTTTTGGATGCACTCTATTACCGAGTTCTTTAAAATCTCCAGAAAAACCGAACATTCCTATTAAGGAACGCACGACAAGATGACGCCAATCAGAATAGATCTGGTATTGGTAATGAGCCATTAAATGCTGAGATTCGCTAAACCGAACGATTTTTAGAATCTCTTGCATCTTGGCGTAGTGTGAATTGCGTTCTTCGGCAGTTTCGGCTTGGTTGAATAAAACCAAAGCAGCAAAGAATTCAGACTCTCTTTTACCCAAACGCAGCCCTGACGCCACCTTCTGAATACTTTGCTCAGAAAGATTTTTTTCACCTTGCATAACGCGAGAGATAAAATCTTTTGCTTTAAAACCGATTTTGTCGGAAAACGCACGTAACGAAAACGACGAATTGGCTTCTTTGCGAATTCGATAGTAATCCTGCAAAAATTCCCTGTAGTCCAGGTATTCGAATATTTTGCGTTGTTCTTTGTTTTCGTTCACGATAAGAATATAGTAAAGTCAAGGAGAATATCTCATTTTAAAGGATAAATAGCGTTGTCTAGAAACAACACTATTTTGTAATTGGAATTGTATTTTGTAAAATGGATTTTTATTTTATAACCATTCCTTAATAAGGGATTTTACTACTATCCAAAAAACACCCAAAAAACAACCCTAGGGGTAATACCCTAGGGTTATTTTTACAGATTACATTTCTTCTAATGCTTTTTGCTTGGTTTCTTTAACAAATTTCCAGACAAAGAATATGCTTGTGAATGCAAAGAATGTGTAAAGAGCGTAAGTTAACCCTGGTCCTGCTGTACCTGAAAGAATTGGGAATGTGAATGTGACCAAAAAATTAGCTCCCCATTGAGCGAGTCCACAGACAGCAATAGCCACGGCACGGATTCTGTTGTTGAACATTTCTCCAAGCATTACCCACATGACAGGCCCCCAAGTCATTGCAAAGAATATAATGAATAAATTAGCGGCAAGAACGGATAATGGCCCAGATATTCCTGCAAGTAGTAAATTTCCATAAATATCAGTAGCGGCAGTCAAGAAACAATAAGCGAGTAACCCTAAAGAGAATGTCATTCCGATACTACCGATAAGCAATAAGGGTTTTCTACCGATTTTATCAATAAGAAGAATGGCAACAATTGTCATAGAAATATTCACAATACTAGAAAGTACATTTAAAAGCATTGAGTCGTTTTCTGTGAAACCAACACTTTGCCATAGCATGTTTCCGTAATAGAAAATCACATTGATGCCGACTAATTGTTGGAAAATGGCAATACCAAGCCCTGCCCAAATTATTGGAGCAATACGGCGTTTTCCATTAGTTAAAGTTTCAAAGAGATCAGAAAGTTTTGTTGGTGTTGAATTTTTAAATGTGCTTGCAATAGAGTCGATTTCATCATCGACATCGTCAGGTGAAATTTTTGCAAGTACTTCTTTCGCTTCGCTTAAACGGCCTTGAGAAACAAGGAATCTTGGAGATTCTGGTAGGCGTAAGGCAAAAAATCCATATAGCAACGCAGGGATTATTTCTAGCCAAAACATCCATTGCCAAGCTTTTGTACTCCCTAAAATGTAAGCGTTAGCAAAGCCTCCGTTTTGTTGTAAAATGAAATCAGGTAAAGTGTATAGAATGGCATTAGTTTCAAGAGCCATAGCAAAGCGCACAACAAGCCAGTTTGAAAGTAGTGCAGCAAAGATTCCTATTACAATGGCGAATTGTTGCATGGAACCTAAACGGCCTCGCAAATGAGCTGGCGCTGTTTCTGCGATGTATATGGGAGCTATAATGCTTGCAATACCAATGGCTGCGCCGCCTACGGCGCGCCAGAAAATAAAATCCGGAATGCCAAAAGGCATTCCGGAGCCAAGAGCACTTATTAAGAAAAGGAAACTAGCGGCTAACATACAACGGACGCGGCCGAATTTATCGGCTAGGCGCCCAGCGAAGTAGGCGCCTGCCGCGGCGCTGAGTAATGCAACAGAAACCGCGGCGCCGAGGCTTGCGTCCGATGCATCAAAAGTAGCCTTGAGCGCAAGAGTCGTGCCGTTTATCACAGCCGAATCAAAGCCAAATAAAAATCCGCCAATAGCAGCGGCGCAAGTAATTTTTATTACCTGCCAAAGAGTATTTTGTTGAGTTTGTGTCATAAAAAATCTCCTTCATTTTTTTACGAACATAGAAGATTCGTATTGGCAAAGAAAGAGCAAAATTTTTCAAAATTTCAGAAGAGAATTTTTTTTAGGTTTTATAAAAAAACAAGATTGTTTTGAATATTTTGACAAGCACCTCATAAAAGATTACATTTTTCTTACATTTAAGTATTCAACTTTTTAAGGCATCAAGAATGAAAATCAGAGTTGTTAGTTTACTTGCTTTTTTGCTGATAATAATTTCA
>Ga0233386_1000058_pt1 | contig 41462 bp, 46 predicted proteins | sample ElkDunMinimDraft_17_FD_191544 | JGI IMG/M metagenome (GOLD analysis project Ga0233386, IMG submission 191544) | Fecal eukaryotic communites from dung pellets of Tule Elk in California, USA - Elk Dung G4 | ecosystem: Host-associated > Mammals > Digestive system > Large intestine > Fecal | place...
CTCAGGCGAAGGGGGGGCGAGGAAAGCGATCTCTTCCTCGGCACCCAGGCGGATCAGCGCCTGACCCAGGGCATTATCGCCGCCCAACAGCATCAGGCGCATTCGCATTTAGCCGAACTCAGAAAGGAATATCGTCGTCGAAACTGTCGTAGTCCGGCGCAGGCTGCTGTGCAGCAGGCTTCGGCTGGGACTGCTGCGGCCGCGCAGCTTGTTGCGGCTCACGCTGAGGTTGGGGCCGCGATTGCCCCTGACGTGGCGCATCGTCGGAACTGCCACCACGGCCGCCAAGGAGCTGCATGGTACCGCCCATGTCGACAACGATTTCCGTGGTGTAGCGTTTAACACCGTCCTTTTCCCATTCGCGGGTTTGCAGACGCCCTTCGATATAGCACTGCGAGCCCTTGCGCAGATACTCGCCAGCAATCTCGGCGACCTTGCCGAAGAGCACCACACGATGCCATTCGGTGCGCTCCTGCAACTGGCCGGTCTGCTTGTCCTTCCAGCTATCGGTAGTGGCCAGCGTGATGTTGGTCACCGCATTGCCATTGGGCATGTAGCGGGTTTCCGGGTCGCCGCCGACATTGCCGATCAAGATGACTTTATTCACCCCTCTGGCCATGGGTAACTCCTTATCTGGAACATGATTGGGTTGGCTTAATGAAGATTCCCCTGTGCGCGGGAAAAGCCAATGACCTCGAATCTTACCAGCCACCCCCACCGAGCAACAACGCATGAAGGGCAAGTTACACGCCGGAAAGTGTTTTTGCTTAGCGCTTCGCAGCCGCGATTCCAAACAGCGAACACCGAACCGGGCAACAGCGTTACGACCCGATTGCGCTAGGCCACCAGCTGATCCAGCGCTGCACGGTCCAGTTGCTGGGTATCCACCTTGACGTAGGCCGCGCCCTCGTCCGCCAACACGATCGCATCCGAAACTCCCGGCACAGCTAATAGCTGCGCCGCCAGCTGAGAGTTGCCCATTGCCTTCTTGGACAACGGCAGCCGCAAACCGGTGACGTAGGGGGGCTCGCGCATGCTCCAGACAATCAACAACCACAACGCGCCGAGTCCTGCGCAACCAGCAAACACAGTTTCAAGCCCGCCCAGCTGATAGAACCAGCCACCGAGAATGCCACCCAGCCCCGCCCCGAGGAACTGACTGGTGGAATAGACCCCCATCGCCGTGCCCTTGCCGCCCGCCGGGGCGACCTTGCTGATCAGCGAAGGCAACGATGCCTCCAGCAGATTGAAGGCGGTGAAGAAGACCACCATACCAACCACCAGCGCCCAAAGGCCGTGCCCGAACTGCCAGAAAAACAGCTCGCACAGCAGCAATACGCCGACCGCACCGACGAGCACGCGGCGCATCTGACGTTTCTTCTCGCCATAGATGATGAATGGCACCATTCCCACGAAGCCGATCAGCAGCGCAGCCAGATAAACCCACCAGTGTTCGTCCTTCGGCAACGCAGCCTCTTCAACCAGCGCCAGTGGCAGCGCGACGAAACTTGCCATGAGGATGGCGTGCAGCGCAAAGATACTGACATCCAGGCGCAGCAGATCGGGATGACGCAAGGTCGTCCCCAGCGCCTGGCGCGCCACGCCCGATTCACGATGCTGTAAATGCCGGTGGGCGCGGGGCAAAGTGGCAACGATCAATCCCCCAAGCAGCGCCAGCGCCGCCGTTAACCAGAACAGCGCAGAAAGCCCGAACGCCTTGGCCACGAGCGGGCCGACGACCATCGCCACCGCGAACGACAAGCCTATGCTCATGCCGATCATGGCCATGGCCTTGGTGCGATGCTGCTCGCGGGTCAGGTCGGAAAGCAGCGCCATTACCGCAGCGGAAATCGCCCCCGCGCCTTGTAGTATTCGCCCGCCGATAACGCCCCAGATCGAGTCGGCCATAGCCGCCAGTACCGCGCCCAGCGCGAAGATCAGCAAACCGAAATAGATCACCGGCAGCCGCCCAATACGATCAGAAAGCATCCCGAACGGAATTTGCAGCAGCGCCTGGGTCAAACCATAGGCACCGATAGCGAGGCCGATAAGCGCCGGCGTAGCTCCCTGCAGGTCCATCCCATAGGTAGCCAGGACCGGCAGCACCATAAACATGCCAAGCATGCGGAACGCGAATACCATGGCCAACCCGGAAGCGGCACGGGTTTCGCTGGCGCTCATGCGCTCACTGTAGGGATCCTGCATCTGGGGTCTCGCTCGAATGAACCGGCGGCGATTCTAGCAGCCATCCCCCGCTCGGCACAGGCGCGTGATTTTGCCGCGATGCCCTGCGAACCGTATACTTTCGGGTTTTCGCCCGCCACGCGAGGCTGTCTTGGACAAGATTCTGATCCGTGGGGCTCGCACCCACAACCTGAAGAACATCGACCTCACCCTGCCGCGCGACAAGCTGATCGTCATCACTGGCTTATCCGGTTCGGGCAAGTCCTCCCTGGCCTTCGATACCCTCTACGCAGAAGGCCAGCGCCGCTACGTCGAATCCCTGTCGGCATATGCTCGGCAGTTCCTGTCAATGATGGAAAAGCCTGACGTCGATACCATCGAGGGGTTGTCCCCGGCGATATCCATCGAACAGAAGTCCACCTCGCACAACCCGCGCTCAACCGTGGGCACCATCACCGAGATCTACGATTACCTGCGCCTGCTCTATGCCCGGGTCGGTACGCCGCGCTGCCCCGATCACGACGAGCCGCTGGAAGCGCAGACCGTCAGCCAGATGGTCGACCAGGTCCTGGCCCTGCCCGAAGGCAGCAAGCTGATGCTGCTGGCCCCGGTGATCCGCGAGCGTAAAGGCGAACACCTGGCCGTGTTCGACGAGCTACGTGCCCAGGGCTTCGTCCGCGCACGGGTCAACGGCAAGCTTTACGAGCTCGATGAGCTACCGAAGCTGGACAAGCAGAAGAAGCACAGCATCGATGTGGTCGTGGATCGTTTCAAGGTTCGCAACGACTTGCAGCAACGTCTGGCCGAGTCCTTCGAGACGGCGCTCAAGCTGGCCGACGGCATCGCCCTGGTCGCCCCTATGGACGATGAAGAAGACCGCGAAGAGATGATCTTTTCCGCCCGCTTCGCCTGCCCGATCTGCGGGCACTCGATCAGCGAGCTGGAGCCCAAGCTGTTCTCGTTCAACAACCCGGCAGGCGCCTGCCCGACCTGCGACGGGCTGGGCGCCAAACAGTTTTTCGACGCCAAGCGTCTGGTCAACGGCGAGCTTACCCTGGCCGAGGGCGCGATCCGAGGCTGGGACAGGCGCAACGTCTATTACTTCCAGATGCTCGGTTCGCTGGCCTCACATTACGGTTTCAGCCTCGACGAACCCTTCGATTCGCTGTCCGAGAAGCACAAGCAATACATCCTGCGCGGTAGCGGTAAGGAGAGCGTCGACTTTCGCTACCTCAACGACCGCGGCGACATCGTCAAACGCTCACATCCGTTCGAGGGAATCATCCCCAACCTCGAGCGTCGCTATCGCGAAACAGAATCCAACAGTGTTCGCGAAGAGCTGGCCAAATACCTCAGCACTCAGCCCTGTCCCGAATGCCGTGGCACCCGTCTCCGCCGCGAGGCAAGACATGTCTGGGTAGGCGACAAGACGCTGCCGGCTGTCACCGGCTTACCGATCGGCGATGCGGCAGATTATTTCGGCAGCCTGAAGCTGAGCGGCCGACGCGGCGAGATTGCCGACAAGATCCTCAAGGAAATTGGTGAACGCCTACAGTTTTTAGTCAACGTCGGTCTCGACTACCTCACGCTGGATCGCAGCGCCGATACCCTTTCCGGTGGCGAAGCACAGCGCATTCGCCTGGCCAGCCAGATCGGCGCTGGCCTCGTGGGCGTCATGTACATCCTTGACGAACCCTCGATAGGCCTGCATCAGCGCGATAACGAGCGTCTGCTGGGCACCCTGCGCCACCTGCGCGACATCGGCAATACGGTGATCGTCGTCGAGCACGATGAAGACGCCATCCGCCAGGCCGACTACGTGCTCGATATCGGCCCCGGAGCAGGTGTGCATGGCGGTCAGATCGTCGCCGAAGGTACACCAGCCGAAGTGATGGCCAACCCGGCCTCCCTTACCGGCGGCTATCTGTCCGGGCGGGTGAAGATCCGTTTTCCCGCCACCCGCACCCCGCGCGATCCCGACAAGCTGCTGAAACTGAAGGGCGCGCGCGGCAACAATCTGCGCAACGTCGACCTGGAAATTCCGGTGGGCCTGCTGACCTGCATCACCGGGGTGTCGGGCTCGGGAAAATCGACGCTGATCAATAACACGCTTTTTCCCATTACGGCGACTGCCCTCAACGGCGCCACTACGCTTGAGGTCGCCGCGTATGATTCATTCGACGGCCTACAGCATCTGGACAAGGTGGTGGACATCGACCAGAGCCCTATCGGGCGCACCCCGCGCTCCAACCCGGCGACCTATACCGGCCTGTTCACCCCGATCCGAGAGCTGTTTGCCGGCGTTCCAGAAGCGCGCTCGCGCGGTTACGGACCGGGAAGGTTTTCGTTCAACGTCAAGGGCGGTCGCTGCGAGGCGTGTCAGGGGGACGGCGTGATCAAGGTGGAGATGCACTTCCTGCCGGACATCTACGTGCCCTGCGACGTCTGCAAGGGCAAGCGCTACAACCGCGAAACACTTGAGGTGAAATACAAAGGCAAGAGCATCACCGAGGTGCTCGACATGACCATCGAGGAAGCCCGCGAATTCTTCGATGCGGTACCGGCGGTGGCTCGCAAGCTACAAACCTTGATAGACGTAGGGCTGTCCTACATCAAGCTCGGACAAAGCGCGACCACGCTGTCCGGAGGTGAGGCGCAAAGGGTCAAGCTGTCGCGCGAGCTTTCCAAGCGGGACACCGGCAAGACCCTGTACATCCTCGACGAGCCCACCACAGGCTTGCACTTCGCCGACATCCAGCAACTGCTCGATGTACTGCATCGCCTACGCGACCATGGCAACACGGTGGTGGTCATCGAGCACAATCTGGACGTCATCAAGACGGCGGATTGGCTGGTCGACCTCGGTCCGGAAGGCGGCTCCAAGGGCGGCCAGATCATCGCAACCGGCACCCCTGAGGAAGTTGCCAACATGCCGCAATCGCACACCGGGCACTTCCTCAAGCCATTGCTGGAGCGTGACAAGCGTTAGCGCGGTTTTTAGCTGCTGCCCATGAAACGGAAAAACCCGCAGCAACGGCTGCGGGTTTTTTCGTTTACGGGGTAGCAGTCAGGCCAGAGCCTCTTCGAGCGGGAGGTCCAGCGCCTGCGCAATACCGGCACCATACGCCGGATCAGCCAGGTAGCAATGCTTGATGTGACGCAGCTTGATGTGCCTTGCCGCATCTCCCATGGCCCTTGCGGTGTTGCCAAACAGGCGCTGCTGCTCGTCGGCCTTCATCAACCGGAACAGATCACCCGGCTGGGTGAAGTAGTCCGCATCGTCCTCACGGAAATCGTAGCGGGCACCTGCTCCCTCGAGCGCCAGTGGCGGCTCGCTGAAGTCCGGTTGCTGCTGCCATTCACCGTAGGTGTTCGGTTCGTAATGCAGGCGCCCACCATGATTACCATCGACCCGCATCGCCCCGTCGCGATGGAAGCTGTGTACCGGGCATCGCGGTGCATTGACCGGAATCTGATGATGGTTCACACCCAGCCGATAGCGCTGTGCGTCGCCGTAGGAAAACAGACGCCCCTGCAGCATGCGGTCTGGTGAAAAACTAATGCCCGGCACCACATTGGCAGGGGTGAATGCCGCCTGCTCGACGTCCTGGAAGTAGTTATCTGCGTTACGGTTCAGCTCGTAGTAACCCACTTCGATCAAGGGGTAATCCTTCTTCGACCAGACTTTGGTCAGGTCGAACGGGTGGAAGCGGTAGGTTGCAGCCTCAGCCTCCGGCATGACTTGTACGTACATGGTCCAGCGCGGGAAATCCCCACGCTCGATAGCCTCGAACAGGTCACGCTGGGAACTCTCACGATCATGGGCAACGATGGCCGCCGCTTCCTGATCGGTGAGGTTCTTGATGCCCTGCTGGGTCTTGAAATGGAACTTGACCCAGTAACGCTTATGGTCGGCGCTGATGAAACTATAGGTGTGCGAACCGAAACCGTGCATGTGCCGGTAGGATGCCGGGATACCACGATCACCCATCACGTAGGTAATCTGATGCAGCGCTTCAGGCAGACTGGTCCAGAAGTCCCAGTTATTGTTGGCGCTGCGCATGTTGGTGCGCGGATCGCGCTTGACGGCGTGGTTCAGGTCCGGGAACTTCAACGGATCGCGGAAGAAGAATACCGGCGTATTGTTCCCCACCATGTCCCAGTTACCCTGCTCGGTATAGAACTTCAGGGCATACCCGCGGATATCACGCTCGGCATCAGCAGCCCCGCGCTCGCCGGCCACCGTAGAAAAGCGTGCAAACATCGGGGTTTTCTTACCAACCTCGGAAAAGATCGCAGCCTTGGTATAGCGAGTGATGTCATGGGTAACCACAAACTCGCCGAAAGCACCGGAACCTTTGGCATGCATGCGGCGCTCAGGAATTACCTCTCGATCAAAATGCGCCAGCTTTTCCAGAAACCAGACATCCTGTAGCAGCATGGGGCCGCGCGGGCCTGCGGTCATAGAATTTTGGTTTTCGGCTACCGGCGCACCGGCAACAGTCGTCAATCTGGGTTTGTCAGTCATGTAGAGTCCTCGAGCGGGCTGTCCGCATCTACTGCAAGCCGGAAGCACCGGCGGTACGGGGGCCATCTTAAGGAGGCAAGCGAAGCGGCGCCAATGAGCTGAGTCAAAGATGCCGATAGAAATTGGACATAAAAAAACCGAGCCCAAGGGCTCGGTTTTTTTTCGAAAAGCCAGAGCTTATTCGGCTGCTTCCACTTCACCGGTAACCGGACGGTCAACCAGCTCGACGTAAGCCATAGGGGCATTGTCCCCAGCGCGGAAGCCGCACTTGAGAATACGCAGGTAGCCGCCCTGACGGGTGGCGTAACGCGGACCCAGATCGCTGAACAGCTTGCCAACGATAGCCTTCGACCGGGTACGGTCGAAAGCCAGACGGCGATTGGCAACGCTGTCTTCCTTGGCCAGGGTGATCAGCGGCTCGGCAACGCGGCGCAGCTCTTTGGCTTTAGGCAGGGTGGTCTTGATCAGTTCGTGCTCGAACAGCGACACCGCCATGTTCTGGAACATGGCCTTGCGGTGTGCGCTGGTGCGGCTCAGGTGACGGCCACTTTTACGATGACGCATGATTGAAATTCCTTACCAAACGATCAGTTCGGTGACTAGGGACGATCAGGCCGTAGCCTTATCGTCCTTCTTGAGACTTGCCGGCGGCCAGTTGTCGAGGCGCATACCGAGGGACAGACCGCGAGAGGCCAGAACGTCTTTGATTTCGGTCAGAGACTTCTTGCCCAGGTTCGGCGTCTTCAACAATTCCACCTCGGTGCGCTGAATCAGGTCACCGATGTAGTAAATGTTTTCTGCCTTGAGGCAGTTAGCCGAACGAACGGTCAGCTCCAGGTCATCCACCGGACGCAGCAGGATCGGATCGATCTCGTCTTCCTGCTCCACTACAACCGGCTCGCTGTCGCCCTTAAGGTCGACGAATGCAGCCAGCTGCTGTTGCAGGATAGTCGCGGCACGACGGATCGCCTCTTCGGGATCCAGGGTACCGTTGGTTTCCAGATCGATGACCAGCTTGTCCAGGTTGGTACGCTGTTCTACACGAGCGTTTTCGACCACATAAGCTACGCGACGAACCGGGCTGAAGGTGGCGTCGAGCTGCAGACGGCCAATACTACGGCTTTCGTCTTCATCGCTCTGACGCGCGTCAGCCGGCTCGTAGCCACGGCCGCGAGCGACCTTGAGCTTCATGTTGATCGAGCCGTTGGCCGCCAGGTTGGCGATCAGGTGATCGCCATTGACGATTTCGACATCGTGATCCAGCTGGATATCGGCAGCGGTAACAGCGCCCGCGCCCTTCTTCACCAGGCTCAAGGTCACTTCATCACGGCCGTGCAGCTTGATGGCGATACCTTTGAGGTTGAGCAGGATTTCGATTACATCTTCCTGCACGCCCTCTATGGCGCTGTACTCGTGGAGCACGCCGTCGATCTCAGCCTCGACCACAGCGCAGCCAGGCATGGAGGACAACAGAATGCGACGCAGCGCGTTGCCCAGGGTGTGGCCGAAACCGCGCTCGAGAGGCTCGAGCGTGATCTTGGCACGGGTCGGACTGACCACCTGCACATCGATATGGCGGGGGGTCAGGAACTCATTTACCGAACTCTGCATGGATACACCTATTTTCTAGCCCTTACTTGGAGTAGAGCTCGACAATCAGGCTTTCGTTAATGTCGGCAGACAGATCACTGCGAGCCGGAACACTTTTGAAAACACCGGATTTCTTGTCGGTATCTACTTCGACCCACTCAACGCGACCGCGCTGTGCGCACAGTTCAAGGGCTTGAGCGATACGGAGCTGGTTACGGCACTTTTCGCGAACAGCAACCACATCACCAGCTTTGACCTGGTAGGACGGGATGTTCACGGTCTGACCGTTAACGGTGATCGACTTGTGGGAAACCAGCTGACGGGATTCCGCACGAGTGGAACCGAAGCCCATGCGATACACGACGTTGTCGAGACGGCATTCAAGCAGTTGCAGCAGGTTTTCACCGGTAGCGCCCTTACGGCTGGCAGCTTCCTTGTAGTAACCGCTGAACTGGCGCTCAAGCACGCCATAGATACGACGTACTTTTTGCTTTTCACGCAGCTGGGTGCCGTAGTCGGAAAGACGACCACGACGCTGACCATGAACGCCTGGCGGAGTTTCGATGTTGCACTTCGATTCGAGCGCGCGCGCACCACTCTTCAGAAAGAGATCGGTGCCTTCACGACGAGACAGTTTGCACTTGGGACCAATATAACGAGCCATTCTTCACTGTCTCCTGATTACACGCGGCGCTTCTTCGGCGGACGGCACCCGTTGTGCGGGATCGGCGTCACGTCGGTGATGCTGGCGATTTTATAACCACATCCGTTCAGAGCACGAACGGCGGATTCACGACCCGGACCGGGACCCTTGACGTTGACGTCGAGGTTCTTCAGACCGTATTCCAGAGCAGCCTGACCGGCCCGCTCTGCCGCTACCTGAGCAGCGAACGGAGTGCTCTTACGCGAGCCACGGAAGCCCGAGCCACCGGAGGTCGCCCAGGACAACGCGTTACCCTGGCGATCAGTGATCGTGATGATGGTGTTATTGAAAGACGCGTGGATGTGGGCGATGCCATCAACCACTGTCTTTTTGATTTTTTTACGAGGACGAGCAGCAGGTTTTGCCATTACTTAAATTCCTACGCGATTACTTGCGGATCGGCTTGCGCGGGCCCTTACGGGTGCGGGCGTTGGTCTTGGTACGCTGACCGCGCACCGGCAGACCACGACGATGACGCAGGCCGCGGTAGCAACCCAGGTCCATCAAGCGCTTGATCTTCATGTTGACTTCGCGACGCAGATCACCTTCAACGATGAACTTGGCCACTTCGCCGCGCAGCAGTTCGACCTGCTCGTCGGAGAGATCCTTGATTTTAGCTGCCGGGTTTACACCGGTAGCAGCGCAGATGGTCTGCGCGCGGGTGCGACCAACACCATAGATGTAGGTCAGCGAGATAACAGTGTGCTTGTTATCCGGAATGTTAACGCCTGCAATACGGGCCATTCAGTGAAACTCCAATTGACAGCTACCCAACGCCCCGGAAGCCAAGAAAAGGGCGCGAGATACTAACGCTGTAATAACAAATAATCAACCCGGCAGCGCACTAGCTGCCGGGCGTCACGCTTTGTTCACAATTAGCCTTGGCGCTGCTTGTGACGCGGTTCCGCGCTGCAGATCACACGAACGACGCCTTCGCGACGGACGATCTTGCAGTTACGGCAAAGCTTCTTTACCGATGCACGAACTTTCATGGACCTACTCCTAGAACCTTACGAACCAATCAGCGGAGCATTCCGCCGCCATAGCCCTTCAGGTTGGCTTTTTTCATCAGGGAATCGTACTGATGAGACATGAGGTGCGATTGCACTTGGGACATGAAGTCCATCACAACCACAACCACGATCAGCAACGATGTCCCGCCAAGGTAGAACGGCACATTCGCAGCCACCACCAGAAACTGGGGAAGCAGACATACGGCCGTCATGTACAGGGCGCCGAACACGGTCAAGCGGGTCAGAACGCCATCGATATAGCGCGCCGACTGCTCACCAGGACGAATACCCGGGATAAAGGCACCAGACTTCTTCAGGTTTTCCGCCACGTCTTTCGGATTGAACATCAAGGCCGTGTAGAAGAAGCAGAAGAAGATAATACCGGCACTGAACAACAGAATATTCAGGGGCTGGCCCGGGGCGATCGCCTGCGACATATCAGCCAACCAGCCCATGCTCTCGGACTGACCGAACCACTGCCCCAACGAAGCCGGGAACAGCAGAATGCTGCTGGCGAAGATAGCAGGGATCACGCCCGCCATATTCACCTTCAACGGCAGGTGACTGGTCTGCGCCGCGAAGACCTTGCGGCCTTGCTGACGCTTGGCGTAGTGCACCGCAATACGCCGCTGACCACGCTCGATGAACACCACGAAACCGATGATTGCAACAGCGACCAAGCCGACAGCGAGCAGCGCGACAATGTTGATATCACCCTGCCGTGCGGACTCGAAAGACTGACCCAGAGCACCCGGCAAGCCAGCAACGATCCCCGCGAAGATCAGCATCGAGATACCGTTACCGACACCCCGCTCGGTGATCTGCTCGCCCAACCACATCATGAACATCGCACCAGCCACGAAGGTGGTGATAGCCACGAAATAGAAGCCGAAATCGCTGCTGAACGCGACACCCTGACCTGCCAGACCGACGGACATGCCAATCGCCTGAACGATAGCCAACACCAAAGTGCCGTAGCGGGTGTACTGACTGATCTTCCGACGGCCAGACTCCCCCTCTTTCTTCAACTGCTCCAACTGCGGGCTGACAGCGGTCATGAGCTGCATGATGATCGATGCCGAAATGTACGGCATGATCCCCAGCGCGAAGATACTCATCCGCTCCAGCGCACCGCCGGAGAACATGTTGAACAGGCTAAGGATGGTCCCTTCGTTCTGACGGAACAGCTCGGCCAACCTGTCGGGGTTAATCCCCGGCACTGGGATGTGAGCGCCAATGCGATAGACGATGATCGCCATGAGCAGAAAGCGCAGACGAGCCCAGAGCTCGGACAGCCCACCATTACTCAGCGCGGAGAGAGCACCTTGCTTAGCCATTTATTCCTCGAACTTGCCGCCAGCTGCTTCGATAGCCGCACGCGCACCTTTGGTGGCGCCGACGCCCTGGAGAGTCACAGCACGACCAACCTCACCGGACAGCATGACTTTCACACGCTGAACGTTCTGGTTGATGATGTTGGCATCCTTCAGGCTCTGCACGGTAACGACATCACCCTGCACCTTGGCCAGCTCGGACGTGCGCACTTCTGCGCGATCCATGGCTTTCAGTGAGACGAAGCCGAACTTCGGCAGACGACGATGCAAGGGCTGTTGACCACCCTCGAACCCGGGCGCGATCTTGCCGCCGGAGCGGGAAGTCTGACCCTTGTGGCCGCGACCACCGGTCTTGCCGAGGCCGCTACCGATACCACGGCCCGGACGCAGCTTTTCGCGACGGGCGCCCGGCGCAGAACGCAAATCGTTCAGTTGCATGGCTTAGCCCTCCACACGGAGCATGTAATAAGCCTTGTTGATCATGCCGCGATTTTCAGGAGTGTCCTGAACCTCGACAGTGTGACCAATACGACGCAGGCCCAGGCCCTTGACGCAAAGCTTGTGATTGGGGATACGGCCGCTGACGCTCTTGATCAGCGTAACCTTGACGGTTGCGTTAGCCATGATCAGAAAATCTCCTCAACGCTCTTGCCGCGCTTGGCAGCGATCGACTCGGGCGATTGCATGGCTTTCAGACCTTTGAACGTAGCGTGAACCACGTTGACCGGGTTGGTAGAGCCGTAGCACTTGGCCAGAACGTTCTGCACACCAGCAACCTCGAGAATGGCGCGCATGGCACCACCAGCGATGACACCAGTACCTTCCGACGCCGGCTGCATGTACACCTTCGAAGCGCCGTGAGCGGACTTCATGGCGTACTGCAGGGTAGTGCCGTTCAGATCAACTTGGATCATGTTGCGGCGAGCCGCTTCCATAGCCTTCTGGATAGCCGCAGGCACTTCGCGGGACTTGCCGCGACCGAAACCTACACGACCCTTGCCGTCACCCACTACAGTCAGCGCGGTGAAGGTAAAGATCCGGCCACCCTTTACAGTCTTGGCGACGCGGTTAACTTGAACCAGCTTCTCGATGTAGCCTTCGTCGCGCTTTTGCTCGTTATTTGCCATAACTTAGAACTCCAGCCCGCCTTCACGAGCAGCATCAGCCAGTGCCTTGACACGACCGTGGTACTTGAAGCCAGAACGGTCGAATGCAACCTGGGAGATGCCGGCGGCTTTCGCACGCTCAGCGACCAACTGACCAACCTTCTTGGCTGCGTCGACGTTGCCGGTGGCGGCGTCGCGCAATTCTTTGTCCAGAGTCGAGGCACTGGCCAGGACCTTGCCGCCGTCGGCCGAAAGGACCTGGGCGTAGATGTGCTGGGAAGAGCGGTACACACAAAGGCGTACGGCTTCCAGCTCGCGCATCTTCAGGCGTGCCTTGCGAGCGCGACGCAGACGAGTTTCTTTCTTTACGCTCATTTGCTATGCCCTACTTCTTCTTAGCTTCTTTACGACGGACCACTTCGTCCGCGTAACGTACACCCTTGCCCTTGTAAGGCTCGGGACGACGGAAGTCGCGAATTTCAGCAGCCACCTGACCGACCACCTGCTTGTCGATACCCTTGATCAGGATATCGGTCTGACTAGGAGTTTCAGCGGTAACGCCCTCAGGCAGTTCATAGTCCACCGGGTGCGAGAAGCCGAGAGCCAGAGACAGCACTTGACCTTTGGCTTGCGCCTTGTAACCGACACCAACCAGCTGGAGCTTGCGCTCGAAGCCCTGGCTAACACCGATCACCATGTTGTTCACCAGCGCACGAGTAGTACCAGCCATCGCACGAGTCTGCTGATCACCATTACGCCCGGCGAAACGCAGCTCGCCCGAGTCTTGGATAACCTCAACGGACGGATGAATGTTCAGTTCCAGAGCGCCTTTTGCGCCCTTCACCGAAAGCTGCTGACCGGTCATCTTGATTTCGACGCCAGCGGGCAGCTTGACGGGGTTCTTAGCAACGCGAGACATGCTTATCCCCCCTTAGAACACTGTGCAAAGCACTTCGCCGCCGACACCAGCAGCTCGGGCCGCACGATCTGTCATCACACCTTTATTGGTGGAAACGATCGAAACACCCAGGCCACCGCGTACTTTCGGCAACTGATCGACGGATTTGTACTGGCGAAGGCCAGGACGGCTTACGCGCTTGAGTTCCTCGATGACCGGACGGCCTTCGAAGTACTTCAGCTCGATGGACAGCTGCGGCTTTGCATCGCCACTGACGTTGTATCCCGCGATATAGCCTTCACCTTGAAGAACGCTGGCTACTGCCACCTTCAAAGTGGAAGACGGCATGCTTACGACGGACTTTTCGGCCATCTGGGCATTACGGATACGAGTTAGCATGTCCGCTAACGGGTCCTGCATACTCATGGGCTCTTGGCTCCTAATACGAATAAATAAGCCTTGCGGCTTCTGTCGCCACTAATCCGGCGCGCACATCAAAATGCGAGACTCGGGCGAGCCGGGCATTCTAGAGACATATCCAAAACGAATCAAGCCCCTTACGGGGCTTGATTCGTGGACTGCTCCTCTGCGGCGATATTCGCCGCAGGCAAGGCCTTACCAGCTGGCCTTGACCAGACCTGGTACGTCACCGCGCATCGCAGCCTGACGCAGCATGTTGCGCGACAGACCGAACTTGCGATAAACACCGTGCGGACGACCAGTCAGACGGCAGCGGTTACGCATGCGCGAAGCGCTGGCGTCGCGAGGCTGCTTCTGCAGGGAAACCTGAGCTTCCCAACGCTCTTCCGGTGTAGCGGTCGGGCTGACAATAACAGCCTTCAACGCTGCACGCTTCGCAGCGTACTTGGCAACCGTCAGCTGACGCTTCAGCTCGCGGTTCTTCATGCTTTTCTTAGCCATGTGCCTGCTCCAATCAGTTACGGAACGGGAAGTTGAAGGCACGCAGCAGAGCGCGACCCTCGTCATCCGTCCGAGCGGTGGTGGTCAAGGTGATGTCCAATCCACGCAGCGCATCGATCTTGTCGTAATCGATCTCCGGGAAGATGATCTGCTCTTTCACACCCATGCTGTAGTTGCCACGACCATCGAAGGACTTGGCATTCAGGCCGCGGAAGTCACGCACCCGAGGCAGGGAAATCGAAAGCAGACGATCCAGGAACTCGTACATACGATCGCCACGCAGCGTCACCTTGACGCCAATCGGCCAGCCCTCACGGACCTTGAAGCCTGCAATCGACTTGCGAGCATGAGTGACCACGACCTTCTGGCCAGTGATCTTCTCGAGATCAGCTACAGCGTTATCGATGATTTTCTTGTCACCGATTGCTTCACCAAGGCCCATGTTGAGGGTGATCTTGGTGATGCGCGGAACTTCCATCACGTTGCCAAGCTGAAGTTCTTCCTTCAGCTTGGGCGCGATTTGCTTCCGATAAACTTCTTTTAGTCGTGCCATGGTTATCTACCTAGCAGTCTCAAGCATCAACCGGCTTTTGGGTCGACTTGAAGACACGAATTTTCTTGCCTTCTTCTACAGTGAAACCAACACGATCAGCCTTGTTGGTTTCGCCGTTGAAGATGGCGACGTTAGAGACGTGCAGAGGCGCCTCTTTCTCGACGATACCGCCCTGAACGCCAGACATCGGGTTCGGCTTGGTGTGGCGCTTGACCAGGTTTATACCACCGACAACCACGCGGTTGTCAGCGAGAACCCGAAGCACCTTACCGCGCTTGCCCTTGTCCTTGCCGGCGATGACGATGATCTCGTCGTTGCGACGAATCTTTTGCATGCGGCTACTCCTTAGAGCACTTCAGGCGCGAGCGAGACGATTTTCATGAACTTCTCGTTACGAAGCTCACGCGTCACCGGCCCAAAAATACGGGTGCCGATAGGCTCCTGCTTGTTGTTCAGCAGAACAGCAGCGTTGCCATCGAAGCGAATGATTGAACCGTCTGGACGACGAACACCGTGACGAGTGCGGACCACAACAGCAGTCATCACTTGGCCTTTCTTGACCTTGCCACGCGGAATCGCTTCCTTGACGGTAACCTTGATGATGTCGCCGATGCCGGCGTAACGACGGTGAGAACCGCCGAGCACCTTGATGCACATAACACGACGCGCGCCGCTGTTATCTGCCACATCGAGCATGGATTGAGTCTGAATCATATAATTTCTCCGACCCCTAGCCCTTAGACTTCAACGGCACGTTCGAGGACATCAACCAACATCCAGGACTTGGTCTTCGCCAGCGGACGAGTCTCGCGGATGGTGACCTTGTCGCCGATACGGCACTGGTTGGTTTCGTCGTGGGCGTGCAGCTTGGTCGAACGCTTCACGTATTTACCGTAGATCGGGTGCTTGACGCGACGCTCGATCAACACGGTGATGGTTTTGTCCATTTTGTCGCTGACGACGCGGCCAGTCAGCGTGCGGACAGTCTTTTCAACTTCAGCCATGATCACTTACCTGCCTGCTGGTTGAGCACAGTCTTAACACGAGCGATGTCGCGCTTGACTTGCGAGAGCAGGTGAGACTGCCCCAACTGGCCAGTCGCTTTCTGCATACGCAGATTGAACTGGTCGCGCAGCAACTCGAGCAGTTGCTCGTTCAGCTGCTGAGCGGATTTTTCACGAAGTTCATTCGCTTTCATCACATCACCGTCCGCTTAACAAAGGAGGTGGCGAGCGGCAGCTTTGCAGCAGCCAGGGCGAATGCCTCACGCGCCAGCTCTTCGGAAACACCCTCGATCTCGTAGAGCACCTTGCCCGGTTGGATCTGGGCTACCCAGTACTCGACGTTACCCTTACCTTTACCCATCCGGACTTCCAGAGGCTTCTTGGTGACAGGCTTGTCGGGGAATACGCGGATCCAGATCTTGCCGCCACGCTTGACGTGACGAGTCAGCGCACGACGCGCGGACTCGATCTGGCGGGCCGTCAAACGACCACGGGAAACAGACTTCAGGGCGAACTCGCCGAAGCTGACCTTGCTACCGCGCTGAGCCAGACCACGGTTGTGGCCGGTCATCTGCTTGCGGAATTTTGTACGCTTGGGTTGCAACATTTGGCGTACTCCTTACTTGGTAGCTTTTTTACGAGGCGCAGGCGCTTGAGGCTTGAGCTCTTCATGGCGACCACCAATCACTTCGCCTTTGAAGATCCAGACCTTGACGCCGATCACACCGTAAGTGGTGTGTGCTTCGTAGGTGTTGTAATCGATATCGGCACGCAGGGTGTGCAGCGGCACACGACCTTCGCGATACCATTCGGTACGGGCGATTTCAGCCCCACCCAGACGTCCGCTCACCTGGATCTTGATGCCCTTGGCACCAATGCGCATGGCGTTCTGTACGGCGCGCTTCATGGCGCGACGGAACATCACGCGACGCTCCAGCTGCTGAGCTACGTTCTGTGCTACCAGCATTGCATCGAGTTCCGGCTTGCGGATTTCTTCGATGTTGATGTGCACAGGCACACCCATTTGCTTGGTCAGGTCCTGGCGCAGCTTCTCAACATCCTCACCCTTCTTGCCGATCACGATGCCGGGACGAGCGGTGTGGATGGTGATGCGTGCGGTTTGTGCCGGGCGATGGATATCGATACGGCTTACGGACGCGCTTTTTAATTTGTCTTGGAGGTACTCACGCACGTTCAGATCTGCAAGCAGATAATCGGCGTACGTACGACCGTCTGCATACCAGACGGAAGTGTGCTCCTTGACGATTCCCAGGCGAATGCCAGTGGGATGTACTTTCTGACCCATCTGATCGACTCCGTTACTTGTCCGCAACCTTGACAGTGATATGGCAAGACCGCTTGACGATGCGATCAGCGCGGCCTTTGGCACGCGGCATGATGCGCTTAAGCGAACGCCCCTCGTTGACGAAGACTGTGGAAACCTTGAGGTCATCCACATCAGCGCCTTCGTTGTGCTCGGCGTTGGCTACGGCCGACTCCAGCACTTTCTTCATGATCTCGGCGGCTTTCTTACTACTGAAAGCCAGCAGGTTGAGCGCTTCGCCCACCTTCTTCCCGCGGATCTGGTCGGCGACCAGGCGGGCTTTCTGGGCGGAGATGCGAGCGCCCGACAACTTAGCGGCTACTTCCATCTTCATTACCCCTTAGCGCTTGCCTTTCTTGTCGGCAACGTGACCACGATAGGTACGAGTGCCGGCAAATTCGCCGAGTTTATGACCGACCATGTCTTCGTTCACAAGAACGGGGACGTGCTGGCGACCGTTATGCACAGCGATGGTCAAACCGACCATTTGCGGCAGAATCATCGAACGACGCGACCAGGTTTTCACCGGCTTGCGATCATTCTTTTCCGCTGCCACCTCGACCTTCTTCAATAGGTGAAGATCGATAAAAGGACCTTTTTTCAGAGAACGTGGCACTGTCGTATCCCTCTAGTTACTTGCGGCGACGGACGATCATGTTGTCGGTGCGCTTGTTCGAGCGAGTCTTCGCGCCCTTAGTCGGGAAGCCCCACGGCGACACCGGATGACGACCACCAGAGGTACGACCCTCACCACCACCATGCGGGTGATCGACCGGGTTCATCGCCACGCCGCGAACGGTCGGACGAACGCCACGCCAGCGTTTGGCACCGGCTTTACCCAGCGAACGCAGGCTATGCTCGGCGTTCGAAACCTCACCCAGAGTGGCGCGGCATTCCGCCAACACCTTGCGTGTTTCGCCGGAGCGAAGACGCAGCGTCACGTACACACCCTCACGCGCGACCAGCTGTGCCGAAGCACCTGCGGAGCGAGCAATTTGCGCACCCTTGCCCGGCTTCAGCTCGACACCATGAATGGTGGAACCCAGCGGGATGTTACGCAACGGCAAGCTGTTACCAGCCCGGATCGGCGCGTTGACACCGGACAGAAGCTGATCACCAGCGCTCACGCCCTTCGGCGCGATGATGTAACGACGCTCACCGTCGGCATACTTCAGCAGCGCGATGTGCGCAGTGCGGTTCGGATCGTATTCGATACGCTCAACGATGGCAGGAATGCCATCCTTGTTGCGACGAAAATCGACCAGACGGTAATGCTGCTTATGTCCACCGCCGATGTGGCGGGTAGTGATGCGACCGTTGTTGTTACGACCACCGGTCTTCGACTTCTTCTCGAGCAGCGGAGCATAAGGAGCGCCCTTGTGCAGCTCCTGGCTGACCACCTTGACCACAAAGCGGCGGCCCGCGGAAGTCGGTTTGCATTTAACGATTGCCATGATGCACCCCTTCCTTACTCAGCACTGCCGGAGAAATCGATATCCTGGCCTGGCTGAAGCGCAATGTATGCCTTCTTCCAGTCGTTGCGCTTGCCCAGACCGCGAGCGGTGCGCTTTGTCTTGCCCTGAACATTCAGGGTGCTGACCTTGGCGACCTTCACGTTGAACAGGCTCTCGACGGCCTTCTTGATTTCCAGCTTGGTTGCGTCGGTCGCAACCTTGAAAACGAACTGTCCCTTGCTGTCAGCCAGCATGGTTGCCTTCTCGGAGACATGCGGACCAAGCAGGACTTTGAATACGCGTTCCTGGTTCATCCCAGCAGCTCCTCGAATTTCTTCACAGCCGACACGGTGATCAACACCTTGTCATAGGCGATCAGGCTGACAGGATCGGAACCCTGGACATCACGTACATCGACGTGCGGCAGGTTGCGAGCAGCCAGATAAAGATTCTGATCGACAGCGTCGGAAACGATCAGCACGTCATTCAGACCCATACCGGTCAGCTTGTTGGCAAGCAGCTTGGTTTTGGGGCTATCGACGGCAAAATCCTCAACGACAACCAGACGCTCGGAGCGAACCAGCTCAGAGAGGATGGAGCGCATCGCAGCGCGATACATCTTCTTGTTGAGCTTCTGCTCGTGATTTTGCGGACGAGCGGCGAAAGTCACGCCACCGCCACGCCAGATCGGACCACGACTGGTACCGGCACGAGCACGACCAGTGCCCTTCTGGCGCCACGGACGCTTGCCACCACCAGACACATCGGAGCGAGTCTTCTGCTGCTTGCTGCCCTGACGACCGCCAGCCATATAGGCGACGACTGCCTGGTGCACCAGCGTCTCGTTGTACTCACCACCGAAGGTTTGCTCGGAGACTTCTATGGCTTGTGCGCCATTAACATTCAATTGCATGTGAACTCCCCCTTACCCGCGAGCCTTGGCGGCCGGACGCACGATCACGTCACCACCAGTGGCGCCGGGCACTGCGCCCTTGACCAACAGCAGGTTACGCTCGGCATCGACACGCACGATTTCCAGGGACTGCACGGTTACGCGCTCGGCGCCCATGTGCCCGGACATCTTCTTGCCCTTGAAAACACGACCTGGAGTCTGGCATTGGCCAATCGAGCCCGGGACGCGGTGGGATACGGAGTTACCGTGAGTATTGTCCTGACCACGGAAATTCCAACGCTTGATGGTACCGGCAAAGCCTTTACCCTTGGACTGACCGGTGACATCCACCATCTGTCCAGCCTGGAAAATTTCAGCATTGATCTGGTCACCAATCTGGAACTCCTCGCCATCAAGGCGGAATTCCCAGACGCCACGACCGGCAGCAACATTCGCCTTGGCGAAATGACCAGCCTGAGCCTTGGTAACACGGGACGCGCGACGCTCACCGACAGTGACCTGTACGGCGCGATAGCCATCGCTTTCTTCATTCTTAAACTGGGTGACACGATTCGGCTCGATCTCGATGACCGTAACCGGAATAGAGACACCATCCTCGGTGAAAACGCGGGTCATACCGCATTTGCGACCGACTACACCAATAGTCATGTTGTAACCTCTTGAGTGTACGGGGCTTTCACCCGCTATGGCCGCCCATTTCAGAGCGTTACACGACTAAAACTCTAGGTTTTAGCCGAGGCTGATCTGCACTTCCACGCCAGCCGCAAGATCGAGCTTCATCAGCGCATCGACGGTTTTGTCGGTTGGCTGAACAATGTCCAGCACGCGCTTATGGGTACGGATTTCATACTGATCGCGCGCGTCTTTGTTGACGTGCGGAGAAACCAGTACGGTGAACCGCTCTTTGCGAGTTGGCAGTGGAATCGGACCACGCACCTGAGCACCAGTACGTTTCGCGGTTTCCACGATTTCCTGGGTTGATTGATCGATCAGGCGATGGTCAAAAGCCTTCAACCGAATACGGATTTGTTGGTTTTGCATTTTGACCTCAGACTCCAATTAGCCATCCCTACCACGCGCAATACGCCCGGTAAAAGGAGGCGCAATTGTACGGATGCGTCCATAGGGTGTCAATAAATGATCAGCAATAGAAAAAGGCCCCCGAAGGGGCCCTTTTTTACACCGAATAGTTATTCGATGATCTTGGCAACCACACCAGCACCAACGGTACGGCCACCTTCGCGAATCGCGAAGCGCAGACCGTCTTCCATGGCGATCGGAGCGATCAGGGTGACAACCATTTTGATGTTGTCGCCCGGCATTACCATCTCAACGCCTTCTGGCAGCTCGCAGTTACCAGTCACGTCAGTAGTACGGAAGTAGAACTGCGGACGGTAGCCTTTGAAGAACGGCGTGTGACGACCGCCTTCTTCCTTGCTCAGTACGTAGACTTCGCCTTCGAACTTGGTGTGCGGCTTGATGGTGCCCGGCTTGGCCAGAACCTGACCACGCTCGACGTCATCACGCTTGGTGCCGCGCAGCAGCACGCCAACGTTCTCACCAGCACGACCCTCGTCGAGCAGCTTGCGGAACATCTCAACACCAGTACAGGTAGTCTTGGTGGTCGGACGGATACCGACGATCTCGATTTCTTCCTGCACGCGCACGATGCCACGCTCGACACGACCGGTTACCACGGTGCCGCGACCGGAGATCGAGAACACGTCTTCGATCGGCATCAGGAACGGCTTGTCGATGGCACGCTCGGGCTCAGGGATGTACACGTCCAGCGTCTCGACCAGCTTGCGCACAGCCGTCACGCCCATCTCGTTATCATCCTGACCGTTCAGGGCCATCAGCGCGGAGCCGATGATGATCGGAGTGTCGTCGCCCGGGAAATCGTAGGTCGACAGCAGGTCGCGAACTTCCATCTCGACCAGCTCCAGCAGCTCAGCGTCGTCCACCATGTCGGCCTTGTTCAGGAACACGACGATGTAAGGAACGCCAACCTGACGGGACAGCAGGATGTGCTCACGCGTCTGCGGCATGGGGCCGTCAGCAGCGGAACAAACCAGGATCGCGCCGTCCATCTGAGCCGCACCGGTGATCATGTTCTTCACATAGTCAGCGTGACCTGGGCAGTCGACGTGAGCGTAGTGACGGATCGCGGAATCGTATTCAACGTGGGAGGTGTTGATGGTGATACCACGAGCCTTCTCTTCCGGCGCGTTGTCGATCTGCGAGAAATCACGGGCGGAACCACCCCAGGTCTCGGCACAGACTTTGGTCAGCGCAGCTGTCAGCGTGGTCTTGCCATGGTCGACGTGACCAATGGTACCGACGTTCAGGTGCGGTTTGTTACGTTCGAATTTTTCTTTAGCCACGACAGTAAACCTCTTACTTAAAGGGCTGAATCAACCTTGTTTTTTAACGATAGCTTCGACGATATTCGCCGGAGCCTCGGAGTATTTCGAGAATTCCATGGAGTAGCTGGCGCGACCCTGAGACATGGAACGAACGTCGGTCGCATAACCGAACATCTCGCCCAGCGGAACCTCGGCACGAATAACCTTACCGGAAACCGAGTCTTCCATACCCTGGATCAGACCGCGACGACGGTTCAAGTCACCCATCACGTCGCCCATGTAGTCCTCAGGCGTCACCACTTCGACCTTCATGATCGGCTCAAGCACTACAGCGCCACCCTTCTGGGAAAGCTGCTTGGTCGCCATGGAAGCCGCCACCTTGAATGCCATCTCGTTGGAGTCGACGTCGTGGTAGGAGCCATCGAAAACGGTTGCCTTCAGGCCGATCAGCGGATAGCCGGCTACGACGCCGTTCTTCATCTGCTCTTCGATGCCCTTCTGGATTGCCGGGATGTATTCCTTCGGAATCACACCACCGACGACCTCGTTGACGAACTGCAGGCCTTCCTGACCTTCGTCGGCAGGCGCGAAGCGCACCCAGCAATGACCGAACTGGCCACGGCCGCCCGACTGGCGAACGAATTTACCTTCGATCTCGCAGGACTTGGTGATCTTCTCGCGATAGGAAACCTGGGGCTTACCGATGTTGGCGTCGACGTTGAACTCACGACGCATGCGGTCAACCAGAATGTCCAGGTGAAGCTCACCCATACCCGAGATGATGGTCTGACCGGTCTCTTCGTCGGTCTTGACGCGGAAGGAAGGATCTTCCTGGGCCAACTTGCCCAGCGCGATACCCATCTTTTCCTGGTCAGCCTTGGTCTTCGGCTCAACCGCAACGGAAATAACCGGCTCAGGGAAGTCCATACGCTCAAGGATGATCGGCTTTTCGATCGAGCAAAGTGTGTCACCGGTAGTGACGTCCTTCATGCCGATCAGAGCAGCGATGTCGCCAGCACGGCATTCCTTGATCTCTTCACGCTGGTTGGCATGCATCTGCACCATACGGCCGACGCGCTCTTTCTTGCCCTTGACCGAGTTCAGCACCGAGTCGCCCGAAGACAGGACGCCGGAGTAAACACGAGCGAAGGTCAGAGTACCAACGAAGGGGTCAGTAGCAATCTTGAACGCCAGCGCGGAGAAAGGCTCGGAGTCATCAGCATGACGCTCGTCAGTTTCTTCCTCGTTATCAGGATTGACGCCCTGAATGGCAGGAATCTCAGTCGGCGCAGGCAGATAATCGATCACTGCATCGAGAACAAGCGGCACGCCCTTGTTCTTGAAGGACGAACCACAGACGGCCGGAACGATTTCACAAGCGATAGTACGCTGACGAAGACCTTCCTTGATCTCCTCGATCGAAAGCTCGCCGCCTTCCAGGTACTTGTTCATCAGCTCTTCGTTAGCTTCGGCAGCAGCCTCGACCAGGTTCGAGCGATATTCTTCAGCTTGCGCAAGAAGCTCGGCAGGGATCTCCTCCTCGCGGTAGGAAGTACCCTTGTCTTCGTCGTTCCAGTAGATCGCCTTCATCTTTATCAGATCAATCTGACCCTCGAAGTTTTCCTCCGAGCCAATTGCCAGCTGCACCGGTACCGGGGTATGCCCCAGGCGCTGCTTGATCTGGGCAACGACGCGCAGGAAATTGGCGCCCTGGCGGTCCATCTTGTTGACGTAGACGATGCGCGGCACGCCGTACTTGTTGGCCTGACGCCAGACGGTCTCGGACTGCGGCTCAACGCCGGAAGTGCCGCAGAACACCACGACCGCACCGTCGAGAACGCGCAGCGAGCGCTCAACTTCGATGGTGAAGTCCACGTGACCGGGGGTATCGATCACGTTCACACGGTACTTGTCGAACTGGCCACGCGAACCCTCCCAGAAGGTAGTCACCGCGGCGGAGGTGATGGTGATACCGCGCTCCTGCTCCTGCACCATCCAGTCAGTGGTCGCGGCACCATCGTGCACTTCGCCCATTTTGTGGCTGAGGCCTGTGTAGAACAGAATCCGCTCCGTAGTGGTTGTCTTACCTGCGTCCACGTGGGCGCAGATACCAATGTTACGGTAGCGGTTAATCGGAGTATTACGAGCCATAAAGCCCTCGCGAATTGTTGACGCTGAAAATTAGAAGCGGTAGTGCGAGAAGGCCTTGTTGGCTTCAGCCATGCGATGCACGTCTTCACGCTTCTTCACAGCAGCGCCTTTGCCTTCAAAGGCATCGGTCAACTCACCCGCCAAACGCAAAGCCATGGACTTCTCACCACGCTTGCGCGCTGCGTCTACCAACCAGCGCATAGCCAAAGCATTGCGACGGGAAGGACGAACCTCGACCGGAACCTGGTAAGTCGCACCACCTACGCGGCGGGACTTCACTTCGACCAGCGGAGCGATGGCGTCGAGTGCTTTTTCGAAGATTTCCAGGGGGTCGCTGTTCTTGCGTTCTTTGACCTTGTCCAGAGCACCATAAACGATACGCTCGGCGACGGCTTTCTTGCCGCTCTCCATCACGTGGTTCATGAACTTGGCCAGGATCAGACTTCCGTACTTCGGATCGTCAAGGATCTCGCGCTTGGCTGCTACACGACGTCTTGGCATTGATAAGCCCTCAAACGGTCTTCAGGTTAGCTCGGGACAATAACGAGGGTTACGCCCGACCTTACTCTTATCGACTCAAATAAATAGTAATTGCTGATTATTTCGGACGCTTGGTGCCGTACTTCGAACGGCCCTGCTTACGATCCTTGACACCCGAGGTGTCCAGCGAACCGCGAACGGTGTGGTAGCGAACACCCGGAAGGTCTTTTACACGACCGCCACGGATCAGCACTACACTGTGCTCTTGCAGGTTATGACCTTCACCACCAATGTAGGAGGCGACTTCAAAACCATTGGTCAGGCGAACACGGCATACCTTACGCAGTGCAGAGTTCGGTTTCTTTGGCGTGGTGGTGTACACACGAGTGCACACGCCACGGCGCTGCGGGCAGTTCTGCAGCGCAGGCACGTCGCTCTTCTCGACGACGCGCTTGCGCGGCTGACGTACCAGCTGGTTAATCGTTGCCATCTACTAGCTCCACTGTTGTCTTTCGACACAAACGAAAATGGCAGGGCGAAGGCCCCGCCAAATTAGGGGTACAAGAGTCTAAAGAGCTTCTTGCACTCCGTCAAGGCGCGCCCCGGCTCGCGCCAGGGCTTGCCCTTAGTTGCTGCTGGAGTTCAGCGCCTCGGTAAGAGCCGCTTCGACTTCATCAGCACTCACTCGTACCGGCTTGTCGGCATCACGCTTGCGCTTGCGCTCGCTGTGATATTGCAGACCGGTACCCGCCGGGATCAGACGACCCACGACGACGTTTTCCTTCAGGCCGCGCAGGTAGTCACGCTTGCCGGTGACCGCCGCTTCCGTCAGCACGCGAGTGGTCTCCTGGAACGATGCCGCGGAGATGAACGACTCAGTGGATAGCGAGGCCTTGGTGATGCCCAGCAGCACACGTACGTACTTGGCGACGAACTTGTCCTCTTCTGCCAGACGCTCGTTCTCTTCCAGGACGTGGGTCAGCTCCATCTGGTCGCCCTTGATGAAGCTGGAATCGCCCGACTCGGCCACTTCGACCTTACGCAGCATCTGACGCAGAATCGTCTCAATGTGCTTGTCGTTGATCTTCACACCCTGCAGGCGGTACACGTCCTGAATCTCGTTGACGATGTACTTGGCCAGCGCGCTGACACCCAGCAAACGCAGGATGTCGTGCGGGTTGCTCGGACCGTCGGAAATCACTTCACCCTTGTTCACCTGCTCGCCTTCGAAGACGTTGAGGTGGCGCCACTTCGGAATCAGCTCTTCGTACGGATCGGTTCCATCGGTCGGCGTGATCACCAGGCGACGCTTGCCCTTGGTTTCCTTGCCGAAGGAGATGGTGCCGCTGATTTCCGCGAGGATCGAAGGCTCTTTCGGGCGACGCGCCTCGAACAGGTCGGCAACGCGTGGCAGACCACCAGTGATGTCGCGGGTCTTTGAGGTTTCCTGCGGGATACGTGCAATGACGTCACCCACATTGATCTCGGCGCCGTCGGCAACACCAACCAGAGCGTTGGCAGGCAGGAAGTACTGAGCAGGCACATCGGTGCCCGGCAGCAACAGCTCCTTACCGTTGGAATCGACCATCTTGATTGCCGGACGGATGTCCTTGCCGGAGGCCGGACGATCCTTCGGATCCATCACCTCAATGTTGGTCAGACCGGTCAATTCGTCGGTCTGACGCTTGATGGTGATGTTCTCCTCCATACCGACGAAGGTCACGACACCCTTCATCTCGGTAACGATCGGGTGAGTGTGCGGATCCCACTTGGCCACCACCGCTCCGCCGTCGACCTTGTCACCTTCCTTGACGGAAATGACCGCACCGTACGGCAGCTTGTAGCGCTCGCGCTCGCGACCGAAATCGTCCGCCACCGCCAGTTCACCGGAGCGGGATACCGCCACCAGCGCACCGTCAGCGCGCTCTACGTGCTTGAGGTTATGCAGGCGAATGGTACCGCCGTTCTTCACCATCACGTTGTCGACCGCCGAGGTCCGGCTGGCCGCACCACCAATGTGGAAGGTACGCATGGTCAGCTGAGTACCCGGCTCGCCGATCGACTGGGCCGCGATGACACCCACAGCCTCGCCGATGTTGACCTGATGCCCACGCGCCAGATCGCGGCCGTAGCACTTGGCACAGATGCCGTAACGCGTTTCACAGCTGATCGGCGAACGCACGATCACTTCGTCGACACTGTTGAGCTCGATGAAATCGACCCACTTCTCGTCGATAAGCGTACCCGCCGGCACCAGCACTTCGTCGGAGCCCGGCTTGAGCACGTCACGCGCGATGACACGACCCAGAACACGCTCACCGAGCGGCTCGACCACGTCGCCACCTTCGATGTGCGGCGTCATGTGCAGACCTTGCTCGGTCCCACAGTCGATCTCGGTCACTACCAGATCCTGCGCCACGTCGACCAGGCGACGCGTCAGGTAACCGGAGTTCGCAGTCTTCAACGCTGTATCCGCCAGACCCTTACGAGCACCGTGAGTGGAGATGAAGTACTGCAGTACGTTCAGACCTTCACGGAAGTTCGCGGTAATCGGCGTTTCGATGATGGAGCCGTCCGGCTTGGCCATCAGGCCACGCATACCGGCCAGCTGGCGGATCTGGGCAGCGGAACCCCGCGCGCCCGAGTCGGCCATCATGTACATCGAGTTGAACGAGTCCTGCTCGGCTTCGTTGCCGTCGCGGTCAATGACTTTCTCTTTCGAGAGGTTAGCCATCATCGCCTTGGACACTTCGTCGTTGGCCTTCGACCAGAGGTCGATCACCTTGTTGTACTTCTCGCCCTGGGTTACCAGGCCGGAAGCGTACTGGCTCTCGATCTCTTTCACTTCTTCGGTGGCTGCATCGATGATGCGTGCCTTCTCATCCGGGATGACGAAGTCGTTCACGCCGATCGAAACACCGGAAATCGTCGAATAGGCGAAACCGGTATACATCAGCTGGTCGGCGAAGATGACGGTATCCTTCAGACCAACAGTGCGGTAGCACAGGTTGATCAGTTTGGAGATCGCCTTCTTCTTCATTGGCTGGTTGACCACGTCGAACGACATGCCGGCCGGAACAATCTGGAACAGCAGCGCACGACCGACAGTGGTGTCGACGATACGCGTGTTCTTGGTGATTCCGCCGTCACGATCCTTGATGGTCTCGTTGATGCGCACTTTCACTCGCGCATGCAAGGAGGCATCACCGCCACGGAACACGCGGTCGACCTCCTGCAGATCGGCGAACACGCGGCCTTCGCCCTTGGCATTGATGGCTTCGCGGGTCATGTAGTACAGACCCAAAACCACGTCCTGCGACGGCACGATGATCGGCTCGCCGTTGGCAGGCGACAGGATGTTGTTGGTGGACATCATCAGCGCGCGCGCTTCCAGCTGTGCCTCAAGGGTCAGCGGAACGTGGACGGCCATCTGGTCACCGTCGAAGTCGGCGTTGTACGCCGCGCAAACCAGCGGATGCAGCTGGATCGCCTTGCCTTCGATCAGCACCGGCTCGAACGCCTGGATACCCAGACGGTGCAGAGTGGGTGCGCGGTTGAGCAGCACGGGATGTTCGCGAATGACTTCAGCCAGAACGTCCCAGACCTCGGGCAGCTCGCGCTCGACCATCTTCTTGGCGGCCTTGATGGTGGTCGCCATGCCGCGCATTTCCAGCTTGCCGAAAATGAACGGTTTGAACAGCTCGAGGGCCATCTTCTTCGGCAGACCGCACTGGTGCAGACGCAGGGTCGGGCCAACGGTAATAACCGAACGACCGGAGTAGTCCACGCGCTTGCCGAGCAGGTTCTGACGGAAACGACCCTGCTTGCCCTTGATCATGTCGGCCAGGGATTTCAGGGGACGCTTGTTGGAGCCAGTGATGGCACGACCGCGACGGCCGTTGTCCAGCAGCGCATCGACCGCTTCCTGCAACATGCGCTTTTCGTTGCGCACGATGATGTCCGGCGCCGACAGGTCGAGCAGGCGCTTCAGGCGATTGTTACGGTTGATGACGCGACGATACAGATCGTTCAGGTCGGAGGTCGCGAAGCGGCCGCCATCCAGCGGAACCAGCGGACGCAGGTCCGGCGGCAGCACCGGCAGAACGGTCAGCACCATCCATTCAGGCAGGTTGCCCGAACCATGGAAGGCTTCCATCAGCTTGAGGCGCTTGGACAGCTTCTTGATCTTGGTTTCGGAGTTGGTCTGCGGAATCTCTTCGCGCAGGCGACCGATCTCATGCTCCAGGTCGATTTCGTGCAGCAGCTCGCGCACAGCTTCGGCGCCCATGCGTGCATCGAAGTCGTCACCGAACTCTTCGAGGGCTTCGAAGTACTGCTCGTCGTTGAGTAGCTGACCTTTCTCAAGCGTGGTCATACCCGGATCGATCACTACATAGCTCTCGAAATAGAGCACGCGCTCGATGTCACGAAGGGTCATGTCCAGCAGCAAACCGATACGGCTCGGCAGCGACTTCAGGAACCAGATGTGGGCAACCGGCGACGCCAGCTCGATGTGCGCCATGCGCTCACGGCGAACCTTGGCCAGGGCAACTTCAACGCCGCACTTCTCGCAGATCACACCGCGATGCTTGAGGCGCTTGTATTTGCCACACAGGCACTCGTAGTCCTTGACCGGGCCAAAGATCTTGGCGCAGAACAGGCCTTCACGCTCGGGCTTGAACGTGCGGTAGTTGATGGTCTCCGGTTTCTTGACTTCACCGAAGGACCAGGAACGAATCATCTCGGGCGATGCCAACGCAATCTTGATGGCATCGAACTCTTCGATTTGACCCTGGTTTTTCAATAGATTCAGCAGGTCTTTCAAGGCCTTTCCTCCCAGCGGAGCAAGGAGCGAACCAACGTTCGCTCCCGATGTGCATCGCGTGTTATTCGGTTTCCAGATCGATGTCGATACCCAACGAACGGATCTCTTTGATCAGTACGTTGAAGGACTCCGGCATACCCGGCTCCATGCGGTGATCGCCGTCCACGATGTTCTTGTACATCTTGGTCCGGCCGTTCACATCGTCCGACTTGACCGTCAGCATTTCCTGCAGGGTGTAGGCGGCACCGTACGCTTCCAGCGCCCAGACCTCCATCTCCCCGAAACGCTGGCCACCGAACTGCGCCTTACCACCCAGCGGCTGCTGGGTAACCAGGCTGTAGGAACCAGTGGAACGAGCATGCATCTTGTCGTCGACCAGGTGGTTCAGCTTGAGCATGTACATGTAGCCGACGGTGGTGGTGCGCTCGAACTTGTTGCCGGTACGCCCATCGAAAAGCTGCATCTGACCGCTTTCCGGCAGATCAGCCAGTTTCAGCATGGCCTTGATCTCGCGCTCCTTGGCACCATCGAACACCGGGGTGGCCATCGGCACACCCTTGCGCAGGTTGTTGGCCAGATCGAGCACTTCCTGATCGCTCAGATCGTCCAGATTTTCCTGGCGACCGCCGATCTCGTTGTAGATCTCATGCAGGAACTTGCGCAGGTCGGCGACCTTGCGCTGCTCTTCGAGCATCAGGTTGATCTTCTCGCCCAGTCCCTTGGCCGCAAGACCCAGGTGGGTTTCGAGGATCTGACCGACGTTCATACGCGACGGCACACCCAGCGGGTTGAGCACGATGTCGACCGGCGTGCCATTGGCGTCGTGCGGCATGTCTTCAACCGGCATGATCACCGAGACCACACCTTTGTTACCGTGACGACCAGCCATCTTGTCGCCCGGCTGGATGCGGCGTTTGATGGCCAGGTAGACCTTCACGATCTTCAGCACGCCTGGAGCCAGATCATCGCCCTGCTGCAGCTTGCGCTTCTTGTCCTCGAACTTGTCGTCGAGCAGCTGACGGCGGTCGGAAATGTAGGCCTGGGCCTTTTCCAGCTGCTCGTTCAACGCATCTTCGGCCATGCGCAGCTTGAACCACTGCCCATGCTCGAGACCGTCCAGAATCTCGTCAGTGATGACGGTGCCTTTCTTCAGGCCCACGCCACCCTCGGCGGTTGCGCCCACCAGTGCCGAGCGCAGGCGCTCGAACGTCGCGCCTTCGACGATGCGGAACTCCTCGTTGAGGTCCTTGCGGATCTCGTCGAGCTGCATCTTCTCGATGGCCAGCGCGCGCGAGTCACGCTCAACGCCATCACGGATGAACACCTGCACGTCGATGACGGTGCCCTTGGTGCCGGTGGGCACGCGCAGGGAGGTGTCCTTCACATCAGACGCTTTCTCACCGAAGATCGCGCGCAGCAGCTTCTCTTCCGGCGTCAGCTGGGTTTCACCTTTGGGCGTAACCTTGCCTACCAGAATGTCGCCAGCGCCAACCTCGGCACCCACGTACACGATGCCCGCCTCATCAAGCTTGTTCAGCGCAGCCTCGCCCACGTTGGGGATATCCGCAGTGATCTCTTCTGGGCCAAGCTTGGTATCGCGCGATACGCAGGTCAGTTCCTGGATGTGGATAGTGGTGAAACGATCTTCCTGAACCACACGCTCGGACAGGAGGATGGAGTCTTCAAAGTTGTAGCCGTTCCAGGGCATGAACGCGACGCGCATGTTCTGACCCAGGGCCAGTTCACCCATATCGGTGGACGGACCATCAGCCATGATGTCGCCGCGCTGAACCACATCACCCTTGCTCACCAGCGGACGCTGGTTGATGCAGGTGTTCTGGTTGGAGCGGGTGTACTTGGTCAGGTTGTAGATGTCGACACCGGCCTCGCCAGTCTCGACCTCGTCATCATGAACGCGCACCACCACACGGCTGGCATCGACAGAATCGATGACACCGCCGCGGCGAGCAACCACGCAGACGCCGGAATCGCGCGCCACGTTGCGCTCCATCCCGGTCCCCACCAGCGGCTTGTCCGAACGCAGGGTCGGTACAGCCTGACGCTGCATGTTGGAACCCATCAGGGCTCGGTTGGCATCGTCGTGTTCGAGGAACGGAATCAGCGATGCGGCTACGGAAACAACCTGCTTCGGCGAAACGTCCATCAGGGTGACGTCTTCCGGCGCCTTGACGGTGAACTCGTTCAGGTGACGCACTGCAACCAGCTCGTCGACCAGCTTGCGGCCTTCCAGCTTGGCGCTGGCCTGGGCAATCACATGATCGGCTTCTTCGATGGCCGACAGGAACACGATCTCGTCGGTGACTTCGCCTTCCTGGACCACGCGGTACGGGCTCTCAAGGAAGCCGTACTGATTGGTACGCGCGTAGGCGGCCAGGGAGTTGATCAGGCCGATGTTCGGACCTTCCGGAGTTTCGATCGGGCACACACGGCCATAATGGGTCGGGTGTACGTCACGAACTTCGAAGCCGGCACGCTCACGAGTCAAACCACCCGGACCGAGCGCGGAAACACGGCGCTTGTGGGTGATCTCGGAAAGAGGATTGTTCTGGTCCATGAACTGCGAAAGCTGGCTGGAACCGAAGAACTCCTTCACCGCCGCCGCAACCGGCTTGGCGTTGATCAGGTCCTGCGGCATCAAGCCTTCGCTTTCGGCCATTGACAGGCGTTCCTTGACCGCGCGCTCGACGCGCACCAGACCTACACGGAACTGGTTCTCGGCCATCTCGCCAACACAGCGTACGCGACGGTTGCCCAGGTGGTCGATGTCGTCGACGATGCCCTTGCCGTTACGAATATCGACCAGCGTCTTGAGCACTGCAACGATATCTTCGCGACTGAGTACGCCCGGCCCCTCGATCTCTTCGCGACCGATACGACGGTTGAACTTCATCCGGCCAACGGCCGACAGGTCGTAACGCTCGGATGCGAAGAACAGGTTGTTGAAAAGCGTTTCGGCGGCATCCTTGGTCGGCGGCTCGCCGGGACGCATCATGCGATAGATCTCGACCAGCGCTTCGAGCTGATTGGTGGTCGAGTCGATCTTCAGCGTGTCCGAAATGAACGGACCGCAGTCGATGTCGTTGGTGTACAGGGTCTCGAAACGAACTACCTGTGCCTTGACGATCTTGGCCAACACTTCAACGGTCAGCTCGGTGTTGCACTCGGCAATGATCTCGCCGGTCGCCGGATGCACGATCGCTTTGGCCACCGTGCGACCTAGCACGTAGTCCATCGGCAACTCGAGCTCTTTGACGCCGGACTTGTCGATCTGATTGATGTGGCGCGCGGTAATGCGGCGGCCCTGCTCGACAATCAGCTTGCCGTTTTCGTCGACGATGTCGAAGGAAGCAATCTCGCCACGCAGACGCTGCGGAACCAGCTCGAGCGCAAGCATCTCACCCTTCACATGGAAGACGTTGGTGTCGTAGAAGGCGTCGAGAATTTCTTCAGTGCTGTAATTCAACGCACGCAGCAGCACCGATGCCGGCAGCTTGCGGCGACGGTCGATACGCACGAACACCGCGTCCTTAGGATCGAACTCGAAGTCCAGCCAAGAACCGCGGTAGGGAATGATGCGCGCGGAGTACAGCAACTTGCCCGAGCTGTGTGTCTTGCCACGGTCGTGGTCAAAGAATACGCCCGGCGAGCGGTGCAGCTGAGAAACGATGACACGCTCGGTACCGTTGATGATGAAGGTACCGTTTTCGGTCATCAGGGGAATTTCCCCCATGTAGACTTCTTGTTCCTTGATGTCCTTGATCGCTTTGCTCGACGACTCTTTGTCGAAGATGATCAGACGGACCTTCACACGCAGCGGCACTGCGTAGGTTACGCCGCGCAGTACGCATTCCTTGACGTCGAAGGCTGGATCGCCCAGGCGATAGCCGACGTACTCCAGCGCAGCATTACCGGAATAGCTGATAATCGGAAAAACGGATTTGAAGGCTGCGTGCAAGCCAATATCGCGGAACTGATCTTTGGTAGCTCCCGCCTGCAGGAATTCGCGATACGAATCCAGCTGGATGGCCAAAAGATACGGCACGTCCATCACGTGCGGTAACTTGCTAAAGTCCTTGCGGATTCGTTTTTTCTCAGTGTATGAGTAAGCCATCAGCGTTCCCCAGCTTGGTCACCTGCTTGTTTGGCCCCTCCCGACGGGAGCAGCCAGAAAATCGTGCGAATCCTGGATTCGCGCCACTCGACAGAGTGGGTCTTTTCCGGTGGCGAACCGATATTCATCGGCTGGCTATAACGGAAAAAGGCCGGTGGCAAAAGCCACCAGCCATCAGCCTTGCGCGAGTCGCTCCGGCTGTAGACGCAAGGTCGTCGCTTACTTGAGCTCGACTTTGGCGCCTGCTTCTTCCAGTGCCTTCTTGGCAGCTTCGGCTTCGTCCTTGGAGACGCCTTCCTTGACCACGCCTGGGGCGCCGTCAACGACAGCCTTGGCTTCTTTCAGGCCCAGGCCGGTCAGCTCGCGCACCGCCTTGATCACGTTCACTTTCTTGTCGCCAGTTTCAGCCAGAACGACGGTGAACTCGGTCTGCTCTTCAGCAGCAGCAGCCGCCGGGCCGGCAGCAGCAACAGTGGCAGCAGCAGCGGTAACACCGAACTTCTCTTCCATTGCCTTGATCAGTTCAACAACCTGCATCACGGACATTTCGGAAACGGCGTTGATGATGTCTTCGTTGGTCAGAGCCATGACTCTAAGTTCCTGTATAAGGTGACGGCCTGCGGCCATCTAATTCATAAGAAGTTTGAAAGCAGCGCTTGCCTTAGGCAGCAGCAGCTTCCTTCTGGTCGCGAACGGCCGCCAATGTACGAGCCAGCTTGCTGGTAGCGCCTTGAATCACGCTCATCAGCTGCGAAATGGCTTCGTCGTAGGTCGGCAGGGTTGCCAGCACGTCGATCTGATTGGCTGCGAGGAACTGACCCTCGAACGCAGCGGCCTTGATCTCGAACTTGTCCTGACCCTTGGCGAATTCCTTGAAGATACGAGCAGCAGCGCCCGGATGTTCATTGGAGAATGCGATGAGGGTCGGGCCTTTGAACACGTCGTTGAGCACATCGAATTGAGTGCCCTCAACGGCGCGCTTGAGCAGAGTGTTACGTACGACACGCACGTAGACACCAGCTTCGCGGGCCTCTTTACGGAGTCCGGTCATGGCTCCCACGGTCACGCCACGGGCATCGGCCACGACAGCGGACAGGGCAGCACTGGCAGCCTCGTTGACTTCAGCGACGATGGCCTTCTTGTCTTCGAGTTTGATTGCCACGGGTTTTACTCCTGGATGTTACCGGTTCATCCGGTCGAAACCGGACGGGTTTTGGTGTCTGATTCGGTACGAATCGGGAGCACCTCTGCGTAGGCTTGAAGAAGCGAACTTCAACGGTTTAAGGCTTGCGCCGCCTACGGTCTTGGATAGCCCCCGCCAGGCAGGGACCCCAATCTTGCATCGCCCCGATTACCGGAGCGATTCGTGTTACGCGTCGAGGGATGCCTGGTCGATGACCAGCCCAGGACCCATGGTGGTGCTCAGGGTCACACGCTTGACATAAATACCTTTGGACGTGGACGGCTTCAGACGCTTGAGGTCGGACAGCAGTGCCTCAACGTTCTGCTTGAGCTGACCGGCTTCAAAGCCAACCTTGCCCACCGAGCTATGGATGATGCCGTTCTTGTCGGTACGGAAGCGCACCTGACCAGCCTTGGCATTCTTCACTGCAGTCGCAACGTCCGGAGTCACGGTGCCAACCTTGGGGTTCGGCATCAGGCCGCGCGGACCGAGGATCTGGCCCAGCTGACCGACGACGCGCATTGCATCCGGAGAAGCGATGACTACGTCATAGTTCAGGTCGCCGCCTTTCATTTCGGCAGCCAACTCGTCCATACCAACGCGATCAGCGCCGGCAGCCAGAGCAGCTTCAGCGCCCGGACCCTGGGTGAACACCGCTACGCGAACGGTCTTGCCGGTGCCGTTCGGCAGAACGGTTGCACCGCGAACGACCTGGTCGGATTTACGCGGATCGACACCCAGATTGATGGCGATGTCGAAGGACTCGGTGAACTTGACGGCCGACAGCTCGGAGAGCAGGGTTGCTGCCTCTTCAAAACCGTACTGCTTGCCCGCTTCGATCTTCTGGGCAATCGTCTTCTGACGCTTGGTCAACTTAGCCATTACACGCCCTCCACGTTCAGGCCCATGCTGCGTGCGGAACCAGCGATGGTCCGTACTGCAGCTTCCATTTCGGCAGCGGTCAGATCAGCCTGCTTGGTCTTGGCGATCTCTTCCAGCTGAGCACGAGTAACGGTGCCGACCTTCTGGGTGTTTGGACGAGCAGAACCACTGGTGATACCAGCAGCTTTCTTCAGCAGCACAGCGGCCGGGGTGCTCTTGGTTTCAAATGTGAAGCTACGATCACTGTAAACAGTAATGATCACGGGAGTCGGCAGACCGGGCTCTTGGCCTTGGGTGCGAGCGTTGAACGCTTTGCAGAATTCCATGATATTCACACCGTGCTGACCCAGCGCAGGGCCAACCGGCGGCGAAGGATTAGCCTGACCGGCCTTTACCTGAAGCTTGATATAAGCTTGAATTTTCTTAGCCATAACCACTCCGTTACGGGTTCAAACGCCTCGCGGCTCCCCTTGTTACTTTGTTTATCCCAGTGACGACAAAACCCCGCAGCCGTTAGCTGCGGGGTAAGGGATGCTCTTTTCAGCTAGACCTTTTCGACCTGACTGAACTCCAACTCTACCGGCGTAGAGCGACCAAAGATCAGAACAGCCACCTGAATGCGGCTCTTCTCGTAATTGACCTCTTCGACCACACCATTGAAATCTGCGAACGGACCATCGGCCACGCGCACAACCTCTCCGGGCTCGAACAGCGTTTTCGGCTTAGGCTTATCGCTACCATCAGCGACACGCCTCAGAATGGCTTCTGCTTCCTTGTCGGTAATAGGCGCAGGCTTGTCGGCGGTACCACCGATGAAGCCCATCACTCGCGGCGTGTCCTTGACCAAGTGCCACGCACCCTCGGTCATATCCATCTGAACCAGCACGTAGCCGGGAAAGAACTTACGCTCGCTTTTGCGCTTCTGCCCGTTACGCATCTCCACGACTTCTTCCGTGGGGACCAGGATCTCGCCGAAATGATCTTCCATGCCGGCCAGCTTGACGCGCTCAATAAGTGAGCGCATGACATGCTTCTCGTAACCCGAGTAAGCATGAACCACGTACCAACGCTTAGCCACGGGACACCCTTAACCTACAACCATGGAAACCAGCCAACCGAGCAGGGAATCTAATCCCCACAACAGCAGCGCCATAACCAGCACGACCGCCAGAACAATCAACGTGGTCTGAGTGGTTTCTTGACGGGTCGGCCAAACGACTTTTCGTATCTCGATACGAGCTTCTTTCAACAACGTGAAAGAAGCACGACCTTTCGATGTCTGCAGTGCAACCAGAGTTGCGATTACCGCAACCACCAGCAGCGCCATAACCCTGTACAGAATCGGCTCTGCGGCGTAGTACTGATTACCAACAACAGCCACCACCACCAAAGCAGCGACAACAAGCCACTTCACCAAATCGAAGCGTGTGTCTTTGACTTCTGCTTTGACATTCATCTGCGATGGCCCTGTAAAGAAAACTGCCAAATTCGTTATTGAAATTGGCAGGCCAGGAGGGAATCGAACCCCCAACCTACGGTTTTGGAGACCGTCGCTCTGCCAATTGAGCTACTGGCCTAACACGAGTCAGGCCGACTATTATGCCGGCCTGGCTAGATCAGATCAATCGATTATTCGATGATCTTGGCAACCACACCAGCACCAACGGTACGGCCACCTTCGCGAATCGCGAAGCGCAGACCGTCTTCCATGGCGATCGGAGCGATCAGGGTGACAACCATTTTGATGTTGTCGCCCGGCATTACCATCTCAACGCCTTCTGGCAGCTCGCAGTTACCAGTCACGTCAGTAGTACGGAAGTAGAACTGCGGACGGTAGCCTTTGAAGAACGGCGTGTGACGACCGCCTTCTTCCTTGCTCAGTACGTAGACTTCGCCTTCGAACTTGGTGTGCGGCTTGATGGTGCCCGGCTTGGCCAGAACCTGACCACGCTCGACGTCATCACGCTTGGTGCCGCGCAGCAGCACGCCAACGTTCTCACCAGCACGACCCTCGTCGAGCAGCTTGCGGAACATCTCAACACCAGTACAGGTAGTCTTGGTGGTCGGACGGATACCGACGATCTCGATTTCTTCCTGCACGCGCACGATGCCACGCTCGACACGACCGGTTACCACGGTGCCGCGACCGGAGATCGAGAACACGTCTTCGATCGGCATCAGGAACGGCTTGTCGATGGCACGCTCGGGCTCAGGGATGTACACGTCCAGCGTCTCGACCAGCTTGCGCACAGCCGTCACGCCCATCTCGTTATCATCCTGACCGTTCAGGGCCATCAGCGCGGAGCCGATGATGATCGGAGTGTCGTCGCCCGGGAAATCGTAGGTCGACAGCAGGTCGCGAACTTCCATCTCGACCAGCTCCAGCAGCTCAGCGTCGTCCACCATGTCGGCCTTGTTCAGGAACACGACGATGTAAGGAACGCCAACCTGACGGGACAGCAGGATGTGCTCACGCGTCTGCGGCATGGGGCCGTCAGCAGCGGAACAAACCAGGATCGCGCCGTCCATCTGAGCCGCACCGGTGATCATGTTCTTCACATAGTCAGCGTGACCTGGGCAGTCGACGTGAGCGTAGTGACGGATCGCGGAATCGTATTCAACGTGGGAGGTGTTGATGGTGATACCACGAGCCTTCTCTTCCGGCGCGTTGTCGATCTGCGAGAAATCACGGGCGGAACCACCCCAGGTCTCGGCACAGACTTTGGTCAGCGCAGCTGTCAGCGTGGTCTTGCCATGGTCGACGTGACCAATGGTACCGACGTTCAGGTGCGGTTTGTTACGTTCGAATTTTTCTTTAGCCATCGAGACCGTCTCCCATCGTTGAATTGAGCTAGTCACGCCACCATTAAAACAAAGGCAGATATTCACATATCTGCCTTTGGGTTTTGGAGCTCATGAGCGGATTTGAACCGCTGACCTCACCCTTACCAAGGGTGTGCTCTACCAGCTGAGCTACATGAGCGAAACACTTACAAGCCGTTGCGCATACCTGAAAACCTGGAGCGGGTAGCGGGAATCGAACCCGCATCATCAGCTTGGAAGGCTGAGGTTCTACCACTAAACTATACCCGCGGAAGCCTAGGCCTACGCTTAAATCTGGTGGAGGGGGAAGGATTCGAACCTTCGAAGTCGATGACGTCAGATTTACAGTCTGATCCCTTTGGCCGCTCGGGAACCCCTCCAAAACGAGGCGGCATTCTCTATGCCAACCTCCTTACTGTCAAGCAATTTCTCATTTAAAAACTTGAGGTTAGCTGCATTGACTGTCGCTCGCGACTCATACATTGAATACCACATCGCGAAGCGGGCGCCATTCTATGCAAACTACTCTGAAGTTGCAACGCTTACGCAGGGCATTTGTTGTTGCTGCAGAGAAGGAAAGTCGCGTGCCAAAGCTTGCAGCAGCCTATCCTCTAGCCGCGGCCGGCTTTCAGTTTCAACCCGCACCCAATATTTACGCTGAACCCTTGGCAGCTCCCTAATCAGCGCTTGGTAATCCACTTCTCGCAGCCGATTCACTACGCTTTCCGCTGAATCCTTTCGAGAAAATATTCCGAGGGAAATACCATTTGAAAGATCGCCAACGGTGATGATGTAGCTATCGATATTGCGCGACTGTAGCTCTCGAAGCTGCCTCAACGAAGCCTGACGAGACACTAGGGGCGGCAAGTAAACCCAGTAATCGATACCCGCGGCGGCATCGACCCCCTGAAGCTCGGAAGCAATGTCTTGACTCAAAAGTCGCTGCCGCAAAGCCGATGCCAGCGACTCGTCGTCGAACCCACCGAGGAACAAGCAAGTGGCCTCCCCCGTAGGTGGCTGCGCTTGAACCCGCCGCCCTGGCGTGGCCGCCTCACTGAGCAAGCGAATACCTGAAGTGGATACCATCTCCGGCAGAGCTGCCGTTTTTGTAAGATGTTTAGGCGCCTGCAGATTATGAATGTAGAAAAGAAGATTGAGCACCACCAAGAGCAATAATAGCCAGCGCATCAGAACCTCATAACGGGCAGGCTATTGCTAGCCCCCTGAACACCAAATCCGGAACGAACTCTACTTGGCGCTCCGAGGCAAAAAGAGATGCATCCCCACCAGTGACATAGACCATCGGTTCAGACCCAAGACTCAGAGCAGCATCGAGGATCTGGCCTTCAATGTAGCCACGCAGCATCTTCAAACAACCTCGCTCGACAGCCTCACTCGTACTCCGGCCCGGCGACATATCGCTCAGCGCCAATCGCGCCTCTTCGGCATCGTAAAGGATGCGCTTGGTATGAGTACGTAGTTGATCGGTCAAAAGCGCTATACCAGGAGTGATATACCCTCCAAGATGCCTGCCACCCTCGGCAACCAGATCAATAGTCACAGCCGTACCCAAATCAATCACAACGCAGGGCTTGCGGCACAACTGGTACGCCGCCACCACTGCCAACCATCGATCAAGCCCCAATCGCCGAAAATCGCGATAACCGTTCGTGACCCCACCAAGCATTGCTGAAGACTCAGCGCAAATCACCTCGACATCCAGCAAGCGGGCTATTATTTCCCGGAGCGAACGAGTCTCCTCATCACCCCTGACGCTCACCATTCGGCAGCAAGAAATGTTAACCGAGCGCAAGGAGAGCAACTCTTCCACCAACTCCCGTGGCTCTCCGGCAACCCCTTCTGCATGGACGCGTCCATGCGCATCCAGACTGGTTACGCGCCACTTGATAAAGCTGTTTCCGCAGTCGAGCTCAAGAATCATGCTCAAGCCTCAGACTCAGCTCGCCACCGCTAAATCGTTTCTCCTGCCCGTCTACCATCAACCTAAGCGCCCCTTGATCATCCACACCCAACACCAAACCTTTGACGTACTGCGATCCAGAGTCCAAGCAACAATGCTGGTTGTCCCATATGTTGTGGCTCTCCCATTCTGCCCGCAGCCCACAAAAACCTTCTACAGCGTGCCGATGCAGATAACGATGCAATGACTGACTCAGCACCCGGACGAGCTCGTTCCGATCCGCCAGGACGCCACTTTCAATCCGCATCGACGTCCAGGCCTGATCTATCCCTACCGCCGAGGCAGCCATGTTCACATTAATTCCAATACCGATCACGACATGGCAAACATCGGCAGGATCCCCGGTCAATTCCAGCAGAATTCCCGCGACCTTCTTGCCATCGGCATATATATCGTTAGGCCATTTGACTCCAGCCTGCGCCACACCCATTTGGCGCAACGCGTGCATCACTGCCAGACCGACAACTAGGCTTAGGCCCGATAAACGCTGAGGCCCACCTGTTATGGTAAGTGCCAGCGTGTAGTAGATATTCTGCGCGGGCGGACTCACCCAGGCCCTGCCACGCCGCCCCCTTCCGCTGGTCTGCGTTTCCGCCAGAACCACAAAAGGCGTACGGTCACCCGCCGATAGTCGCCTTAGCGCCTCGGCGTTGGTCGAGTCGGTGCTCTCCAGCACTCGTAGCGCCCATCCGAGCTCCTTAAGCTGCGGGCATAGGTTATCGGCATCAAGCAACGAGATAGGCTCTGCCAACCGATAGCCGCGACCAGGAATCTTGTAAAACTGTATACCCAAGGCCACCTCTAGCCTCTGCAGATGCTTCCACACCGCACTGCGACTAATACCCAAGGCGGAGCCGAGCTCCTGCCCAGAGTGAAAGCGACCATCCTGCAGCACTTTCAGCAACCTATACATGCAACCCCCTGCCAGTAAGGCGGGCATCATAACGGCAGATTAAAAAAGAACCCAGCTTGGCAATATTTTTGAGACCAAAGACAAACCCCCGACCATCTTTCGATGATCGGGGGTTTGGTGTAGAAGCTTGACGATGACCTACTCTCACATGGGGAGACCCCACACTACCATCGGCGATGCGTCGTTTCACTACTGAGTTCG
>Ga0233386_1000060_pt1 | contig 41222 bp, 52 predicted proteins | sample ElkDunMinimDraft_17_FD_191544 | JGI IMG/M metagenome (GOLD analysis project Ga0233386, IMG submission 191544) | Fecal eukaryotic communites from dung pellets of Tule Elk in California, USA - Elk Dung G4 | ecosystem: Host-associated > Mammals > Digestive system > Large intestine > Fecal | place...
ATCGTTCTTGTTTAGTGTTACTTCTAAATGTCCTTGCTTGTTTACTTTCGGTTTTAATATTTTCGGTTTTCCTGTATTGTTATAGTTTAATGACATAACATGGCCTTTATTTGATACTTGATATTTGCCCTCAAATTCTGCAATGTCTAACCATACTTCTTCCATTTATACCTCCTTTTCTATTTCTTCGTATAATATGTTAAAATATTTATCATCAAAGTCCTCATACATAACACATTTGTCGTCGTTCTTTATAGCTTTAATTGCAAGGTCTACTAAATCGTCTATAACTGACTCTAAGCCTTTTACAGTATTCATTCCGTCATAATCAAAACCTATGTCGTGTATTAGTTGTAAATATTCATTTTTAATTTTTATTTGTCGTTTTAGTTTTTCGTTTTCTTCGGCATATTCAAACATTTTCTTTCCTGCGTCTTGGTAACAATCATAATTAAATTCTACTGATTTTTCTAAATCGTCAATAACCCCTTTAATTATTTCTCCTCCGTCTATATCAATAACTGCTGTTCCGTTTTTTTCTATTTCTCCTAAAAAATTGTTGATATATTCCATATCCTTTTCATATTTTTCTAAATCTTCCATTTATACCTCCTAGCTATAATATTCTTCTAAATATTCACTTAGCGTTTTATATCCAAAATCTTCGTATGCCATTTCATTTACTACATCAAAATATTTCTTTAATACTCCTATATCTTCATCAGGCACTTCCTCATAATTATAAACATATTTCAAATCTTTCTTGTTGCATTTAACTAAATCTCTTGTGCAAGCTCCATAATCGTCGCCTTTTCCATTTATTAAATACCACTTCATTTTTATTCCTCCACACTTAATTCTTCGTAATCTACTTCTGGAGATGTAGGAAAACTTCTTCTTAAATAACAAGTTCCACCGTCTACTGCTACTTTTCCGCATTTACATATTTTATATTCGTGTACGTGCGTACTTTCTATAATATCTCCACAATGTTTACATTTAATTTTGTTTTCTATTATTTTCCCCATTTAATTTGTCCTCCTACCACATAAATCCTATTGCTATTGTTATTTTAAATAGGCTTATATATAAATATCTTTCCGTTTCTTTGTGATATGTTCCTGTTGATATATTTTCTACAATATGTGTTTCTCTATTTAAGAAAAAACCAAGTTGAGTTTGTCCTTTTAATAATCTATCAATTTCAATTTTGAAACTCATTTTAAATCCTCCTCTATTCCTATTTTTCTTTTTCTCCAATTCTCGCAACACCCTGTTGGGCTTTCGCATTTATTACAGAACGGATAAACCGCACAGGTCGAGCATCGTTTATTATCTTCCATCATCTTCGCCCCTCTCATAATAAGTATCTAAAGCTTTCTTTGTCTCTCTTTTTCTTCTTGCCCTACTGTATTCCCTGTCGTCTGGTACTAAAGGGATTACATCATATTCTGTCATGTTAAATTTGATTGATTCTGCTTTTATAATCTGCCCATTGCGGATCTTTGCTATATTTATTCGGTGTTTCTTGGCCATATTAACTCCTTCCCCTCTTCTTCCTTTGTGCCTCTCTGTAATAAGCATTGTATCTTTCTCTATATTCTGGATCTTCTTTACGACGTTTCCTTTGATATTCAACACATCTTTTATAATGTGCTTTCTTTTTTTCTTCATTGTCTTTGAAATATTGTTTTTTATAAGCGTTTTGTTCTTCTCGGTGTGTTTTTGAATATTGACGAGCATATTCTCTACGATGTTCAATCTGTTCTTGTTTTTTTCGTTCTAGTTCTTCTTTGTGTTCTAGCTTGTATTGTTCTCGTTTAAGCCTATTTGCTTCTTTTGTTGGGGCAAATTTCGCTCTTCTTTTTGCTAATATCTCTGCTCTATGTTTTTCGTAGTATTTTTTAAAATACTCTTTTCTGTCTTTCATGTATCTACTCCTCTCATAAAAAACAGGACACCTCGTATTATGAAATGTCCTGTTGCTGTGGTTTATTAAAATGGAAGATCCGAAAAATCTTCAACTGTTGCATTGCTTTGTGTTGTATCTTCCTCTAATTCATAATCCATAATAACTAACTTTGGAAAAGCAAGCCCTGCCTTGTTCTTGTACATTGAAAAGAAAGCATCGTTTATTTTGATTCTTGCTCGTTCTCCTTCTGGTTCTGTTCCTTGTTTAAATTGAACTTGAATATATAGTTTGTCGTCTCCGTTTTTTGCTAATGTTGAATAACCATATTGCCCTTTAAATACTAATAATTTCATTTATAGTTCCTCCTTAATCTTTCTTAAATAATCTATTACTTCTTGTAGCTTTTGTTCGCTATCTTCAAAATCTAAATATATCATCTTATTTAAGTCGTAATCGTTGTGTGTAGTGCTATTCCCCCAACCATTCAATATAATTCTTATTGATAATCCTTTTACATGACTTGAAAAATCTACAAATATATCTATAATAGAAGTTGTTGATATTTCTATTGCTAGGCTTAGTATTTGCGTTACTAAGTCTTTTTTTGTATCTATATTATTCATTGTTCTACCCTCCGGATCAATGTAGTTAGTGTTTGCATTATTTCTTCTACTTGTGCTTGTGTTAAATCTGCTAGTTCATCAACATTGTATTTATTGATATAGTAGTTTAATAATTCGTCCGATTTTCCCTTTTTCATCTTTGCATATTTTTCAGCTAATTTTTTTATTTCCTTAATCCCCATCTCTTTTGCTTTCTGCTCTTGCTTTTTGAACTCGTCTGTATCTGCGTCTTTTGTATCGTCAATACAGAATAGTCCGTTTAAAGCGTATTTTCTTGCATAACTTGAAGCTGTACCGGTAATTTGACTTCCGTCCATTCCTTTTTTCGTTTCTTCTTCTCTTGCATAAGCTGTGTTTGTAATAGATTCTTGTATTCTATTTTTAACTTCGCCTTCAATATCAATAATTTTCATATCTGGATTTTCCGCATCTACAATAGTTGCTGTTGCTTTTATATAGTATCTATTTCCCATATAAACAAGTTCATCACTTACTGTTAATACTGCGTTATACTTTGCACAAATTGGCTTTACTGCTTCCAATATATCTTCACAACTTCTATAATTGTACTTACCAAAAGAATTATATTGGCCTTTTGGTGCTTTTAATTCCTGTTGGATCGCTAATAACTTTTCAAAGATATTCATACTCTTACCTCCTATTCTTTTCTAACTCTGCTTCGAATCTTCTATAAAATTCTTCTTCAATTTCTTTTTTTGCGTTGTAAGCCCTTTTATAGTCCTTACACGCCACTACGTATGCAATTTGTAACTCTTTGTCGTCCAATTTATCGACTGTTCGTAATCCTTCCATTACAATCGTGCCTCCTCGTATTCTTTATTTAATTGTCTCATTTCTGTATCGTATTGCTCGTTCTGCAATTCGTACAGCTCATCTAAGCGTTGTTGTATTTCGTGCATATCGTCCTCATAAGCACCTTTTAAGTGTTCAAAATAAGGCACGTCTTGTAATTCCCCTACTGTACTTTCTAAGTTGCTTAAAACTGATTCTAAATGATCAATCTCTTCTTCTAAATCTATACTTCTCATGTTTGAACCCCCTTTATATATTTCCACTTAAATCCTCCTGCGGTTTTACGCTCATTCCTACAACAACAACTTATATTCCCTCTGTTTATGTGCAACTGTGTTGCTGCTTCAACTGCACTTGCCCATTCTTTAATAAAGTTTCCTTGTAGGTCATATTGAAATACTTTCTTGCTGTAGTTGTTTTTACAATATTGCCTAACTGCTTCTTTCTGTTTTTGTGATGGTTTTGTTAATCCCATTCTGTAAGCGTGTAATTCATTTTCACTTCTAGTGTTCCATTCTAATTCGCTAGCCCTGTTGTCCGTTTTTATTCCCCATTTATGATTGACCTCTGGCTTATTTTTGGGGTTAGGTACAAAGGCTTCGGCTACTAGACGATGAACAAAACACAATTTTTTTATACCGTTTTTACATAAACATACCGTCATATATCCTTTAGCATTTTTACGTTGTTTTAATATTCGGCCTTTTTTGTAGTTCAAGCTCTTAATTCTTCCTAAATTACTTGTTTGGTACAAACCTTCGTAGTCTTTAATGTCTTTCCATATTTCAGATTCATAGTCGTGCATAACTCATGCCACCTCCTTTTCTTTTTCTTGTAGCTCTCGTAGTATTTGTGCTGCTACTTGCTTAATTGCATCTACATCAACTTTGCCATGTATAACAATCATTGCTATAACTCCTCATTGTAAAATATCTCGTAAATATCTAAGCCTGTCTTTTCTGCAAGTATTTTCTTCTTGTCGTCTGGAACTGCTATTTTGCCATTCCAATACTTATAAATGGTACTGACACTCTGGTCTAGCATCTTTGCTAAGTCTTTCGCTTTTAAGTCGTTGTTGTAACAAAACTTGCGAAATTTAATAGCTGCTACTGGTCTGTTCGCATACCTCATTGTGCTTTCCTCCTTATTTACTTTTGTACTTTTAATACTACTTTTAGCATTATTTGTGTTAATTTTATTACAAAAACAAATATCTGTCAATGGATTTTGTCTAATTTATGCGAAAAACTTTTTAACGCTATATAAAAGGGTTATAATAATATAGCCCTAGTACATTTTGTAATAAAGAAAGGAACTTAATATGAAAGAGTTTGGAGAAAGACTAAAGAAGTTAAGAACTAATAGACACATGACACAAGAGGAATTAGGCTCTATTTTTAATCCACCTCTATCTCAATCAACTATTGGTACATACGAGAACGGAAAAAGACAGCCTACATTGGAGAACTTAGTTTTAATTAGTAAGCATTTTAATGTAACTACAGACTATTTATTAGGCTTGTCTGATGAAATTACTGTTATTAAAGATGAAAATCCTAGAGAATTAAAGGAATTTTTGAATAAAAATAATGTTTTATTTAATGGATCAGAATTAAATGCAGATGAAAAACGGAGAATGATTGACATTTTAACTGGCCTTTTCTGGGATAATTTCACAAATAAGAAATGAAAATTGAACACGTATTAAATAATTGTTGAATTTCTTTGAATGAATTTGAAATAATCGTGAAGTAAATTCGTCTAAATAAATATTATATTGCTATAATAAACTATCTTTTGTATTCTTACATAAGAACACATATTCTATTAGAACAAAAGGTGGTTTTTATAATGCTAAAATTGTCGAAAAAATTCAATATTAACATTAAATTTGAAAATATGCCTAGTTCCATTCTAGGATTTTACGTTAATGTTTTAGACAAACCGTACATAATTTTAAATGAAATGCTACATGAAGATATGCACGAATTTTACTTCCACGCTTGTTATTACTTTAAAGATAGATACGATGTTGGTAAAATTACTGTTAGCGACTTAGAAAAACAGGATTTTATGCCTTTTATATACGCTAGAAAGATGAGTGATAAACTTGTATCGTGAATTTTTAAAGGGATTGAAGGTATGTATATACTTACGGAAATCTCGTACAGACTTAGAAGAAGAAGCAAGGGCAGCCTTAAAAGGGGAGAAATACGACACTCTGCAAAGACACCGTTCAGAACTTTTACGTTTTGCTAAAGATAATGAACTAATCATTGTAGATATATTCGAAGAAGTTGAATCCGGCAGCACAATAGCCAATAGGAATGAAATTCAAAACGTACTAGCCAATGTACAAAAAAATAAATATGACGCTGTTCTATGTATTGCCTATGATAGACTTACAAGAGGCGATAAAGAAGATCAAGGCAAAATTGAAAATGTACTTAAAAAACATGATACTCTAATCATTACCCCTTCTAAGCTATACGACTTAAATTCAGAAGAAGGCGAAACGTCAGCAGATATTGATAGCTTTATATCTCGTATGGAGTATAGACGTATTAAACGCAGATTAGAGGACGGTAAACATAGAAGCGCCACTCTAGGAATGAATGTTAGTAATAAAGTTCCTTTTGGCTTTACTAAAGATACAGAAACAAAAAAGCTTATTCCTTATGAGCCAGAAGCTCAATACGTTCGTATGATATACAGCTTATGTATTGAAGGCTATGGTACTGCTATTATTGCTAGTAAGCTATACAATATGGGAGTTCGTACTAGAAAAGGGAACGTATTTACTAAGAAAACAGTTGCTGATATTATAAAGAATGTAAAGTATAAAGGCGACCAATTCTATGGCCGTACTAAGAATAAAACGAAAGTAAAGAGTTTTACATATACTGAAAATGCTCATGCTTCTATTGTTTCTCCGGAAGATTGGCGACTTGCTAATAATATGATGAAACAACGCAATGCTCCTGTACCTCGTACAAAAGAATTGAAAAATCCCTTTGCTAGTATTCTTAAATGTTCTTTCTGTAATAAGACTATGAAGGCCGTACACAGTAGAGATTCAATTAGATTGGTATGTGATACGCATGGTTGTTCTTGCAGAAGTGTTTTAATGGAAGTAGTAGAAGTAAAGGTAATTGAAGCGATACAAAGTATTTTAAGTAATATTGAAGTTGAGCCAATGGTTGAAGAAAATAATATCCTGGAACAACTAATGAAACAAAAAGATAATCTTGAAAAAAATATAGATGATCTTATTGAACAAAGAAAGTCTTTACATGAGTTTTTAGAAAAGCGTATTTATTCGCCAGAAGTGTTTTTAGAAAGACAACAAGTAATCAATATGGAAATTGATGCACTTAGAGAAAAATTAGTTTTACTAAATGAAGATATTGAAAATGAATTGAATAAACATAACAACGCAAAGAATTTAAAACCACTTATACTAAATTGTATGGAAATTTATTTTAAATCTAATCCAACGCAGAAAAATAAATTACTACGCAGCTTTATTAGTAAAATAAACTATACAAGACATAAGACAGATAATTTAATAAAAGACATTGTTTTGGAAGTATTTTTGAAGTAGGCTCGTCCTGCTTCTTTTTTTTACATTTTAAGGGATAAAAATTACAACATGGTACATTCTATTCAACAAATGTGAAAAGATACATGTGGATAACTATGCGAATTGGAAAAACTGTGGAAAGTGTGGAAAGAAATGTGGAAAATAAAAAAGAGTACTATGTCATTACTCATAGTACCCTTAAATGAAAACATTAAATAAACAAAACTAAAGAATTTTCCGTAAAAAACTCAAAAAATATCTGCCTTATTATTTATCATACTTTGTCATTGTTTGTCAAGTCGTATTTTATAATTATATACATCTCGTATAATATTTCTGCTTTTCTTCTATCTAATAGCTCCAATTCTCTCTGCAATGCTTCCATACCTATTCCCCTTTGTCGTTTTGGTTTATTATAGCATTATTTGCATCGAGAATCGTTTTTGAGCTATTTTTATATTAAAGCAATAATTAATAACCTTCTGTCCATTTTTTGGCCACTAATGCGTTCCAATTAGGTAATGCTTTACATCTTGTTCGTTGTTCTGCAGAAAGTCCGATCCATGACAAAGTACGCATATCTGGAACATCGCCCATTGTCATATCCAAACACATTGCCATAATATTATTCAAACTCTCATCTGATAAATTAGGACAATTAAGAACAATATTTGCCATATAGGAAGTTCCTGAGGCTGATAATTGAGCTACAGAAGTGCAATTATAATGTGGTACTGTTACTAAATTAGTACAATCCCTAAACATACTATTTACTGATACAACATTGCTAGTATCGAAAAAAGGAGCTTCAACCAATTCTGTATTTCCCCAAAACAGACCTTGACATCTTCTAAATAATAAAGTGTCAACTCCTCCACTTGAAGCCACCATTGAACCTACTATCTTTTCTCCATTTACATACGCTGTTTTGTCTTTTGCGATATCTTCTGCTGTTGCTGTTGCATCTGATGTATCTATTCCAGAAGTTGCTATCCCTTCAATACCATATATATTAACACCTTCTAAGATGTTTCTTGGCACTAATTCTGTATCTTTGTTTAAAATTGCTTTTGTAATGTATTTCCCTGTTGTGTTTGTTACTTCAATTGTATCTTGTGAGCTAAAATCCGGATCTATTGTTACTTCTTCTGTGTTTATTGCGTTTACATTTATATTTTCATATATTCCGTTAAAAGTCTGCGTTACTTCTGTAGGTGTTATTTCTACCGTATCTCCATGCATTTTTTCTACGTTTACTGTATCGTATAGTCCGGAAAATGATTGGCTTTCTTTCTTAGGTGTTACATTTAGTGTTTCTCCTTGTATCGCTCCCACGTTTACTTGTTCATAAAGTCCTTTAAAAGATTGTTCTGCTTTTGAAGGTGTAACCTTTAATATATCGGCTTGTATTGCATTTACATTTACTTTGTCGTACATACCCTCAAAAAATTGATCCTCTTGTTTTGGTGTTATGCTTAATGTCTCACAATCTATGGCTTTAACATTTACTTTGTCATACATTCCGTCAAAAGTTTGTAATTCTTTTTTAGGTGTTACATTTAATGTTTCACAATCTATGGCTTTAACTACAACATTATTATATCCATAACTGTCAGGGTGGTTAAAAGATTGAATTGTCTTAGATGGTGTTACTGTTAAATTCTCTAGTTCTGGATATACTTTTGCTACCTGTACTTCTCCTCTTATCTCATATTTAGTTTTTACTTTATTTATTAGTTCACTCATTTATCAAGTCCTCCTTAATCGTAAGTTTTCCTTGAAATAGAGTTCTTACTTTGCCGTCTTTGTCTGTTAGTTCTACTTCTAATATTTTAACTCCCTTGCTACATTTCCTTGTTTCTTCTGGCTTAAACATTACGGTAACTTCTTCTGCTTCTTTTTCTATTCGTACTTCTTTATATAATAAATAGCGTGTATTGCTTAATTTCTCTTTTACTCCAAACTTCAACAAATCTCCTTGTTTAAAAACATAAGTAGATCCGTCTGTTGATGTAGAATAAAAATCAAATTCGAATGTATCTCCTCTATATATACTAAACTCCATATTGCACCTCCGTTATTTTATTAATTTGCCGACTTTTAATCGGTCTAACATACGTCTATTTTCACTTGCTCTTCCTGTGTAATCTTTAATATTGTTTTTAGCAGCTATTTTCTTTCTGTTCGCAAAAGAACTGTCTACCCCAATTTGATTTAACGCATCTACAATAGAATCGCCTTTATAGTTTGGATTACTTAAATAAGTATATTTTGGTGTAGATGGTTTCTTATTAAATAAAGCATTTACTTTCGCTTGTACGGCAGCATACAAATTACCCAAAGCATTTTTTCTCGCTTGTCCTACACCATGCTTGCCTTCAATTACTTCTTGTGCTAGTTGGTCAATAGACTTTGTTGCTGTTGTTTCGTATAGATGCTCTTTTACCATGTTTAAGAATCTATCCCAACCCATATCTAAAGTACGATGAGGACAGTATTTTTTGCTAAAGTCAGCGTGTTTTTTAACTTTATCAATTCCCCAACCTTTTTCTTTTAAGATACTTGCAATAAACTCTGCTGCGTTTTTCTCTGCTTGAATAAATCTATCTCCGCCGGATCTTGAATAACATATCTCAATAGCAATTCCTTTTCTGTTTCCTTGTCCATTTGCTCCATCTCCTGCGTTCCAAGTATTTCTGTTTGTTGGAATACCTTGTACAATCTCTTTGTCATCTACTGCATAATGGAATGATACCTTTTTGTCGTTTCCAATCATGTATTTAATTTCATTCTCTGCTGTTGCATCGTTTGCTGTGTTATGTACTACTACAAATTCTGCGTTCATTTCATAAGGACATTTGATATTATATTTGCTTTCATCTACTAATAGTTTTTTGATTTCCATAATCTTTTCCTCCTACTTATCCATTATTCTTGTTGTAGTTCATTGTGCTAATTCCTAAAATTACTCCTAAGAAAGTATCAACTGCTGTAATTGTTCCTACTACTTCTTCGCCAAAAGGAAACCCCCATATCCCTGCTAACGCAAAGTATAGAGTTCCTATTGCTGGCAATAATAGTTGAGCAATCCATTTTAATACGTCATAAACTTTGTTACTCATATTAATTACCTCCTTTACTGTGATAAGATTTTAATTCTTTAATGTCATGAAATATCTCTGTTACTTGGCCTTCTAACTTAAATGTTCTTTCTATTACTGAATTATGTTTTTCTACTTTCTCCTCTAATTTCTGTAATCTAAAGTTGGTCAATTTACTTGAAGCTATTACACCTAGTCCAGAACCTAGTACCGTTCCTAGAAAGCCTAAGATGGCTACAATTATTGTGCTATCCATGTATATCTCCTTTCATTTGCATAATAAAAAGGCCGTAAGATTACGACCTTTAAGAAACTCTTTTCCATATATTTACTGTTAAATATGGAGGCATATTGTTGTGTGCTTGTCCTGCGCCTTCATAAGATGTAAAGGCAGAACCTTCCCAACCTGTTCTTGTTGCTCCTAATACTACAGGCGACCTGTCTGTTAATGCTGCACCATTTTCGTTATAGTTTACAATATTGTGTCTATGGCTAGGTAATTCGTAAACTTCTAATTTATGTTTTGCTTCTCCACCTATACTTCCTGCTTCGTATGTATCTCCTGCTCCTAATAGGAATCTATCTTTTATTCGTTCCCATGTACCACCGAATAATGTTTCTGGGCTTGTTTCGTTTACACTCATGTATATTGATCCAACAGGATATATTGTGTTTATAAACTCTTTAAAATAGTCATATACTGCTTTTGCACCTGGTGTTGTATCGTTTGTTGAGCTTTCGTTAATACTCTCTACAATAGGCAATTCGTTTGTAGACATTGTTAAAACTGTCACTTCAACAACCGAACCCTCTTCTACTTCTATCCCATTTAAAGTAATAAGTTTATTTAATAGATTTATTGTGTACTCTTGTGGGCGTAATTTGAATCCATTTATATATATATCTATAAAACTGTTGCTTGTGTATTCTGGTGGAACTGGAACTCCTAACTGATTTATTACAAGCAATTCTTGTTGGCTACTGTAAGTATAATTTGCTCTTGTGAAATGTGATGATGTTCCAAGCATGGCTAACCAATCTTTTTCACTTCCTACAAATCCGTTTTTTACAGCTACTATATACGCTGAGTCCCCACATTCTCCCTTGAATCCCAACACGCCTCTTAATGCGTTTTCCATTTTCACTCCTCCTTTTAATAATAAAAGAGAACACTTTATGTGTCCTCTATTTAACATATTTAAAATTTAATTTTGCATACTTTCTTCCACATTCTCTTTGTTTCTCTGTAACTACTTTTAATCCATTATCCCAAGCGTGTTTGCAATTTTCACTACCGGTGCAAAATTCCAAATTGTCTACTCTATTATCGGTTTTTATCCCGATTCTTATGGTTTACTTGTGGTTTGTTTTCTGGATTGTCTATAAATGCTTCTGCCACGAGTCTGTGAATAGAAAATGTTTTGTATTTTTTATCTTTATATAATCGTACTCTGCAATAGCCACTTCTAATGCTGGGCGTTAAAACTTTTTCCGGTAAATAATGGTTATAAAACCCAAAGCCGTTATAGTGGTTAATAATTTTAGGCAAACTTTTTACTCTTCCGTAAATTGCTCACTTGATAAAGTCCGTTCATAGTCCTTAATGTCTTTCCATACTTCCATATTAACCTAGCTTTCTCCTAGCAATAAAATAAAATAGGCAGGTCTGCTAGGCGACTTTTCAAAAGGCTCATGACTTCCTTTCTAGCCTATACATATTATACCAATATAGTAAATATTAGTCAATCTCTGAAGCTTCCGGATATACAATTAGCTTCTTAGCTCCTTCATTGTCATATCCTAGAATAGTTGTTGTATCATTTAAAACGATGTCATACCAATATGTTTTCTTTTTACTTAACATATCAAAAGCTTTTGTATCTTCTTCTGTTAAAGGTATTTCTGGATATTCTGTTTCTTCCTCATAACCTAACTCTCTTAATGTGTATTCTTTTCTTAGTACTTCTGTCTTGTCATACCCTTTTTTCTCTTTAACTACAAAAGTAATTTTGTCTGTTGGTTTAAATTTGTATTTTTCTTCTTCTCCTGTTGCAAAGTTTAAAACCGGATAATAAAAAGCGATTCTATGGAAATCGTCCGTAGTATCGCCTCTTGTTAAATGTATTATTTGATTATCTTCTATGGCTATCATATATACACCTCCTAATCTACAATATATGTAAGACTTGTTTCGTAACTCATTTCTTCTGTCGGTTTATCCGGACGAGTTATCCCCATACTTAACTTATATGTAGAATTTATAACAGATAACTGTACAAATAGAACAGGGCTTGATATTAAAAGATAATCATTCTCCCCTATAGTTTCTAGTTGTGTTCCCGAAAAAGTCATACTTTTTCCTAATAATCTTGTAGTGTCTGTAACTTTTGCAAAGTCCGGAACTTCAACAGTTGGCATCAATGCACATATATTAACATCTGCTTTTGCTGTAAATTTTGCATTTACTGTTACAACTTTGCCATTTCTTCTAAAAGTTAATTCAATCGTTCCATAATTTTCGTCTGTAATAGTTATAATTTCTTTTTGTACTGCGTCTGCTTCTTCTTTCGTATAAACTTCTTTTTTATTCTTGCTGTCATCAAATCCGTTTACTGACATATAAGATCCTCCTATAATTAAAATTATTAAAATAAATATAAAAAACTGTTTCATGTTGCCTCCTATGCTGTACGCTTCCACATATAGCAAGTGATATATGGTTGCAAGTTGTTGTGTGCTGTTCCTCCACCTTCGTATGTAGTAAATCCGTTGCCACTCCAACCTGTTGCTGTTTCCCCTAACAATATTGAAGATGATTCCGTTAAAGCAGAACCGTTAGCATTGTAATTGTAAATTCCATGTCTATGTCTTGGTATTTCACTTATTGTTAGTTCGTGTGCCTTTTCTCCTCCTGTTTGTTCTACTGTGGCGAACTCTGTTTGAGTTGTGTCTACTCCAACTGGTACTCTACCTGCTCCCCATGCTTCCCATGTGCCTCCAAACAATGTGCTAGGATTAGTAGAATTTACACTCATGTATATACTTCCTACAGGGTAAACATCTAGTAATGATATTGCTTGTACCTTTATATCTACATTCTTTTCTTTTATCTCTTGTTCTACTCCATTTACTGAAATGCTTTCTATAACATTTTCTTGTGCGTTATCTACTGCGTTCTCTAGTTTTTCTTTTAACTCGTCTGTAAAATCATTGCTTGATAATTCTTTGCCTTTTTCTTTATTTACTTTATTATTTAAAGCTTGTGTAATTACACTATTTGCAACTGCATTAGAAGAAGAGGCGGATAGCGAACTATCCACCACAATTTTCTTCTTCATTTCTTCTATTTCTTCTGCTGTATAATCAATTTGCCCTAGTTTGTATTTACGCTCTATATCTGCTACGTGTCTTACTCCGTTACGATCTTGTCTTTTTAGATTTTTCATCTATCCACCTCCTATTCCCAATATACATTTCCGTCAGAATCTACTGTCATATCTAAGTCTTTTAGTATTTTTACTTTATCGTTGTAGTCTATGTTTAGTCCTCCTACATACTCTACTATTGCATTGTTATAATCGTTGAACTTAAATGTATTTGTAGACTTAATTAAGATAGCTTTTTGTGGAATATCCATGTCTAATGAATTTACATAGTTGATTACTTTGTTTTTTCTGCTACCACTAATAGCTTTACCCTTGTTGTTGTAGTCTGCTTTAAATTCCTTTGTTGTATATACTAAATAATCGTCTACACTTATTCCTGTTTCAACCATAGTATCTATAGTGTTAGAGTTATAGAATTTCTTATACAAGTAAGCTTTTTCTCTGTCGTTTAGTCCACTACCTATAACCTTTTCAACGATATCCTCTTTCTTACCACTATCTAATGAGCTAACTGCTTCTTTGTATTCGTCGCTATCTTCATCTTCTATTCCTAGTTGTTCTTTTAGTTCTTTTGTATCTCCTACTATTGCACTTATTTCATTCTTAGTTTTGAAGTATGTATTTTTCGTACTGTATGACATTCCTAATTCGTTTAGTTCTGATGCTTCTTCTTCTCTAACTTTAGTCCATTCTCCATCGTTGTTCTTGTAGTACTCTACTCCTCCCACGTCAGCGTAATTGCTTCTCACGTCCATATCTTCATAGTCTCTTGTTGCAGCCTTAGCCATATAGTTAATTTGTTCTTGTATTTCTCGTACTTGCTCGTATTTTTCGCTATCTGGCAAGTCGCTGTTTTGTATTTCTCTTTTCTTCTTGTATAGCTCATTCATTCCTGTTTTAACAGAGTCTACAAATTTGTTCTTCAATATATCTTCGTCTGTTGCCTTAGAGCTGTTTGCTTTTGTTGTTAGTTCGTCGCTTAACTCGTATAAGTCGCTTACACTTTGGTTTTTCATTGTACTATCTACAGAGAATTTGTTTACTAATGGTGCTAGTAAATTGCTTGCCAAGTCGTCTTTTCCACCTTCTGCTTGTGGTGTCATCATTGGTAAGAATACGTCTCCTATACCTCCAGAATATTGATCCAATACATAGTTTATCTTGTATGGACTTATTCCTGTTTTTTGTCCTATTGCTACACTTAGATTGTCTATAGATTCGTCGTATTGCTCTGCTGCCGGTACATCTTGTAGTCTAGTCGGTACTAAATCGCCTCCGTACCATGTTTTATTCGTTACTGCTTGTACGATTGGAGATAATATATTGTCTGATACAGGATTGTTAGGTGCTAAATTGTTTCCTAATGCCTCTAGGAAGCTATTAAAGTCTGCTTGTTCGTCTCCTGTAATTAGATGTTTCATTTGGTTAAAGCTTTCTTGTATTACTGTTATCATTCTTCCTTTTGGTATTCTTATGAAGTTTCCGTCTCCATATTTACCTACAATCCAATAATTTGTTTTAACATAGTCTGATAACTCTTCGTATTCTTCGTCATCTTCCCATAACAAGCTATTTAGTATCATTGCAGGAACTCCAGCTAATGCGAACTTAGTTGCTAGGTTTGCATATCCTTTTAGACCGTTTGCGTGTGCTTCTCTTACGTTTCTTACTTGTTGTGCAATACCTTGCATAGAAGCATTTAAGAAAGTTGCTCCGTTTCTGTTAGCCCATTTTGTTATATCTCCTCCTGCTTTGAAGTTTGTTGTAACCCTTGCTGCATCTAGCATTGACACTTCTACGCTTCTTCCAGATTCTCTACTTGCTATGTATTCTGCAAGTCTTGGTGCTAATTCTATGAAGTTGTTTAGTTTACTAATTCCTTTTAAAGGTAGTATTTTGTCTGTAATACTTTCTTTGCCGTAAGTGTTATCTTGGCTGTCGAAGTATGAGTTTTGCTCTCCTCCGTTAGCCATGTATTCTTTGTACCACATACCTTTTCGTGCAATTTGTAAACAAGCCTCTGGTATTTTAACGTATGTCTTAGTTGCGTGTTGTGAGTTTAATAAAACGTCTTGTACGTCCTTTATTGGGTTTACAAGTGCGAATACGATGTTAAACTCTGTTAGTACTCCTCTATGGAAATTACTTATTTTGTTTGGTATTCCCCATAATATATTACCTTGTAATCCTTCGCTAACTGGCTTTAAAGCGTCGTACATATCTTGTGTAATTTCGTATGTTACTTTGTTGCCTTTTTCAAATACAGTAAATGTAGGTGCTTGTCCGTTTTTACCTTCTTGTAGTAATCCCTCTTGTTGATCTACATTGTCTAGTATCTCGTCTACACTTGTTTGTTGATTATCTATTGTGCTTTTCAATGTATTCTTTAGCTCTATACCAAAATTGTTTTTTGCAATAGCTTTGTATGTTTGTACCGTTCTTCCTGCCATAGTATCAAACATTGGTAGTATATCTTGGTTGCCACCTTTTGCCCTCTTAATTGGTGTGTTGATACTTGTTCTATTTGTGTCTAATGGTACGTTTATTGCATTTCCTGTTGTGTCTACCCTCTTAATTGGTACATAGTGTGGATATATTTCAGCGAATAAGTCTGCTGTTTCTTGTGAGATAATATTGTTTTCTACCATTAAATCTCTTAAAGCATTGTTGTATTGATATACGTCTTTCGCCCACTCTGTGAACTCTGGGTTATCCATTTCAAACTCTTCTACGGCTTTTTGAGATACTTCTGCTGTTACGCTATCTCCGAATACAGGCTTATTTACTGTTTTATTAAGCTTTATTAACTCTCTTACTTTGTTAAATAAATCCTCTGCCTCTTCTCTTCTAAGCTCTTTTGAATTAAATATGTCGTTATTCTTCTTTAATAATTCATCGTTTAGTATCTCTTCAAGCGTAACTTGTGTTGCATTTTCCTGTAGCCTTGCTTCTATATTTGCTATTGTGTTTCTTCTGTTAAGTTCTTTTAATATAGGGTTTTCTTCTAACATCTGTTGTGCTTTTGCCTGTGCATTTTTTTCTAGGCTCATTCTATCTACGTTTAACGCATGATACATATACTCGTAGAACTCTTGTACTTTACCGGAATTTACTACTTTTGTTCTTATATCATCTAAGCTTTTACTAACTTGTTCTTCGACTTTATTTAAAGCATCTATCTTTTTAACTCCGTTTATCATTGTGTTTTGTGCTTTAGCTGCTGCCGTTAGCATTGAATCCCATTTTCCCATTAATTCTCTATTCTTAGTTTTAAGAGATAGCTTTTCAAAAGTTGCTCCTTTATCAATGAAATTCATTACAGCTTTAGCCCATAGTCTTTGATCTCTATTCTTTGGAGTTGGGGCTTCTGCCATTATCTTGGCTGCTCTTTCTTGTTTTTGTGTTTCTATACTTGTGTCTTTAAGCTCTGTATTTCCTTTTTGTGCCATTTTTTCTTCTTGTGACATAACTTGTTCACTTACTTTTAATTCTGGCTCTACGTTCATTGTCGCTTGTTCTGGTGGTATGTCTGCATCAGTTAATGCGTTAAATGCTTCTTTGTTGTATTCTGTTACCTGTTTTTCGTTTAAGAAGTTAATATAATCTTCGTTTGGTGGTATTGGATAGCCATCAGAAGTTGTATATCCTTCTCTTAGTCTTTCATCTAACATAAATTCAATACGTTTTGATACTGCATTGTTTTCTTTACCGTCATCTTCTATGATCTTGTTTAACCCTTGTCTAATTTGCTCATAAGAATAGCCATAGTTATCTTTAAGATAAGCAATGGCTTCTGTAGTCTGTCTTGTTATTCCGTAGTATTCTAAGTTGCCTAGTTCGTCTCTTATTGCTCCTTTTTCGCCTTTAATTGTGTTGTCTAGGTCGTATAGCATATTCTCTGCTTCTGCTTGGAAGTATGGCTTTACTTCTGGATTTTCATATTGATATGCTTTTACTTTTCTATCGCCTACTTCGTCTATATCTCTGCTGTCTAGTGGGCTTGGTATGTGTTCTGTGCTGCTGTAATCAAAGTCGCCACTATCCCTTGCTTCAAATACTGCATCTTCCCAACTTGGTGCTTGTTCGTCTGTAATATGGTTAAATGCTTCTTGTCCTTGTTTCTCTACTATATCTTGGCTTGTTGGTGCTAAATTATCGAACTCGTTTGGCTCTGTTACTGTTCCTGTTTTGTAGTACTCATTTAATGCTTTGTATAGTTTTGGTTGGCCGTATTTATCACGCAAGTCAAAGAAAGCCCTAGCATAATCGCTACCACTTTGAGTCTCTTTTATATTCATTAAGTTAGTTATTTCTTCTGCCATCGTAGGTTGCTTGTTGCTGTTCGCTACTGTTTCAAGCTGTTCAGTTAAGCTTTCTATCTTCTCTTGCAATGGTGCTATAGCTTCTTCTACTTGTAGCTTTATATCTTCGCCTCGTACATTCCATTGGCCTGTTGGTGCTATTTCTTCGTTTTGAGCAGATAATGACAAATTGATATCTGGATTGTCTGTAGGATTTTCGTTTGTTATAGACTTAATTTGATTAGGTTTAAAGACGATATAGTGAGTGGTATCTGATTCCATAGACATATTCCACTTTGTAGATACTGTTGGATCAATAATTCCGTCATAGCCTAATGATTCTAATATTATTCTGGCTACATCATGTCCTACTAATCCTTCGTCAGTTTCAAGATATAGTTCGCCTAACTTATCTTTTAGGCTTTGTATTTCTATTCCACCTTCATAAAGTGATTCATATAACAAGTTTCTTATATCGTCTGTTCCATTCCAAAAATCGTATTCTCTTTCAATAGCCCATATTGCAGAATCAATGTCGTCTGCTACTAATTGATCTATAGCTTCGTAATATTCTTCTTCCGAATCAAAATCTTCCATGTTATATTCGTCGTAATAATCTTCGTTGTTAAATAGATATGTTTGACCTACTATTGCCGGATTTTCGATATTAAGGTAAACTTCAAACTTATGCCCACCTTTATATAGTATTTCTTTGGCCTTTTCTTTTGCTTCTTCATAAGAAATCTCTTCTTCTTGTTCTATTTCTTCGGCTAACCTTGCAATTTTATTGTCAAAGTCTGCTCCACCATCTTCGTAATTCGTTTCAACATCGTATTCGCTGTCTGTAAAATAGAACCCTGCTCCCCAATCGCCTTCTGCATTAGCTTTGTTTTTATCAAATACAGTAAACTCGCCTGTTGCTGTACCATGATATAAAACTTTTAAATTGCCATCTTCATCACGAGCTTTTGAGTTTTCAGCCCATTTTTGTACGTTAGGCTTTAATTCGTTTCCTTTTGTATCTTCACTTAACGAATATCGTATATCTGGATCAGTTTCAAAATCAGCATATACAGTATTTTCATCTTTAATAAAAGGTGCTATTTCTTTTCTTTGTTTTGCTGTATAGTCAATCCTGTTTTGTACTTCTCTTGCTTCTATTTCTCCTGCTGTGTTTTTGTATAGTTCGTATGCTTTTGAACCATTGCCGTATGGATAATCTTCTAATTCTTTTAAATAGTTTTCGTACTCATTTAATTTTTCTTTCCCTATGTATTTCTCTATTTTATTTTTTAATGTCTCTATCTTTTTTTGTTGTGAAAGTAATTCCTTTTGTTCTGCTTCTATTCTTCTTATAAGTGTATCCCTGTAAAATGTACCTTCTAACTTGGTGTCAACCCAATCCCCTTCTGCTCTCGCTAAATCGTTTTCAAAAGACGAAACCTTTTGAGTGATATGTTTAATTTCGCTCTTTTCAAACCTCAAATCTCCTAAAGCCTGAATAATTGTTGCTCCGTCTTTTGAGAATTTTTTTCTAATTTCGTCCTTAAAATCTTCAACTTTTTGTTCTATTTGAGTTATTTTAAATTTATTCCATTTCTCTGCAGAAGAACCCTTTGAAAAGCTTTCTATTTTTTGTATTATGTGTTGTACTTCATGCAACAATATCGACTTAATTTCTGGACTTTCTAATCCTTGTTTTGTTAGATAAATATTTGAATCTTCTCTAACCTGTGCTAATAGTCCTTTTTTTGAAACGTTATTTTCGCTAGGTAATTTAATTTTAGTCTTTTTTAATTGTGGATATGCTTTAAATAACTCGTCATTTTGTAATACCTCCGACAATGGCACGGATTTTCTAGGTTTTCCTTGATAGTCATATAAATTAGATGTTTCTATAGTTGATTTGTCGTTACCTATTTCAAATCGCCATTTGCCTTCGTTGCCTCTAAACCAATCTGTCTCTTTTCTTATCGTCTCTGCATCTATACCTTGTGATTCCATCTCTTTTGCTACTTCTAATGCTTTTAAATCTGCATTTTTAGCACTTATTCCTGCAAAAGAGTACTTGGTATCTGTTGTTTGTGTGCCTTGTGCCTTGTATGCTTTCTCGAAAGTTCTTTGTAGCTGCCTTAATTGTTTCTCTTGCTCTGTGCCTTTAAATTTAACTACTAAATCGCTAATGAAGTTTCTGATCTTCTCGAATACTGTAGGTTGTTTGATTGATAGCTCTCTAACAAAGTTTTCGTCTGTAAATAGGTATTCTCCTACAATGTCGCTTGTTAGCTCTGCTTCTATATCTGCGTTTGTTCCTTCATATAGCTTTGTTAGTCTTTCAATTCTTGCGTCATAGTCGCCTTTTGACTTAGCGTACTCTATTGCCACTTGTTTTAACGCGTCATACTCTTTTGTGCCTTCTAACAAGTGTGTTGTTTCGTGGCCTACTACTGTATTTATCATTTTTGCACTATCTATATTGATTAGTACTTCGCCATTCTCGTTTACAAGGCCGTTTACTGTAGCATTATCCTTTGTATAGCCTAATTCCTTTAGTTGCTCGTTATTAGTGAATTTATATGTTGTGCCTCTTTCTTCTGCTATTTTTGCTACTACATCTACAAACTTATGCGTTGTTTCAGTATTGTTCATTACTTGGCTAGCACTTTCATATACTGCTTTTCTTATGTCGCTATCTGTTTCTTGTGCCTCGTATGTAAAGTTTTGTTTTCTTAACTCTTTCTCGTCTGTGATTTGTTGAGCATTTGTAATCTCGTTTAATTCTTCATTTAATCCGTTTATTGTTTCTTGTATGATTTGCTTTTCTCTTGCGTCTTGTGAGTTGTTTAGTTCTTCTGTTTTCTTAGCAATTTCTTCTTGTATGCCTTCTGCTTGGTTTTGTTTCATTCTAGCTGCATTATCTTTAAATGAAGCACTACCATAGCCACCTGTTAGAGCGTTAATAACGGCTGTACTTAATATTGTTACTAGAGCTGTTTCGCCCCAATCTTTAAGCGAATATGAAGCGTCTGGATCTACTGTACCTTTGTCTAACAATGTATTTAATGTATCTGAAATGGTTTCCTCTCCTACTTCTCCAAATATTCCTGCGCCTTTTTGTAAAATAAAGTTCATTACTTCATTTTTAACTTTTCTGTCTATTCCTTTTTCTACAATGTCATCTAATGCACCTTTGCCAAAGATGTTTACTCCACCGGTCAACATTTCTGTTCCGACTTCAATCATCATCTTTGTATTACCTATTTTGACTGCTTCGTCTAGTTCCGCACCCTTCTTTAACGCTTCTGTTGTAGACGAACCTTTTACGCTTGTTGCCATTACTCCCATACCTAGTTGTGGATTCTTAGTTAATATGCTCGTTGCTATTGATGGTATCATTCTACCTACTACACTTGCTGTCTCTCCTAAGAATTGTGTGCCCCCACCATATTGTTGACCTTCTTCGTATAAGTCTTGTTGTACATCGTAATATGGTTTTGTTACTTTGTTGCTGAAATCCATTACCATATCGCTTGCGTTTTCAGGAGCAAAATAGCCTGCTGTCTGTATTGCTTCATCTGCTAATGCTTTCCCTGGTATTAAGTTCATTGATGATGTGGTAGCATTGTTTACTATACCTGTTGCTTTCTCTAATGCGTTTTTGTCTTTGTCTGTTAAGATACTAATGCTTTCCTTTGTGCTATCTACGGCCATATCTGTTAATGCTTTTGTTGGATTCAATATGTATTGTGTAGCGTTGAATACGTCTCCTAATTGCCCTAAAAAACTTTCATCTTTCCCTTTGTCTAAGTTGTTTGCTGTCTCTGTTGTACCTGCTTCAAATATCCCTGTTAAGCCACCCCATATACCTGTTCCAAAAGATTTTCCTACATACCCAACTTTATCCCAAAAGCTATCGTCCTCTTCTTGTTTCTTTACCGGTGCAATATCATCACTAAATCCGGTTTTAATGCTTGTTGGTGCTGCTAGTCCGTCTTGGTATGTTCCGTTTATGATTTGATCTGCTATTGATTCATTTTTCTTCTTTTTCTTATAAGCACTTGTTCCACTCTGGTATTTGCCGTTTATGATGTCATCTGCTACTCCCATTTTTACACCTCCTTTTTTTTAGTTTTAGTCTAGTCCTAGTTTTTTGGTTATAATTCTTACATCGTCATCACTAACTTGTTTGTTCCAATACACTTTGTTTAAGTAATCTTTTGCGTATATCTTGGCTTGTTCTTGATATTTTTTACCGCCAGTTTTTCTTGAATTGTAAATTGCCGATACTGATTGATATACCTTTAATCCTTGCGAACTTAGGTTATTTAAGCTGTAGTTTTGTTGTTGTTTAGTATTGCCTTGTTGAAGTTGTGTACTACCAGAACCGCCTTTAGAACCTCCGCCAGATCCACCAGAACTATATGCTTTTGCTCTTGATAATGCGTACTCTTTCTCCCAATTAGATTGTGCTTGTGCTGCCTGTTGTTTCTCAAACGCCATTTTCTCGTTGAATTGTCTTATTTGTTCTGCCATTGCGTTTTCTGTATTGATTTGTGATTCTACGTCTTTCCATCTTTGATAGTATCTATCTTTCTCTTTATTTACTGCATCTAGTTTTTGTAGTACTAATTGATTCTTGTATTGGAATCCTTGTAAGCTTAGTTCTAATTGCTTCTGTAATGCCTCGTATGCTATTTGTGCTAATGCTGCGTTATTCGCTAATTGAGCTTCTTTAATTGAGTTGTCATAGTTTAATATAGCTTGGTTATAGCTTTCTCTAGCTGCCATGTATCTGTTTTGGTATGTATTAAACATATTTGTTCTTACACTTTCGCTATATCCGGCTTGGTTTAAGCCTTGTGCTGCTAATTGCTCTGCATTTACTCCATATTGCCCTGTAGCTTTTTGGTAGTCTGCGTATGCTCCTTTTTGTTCTTTGGTATAGTCTCTATTCGCTTTATCTTTGGCTTGTTCTACTTTCTCTATTGCAAATTCTGTGTTTGCGTTTTGTATTTCTGTCTGTTTGTCTGCCCATTGTTTACTTGCGTCTATTTGTTGTTGGTAGTAAGAATCAGAACTATTAATCATCTCGTTATATTTGTTCTCTGTGTTTTGTATTGCTTGATTCTTCTCGTTTTCGACTTTTTGAAATCGCTCATCATTATAATTAATTGAGGCCATTTTATCTCTCCTTTCTTACCTTTTTACATAACTAAGCACGTAACTTTCTAATGTCGCTGAATATAATTCAAATGGTTTTGTAGATGAAAATTTATATTGTATGCTCTTCCATTTCTTCTTCTTTTTCTTGCATACTATGTAACCTTTTGTATTTTTAAATGTGTCTATCTTTTCAAATGCTTTATTGTCTGTTTTAACTGAAATAGTTATGTTTCCATTGCAATCTATTACGCAGCCTTTTTTGTTTGTGCTTTTGTAGTATTGAGGATATTTGAACTCATCTTCCAATGTAGTCCAATATGCTTCTATGTCTGTATTTGTCTTGGTTAGTGTGTATATCTTGTCGTTACTACACAAATAAAGCACTCCGTCTTTTACACGTGTGCTTGTAATCTTCATATCAAATTGCCAATAAAACCACTCATATTCCTTGTGGTCTCCATTTGTCATTGTTGCTCTTGAATCTGCTAAGTATATATGGTTATCTACTATAACAAGTAAATAGCCTTCCCACTCTTCAAGTAATACATTCTTGTAATTAGCTTCATTCAATAATTTGTTATCTACTAATGTACTTCTATGTGCAATCGCTTGTTCTGTTGTAATATCTCCGGAAATACCTTCTAAACCTCTTTCACTAAAGAATACTATGTCATCGTTGAAGTTTGTTCCTGTAGATATACACCCTGTAGAGATACTAGAATGTGTGCTTGGATATACTTTGCCTACTTCATCATCTATTGTTGGATTATGATAGAAAATAGTCGTATTTGATTGGCCACTCTCTTTCATTACCCATAATGCGTTGTTACCACTTATTAATGCTTTTATTGCTGTATCGTCTTGTCCTTCTTTGTAATAATCTAAATCACTACAATAAGTTGGATCTTCTAAGCTACAATGCCATAACATATTCGGATAATCTGGATTGCCTGCAAAGAATACTCTGTTGTCAAATACCTCTAGCAATGTACAATCTTCTATTTTTCTTCTGTATCCTTCTATTGTCTTTCTAAATTGTATGATTACGTTGTCTTGTCCTACTGTGTCTGGCTCTGTTGGAGCTGTTGTAAATGTTACTTTTCCTACGCTTGGTGTTGTTGTAAAGCCTTCTGTAAGCTCTTTACCATTTACCCATACTCTTACCTTGTAATCTGCGTCAAAACCTTCTGAATCGGTAATATAGTCCTTACTAGCACCATCAGCACAAAAGCTATTCTTTCTAACTCCTGTAAGTAGGTTTACATCTTCATATATTGTACCTCCACCACTTGGATTTCTGCTTATTGTTGTAGTTGGTATATATCCTTCTACTTCTTTTACTTCTTTTCCGTCATATACTAGATATTGTGTACCATCTTTTATGTATAATAAGCTGTCGTATATAAACGCTTTACTCTTGTGTTCTGTCATGTTGCTATAAATAACATTGCTATTATCGTATAGCTTTGTTCCTGCGTGTACTATTCTGTGTGTTGCCCCACCGTATTGATAAAAAAATAAAGCCCAAACGCTACTATCATATGTTGCTACTAATTCAACGTCTGGTCTTGTTTCTACACATTTACCTTTGCTGTTTTTATAGTTTTTCCACATGTTTAGAGCATCTGGGCTTCTATATAGTGAGATTTCGTCACGACGGTTTGAAAAATCCAGACCTCTGAAATTGTTATAATTCCTAGTAATAAGAGATCCGGACACTTGCTCTGTCGCCATAATATCACTCCTTTCAAATAAAAAAGACACTTTATTGAGTGTCCTTATATTTCCATTTATATTTGCCTGCTGTTTTTAATTTACCTTTACAACAAGCTCTTATATTATTTATATTTAATTGTCTTTCTGCTTCTCTTGTACTCTCCCACTCTTTTATAAGATTTCCTTGTAGGTCGTACTGTAAAACTACTTTTGAATTTAATTTACCATACTTTAATCCTAATTCTTTTCCATGTTGTCTTTGTTTATTTGTAGTTATCCATAATCCGTTCTTTACTGCATGTATAGCATTTTCTTGATTAGTATTCCATTCTAATCGTTCTGCCCTGTTGTCCTTCTTATTTCCGTTTTGTATGATTTACTTGTGGCTTATTCTCTGGATTTGGTATAAATGCTTCTGCAACTAACCTATGTACTTTAAAGGTTTTTCTTGCTCCGTCTTTATATAGCGTTACTGTCATATATCCTTTTGTATTTGCGTGTTGTTGTAATATACGTTCTTTCCCAAACTTCAAGCTCTTAACTCTACCGCATATTGCTTACTTGATATAACCCTTCGTAGTCTTTAATATCTTTCCATACTTCCATATATTCCTGACTTTCTCCTGACTTAAAAAATAATGTGGAGACTGCCAAGTCAGGTAGGTTTTCGATAAGTTAATTACTCTTATCTAGTCTCCTTGAATATTATACCAAAATAGCTATAAAATGTCAATTCCGCCATCAATATAAACGCTAGGCATCGCATATCTTGGATCTAGTTCGTTTTTCATTTCTCTATATCTATCTGCATATATCTGTCCGTAGTTGCTTGATACATCACTCTTTAACAAGTCTGCTGCTACTCCATAAGGCATTATCTCTAACGCATCAATAGATAGGTCCAATTCTTGCGAATCGTCTGTATCGCTATTTATTTGTGTTGGATATCGGTAATAATACACTTCTGCTGTTCCTTTTTCGTTGAACTTGATTTTTTGACCGATTATTTCCACGTCTAAACCTCTTACAATGTTTAGTTGATATAAGTTACTGTCTACGCTACTAAAATCGACTACATCGCCTTCTCGTCCGTCTAGCGTTGTATATTCTTCAATTTTCTTCATTCTTGCTAGTTCGTTCTGTACTTGATTGATAACACTATTCATTTTTAAGGCTAAATCTGTATCTTCTGTTAAATCTTCTGCATCTTCTGAGTATTCCTCAATTAATGAATAGACTTTTTGTTTCATTTCTTCTAACGTCATTTTATCCCTCCTTTACACTATCAAAACTTTGTATCGCTTCTAAATCTCCTAGTGCATCTTTTAGAGTACTCATTGGAATTTTAGGCATTTGATACCCAACTTCTGAATCAAATAATAGTATGTCTCCTTCGCTTAAATGAAACGTTAAATTGCTTGTTACCTCGTAATTGTTTTCTTTTGTATATGTTGTCATTTCTAGTTTTAAATCTTCTAGTTTTTGTGTTACGTTTTCGTTTTTATATTCTAACTTCGTGTCCTTATTAACTAAGACACCACTATATAAAGTTAGATCAGGCTTAACTACAAATTTTCTCATACTACTTTCTCCTTTCACGTTTGTTGGAATTGCACCAACTAATACTTTTAACGTGATATACAAATAAAAAAAAGACTATCTCTAGTCTTTGTATTTCCAAACATAACCGCCTGCGGTTTTTCTTTGTCCTTTGCAAACTTTCCATACATTAGCCTGCAATATATTTAATTCTCTTTGAATATCCATTATGCAATCCCATTCTTTAATGAAATTGCCTTCTAAATCAAATTGTTTAACTCCTACTGATTTATGATGTTCTTTTCCCTTTTTTGCTACTTCTAGTCCTGTTCTATATGCATGTAGTACGTTTTCAGCATTAGTAGCCCATTCTAATTGGCTTGCCCTATTGTCGGTCTTTATGCCGAAATTTGTGATTGACTTGTGGTAAATTGTTCGGATTAGGTATAAATGCTTCTGCTACTAATCTATGTACTTGAAAACATTTTCGCTTGCCATCTTTGTATAAACCTACTAACAAATAACCTTTTCTGTTTTTAAAAGGCTTTAATAGCTGTTCTTGACCAGTATTTTTATAGTTTAATGATTTTACATTTCCGCATATCGCTTACTTGATAACCTTCAAAAATATCTTTCCATATTTCCATAACATACACCCTCCGCAATAAAGTGCGTACAGGGAAGTAATTGCGGTACTCCCCCATACATTTGTTATATTATACCAAAATAACGATATTTTGTCAATTAAGCAACAGGTATCTTTACTACCTGTAAACGGCTGTTGTCAATTACTTTAGATCCGAATGTATCCAACCCACGAATGTAATCAGCGAATCTTCTTTCCATTCTTCCTGCTTCTACTTCGTTTATTTGTCCGCAGAATGCAATAGCTTTTGTTCCTCTGATTGCACAATATACATGGCCTTCATCTTTTGCTAGTCCGTTTGTCATGATAACTTTCATGTTGTCATACATACCAACTACACCTTTTTTGATTAGTTCATCATTGTTTGTTTTTAACTCAACTAAGTTGTTTTTGAAAGCTGCATATACAGCAGGAGAAATTTCGATTACTGCATCTTCATCAAAGTTTCTTTCTCTTAATGCTACGATAGCTGCATCTATAGCTGCTTTGATTCCTTCTTGTGTTGCATCTGCTGCTGTTGTTACGTTTGTTCCAGATTTGATTAGATTTGCAACATAAGCATCTCTTTTAACTGCTAAACCATGAACAGCTTTTTCTTGGAATTTTTCTGGTAAGCCCGGTACTGATTGTGCTTTATCTACGTCATCTACCATGAAAGCAAAGTAGTTAGCTTGGTCGATTGGTAGTAATTGAGAAGCATCTGTCATTTCTTCGATTGTGATATCTGCTCCTGTATATTGACCAATAGTAGGATCTCCTACTGCTAATATTTTAACTGTATTTGCATATTTACAGTCTCCTTCGTACTCTCTTGTACAATTATCAACTAATTTACATTTTAGTTCTAATGCGTCTTGAATTTTTTTACTCCAAATTGTTTGTTGGAAATGTGTTACTGCCATTAAAATCAACTCCTCTTCTTAATTTCAATAGGAATTACCATTTCTGCATTGATTTCTCAACGGCTCTGTATAGTTCTGGGCTTCTGTCAAAATCAGCTTTAGTAAACTTTAAACTTTCTTCGTATGTATAGAAATCTTTTACTCCGTTGTCTTTTGACGTTGCACCCTTCATGCTTCCTATTGTTTCAACCTTTGGCTTAGGTTTTATTTTTAAATACATTTCATATTTTTCTTTAGCAGATAAGCTAGGGTTTAATTTGTTAGCAAACTCTAAGTACTCGCTATCGTTTAAAGCCTCTGGCTTAACTCCTATTGAAGCAAGGTCTCTTACTGACTCTTGCCTTTTTCTTTCTTCTGCTAGTTTAGTAAATACTAGCTTTTCTCTAGCTGTCATTCTGTCGATACCCTTGTCTGCAAGTCTATCAACTTCTTCAACTAGATCTTCGTAGCTTGAATTGATAATCTCGTTAGCTTCTGCATTGGCAAGAACTTTTAAATCAGCTTCTGAATATCTTGGCTCGTCTGGAATAACAATACCTTTTGCCTTGTAAAAGTCGGACAACTTCTTTGTCGCATCGTCTATATTAGTTGTCCCTAAACCGGCATTTAATACTGTTTCAGTACGTCCATATCTTTCTTGATATTCTCTTTGTAGCTTTGACTTAGCTCGTTCTAGCTTTCTTGGTAGTAATTCGTCTACCTTTTCATTAACTAACCTATCAATGTCTGCTTGTGTGTACAGTTTTTCTTCTCCGTTAGCGTCATTATCGACACTAGCGTTACCTGTGGCAACTGATGAGCCATCAACAAGTGTTTCTGTTGCTTGTTCGTCAACGTTTTCAGTAGTTTCTACTACAACATTTTCGTTATTATCCATAACTTAATACCTCCTATTTTTAAGTCTTTGCTTGACTATTTCCATACAGTTTAAAGACATAAATGCTTGGTCTTGTATAAAAGGATTAGTGTGCTTTTAAAGACATCTCACTATTGGTCTGGATAATTTGGACTTATAAAAAACACAATGTAATATTAGATATAGTTCATCTAACTTACAATGTGCTAATTACCTATTCTTCAACGCTTCCACGCTCTTCTGCTACATCTTCTCTTTCTGCTGCTATCCCTTCACGTTCTGCGTTCATTTCTGCTTGCATTTGTGCTTCTGACATTTGCTCTGCTTGTGCATCTGGATCGCTATTTAAGAACTGATTTGCACGTTGGCTCATAATTTGTGCTTGTGCGTTAATTGCTGCTATCTTACGTTGTTCTTCTTCCATTAGCTCTATTGCTTCTTCTAGTTTTGCTTTTGGCATTACTGAATCATCGTCTAATAGTTTTACATATATCTTTAGCTCGCCTAGTCTTTGTACGTTAAATAATCCATTGTTTAATAGGTTCTCTAAGCTTACTTCTTGTGCGAACTTATCAAAAGCTCCTTTAGGTGTTACATCTACTTTTACAGTAGCTTGTAGCTCTTGTAGTACTGTTTGAGGGATTGTTACAAGTTGTGTCATCTCTTCGCCTGTCATAGGGTCTGTTACATCTTCTTCAAGTGTTATTCCTTCTTGTGAGTACACAATAAACATATCTAGCCATACTCTTACTAAGTCCTCTATAAATGCTTTTAATGAGCTTAATTGTTCTACTAATGGTTGTTGTGCTGCCTGTTGTACTGCTAAGATAGCTTTACCACATGCACTCTCTGGATCTACTTCTCCTGTTGCTATATCTCCTGCTCCTGCTAACTCTCTTGTAACTGATATTAATTCATTTTGTACTTTCTCTACGTCAGCACTCATTTGTGCCGGTTGTATATGTGCAAATATTTTACTTACATCATCTACACCCATTCCACCTTTAGTCTTTAATACGCCTCCAACTTGGTCTACTGCTGATGGATTCATTACTTTATCTGTGTTTACTACCTTTTGAGGATATGCTGTATTCTTAACTGTTATAAGCCTACGCATAATTGTCTTGTTTACTTCAATCTGGTTTGGTATTAGGTGTCTTACTTCGCCTTCTCCTCTTGCACTACCTATCTTTTCTTCCCATACCATGTGAGCTATTGGATATAGTGTTAGGCCACTATCTGTGTCCTCTTTAATGTCTAGGTATCTTGTAGACTTAGCAAAATGTACTGTGCCATTCTCTTTATACATCTTAGTAATTACAGTACACATATTGTCTAATTCAAGCTTAGAAGCTTCCCCACTATTTTCAAAAGTGTCTTGGTCTCCTAATATCCATTTAAGTTTTTCTTCGCTTACACCTGCATTTCTGGCCATTTCCTGTGCTTCTATAACAGGTAGTCTTTGTTTGATTAGTATATATGGCTGTCTTTGTAAGTTGCTGTCGTTTTCGTTGCCAAAATATATATCGTTCTTGCTTATGATTTCATTTATTGGCGATTGTGTTTCCTCGTCATAATCTACATACATGATACCTTCATCGTTAATAGCTGCATCTTTTGTTACTTGTCTTACTTTTAAATCTAATGTATCTTTCTCCCATACTCTTAATGCTTTCTTGTTTAGCATTTCACAAGTTTTTTCAGCAACTTTTCTAAATTCCTTGTTTTCAAAGTTCTCACTAGAAAAGTTAGGACTCCATAGATTACTGTTTATTGTTCCTACTTTGTATTTAATAACTGCTTTAATAAAGTTTAATTGTACTGGCTCTATACCTTTTAGCTTAACTCCTTGCCATTGATCACCATTGTAGAATTGATAATTCTTATCTGTATCTGTGTACATATTAATCATACGGCAATAATTACGGCCTTTTTCGTATAGAGTCCATATATCGGTTTGTTTTAATTCTTCTAAGTCCATTTATGCACCTCCTTAGTTAAAATCCTTTTGTCCTGTTGCATCTCCTGTGTAGTTATTTATGTTATACATATTAGTCTCTAGTTCTTTTTGCTTCTCATCGTTCTCACGTTGCTCTACGCGCTTTCTATATACGTCCATAGGGTTAATATTAGGCAATGTTATTTCTTCGCCTTTATCGACCTTCTGAGCTGTTCTAGCACCAATTAAAAAAGCTAATAGGTTCATTCCACCCATTAGCAATACAAGTATGATTGTCTCCATACTAAGCCTCCTTCTTTTTAGAAGCTCTTTTCTTTGGTTTTGCTTCTTCTACTATCTCTGTTACTATTTCATCTGCAAGTTTGTTAAGTATTACTTGGCTGTCTTGTTTATGTTTTGCTCTCCATACTTTCTTTTTCATTACATCTCACTCCTTTTATATAATTATCACATCTATATACTCCGTTGAAGTTGTCTATCTCTAATCTGTTGCAGCCATAACAGGTATAACATAGTTTATCTTGTTTTATCTGCTTCATAATTACTCCTAACCAAAACGTTGCTTAGTCCAAAAATATGAGCCTAATTTTGAAAAAGCTATACACTTTGGTACTCTTACCCATACTATTATTTTTATGTAATACTTCATTTTCATCACTAAACCACCTCTATCGTCTCTCCCCAATCTTCTCTATCTGGTGTCTCGAATTTAAAGTTGAAGTGAGGATATATATTAATTGGCTCTTGTGCGAATGATACTTGGCTTACTGCATGATATCCAATAGCTGCCGACATTACTCTGTCATCATGATAGCCTTCTTCTGCCTCTTGCTTTCCGTTTTCTTTTCGTACCATTGTTAGCATTTGTCTTAATGTTTTCTCATTGTTAAATATCTCAACGTGTTCTCTTACCAATTCTACTAAGTTGGCTAGTATTAATGGTTTTGTTTTCTTGTTTGTATTGAATCCATATTGTTTTGTCGTTGCTTTATCGTATCTGTCTGTAGTTTCTCTTATGTAGAAGTTAGGATAATCAAAATCCTCTAGCTTCTTTTGAGGGTGTGTACTGTAGTTTGTTTCTATGGCCATTAAAGCATAGTTATAGAACTTACCTAAGCAATACATCTGTTTAGCATATAGATCCTCGTCAGTTTGCATCTCTAACGTTGCTGCTTGTTCTAACGTCTTTGCGTCTATTACATCACTTGAAAACTCGTCTCCTAATGTATCTCCTGCTGTATCTCCACTTAGTACATACTTAGTGTGTTGTGGTACATTAGGCATTTTATATATTTTAATACAGCCTTTCTTATCGTTTACCCATTCAATTTTAGTCATTATGTTTCTTTGTGCTGCTTCTTCATCATAAGTAAAATACCCTTGCTTAATTGGCTTCGGAATATGTCTTAATCGTTTAATAATCTCTTCTTTGTTGAATATACATTGTCCTGTACTTAAAAAGGCCTCTTCTGGATTACTTGGATATTCTTGTTTAAATTGGTCTATATCGTTTTGACAGTTGTTTCTTATACACCATCTACGCCATTCTAATTGGTCGTTTGTTAGGTTGTATAGTTCCTTTAGCTCTTCTTCTTCTTTCGTTAGCTTAAAGCCACTATAAGGCATTGCGTATTCTGGTAGTTCAAACCACGCAACAAAAAGAGGTATGAAATCATTGTCGCCATTTACGGCTTGATCCCATAACTCTTTAAACTTTTCATATCCATTTGCTGTACTCTCTATAATAATCATTGTGTCTGGCAAGTTAGGTACTGCTTGAAATAGTCCTGTAAGTGTAGCTGTTACATCTCCTTGCCAAAAGGCCAACTCTGATAAATGTAAATTGTCGAACGTGTCTGAACGTCCTACACCACTTGTTCCTGCTGTCATACACTTAATCTTGCTTTTTAATCCTGTTCCTTCGTCATTGTCGAATATCAATTCCTTAGCGTTACTGTTCTTTACGCTTGGCTTTAACTCTTCTGGCAAATTGTCTAACATTAGCTTACTCATATTGAATAAGTTTGTTGTAGCTGTATCTAAGTGAGTGATAATACCTGTTCTTTTATTAAACTTTGTAACCGTATCTTTAAATAAAATGCTCTCTGTTAATGTACTGAATCCCATTTGTCTAGCTTTTAGTATGATTATCCTAACAGGTTTCTTATCTTGTTTCTGTTTCTTGATAATATCATATAGCTTTTGTTGTGGTAGGTTTAGTTTAAAATTTACTATTCTACCCTCTTTATTTCGGATTTTAATATACTTTTCTATGTATTTCTTAGTGTTAATATTCATCTTCATCAACTACTTCTCTAATCGCCTTCTCGTAGGTCATAGAACCTTTTAAATCTATCTCGTCTTTAGGTTTTTCGCCTATTGTATCTCTCATTACCTCAAACGCTTTTGTATCTCCGTTCATTGCTTTTTGAAGTAACGCTAAACTAATACGCTCTTGTGTATCTCCTTGTTCTAGTAACGCTAGTAACTCTTCTTTCAATGTCTTTCTGGCTGCTCTAGCCTTACCACTTGCAATACCTGCTTTTCGTGCTATCTCTCGTCGTTCTTCCGTTGTTCTGTCAGCTAGAGAAACTAGATTCTCCTCGTTTGCCATTGTTACCACCCCCAAAACATTTCTCTTCATATTGGCAGCCATTACACTTATGTTTCATACAATAGTCATTCTGTACATATCCTGTACATTTTGCTTCTACAATTCCATTGCAATTAACAATAGTGATATGGCACTCATTCTCTTTTGTACACATATAGCAAAATTCATCTTTATATCTCTTATATAATTTTTCTGGTGTCATGATCCACCTCCGTACGTTGTGCCTATAAAATAAAAAAGCACTAGCCGATAGACTAATGCTTAACCGTATGTTGATATAGATACACGTTTATAATCAGTTATTGGCATGAGTTATATAACTGACTATGAATCTAGCCGAATTATACCACATAATGTAATATAAAGTCAATTCTGTTTTAAATATTGTACAAATAATGCTAAAAATATTACATTCTGTCGTAATTATGTTATACTATAGTCAAAGGAGTTGGTTAAAATGAGATACAAAGAACGTGTCGAAAGAAGAACTGGCTTAAAACTAAAAGAGGCAACTAAATACGAATTAGGTAAAACATATTATTGTGGTTATTGGGGCAAAACATTTAAAGTATTAGAGATTAAACCAAGTGAAATCTGGGGCGAGGTTTATAAATGCTTATGGTCTGATGGATTTACAACAACACATTCAACAGCAATAGAACCAGATTACGATTATGAAGTAATAATTTAAAGGCAGCGTTTAGGCTGTCTTTCTTGTATTAAAAATATAATTCTTATAATATTTATTAAAAGGGGAGTTACAAAATGAAAATGGAATCTATGGCTCAATTTCTAATTAAAGGAGATTTTATCCTTTCTGATCGAAAGAAGTATGAAGTATTAAATGTTGTTACTTTGGGAGATACAACAAAAATCCTTATTAAAGACGAAAACATGAATAGAATTATATCGTCTGCTAATAATACTTTTTACAAAATTATTAGTCCAATAAAAATAGACTAGGAAATTATCCTAGTCCTTTTTTGTGTCAAAGTAGTTTTCGTTAAAAAGCAATTTCACTCTCTTAGTGTTTGTAAGATAAGAACTATCTATGTATATATTTCCTCTTGCTGCTTTTTCCATATCCTCTACACTTATTTCTACTTCATAATTACCAAAGTTATATAATAACCCTTTAAACATTCTATCTAGCTCTTTTAATTGATATTCTTGCTCTTGATATTTTATTTTAAATTGCCTTGCTAACTTTTCCATAGTACATTCGTCATGTTCAGTTTTGCTATAACATACTTTTTTCATTTTCTCTCCATACGCTTCTTGCAATTCCTTGTATTGTTTTTTCAAGTCTATATATTCTTTTGCTATTATCACTAAAATACCTACAGACAAAATTAAAAATGCACCAAGTAATTCAACAGTACTCATTATTCCACCTCCTATTTACTCCAATCATCTATTTTCTTTTCTAATCCTTCTTTCAATTCCTCGTATTCTTTCTTTACCTCGTTATACATTCTTGTAAGCACCATAGAAAGAACGAGAAGCACCCCTACGGCTATTAAAAGTATTTGTACTAATAATTCCATACCTAACCTCCTAAAACTCCTTAAAAACGATTTTTGTTCGTTTTAGAAACAAGATAATTGTTTGCTACAACTATCTATCCTATTTTTTGCTATGTTAAAGTAATTTTCGTCTAATTCTATTCCTATAAAATTTCTATTTGTGTTTATACAAGCAATCCCTGTACTTCCAGAACCCATAAAACCATCAAAAACGATATCATTTTCTTTACTATGTTTCAAAATACATTGTTCTAATAAATCTACTGGTTTTTGATTTTGATGAAGTTGTTTATTCCCAGCAATTCTATTGAAATTCCATACATCAGTAATTCTTTTCCCATTAAATAAACATCGACCTTTATTAACTAAAAAGATGATTTCATATTGTTTTCCAAATTGTGCTTTTAAATCTCCTGCAGTCCAATTGTTTTTAACCCATATAATCATATTTTTGATTTTAAATCCTGTTTTTTCTAATTCTTGTTTAAAAAAATCAACTCTATCACAATTACAAAATATATACATTGCTGAATTTCTTTTTAATATTCTAAAACATTCTTTTATGTATTCAGTTATTAAATTGTAATTATCATCGTTCAATATTTCACTGCAGAAGTCGTGTTGTTTATTTTTTCTACGATTAGTTTTATATTTTATTAAATATGGTGGATCTGTAACAATTAAATCAATGCTTTCATTTTCAATACTTCTCATTATTCCCAAACAATCGCCTTGTCTTAAATCTATCATTTATTCCCTCCCTATATAATCAGCCATTTTCTTAATAGCTCTATTACGGACGTTAAAAACATAAGCCTTGTCTCGTCCGATTGCTTTTGCTATTTTCGTTAGCTTATTTTTATATATCTTAACTAGATCAATAACTTCATTCTCTCTATCAGTTAGAATCTTTTGTGCATTATCCACCATAGAAAGACTATTGCCTATAGCCATAAGTTGCTGTTCTGTATCGTATATCTTTAATGCGTGGCGTTCTACCTTACTTGATACACTACCTTTGCCTCCACCGGCATTGTGGCCGTATGAAGCTGTAATTTTAGTGTTATAGTCTAGTAGTCTTATTAACTTTGCTTGTAATCTATCAAACTTCTCTTGATTACTGTTATAGTTTTCAATTAAACTTCGCATTTCTTCCATGTGTTCGCTCCTTCACATAGTATTTTAAATTTCTTCAAGCTCTACAATAACTTTTGCCTGTTCTCCGTAACTCTTTTCTACCTCTAGCCTTGTTATTTGAGCATCATCTTTATAAGCCAACTTATTCAATCCGTCTAATACTATTTTTGCAACATTATCGGTATCAGGACGTGAAGTGTAGTTGTATTTCCCATTTAACAACATTGCATTTTTCTTTTTGCTATTGCTTTTAGCCGGTTCAAATATAGCTGTTATTTTAGCTCTTAACGCTCCTTCAAATGGCTTAAAGTCTCTGAACTCGTTGATGAATATGTATTTTAATAGTGCTTCATAATTTTTTGTTTTGTCTGGTGTATATACTCTGTATTTCCCTAATCTTGGCCTTCCTTTGCCACAAGGAGTACCTGGTATTTCAAAAACAACTTTCATCTTCTCCTCCTAGTTTGTATCTCTTGAATCTAATAGGCTTGTTATGCCTATTCTTCTTTGTTATCCATTCATAAGTAAATGTATACCCTTCTTCTTTTAATTCTTTCAGTCTCGCCCCAAATTGTAGAATCCCTAGCTCTACAACAGCTTCATAATATGTAATTGATCCGTAGTCTTTCATGTATTGTAGTACCATTTGTCTCTGATTCATGTTGTTACTCCTTTAAATTGCCATTATTCTATTTCTGGCTATATCAAAGTAATATTGATCTAATTCAATTCCTATAAAGCTTCGTCCTGTATTCTTACAAGCAATTCCTGTACTCCCAGAACCCATACAATTATCTAGCACCGTCTCGCCCTCGTTGGTGTATGTTTTTATAAGATATTCCAATAATTCTACTGGCTTTTGTGTAGGGTGTAGCCTATTGTTATTTCCATTTTTAAAATTCAACTCATTTGTTGGATAATTAGAAAATTCGCTATATCCAAAACCTTTTTCGCTGCCATAAATGTTGCTACTTTTGTTCCTTTTTGCCGGCCTATCATTAATAAATACCCCTTTAATTAACCCTTGTGGATTATACGTTGGTTGCTTTTTATAAAACACTATAACGTTTTCAAACGTCCTTAAGGGTTGTTTTTTGCAATTTAAAAAATTCGTAGGCTTGCTCTTTCTCCATACCCAATCATATTTATAATTTTTGATATTACTCATTCTTAAATAACTGCTAAATGGCTCACTTCCAAATAAAACTATTGCCCCATTGTCTTTTATCAATCTATTATATTGTTCCCATAATTGTTTAAATGGTATTACACTATCCCATTTACAAGCTGTTGTTCCATACGGCAAATCACATAAAATCATATCTACGCTTTTATCTGGAATGTCTTTCATTACTTCTAAACAGTCTCCCTTCCTTAAATCTATCATCTATTACCTCCTTAGCCCTCCACTTTCATGAAGGGCATTGTATTTATTAGAATGGTGCTTTAGTATTACTTCTCATTTTAAATCTATAACTTTCGCCTTCTAGCTTGATTATTGCTGTAGAAAGTTCTATAATTCTATCAACAGTTTTTTGCATTAGTCCTCTATCTTCAACTAACTCCTGCAATGAGTAGTTGCTTGTAAAGATAGTGGGCTTTTTGTTGTTGTATCGTTTATTGATTACTTCGAATATCTTTTCTTGTAACCACATATCTTCGTTATCTTTCTTTACTCTCTCTGTTCCTAAATCGTCTAGGAATAAGAAATCAACGTTAGCAATCATGTTTAGTATGTTTTGCTCTGTATCTGTAGACTTTCCTTTAAAACTATTTCTAATGGCTGCACTAATTTCAAAGAAGTTAGTAAATAATACTTCTCTATATTGCTTCATTAGCATATTAGCCATACAAGCTGTTAAGTGTGTCTTTCCAGATCCAGAGTTTCCGTAGATATACATTCCATAACCTTTTTGTAATGCTTCTGCACTTATTTCACAATATCTCTGACATCTTGATAGAGTATTATCAAATACTGGATTGAATCCTGTTTCGGTAGTTTCAAAACTAACATCTCTGTATCTATCGCCTAACATAGATTGTTTAATAATTCTGTTTAATCTAATTTGTCTTTCTCTATTTTCAGCCTCTTGTTGTCGTTTATCCTCTTCTGCTTTTTGACATTGACAGATACAACTTTGTATTCTTTCTTGTCCTAAAACCGAAAGCCTAACAGTTCTTCTTGTGTTGCATTTCTTACAGTAATACTCTCCGTCTTTCTCGTATTCATCTTCTGCAAGTTCTCTACACTTAACATTCGAGGCCTGCATAAATTGATCCATCAGCGTATTTAATGCCATCATCTTTTTTCACTCCTTTATTTGCTGCTATCGGATAGAACTCGTCCCATGCTTTTACAATACTCCTTTCAATAATCTGTTTTTGTTCTTCTGCATTGGAGCTTAACTTTAATAATTTGTTAATCTGTATTTTTAAAGCTCTATCTGTTAGCACTTTCTTTTTTAATGCCCTCATTTTAATAAATTCATAAAGTAATTCTTTTACTTCATCATTAGAAATCATTTCATTTATTATTTGGTCATACGACGTTTCTTTCTTTCTTTCTTTCTTTTTATTTACTTTAGTATTTAATTTATTAGTATTTAATATATTAGTATTTAATTGTTGCGGATTATCCAACATAGGGTTATCCATCGTAGGTTTATCCAACGTTGGGAAACCCGACTTTGGTTCAAGTTCGCTATTCCCAACGGTTTGCGGTATTTCTATCGCATCTATTGGATAATATCTACCCTTAATTTCTTGCTTTTCTTCTTCTGTCATAGGAAATGACGAAATGTAATAAATAGACTCTCCTAAAGTTCCGTTTTCCCCTCTGGCTCTAAATCTATACAGTAAATTCAAATCCTCTAATTCTTTTAATGAACTCTTTATTGAGTCTTTTCCATCTCTACATATTGCAACTAATCCTGCTTCTGTAAATCTCCAATTGTCTGGCAAAGAGGCTATTTTTGCATACATTCCTATGGCCTTCAAAGAAATATCCCTGTTTTGCAAAATATAATTACCTATAATAGTGAAATTATTTTGCGTCTCATTTCTAAGTAAAGCCATCGTATATCCTCCTATTCTTCTTTCATCTTTTCGTATGCCTCTTCAATTAAGGCAGAAACAAAATTACCTCTGTTGAAGTCAATTCCTTTGTGTTTCTTCTCGTATATCTTTGCAATCTCTTCTAGTAAATCCTTACTCTTACAAGCGATTGCGATATTTCTATATACTTTTCTCTCTTTTTTCATGGTTAGCACCTCCTTTGTTTACTATATCTTATAACATTAAATAATATATTTCAATACTTTTAGTCGTAATTTTAAATAAATATTACAAAAACAAATAAAGAGTGTAAAAAAATATTACACTCCTCGTTTCTTATCAAGTTTATTTCCATCATCTAAAAATTTTAAATCTATATGTGCTTCGTCTCTTAGCATTTTATACATATCGTCTAATGTTAGCCCATACTTTTTCTCGTTGCCTATTATGTCTAAATGTCTTTTGAGTTCATCTGCAAACATCTTCATTCTCTTTTGGCCTATTCCAAACTTGTACCACAAAACATATATAACTAACGTTGTATAAGACTGTATAAAGTCTCCTACTCTTCTATCTGCTTCTTCCTGACATTCTTTTCTTATTGCCCATCTTAGATTACCCTGCATTTCATTAAATTTATGTGGTGTATATTCTTTAGCTTTTCTTCTTCTTTCTGCTCTGTTCATATATGCCTCCTATTTCATTCCCTTTTCTATCCCTCTTTTTAACGCTGCATAACATTTAACACATAAATCCCACTTCTTTATTGGCGAACGTTTATCGTGTTGTACATAAATACCTCTTCTGGTTTCTGTTGTTAGTTCTGCATTACACCTATCACATTTGTAGCTCGATTGCCCATTACATGAATAATCTTTTTTAACTAGCATATAATCATCTCCTAATCCTCTAAGCTATTGTAATAAGCTCTATTTCTTCCGTATTCGCTACCTTCTACAACTAATCCTATTTCTCCATATAGCTGTTGATTCAAGTCTGTCATTTCTTCATGTTCTTTCTTTCTTACGTCTGATAGTTCTGTTCTGTCAACGTGTTTTAATACTCTTTCGCTTTTTTCAAGTAAGCGTTTTGTTCTGTCTACATACGTTCTGTAACAATAACTGCTTATATGTTTTGGTTTTAATATGTAGTAGCCTACACCTGTTATCGTCTTTAAAATATAACCACTATCTACTAGAATATTCTTTACTCTACCCATTACACTTTTAAAACGTTTCTCCTCTTGTTCATCTTGTATGTTAAAACGCATTATTTCGGCTAATTGACCAAATAAAATTGTTGAGCCATATTCTTTATCTAATATGTAGTCGCAAGCGTCTTTAATTCGATTCTCGTTCTTTGTGTTTTTATATCTAAAATTAACTTCCATTTTTATTTCTCACTCTCCTTTTCATATCTCCAAATATATCCTCCTGCTGTTTTTGCTCTACCTTTACAACAACAATTAATATGAATAATATGTAAAGCATCTTCTGCTTCTTTTTGGCTTTTCCATCTTTTTATGAAGTTGTTGTTTTTGTCATATTGGATAATAGGTTTACTAATACGGGAGTTTCTTGTTCCATAATTACAATTATATTTCACACTACACCATTCTAAATTTTCTGCCTTATTGTTTCCGTTTATTTTCGTCTTTGTGATTTACTTGTGGCAAATTGTTTGGATTTGGAATAAATTCTTCAGCAACTAATCTGTGAATATGAAAATATTTATAACTTTTATCTTTATATAACCTAACCCTTAAATATCCTTTTGTGTCCAGAGGTTTTAATATCGTTTCTTTGTTATTGCAAAAACTTTTTACCCTACCGTAAATTACTCACTTGATAAATTCCCTTATAGTTTTTTATGTCTTTCCATACTTCCATTATTTAATTGACCTCCTTCCCATTTTTGCTATTGGAATCTCCATTGACTCGTACACATTCCAATGTAGCTTTCTCATTCTATCTCTTGCTTGTTTTGGTAAAATTCCTGTTCTTTTTGCTATTTCTTTAATAGGCAACATTTCTCCGTAAAAATCATATTTCACTAAGTATTCTCTACCTAAAATATCTGTTTTTCTATTTCCTAAATCGTATGTTATTTCTTGCCTATTACCTCTTGTAATCAAATACAAGTTTTCTAATGCACAATTTGTTTTGTCTTTATCGTGATACATTAAAATATCATTCTTACCTAATTTCTTTCCTGTAAATGTTTCAAATACAAGCCTACCAACTAATCTATAATGGTGTTTATCGTTCTTGTTTAGTGTTACTTCTAAATGTCCTTGCTTGTTTACTTTCGGTTTTAATATTTTCGGTTTTCCTGTATTGTTATAGTTTAATGACATAACATGGCCTTTATTTGATACTTGATATTTTCCC
>Ga0233386_1000062_pt1 | contig 41104 bp, 38 predicted proteins | sample ElkDunMinimDraft_17_FD_191544 | JGI IMG/M metagenome (GOLD analysis project Ga0233386, IMG submission 191544) | Fecal eukaryotic communites from dung pellets of Tule Elk in California, USA - Elk Dung G4 | ecosystem: Host-associated > Mammals > Digestive system > Large intestine > Fecal | place...
GAATTTGCCGTCCGTGCAAGCCTTTATTTTAGCTAACTTCTTGATTTACAAGAGGTTTTAACTAAGGCCTGCGCCGGAGAAGGTGCGCATTATAGGCCAGCGAAACGGGGCGTCAATGGGTAAAGGGGAATTTTCTACTGACCGGCCTGTTCAACACCTAAGCGACCCTATAAGGAGCGGTTCGATAACGAGCGAAGCGCTACCATTCCGCTTCCTTCAAGAAGGCCGCGCAACATCTACACTGCTAGTCCCAGCCTCTTACCGGTATCTCTTATGACCCCAGCTCTTTCCGACCCCCTAGACCTGCTGCTGTGCCCGTCCTGGCTCGTCCCGGTGGAACCTGCTGGCGTCATCCTTAGAAATCATGCGATCGGAATTCAAGACGGCCGCATTGCACTGATCGCACCATTCGAAGAAGCACGCCAGCACGCCACCAAGGCAGTCAAGGAGCTTCCAGGCTTTCTAGTAGCACCGGGCCTAATCAACGCGCACGGCCACGCAGCGATGACTCTGTTTCGAGGAATGGCTGATGACTTGCCACTCATGACCTGGTTGAACGAGCACATATGGCCGGCGGAACGCAGGTGGGTTGACGAAGAGTTCGTTCGCGCCGGTAGCGAACTGGCGATAGCCGAGCAACTGAAAAGGGGCGTCACCTGTTTCTCCGATATGTATTTCTATCCTGGGATCGTTAGCGAACTCGTCCACAAGCACGGGGTACGCGCACAGATTGCGGTGGTGGTGATGGACTTCCCCACCCCCGGTGCCCGAGATGCTGATGAGGCGCTTCGCCAAGGCGTTGCACTGTTCGACGACCTCAAGCACCACCCGCGCATCAGTGTCGCCTTTGGTCCGCACGCACCTTATTCGATTGCCGACGCGAAACTGGAGAGCATCCGCACACTGGCTGCGGAGATGGACGCGGGTATCCATATGCATGTGCACGAGACGGCGCAGGAGGTGGAGGAAGCACTGCGCGAGCATGGCGAGCGCCCCCTGGCACGGCTGGCCCGCCTGAATCTTCTCGGGCCACGCTTTCAGGCCGTCCATATGACACAGATAAATGACGACGACCTCGCATTGCTGGTGCAGCATAATTGCAGCGTCATTCACTGCCCAGAGTCCAACCTGAAGCTGGCCAGCGGCTTCTGTCCGGTCGAGCGACTCTGGCAGGCAGGTGTAAACGTAGCCATTGGCACTGATGGCGCTGCCAGTAACAATGATCTCGATCTGCTTGGCGAAACCCGTACCGCAGCGTTGCTAGCCAAAGCAGTCGCCGGCTCTGCTACAGCGCTGGACGCCCACCGCGCGCTGCGCATGGCGACCCTTAACGGTGCTCGCGCGCTAGGCCTGGATAACTGCACCGGCTCACTGGAGGTCGGGAAATCTGCCGACATGGTAGCGTTCGACCTATCTCAAATGGAGCAACAGCCCGTCCACGATCCGGTATCGCAATTGATCTACTCAAACGGATGCGACTGCGTCCGCCATGTCTGGGTCGGCGGAAAACAACTATTGGATGATCGTCGCCTTACACGAATAGATGAAGAGCGCCTGATTGCGACTGCACAGGAATGGGGCCGGAGGGTAAGGCCTGCTCTATAAATTTGAGCTCATGGCTCGGTGCTCGATTACCTGCAGGCAGGACAAACTCACCAATTCAAGGCTATGCCCATCCCCTTCATCTGATGGAAGCTGGCATCATGGGCAATTTCAGCTCAAGCTTTCTTCAGCTCTCAGTACGGAACAAACCATGAGCAATATCGACCACGCCGAAATAGCCAAATTCGAAGCCCTCGCCCATCGCTGGTGGGATCGCGAAAGTGAATTCAAGCCTCTGCATGAGATTAATCCTCTGCGGGTCAACTGGATCGATGAGCACATTTCACTCGCAGGCAAGAAAGTGCTCGACGTAGGTTGCGGTGGAGGCATCCTTAGCGAGTCCATGGCAAGACGTGGCGCCCAGGTAACCGGCATCGATATGGGTGAAGCGCCACTTTCGGTTGCTCGCCTGCACCTGTTGGAGTCGGGGCTAGAAGTCGACTATCGGCAGATTACCGCCGAGTCCCTAGCTGAAGAAGCGCCTGAGGCCTTCGACGTGGTCACGTGCCTCGAGATGCTTGAGCATGTACCTGACCCCGCCTCGGTAATTCGCGCCTGCCACCGGATGGTGAAGCCCGGCGGGCAAGTATTTTTCTCGACGATCAACCGCAACCCGAAAGCCTATGCCTTCGCCATAGTAGGCGCCGAGTACCTGCTGCAATTGCTGCCGCGTGGCACCCATGATTATCGCAAGTTCATCCGCCCATCAGAGCTCGGGGCCTGGAGCCGTGACACGGGGCTGATCGTCAAGGACATCATCGGGCTCACCTACAATCCGCTGACCAAGCAGTACAAGCTGTCTGAGAATGTCGACGTCAACTACATGATTCAGACCGTTCGGGAGTCCTGATGCGCCTACGTGCCGTTTTATTCGACATGGACGGGACGCTGCTCGACACCGCTCCGGACTTCATTGCCGTAGCCCAGGCCATGCGGAAGGCCCGAGGCCTTGAGCCGGTGGCTGACAAACAGGTTCGTGATGTAGTTTCCGGCGGCGCTCGGGCCATGGTATTGAGTGCCTTCGATGTCGACCCATTTTCGGAAGAGTTCGAGGCATTGCGACTGGAGTTTCTCGAACGCTACCAGGAACACTGCGCGGTCGCCACGCACCTTTACGATGGAATGGAGCAGCTGCTGGCCGATATAGAGCAGGCCAACCTAACCTGGGGCGTGGTCACCAACAAGCCGCTACGCTTTGCCGAGCCGATCATGCAACAACTGAACCTTGCAACCCGCTCGGCTGTACTGATCTGCCCTGACCATGTCACAAAGAGCAAGCCCGACCCGGAGCCCATGGTGCTGGCATGCAGCAAGCTCGGCCTCGACCCGGCCTCTGTGCTGTTTGTCGGTGACGATCTGCGTGATATCGAGTCGGGCCGTGCGGCTGGAAGCAAGACCGCAGCGGTTCGTTACGGCTACATCCACCCCGACGACAACCCCGATCACTGGGGAGCGGACGTAGTGGTGGACCATCCTCTGGAATTGCGCGCCGTACTCGACCGGGCCTTGTGTAGCTGCTAGGTCGCACGACGCCTTCACCCCACTGCGGCGCCGCTTACCGTAGCGCCCCTCCATCGAGACATGAGGCATCTGATGTTTGATTACTCCGCCCGCTCCGACCTGCTGAAAAACCGGATCATCATGGTTACAGGCGCAGGCCGCGGCATCGGCGAAGCCGCCGCCAAAGCCTACGCCGCACATGGCGCGACGGTATTGCTGCTGGGCAAGAACGAAGAAAATCTGAACCGGGTATACGACGAAATCGAAGCCGCCGGCCACCCACAGGCTGCTGTCATTCCTTTCAACCTGGAAACCGCACTGCCACACCAGTACGACGAGCTGGCGGCGATGGTCGAGCGCGAATTCGGTCGGCTGGACGGACTGCTCCACAACGCAGCGATTGTCGGGCCGCTCACGCCGATCGAGCAACTGTCCGGCGATCATTTCATGCGTGTCATGCAAGTCAACGTCAACGCCATGTTCATGCTGACCAGCACCCTGCTGCCGTTGCTGAAACTTTCACCCGACGCCTCGGTGGTCTTTACCTCCAGCAGCGTTGGCCGCAAAGGCCGCGCCTACTGGGGAGCATACGCAGTATCGAAGTTCGCCACAGAAGGCTTGATGCAGGTGCTCGCAGACGAACTGACCGGAACCACGGTTCGCAGCAACAGCGTCAATCCCGGGGCGACACGTACAGACATGCGCGCCAAGGCCTATCCCGGCGAGAACCCACTCAAGAACCCTTTGCCGGCGGAGATAATGCCCGTCTACCTGTACCTCATGGGGCCGGATAGCACAGGAACCAACGGGAAGGCGCTGAACGCTCAATGAGCCATTGAGTAGGCCGGTGTAGCTCAGCGCGACGATCGAACGCCGCGCTGCTGACACCTAGGCAAGATAAAGAGGATGCGAATGAGCGAGGCGGACAGCCTCGCTCATTTCATTCAGGGGCGCTTGGAGCGGTCGTTGCGACCAAAGCCAGGACGCTGGCCTTCGGAAGCAGGAGGGCCGTTGCGCTTGGCTGGAGACGGCTTGCCGCCCTTACCCGCTTCAGGCTTACCGCGTCCACGACTGACAGCGCTGGGACGCTCGGCCACGGGGGTACCGCGGCCAGATTCGCGATCATCCGTGCCACGCGGCTTTCTCGCGGGCTGCTCGCTGCGTGGACCGCGCGCCTTTTCCGTGCCAGCTTCCTGAGCAGGTCGCAGCACCCGTGGCCGTCGCTCTCCGCGCGGCAGCGGCTTGGCTGCCTTGCGCTGCATGCGGTCGATCTTCTCTTTGGCCTTGGCCTTCATGTCCGGCAATGCCACCGGCTTTAGGCCTACCTCTTCGCTTAGGATATCGACTTCACGCTGGGACATTTCGCGCCAGCGCCCCATGGGCAGATCGGAAGTCATGAACACCGGACCGAAACGCACGCGCTTCAGACGGCTGACCACCAGACCCTGAGATTCCCACAAGCGGCGCACCTCACGGTTGCGACCTTCCATCACGACGCAGTGGTACCAATGGTTGAAGCCTTCGCCGCCCGGCGCCTGCTGGATATCGGTGAAACGCGCCGGACCATCTTCGAGCATGACGCCGGTCTTCAGGCGCTCGATCATCTCGTCGTCTACCTCACCCCGCACCCGCACCGCGTACTCACGATCCATCTCATAAGAGGGATGCATCAGACGGTTGGCCAGTTCACCATCAGTGGTAAACAGCAGCAGGCCCGTGGTGTTGATATCGAGACGCCCGATATTGATCCAACGACCTTCCTTGGGGCGCGGCAACCGATCGAATACCGTAGGACGCCCTTCCGGATCGTCACGCGTGCAGATTTCGCCGTCCGGCTTGTTGTAGATCAGGACGCGCCGGACCACTTCTGCCGCTTCCGCGCGCTTGAGCAGACGACCGTCAACTGCGATGGCGTCGTGCAGATCCACACGTTGGCCGAGGCTCGCAATGGCACCGTTGACCTTGACGCGGCCAGCGGCAATCCAGCTTTCCACGTCGCGCCGCGAAGCCAGCCCCATGCGGGCCAGAACCTTCTGCAGCTTTTCGCCATGGGTGATATGAGGGGTTGTATCTTCGTGCTCGGTCATCTAGGCACCTCCCGGTGTGGCAGTTCCGATATTAAGGTCGCGCACTATACGCGTAACGGTTGGCCGAAGCATCACACCGGATGTCACCGATAGACAAAGCACCGCATTCTTCACGCGCTCCTCCCAAGGCAAAAATCAGCCGAGCGCTGCCAACGCCTCGACAGTTCGCCGTCGAATGGAATCCCAGTCGCCGCTTGCCAGCGAGGCGCTGTCGATCATCCAGGTGCCACCGACGCACATCACATTCGGCAGCGCCAGGTACTGCGCTGCATTGCTGGCATTGACTCCACCGGTTGGACAAAAACGCACATCGCCAAACGGACCGCCCAGTGCTTTCAACGCGGCAATGCCACCACAAACTTCCGCAGGGAACAGCTTGAACCGGCGGTAGCCCAAGGCATAACCACGCATGATGTCCGAGGCGTTGCTGGTTCCCGCCAGCAGCGGCACCGAGCAGTTCACCCCGGCCTGTAGCAGTTCGTCGGTACAGCCTGGCGACACAATGAACTGCGCGCCGGACGCTTCCACTTCATCCATCATGCGCTTGTCCAGCACAGTGCCCGCGCCCACACACAGGTTGGGGCGCTCCTCACGCAGACGCCGAATCGCCGTTAAGCCGTGGGCCGATCGCAAGGTGATTTCCAGGGTGTTTAGCCCGCCAGCGGCCAGCGCATCGGCCAAAGGCAGAATTTGCTCCTCGCTACCAATGGTAATCACCGGAAGAATGCGGGCTTCGCTGCAAAGCTTGTCAATCAGCGCGTTTTTCTGATCCATCGTCATAGAGAGTCCTCGGTGCTTACGGGCACCAGTAGATTTCCATTGAGGTTTTTTGCAGGAAGGCGTGGATGGGCATCTGCAGCGGGTCGGCCTTGATTGCCTGGCGCAAGGTGTCCAACTTGGCCGAGCCTTGAATGGCGAGACAGCGCAGGCGCGCAGATGCCAACAGCGGATAGGTCATGGTGATGCGCTGCTCGGGCTCGACCGGTGCTCTCATCGGCAGGCAGTATTCGGCGCAGTCTTCCCGCAGCGCCTCGGCCAGCAAAGAACTACCGGGAAACAGCGACGCGGTATGGCCGTCATCCCCCATTCCGAGCACCAGCACATCGATTGGCTGCTTCAGGCTCGCCACCCCTTGGCCGGCCAGACGAGCCGCCTCTTCCAGCGTTTCAGCAGCCTGATACAACCCGACCAGTTGGGCGCGGGCCGCTTCGTTCTGCAGCAGGTGGCGGCGCAGCAACCCTTCGTTGCTGCCGGGTTGCTCCGGGGCCACCCAACGTTCATCAGCCAGGCTGACCTGGACCTTGCTCCAGTTCAGCGGCAGCCGGGAAAGCGCTTCGAAGAAAGCAACCGGACTGCGCCCCCCCGAGACCACCAGACTGGCCTCGCCCTGCGTTTGCAAGGCAAACTCGAGCGCCTTCGCGACATCTTCGGCAAGCGTCTGCGCCAGTCGCTGCGGATTCGCCAGACTATGGGCAACAACGTTCACCGGTAGATCAAGTTCAGAGATCGCCATACCAGGACCTCCCGTCACGTGTGATCAAGGCAATGGCCGCGACCGGCCCCCAAGAGCCGGCGGGATAGGTTTTTGGCGCATCGCCCAAGCGCGACCAACCATCGATAAGCTGATCGCACCACTTCCAGGCGTATTCGATTTCATCCTTGCGCACGAAAAGATTCTGGTTGCCCTGGATCAGTTCCAACAACAATCGCTCGTAGGCATCGGGAATCCGCGAGCTCTTGTAGGTCTCGGAAAAATTCAGCTGCAGCGGACCACTGCGCAGGTGCATGCCCTTGTCGAGACCCTGCTCCTTGGTCATCACCTGCAGTGAAATGCCCTCGTCCGGCTGCAACCGGATGATCAGTCGATTGCTGATCAACGAACGCTGCTCAGGTGCGAAGATGTAGAACGGCGGTTCTTTGAAATGAATGACGATCTGCGAAACCTTCTCTCCCAAGCGCTTGCCGGTTCGCAGATAGAAAGGCACGCCCGACCAGCGCCAGTTGCAGATGTCGGCACGCAATGCCACGAAGGTTTCGGTACTGCTTTGAGCGTTGGAGTTCTCCTCATCGAGGTACCCCGGTACCGCCTTGCCGCCTACCGTGCCCGCCACATACTGCCCACGCACCACATACTGCCCAAGTTTTTCCGGGGTGATTGGCGCCAGTGCCTTGAGGACTTTCACCTTCTCGTCGCGAATGCTATCGGCGGTCAAGTCGCTGGGCGGGTCCATCGCGATCAGGCAGAGTAGTTGCAACAGGTGATTCTGGATCATGTCGCGCAACTGGCCCGCCTGATCGAAGTAGCCCCAGCGCCCCTCGATCCCCACTGTTTCGGCAACCGTTATCTCCACATGGGAAATATGGTGCTGGTTCCACTGCGTCTCGAACAGGCTGTTGGCAAAACGCAGTGCAATCAGGTTCTGGACGGTTTCCTTGCCGAGATAGTGGTCGATCCGGTAAATCCGGCTTTCCGGGAAGTATTGCGCAACTGCCTCGTTGATGACGCGCGACGAAGCCAGATCGTGACCGATGGGCTTTTCCAGCACTACACGGGCGCGCCCGGCCAGCCCCGCGGCCGCAAGATGCTCGCAAATCGCCCCATATACCGACGCAGGCGTGGCGAAGTAGGCGATCAGCGGAATATCGGGTGATACCTTTTCAGCAAGCGCGGCATAATCTTCGCTACGACGAAAATCCATGGTGAGATAATCCAGGCGGTCGCGGAAACGCTCCAGCGTGGAAATATCCAGTTGGGGCTCTGGAACGTAGCGGCGCAATGCGTCACCGATAAGATCCGGATCCGTGTCCGTGCCGCCCGCATCGCGCGACAGGGCCAGAATTCGAGTATCTGTATGCAGCAGCCCGGCACGATCCAATTGATAGAGCGCCGGAAAAAGCTTACGCATAGCCAGATCGCCCGAGGCGCCAAACAACGCAAAGGTAGTCGCTTCGACAGTAATAGCAGGCATGATTTCTATACCAACCAATTGAAGCTTGGTTATGGAGGAATGTTTGGAGTCTAAGCAGATAATGTTGTTATTAAAACAACACTTTTAATTTTTAGCTTACCTTTGCCTCGAGTGGCGCCAGCAAGTCGCACAACCCCTTGAGGAAAGAGACAGAGATCGCATGAAAAATCTCTTGGAACAGATCAAAAATCGTCTCGACGAGCTGAACAGGGCGGAAAGAAAGGTCGCCGAGGTGATTCTGCGAGACCCACAGCAGGCGACCCGATACAGCATCGCCGCGCTCGCACAGGCCGCCAAGGTGAGCGAACCCACCGTCAACCGCTTCTGCCGCTCATTCGGAGCCACAGGCTATCCTGCCCTGAAGATCCAATTGGCACAGAGCCTCGCCAGCGGCGCGGCCTATGTCAGCCAGGCGGTGGAAGCCGATGACGGACCGGAGGCCTACACGCGGAAAATCTTCGGCAGCGCCATTGCCTCGCTGGACAGCGCCTGCCAGGCGATCGATCCGAAAGTGATCAGCCACGCGGTGGACCTGTTGACTCAGGCGAGACAGATACATTTCTTTGGTCTGGGCGCCTCGGCCTCTGTCGCGTTGGATGCCCAACACAAGTTTTTCCGCTTCAACCTTCCGGTAACCGCACACAGCGACGTGCTCATGCAGCGAATGCTGGCCTCGGTGGCCCACACCGGCGATCTGTTCGTGATCATTTCCTATACCGGGCGTACCCGCGAACTGGTGGAAGCGGCGACCATCGCCCGTGACAATGGCGCCTCGGTACTGGGCTTGACCGCCGCGGACTCGCCACTGGCCAAAGTCTGCACGCTCAGCCTGCATACTCCGCTGCCGGAAGACACCGACATCTATATGCCCATGACATCACGCATCGTTCAGCTCACCGTTCTCGATACGCTGGCGGCCGGCGTGACCTTGCGCCGCGGCGTGGACTTCCAACCGCATCTGCGCAAGATCAAGGAAAGCCTCGTCGCCACCCGCTATCCCAACGAGGACAGCTGAACAGGCTTGTCCTCTTAAATCGAAGGGCCCTGGTGGCCCTTCATGCAGCACTGTGCTAAAGCTCACTTCCACCAGTACTCAACCTGCAGGCCGAAGTTGGAGCCATGCTGGGCTCTGCCAAAGGAGCCGGTGTCGGACAAGGCACTGCCCGCCGCTATGGCATTGGCTGCAACTTGCGCCGCCTCGTTCCACTGTGCGTAGGTGTAATACAGGCGGACCTCGGGACGCGCCCAGAAACCCGGTCCAGCCGGCGACCAGGTAGGTGCTACGGTGAACTTGGTCAGTTTGCGGGTGCCTTCCCGCGCGTCGATCTGGTCATGACCGACCTCGGCGACCAACTTGAACTGCTCGGTGAGCGCATAGACAGGACGCGCACCAATCGATATCCAGTCCTGATTGCCGCCATCCTCTCGTTTGTCCTTCTGGTACACCACTTGGAATTGCCCACTGAAACGCGGCGTCAGTTGCCAATCGAAGTACTCCACGACCCGCCAGCTTTTGGCGCTGTTGCCCAGATTCACGTCGCCGGTGTAGCCCAACCCCGTTCCAGGCCCCTCACCATATTGCACGGCAAAGGTATTGCTTCCGCCGAGGAAGCCGATCTGCTTGTGTTGCACGGCGGTGGACCACCCACTGTGGGTTTCCTCCCTCCAGTGCGGCTTGGCGATATAACTGACGCCGAACTCCAGCTCGCCGCCTGGATTGGTGTCGAAGCCTCCAACGTTAAAGTCATGGCGATTGATGTACCTGTCCTGGAAGACATTGTCCTTGCGGGAAAACGCGTAGCTATATTTCAGCCCGCCGATTTCCATGTCCTCGATCCCCGCACCAGTCGCGCTCTGGTTCCAGTAGTAAAAGTCCGAGATATGGATGTCGTTACGTTTGTAGAAGCGGCGTCCAGCCCAGAGAGAACCACCGTACAACTCCGGAACTTTGCTCCATTCAGCATAGCCCTGCACCAACCGCGTGTAGCCATAATCACCAGTGAACTTGGGCGTGTGGCCGTACTCGTTGTAAAGCGCGGCCATGCCTATAAGACTAAACACCGAGCCGTTATCCAAGGTCATCAGATCATGCCGCACGCCCAACTCCGCGTACTGCTCGCACTCGTTACCGAGGCGGTACTTGGAAGGCGCTCCAGGTAATTGAAAGCAGGCCTGAGTTCCACCACTGGTCGAATCGCCGACCCCGCTGCGCAAGTAGCCGTTGTAACTCAGCGCCTGAGCGCCAAAAGGTATGGCAAGGCCGGCCAGCGATATGGCCAGGCCGAGATGCATCGCTATTTTCATATCCGCTCCAATCAGCTCTTATTGTTGTTACTGCTTTTGGACCGAGCCAACCCTGGCTCCCCTCCGATCCGCAGCCCGGCACGGCGCTTGTGCGGTTCGACTTGCTTCAGCCAGAGGCTTTCGCCTCCCATCGGTGAATTCGTGGAATATCAAAACATCTGCACAAACCCAGCGCCGGTACGCAAACGCCCTATGGCCGGGCCTATTTCGCACTTGGCCGGCAGCACAAGGCTTAACGCGTAACGAGCCGGGCGACATTTGCGCCCTGGCTTACCGCACCATTGCCTGGCGCCATACCCAGCCGCTCACCGGTCTGGGCGTCGAATAGCAACACTTTGTCTGGCTCGAACTGCAGCGTCAGGCTTTCACCGGGGCTAGGTGCCGAATCAGGTGCGAGCCGGCAACAGACCTTGGTCTCGTTGAGGCTGACGAAAACTAGAGTGTCCGGCCCGGTAGGCTCAATGACCTGAACCTCGGCGCGCAGCGAAACCAATCCCGAGTCACCGCTACCCAAGGTGATCTGCTCGGGGCGAATGCCCAGAATGACCTCACGCCCCTCCAAAACCTCGCCCGACCAAACATCGAGCGGCAGCTGACAACGGTCCTGGCCGCTTTCGATAAGTGCACACCAGCGCCCGCCTTCCTTGTGCAGCCGCAACGGAATGAAGTTCATCGGCGGCGAGCCGATAAAGCTCGCCACGAACAAGTTGGCAGGGTTGCCATAGATTTCGTGCGGCGTGCCGAACTGCTGAACCACGCCATCCTTCATTACTGCCACCTTGTCGCCAAGGGTCATGGCTTCAATCTGGTCGTGGGTGACGTAAACGGTGGTGGTCTTCAGCCGCTGGTGCATCAGCTTGATCTCGGTGCGCATCTCTACCCGCAGCTTGGCGTCCAGGTTCGACAGCGGCTCATCGAACAGGTAGATCTTCGGCCGCCGCGCCAAAGCACGTCCCATGGCCACCCGCTGCTGTTGGCCGCCCGACAGCTGCGAAGGCTTGCGCCCAAGCAGGTGCTCGATCTGCAGTAGCTTGGCTACTCGGGACACCTCTTCCTCGATCTGAGCGCTCGGCACCTTACGCATTTTGAGGCCGAAGGCGATGTTGTCACGCACGCTCATGGTCGGGTACAGGGCGTAGGACTGGAACACCATCGCGATGTCACGATCCTTCGGGCTGGCATTGCTGATGTCGGCGCCATCAATGCGAATCTCGCCGCCAGTAATGGCCTCCAACCCGGCAATGCAGTTCATCAACGTGGACTTGCCGCAACCGGACGGGCCGACCAGGATCAGAAACTCGCCGTCATCAATCTTAAAGTCGATATCTTTCAGGGTGTCCCCCTGGCCACCGGCGTAGCCCTTGCGGACGTTGCGTAATTCAAGTGCTGCCATGGCTGTTACCCCTTAACCGCGCCGGCCGTCAGCCCACGCAGGAAATACTTGCCGGCCAGGACATACACCACCAGCGTTGGAAGGCCGGCGATCATTGCCGCAGCCATGTTGACGTTGTATTCCTTGGCCCCCGTGCTGGTGTTGACCAGGTTGTTCAGCGCGACGGTGATCGGCTGCGCATCGCCGCTGGCGAACACCACGCCAAAGAGAAAATCGTTCCAGATCTGCGTGAACTGCCAGATCAGGCAGACCATGATGATGGGGATCGACATGGGCATCAGGATTCGCCCGAATACGGTGAAAAATCCCGCGCCATCCAGGCGTGCCGCGCGCACCAGCGCATCCGGCACGCTCACGTAGAAATTGCGGAAAAACAGCGTGGTGAAGGCGATACCGTAGACCACATGCACCAGCACCAGCCCTGCCGTGGTGTTGGCTAATCCAAACTTGCCAAGCGTGAACGAGGCCGGCAGCAGTACAGTCTGGAACGGCAGGAAACAGCCGAAGAGCAATAATCCGAAGAACAGCTGCGAGCCACGAAAACGCCACATTGACAGCACGTAGCCATTCAAGGCGCCTATCGCGGTCGAGATCAGCACGGCGGGCACTGCCATCTTCAAGGAATTCCAAAAATACCCATCGACTACCCCCCAGGCCTTCACCCAGCCGATCAGGGTGAAGGTTTCCGGCCAGGACAGAAGGTTTCCGGTGCGGACATCCTCGGGTGTCTTGAAACTGGTCAGCAACATCACCACCAGCGGTATCAGGTACAAGGCGGCCGCCAGCAGCAGCGTGGCGTGGATAGCCAGCCGGTTTGGGCTAATCATGGCGTTTGCCCCGCAATTCCGAGTAGAGATAGGGCACCAGAATCATCAGGATCGCGGCCAGCATCAGCATCGCACTGGCCGAACCAACACCCATCTGGCCTCGACTGAAGGTGAAGTTGTACATGAACATCGCTGGCAGATCAGAGGCATAACCGGGCCCGCCGGCGGTCATGGCGGCCACCAGATCGAAGCTTTTGATAGCGATATGCGCAAGGATCATTATCGCGCTGAAGAATACCGGTCGAAGACTCGGTAGCACGATGCGCAGGTAGATGGTCGGCAGGCTGGCGCCATCGATCTGCGCCGCGCGCACAATGGATTGATCGACGCCGCGCAAGCCCGCAAGAAACAGCGCCATGACGAAACCGGAGGCTTGCCAGACTGCTGCAATTACCAGGCAGTAAATGACACGATCAGGGTCGACCAGCCAATCGAACCGAAAGCCCTCCCAGCCCCAGTCGCGCAACATCTTGTCGATGCCAAGACCGGGATTGAGCAGCCACTGCCAGGCGGTCCCGGTGACGATCATGGACAGTGCCATCGGGTACAGGTAAATGGTCCGGATGAAGCCTTCGCGGCGAATGCGCTGGTCCAGCAGCACCGCGAGAAACACCCCAATCACCAGACTGATAGCGATGAACAGGCCCCCGAACACCAGCAGATTCTGGCTTGCCACCCACCAGCGATCATTGGTCATCAGGCGGACATATTGCTGCAGGCCGACCCACTTATAGCTGGGCATGAAGCTGGAGTTGGTGAAGGACAGCAACAATGTCCAGAGGATGTAGCCATAGAAACCGACCAAAACCATCACCATGGTCGGGGCCATCACCAGCTTGGGTAGCCAGCGCTGCAGCGCATCCAGCGGCGAAGACTTGGTGTGAACCATCATGACACTCATCAGGCATTACCACTGCGAGAAGTGAAATCCGGATCGACCGCCCCCGACAGAACCGCGGTTCTGCCAAGGTGCTGCGTGACCAAGGGGAAAGAACCCGTCGCTTTATTGCGCGGATTTGATAGCCGCGTAGAGCTGCGCGCCGCCCTTGCCCGGGTCGGCGTTCTTCTCGCTCATGAAGTTGGTCACCACATCGAAGATAGCGCCCTGTACGGCCAGGTTGGTGGCCATACTATGGGCCATGCTCGGCTCCAGCCGGCCATTCTGATCCGCTTGCTTGAAGTCCTGCATCGATGCCTGGGCACAGCTGTCGAACTTGCTCATGTCCATATCGGAGCGCACCGGAATCGAGCCCTTGTTCTGGTTGAATACGTACTGGAACTCAGGCTCCAGGGCGATTCTGGCCAAGGCGTGCTGCGCCGCGATGTCGCCTTCGTCCTTGATCTTGAACATGGCAATGGAGTCGATGTTGTAGGTATAGCTTCCTGCGGTTCCAGGCACGGCTACGCACTGGTAATCGGTGCCCGGCACCTTGCCCGCTGCGGTCCATTCGCTCTTCGCCCAGTCGCCCATGATTTGCATGCCGGCCTTGCCGTCGATCACCTGGGCGGTCGCGAGATTCCAGTCACGGCCAGCGCGATTGTCATCCATGTAGCTGGCGAGCTTTTTAAGCGCGGTGAACACCTCAGCCATCTGCGGGCTGGTGAGTGTCTCTTCGTCGTGTTCGACGAATGCCTTGTGGTAACCCTCTGGCCCCATGATGCTCAGCACCAGCGCTTCGAAAACAGTGCTGTCCTGCCAGGGTTGGCCGCCATGGGCCAAGGGCACAAAACCTGCTGCCTTGAGCTTGTCACCGGCGGCGTAAAGCTCTTGGAGGGTGGTGGGCGCCTTGTCGATCCCGGCCTGCTCAAACACCTTCGGGTTGATCCACAGCCAATTGACGCGGTGGATATTCACCGGCACCGCCACATATTCACCGTCGTACTGCATGGTGTTGGAAACGGTCTTCGACAGGAGGTCATCCCAGTTGTTGGCCTCAGCCACTTCATCGAGAGAGCTCAACAGGTCGAGCGCGCCCCATTCTTGCAGATCGGGGCCCTTGATCTGTGCTGCGCCTGGCGGATTACCGGATACCACGCGGGTCTTCAGTACGGTCATCGCCGCAGAACCCGCACCTCCGGCAACGGCACCATCCTTCCAGGTGAAACCGTCCTTCTCGACCAGGTCGCGTAGCACATTCACCGCAGCGGCTTCACCGCCAGATGTCCACCAATGGACCACTTCCACGGTGCCCTTGGATTCAGCAGCCAGTGCGCAAAAGGGGAACAACGAGGCGAGGGAAACAACAGTGGCAAAGCGAGCAATCGCGTTCATCTGAGTACCTTTCTTGTTTTTATGCATGCAGCCTGATGCTTGCAATGCGTGGATTCTAGGACGGGTCCCTGCCTCCAGACGTAACGAAGGGATGCGCATATGTCACCGCGCCGTTACACAGCGGCGAGCGCGGTCGCCAGGCTCGGCGCCAATGGCAAGCGCGGCAGCAGCACGGCCTGATAGGCATGGTAGAGATCCGGCTTGCCGGGCCAGATGCGGCTCGCCGGCTGGTTGCCACTGTCGAGTTCATGGTGCCAGCTGCCGTTCTGTCGATCGATCAAATGGCTCGCAGCAAACTCCCAAAGACGGCGGTACCAATCTTCATAGATGGGATCAGCCGTACGCCTGAGCAGCACAGCAGACGCTGCAATGGCTTCGGCGTGCACCCAATGCAGGCGCGCACGCACCACCGGCCGGCTCGACCAGTCCAGGGTATATACCAACCCAGGCGTACCGTCCGCGTGCCAGGCATCACGGCTGGCACGTGCGAACAAACCGCGGGCATCATCCGCAAGCCAACCCGGCGCAGCGAACCCGGCATCCTGCAAGGCCGCCTCCAGGTGCAGCAGCAAGCGGGCCCACTCGAAGCTATGTCCTGGCGTGCTGCCGTAGGGGCGAAATGGGTCGGCGCGGTTAGCCTCGTTATAATCCGGCAGCGCCTGCCAATGCTGATCGAAATGCTCTATCACTACATGCCCGTTGGCTGCTGCATGCCCATGGATCAGGCGCTCGGCAATACGCAGCGCACGCAGCAGCCACACCCTGTCGCCCGTAGCGTCGGCCAATGCGAGAAAGGCCTCGGTGGCGTGCATGTTGCTGTTGGCGCCCCGGTACGCTTCTTCCTGCTGCCAGTCGCGGCTCAGGCTCTCACGCACGGCGCCTTCTTGCTCGCTCCAAAAATGCGCCTCGAGGATTATGATCGCCCGCTCCAGCAAGGACTGGGCCGCCGGCCGGCCGGCAACCGCCGCGGAGCTGGCCGCCAACGCGACGAACGCATGCAGATATGCCGACTTGCCACTCCGGCGCGTCGCATCGACGAACCAGCCGCCGAATTCGGCATCGCGCAACGCGTCTTGCAGTACAGCGACACCGTGGTCGACCAGATCGGCGTATCCCGGAATGCCCTGGATGTGCGCCAGGGCGAAACAATGGGTCATGCGGGTGGTGTGAATCAGCTCGGCGCAAGGGTTCACCGGAATCCGCCCGCACGCGTCGAGCGCAGCGAATCCCGCCTCGACCCGCGAAGCCTTGGCGAACGCCAGCAGGCGCATACCTTCGTCAGCAAGCCAGGCCAGATGGGCCGGTCGCTGCAGCCAGCTGTCGGCCGGCAATGCAGGCGTTCTCATTGTTTTTGTTCCATGCGAGAGACGTCTTTCGTTGATCAACCATCGGCATGAGCAGGCAGCGGGCGCAATGCCATTCTCAGCTCATAAGCTGTCGGCGCAGTCTAGCGGCTGCTCCAATCCGCCCAGGTAACGAAAGCGCCCGGCTTTGTCACGACATGGTGACATTCACTCCAGCCTACGCGGCAAACGCAGGGTCACCCGCAGCCCGCGCTCCTCAAGATTGCGCAAGCTGACTTCGCCTCCGTGGCTATGGGCGATATTGCGCGCGATACCCAGGCCGAGACCGTAGCCAGGCTGCTTGGCAGCCAGGCGGAAGTTCGGCTCGAACACCTGCTTCAACCAGGTTTCCGGCACGCCTGGGCCTTCGTCATCGACGTGCAGTACGAAGCAGTCCTCGTCGTCTACGATGGTTAAATTTGCCCGTTCGCCATACTTCAGTGCGTTATCGAGGAGGTTGCCGATGCAGCGCTTGAGCGCCAGCGGTTTGCCTGGATAGGGCAAGACAGCTTGCCCTCCCACCGAGACACGGCCGTTGCCAGTGGGCGTGAGGTAAGGCTCGGTCACGCAATCGAGCAGTAGATTAAGGTCAAGAGGCTCGATATTTTCATGGATGTCAGTGTCCTTGACGCACTGCAGCGCTCCCTTGACGAGCAACTCGAGTTCATCGAGATCACGACTGAATTTTGCCTGTACAGCCTGGTTCTCCAGCAATTCAACCCGCAGGCGCAAACGGGTAATCGGCGTCCGCAAGTCGTGCGAGATCGCGGTGAACAGTTGGGCGCGCTCGGTAAGGTAGCGCCCGATGCGCTCGCGCATGCTGTTGAATGCCCGACTGACCTCGACAACCTCGCTGCCCCCAGCCTCTGGCAGCAGCTCCACTTCGCTGCCCAGCGACATTTCCCGCGCCGCCTGCGCCAACCGCTTAAGCGGTCGACTCTGCCAGTGCACGAGAATCCCGATGAACAACAGCAGAAAGCTGGTGGTGAGAACGATGAACCAGAGTTGCTGGTTGGGAATGCCCTCGTCCTCCAGGCTGACGTAGGGCGCGGGCATCAACGAGGCTAGATAGAGCCAGTCGCCGGGCGCGATCTGAATCTGCGTCACCAGCACGGGCGGGTCCAGAGGCTCCAGGCTCAGCGCGTAATGGGCCCAGGAGCGTGGCAACTCATCGAGCTTCAACCCACCGTTGAAAATGCGCAGATCCTCGGGCCTGACGAAATTGACCGACATGTCCGCGTCGTTGCCAAGACGCTCGCGCAATACTTCATCCACCTCCGCCAACACCGCCTTTTTACGCTTTGTTGGCGGCAGGATTCGCATGTCCAGTGGCTTGTCGTTCAGCGACACAAAAAAACGCGTGCCACCCATGCTGCGCAACTGATCGAGCACCAACGGTCGATAACCCAGCGGCAATGACCGAAAATAGCTGACGCTTGCCGACATGGATTGCGCCAGGCTTCGAGCACTGGCCAGCAGACCTTCCATCTGGCTTGCACGCAGCTGCGACACCCAGATGAAGCTCGATAACCCCTGCGCCAACAGCACCACCAGCAACGTCAGAAACAGCATTCGACCGAGCAGCGAACGTGGCACCAGCCGCCATCGACGGCTAACCGAGCGAGTCATTGTGTTGCACGACCTGGGCGGCTAGCAGGTACCCGCTGCCGCGAACGGTACGGATCAACCGTGGGCATTTCCCCGTATCGCGCAGACGTTGTCGCAGACGACTGACGCCCATATCGACGATGCGCTCAAGCGGCATCACCTCACGTCCGCGCGTGGCATTGGCGATGGTGTCGCGGTCGAGTATTCGCTGCGGATGGTCGAGAAAAAGTTTGAGCAGCGCAAAATCGGCGCCGGAAAGGATTACTTCCTCGCCATCACAGTGGAAAAGGCGATGGCTGACCATGTCCAGCCTCCACTCGTCGAACGCCAGAACATCACCGCCACGCTCCTGGGTGAAATTCACCCGGCGCAACAGCGCCTTGATACGCGCCTGCAATTCACGGGGGCTGAACGGCTTGGCAAGGTAGTCATCAGCGCCGAGCTCCAGTCCGATGATGCGGTCCGCCTCGTCGGAACTGGCGGTGAGCATGATGATCGGCATCTGCGCCAGCTTCTGGTGCCCGCGCACCCAGCGGCACAGGCTGAAACCGTCCTCGTCAGGCAACATGACGTCGAGAATCACCAAGTCGGCCGGATCGCCGATCAGCGCCTCACGGAAATGCGCACCATCAGGCACGGTCCGGACCCGGAACCCGGCGCGGCTCAGATAAACCTGCAGCAACTCACGTATCTCCTGATCGTCATCGACCAGCAGGAGCGATTTTCCAGTCTGGCTCACCTCTGCATCCTTTCTTGTTGTTATCAGTCGCAGTGGAGCGGGCAATCAACCCGCCGGCACACCCTCCAGCATCTGCTGAAGCGCCACACCCGCGCCGTCCAGGCCCGGATACTCAGCGGTCACCAGCCATACCGGAATTCCATCAAAGTAGCGACTCATGTCGCCCTTGTCGCGCATGCTCTGGCTGAAACTGCTGCGCATGAAGAATTCCACGAAACGCGGCACTATCCCCCCGACGACATAGACGCCACCTCGCGCGCCGGTGGTCAGCACGTTATCCCCGGCTATCCGACCCAACCAGCTGCAAAACTGTTCCAGCACAGCGGCCGCGTAGGGTTCGCCGGCCAGCGCTGAGGCGGTCACGGCGGCGGGAGTGGCCAGCTGTGGCGTTCGTCCGTCCAGTTCGCAGCTGGTGCGGTATAGCTCCAGCAATCCACTACCGCTGAGTATCGCTTCGGCGTTCACATGCCCCCGCTGGCGTTGCATCAACCCCCAGAGTGCTGCCTCTCGCGGCGTACCGATGGGCAGGCAGACATGCCCGCCCTCCCCCGGCAGCGCGTGCCAGGTACCGTCCTTGAGCGGCAGCAGCGTGGCGACACCCAGCCCGGTGCCAGGGCCGATGACCAGACGCGCACGATCTGGCTCGGATTGACCCTCGCAGACGCTGATAAGATCATCCTCTCGCAGGCGCGTCATGCCCAGCGCCATGGCGCTGAAATCGTTGATCAGCAGCAGGTTACTCAGCCCCAATTCCGCGCAGAAGGCCTCGCGGCTAAGGCGCCAATGGTTATTGGTAAAACTGAAAGCATCGCCTGTAACCGGTCCGGCACAGGCCAGGCAGACAGCCTTCAACGCCTGAACGCTGTGCCCCACGTCTGCCAGATAAGCGCGGATGGCATCTTCCGGCCGCGCATAGTCGATGGTCGACAGCACTCGCACCGACTCGAGCTGGTCGTCGCGCCAAAGGGCGAAGCGCGCATTGGTGCCACCAATGTCCCCAACCAGTGCGGTGTTCACTTGAGCGCCCCCAGCTCTTCCGAGAACACGCTGGCGCCCTGTTCTGCGGGACTGAATGACGAGCGAAGAAAGCCGAACAGCTCTCGACCACAGCCAATTCCCAAATCTGCGGGGGCCAGTATCCGTTCGCGCCGGTCGAGCTCGGCCTGCTCCACCAAGACGCCGAGCGTGCCAGCTTCGCCGTCCACACGGATGATGTCTCCGTCACGGACCTTGCACAGGGGACCGCCTTCGAGGGCCTCGGGGCTGACATGAATTGCCGCCGGCACCTTGCCCGACGCACCAGACATGCGCCCGTCAGTGACCAGCGCGACCTTGTGGCCACGGTCCTGCAGCACGCCGAGAAACGGCGTCAGCTTGTGCAGTTCAGGCATACCGTTGGCCTTGGGCCCCTGGAAGCGCACCACTGCAACGAAGTCCTTTTCCAGCTCGCCATTCATGAACGCCTGGGCGAGCTCCGCCTGGTCGTTGAACACCCTCGCCGGGGCCTCGACCACCCGGTGCTCCGGTGCCACGGCGGAGACCTTGGTCACACCACGGCCCAGATTGCCTTCCAGCACGCGCAGACCGCCTTCTGCCGAAAAGGCGCGCTCGACCGGGCGCAGAATAGCTTCATCGAGGCTGCTTTCCGGCCCTTCGCGCCAGACCAGCTTGCCCTCTTCGAGGAAAGGTTCTTGGGTATAACGCCGCAAGCCGCGCCCGACCACGGTCTGCACGTCTTCGTGCAACAGCCCTGCGTCGAGCAGCGTACGCACCATGAATGGCACCCCTCCGCATGCATGGAAATGATTCACGTCGGCCTGGCCGTTGGGATAGACCTTGGCCAGTGTCGGCGTCACAGCAGAGATGTCGGCCATGTCCTGCCATGTCAGCTGGATACCGGCAGCCCGTGCGAAGGCGGGAATGTGCAGGGTGTGGTTGGTCGAGCCACCGGTTGCATTGAGCGCCACGACCGAGTTGATGATGGCCTTCTCGTCGATGACCTGGCAGAGCGGCACGTAGTTGCCCGATTGCGGCGTCATTCGAGTCACCTGATGCGCGGCTTCGCGAGTCAGCGCATCACGTAGCGGTGTATAGGGGTTGACGAAGGAGGAGCCCGGCAGGTGCAGCCCCATGATCTCCATCACCACCTGGTTGGTGTTGGCGGTGCCGTAGAAGGTACAGGTCCCGGGACTGTGATAGGACAGCATTTCCGATTCCAGCAGTTCCTCCCGGCTTGCCTTGCCCTCGGCATAGCGCTGACGAACGTCGGCCTTCTGTTTGTTTGGGATACCCGAAGGCATTGGCCCGCCAGGGACGAATACGGTGGGCAGATGGCCGAAGCGCAATGCGCCGATCATCAGGCCGGGTACGATCTTGTCGCAAATACCGAGGTACAGCGCCGCGTCGAACATGTTGTGCGACAGTGCGATTGCCGTCGACATCGCAATCACCTCGCGGCTCGCCAGGCTCAGTTCCATGCCTGCCTCGCCCTGGGTCACGCCGTCGCACATGGCCGGTACGCCACCAGCAAACTGTCCCACGGAACCGACGTCACGCAGGGCCTGCTTGATGATTTCCGGGAAGTGCTGGTACGGCTGGTGCGCCGAAAGCATGTCGTTGTAGGCCGACACGATGGCCACGTTGGCCTCTTCCATCAATCGCAGCCGCTGCTTGTCACCGGACGAAACGCAGCCGGCGACGCCATGGGCGAAGTTGGCGCATTGCAGCTTGCCACGTTGCGGTCCGTCGCTGGCAGCCGCAGCCATCTGGGCGAGATAGCGTTGCCGAGTGGGCCGACTGCGCTCGATCAAACGCTGGGTGACCTCTTGAATCTGCGGATGCATGTCATCACTCCTGCTTGAATCTATAGTTTTAACAAACAAAACAACGGATATGCGGACTTGATTTCTATCTTGACAGGAATAATCTTGTAATTCCTACAACAAACAAACCGATACCACTATGACTATTCGCATCGCCATCAACGGCTTCGGTCGAATTGGACGCAATGTCCTACGCGCGCTCTATAGCCAGACTTACCGTGAACACATGCAAGTGGTGGCCATCAACGATCTCGGCAGCTCGGCGATGAACGCCCACCTGTTGCGCTATGACAGCGTGCATGGCCATTTCGACGGCCAGGTCGAAGTGGATGACCAGCAACTGGTGGTCAATGGTGACCGCATAGCCGTCAGTGCGATTCGTGATCCAGCCGAACTGCCATGGCGGCAACACCAGGTCGATGTGGTTTTCGAATGCACCGGTCTGTTCACCTCTCGCGAAAAATCCAGTGGCCACCTCGAAGCCGGCGCGCGCAAGGTGGTCATTTCCGCCCCAGCCAAGGACGTCGACGCCACCATCGTCTACGGCGTCAACCATGAAGTGCTGCGCCAGTCACACCAGATCATCTCCAACGCATCCTGCACCACCAACTGCCTGGCGCCGGTCGCTCAGATCCTTTCCGCTGAATACGGCATCGAGCACGGTTTGATGACTACCATTCACGCCTACACCAACGATCAGAACCTCTCTGATGTCTATCATAGCGACCCCTACCGCGCGCGCTCGGCCACTCAGTCGATGATTCCAACCAAGACCGGTGCCGCCGAAGCCGTGGGCCTGGTATTGCCGGAACTGGCGGGCAAGCTGACAGGCATGGCGGTTCGGGTTCCGGTGATCAACGTCTCGCTGGTGGATCTGACTTTGGAGTTGAGCCGTAAAACCAGTGCTGAAGAAGTCAATGCTCTGATGCTGGAGGCCAGTCAGCGTTCAGCGATTCTGGCGTGTAATTCGCTGCCGCTGGTCTCCTGCGATTTCAACCACAACCCCATGTCGTCCATCTTCGATACCAACCACACCAAGGTCAGCGGTCGTCTGCTGAAGGTGATGGCCTGGTATGACAACGAGTGGGGATTCTCCAACCGTATGCTCGATACCTGTCGCGCTTTGTGCCAAGCCCCGGAATCAGTCGTCTGAAGGAGCACCATGAGCCGTATCAACTTCACCACCGCAACCCTACCGGCGCGAAAGCGGATCGCTCTGATTGCCCATGACCACTGCAAGGAGCATCTGCTGGGCTGGGCCGACCGCCAGCGTTCACGCCTGGAGCGGCATGAACTGATCGCGACCGGCACCACCGGAATGCTGCTCAGCCAACGCCTGGGTTTGCCTGTGGAATGCACCATCAGCGGACCGCTCGGTGGCGACCAGCAGATCGGTGCCCGAATCGCCGAACGGCGAATCGATATGCTGGTGTTTTTCTGGGACCCGCTCCAGTCGCAGCCCCATGATCCCGACGTAAAAGCGCTGCTGCGCATCGCGGCAGTCTGGAATATCCCGTTGGCAGCAAACGAAAGCAGCGCGGACTATCTACTTTCAAGCCCACTGCTGGACCAACCGCACGAAGTACGGATCCCCGATTACAACAGCTATCTTGGGAGCAGACAGTCAAAAGCCTTAGGTGATCAGTAATCCCGCGGCGTTTCGTCCGCCAGGCTTTCCTGCGCGACCTCAACATCCGACTCGTCACGCAAATCCTGGAAATCCGTTTTGAGGCCGATTTCCATGCTGTCCAGTTCTTGCAGCAGACTACGGAAACTGGTCTGGTCGCGCGGCAATGGCTCTTCCTCAGCTGCCTCGAAATCGGCACGGGCCTGCAAAGCCGGGGGCACAGGCGCGTCCTCCGGATCGACTAGCGGCTCAGGCTCCATCTCACGCAGAACCGCCAACGGCGGCAGTTCATCCAGGCTTTTAAGATTGAAGTGATCGAGAAACTGCCGGGTGGTAGCGAACATGGCGGGCCTCCCGGGTACATCGCGATGTCCGACCACGCGCACCCATTCGCGCTCAAGCAAGGTCTTGACGATCTGGCTGTTCACCGCCACGCCCCGCACATCCTCGATTTCACCGCGGGTAATCGGCTGGCGATAGGCGATCAGTACAAGGGTTTCCAGCAGCGCCCTTGAATAGCGCTGCGGTCGCTCTTCCCAGAGCCGTCCGACCCATGGTGAAAAGCGCGCGCGTACTTGCAGCCGGTAACCGCTGGCCACTTCTTTCAGTTCGAACGCACGGCCCTTGCAGGACTTGTCCAGCACCTCCAGCGCCTTACGCAACAGGGAGGGCGCAGGCCGCTCGGCCTCCTCGAACAGCTCGGCCATTCGCTCGAGCGACATGGGTTTACCCGCCGCCAGCAGAAAGGCTTCGAGCAACGAAGCAAGATCCTTGGGATCGGAAAGATTCAAGCCTGACTACCCCTGTTATTCGGTTCTGGCACGAACATGGATTGGCGCGAAAGGCTCATTCTGCACCAGCTCGACCAGCGATTCCTTGATCAACTCCAGCACGGCCATGAAGGTGACGACCACTCCAAGACGTCCTTCTTCCGCGCTAAACAGCGCAACGAAGGCGACGAAACCGCCGCCCTTGAGCCGCTCCAGCACGTCGCTCATACGCTCACGAGTCGACAGCGCCTCGCGGGTGACCTGATGACTTTCGAACATGTCGGCGCGCCGCAACACCTCGGCCATGGACAGCAGCAGCTCTTCCAGTCTGACCTCCGGCAGCAACTTACGCGCCCGCGCGTCGGGCGCATCGAGCCGTGGCACATGAACGTCGCGCCCGACCCGTGGCAATTCGTCCAGGTCCTCCGAGGCGGCCTTGAAGCGCTCGTACTCCTGCAGGCGACGAATCAACTCGGCGCGCGGGTCGGTTTCGTCCACTTCAGCCTCCGCCGAGCGTGGCAGCAGCATGCGCGACTTGATCTCTGCCAACATCGCCGCCATCACCAGGTATTCCGCAGCGAGCTCCAGACGTACCGTCTTCATCAGCTCCACATAGCCCATGTACTGACGAGTGATTTCTGCAACCGGGATGTCGAGGATGTCGACGTTCTGCTTGCGAATCAGATACAGCAGCAGGTCGAGCGGACCTTCGAACGCCTCGAGAAAAACCTCCAGCGCATCCGGCGGAATGTACAGGTCCAGCGGCAGCTCATTGAAAGCCTCGCCATAGACCAGCGCCAGTCGCAACTGCTCGCCTGGCTGGATTGCATCGACCTCTGTCAGGGATGGTTGCATATGCGTTCCAAGGGGCCAACGGCCTGTTAGCGGTAATTCAAGCCCATGGCTTGCCGCACTTCGACGAGCGTATCGCGCGCTTCGTCGCGCGCGTGCTCAGCGCCTTCGGCAAGAATGCTGCGAACCAGATCCGGAGTCTGTTCGTAATCCAGCGCACGCTCGCGAAGAGGCGCCAGCTCCGCCTTGATCGCCTCGATCAGCGGCGCCTTGCATTCCAGGCAACCGATCCCGGCGCTGCGGCACCCCTGCTCGGCCCACTGACAGACGTCTTCAGCGGAATGTACTTGATGCATCAGCCACACGGGGCACCGTGTCGGCTCGCCCGGATCATGACGGCGCACACGCGCCGGATCGGTGGGCATGCGCCTGATCTTTTCCTCGATTTCGGCTGGTGTGTCGCGCAGGTAGATGGAATTGCTATGGGATTTGGACATCTTGCCTCCATCCAAACCCGTGATTTTCGGCGCCGCACTCAGCAGCGCCTGCGGCTCGGGCAACACGAGCTTGCCACCACCTTCCAGATAACCGTAGAGCCGCTCCTGATCCCCGAGGGTGATTGTCTGCTGCTCCTTGACCAGGGACCGCGCGGTGTTCAAGGCATCAAGGTCGCCCTGTTCCTGATAGCTTCTACGTAGGTTGACATAGAGTTTGGACACCTTTTTACCGAGCTTGCGGATCGCCGCCTCGGCCTTCGCTTCGAAATCCACTTCCCGCCCGTAGATGTGGTTGAAACGACGCGCCACATCACGAGCGAATTCGATATGTGGTAACTGGTCAGCCCCCACCGGCACCACCCCTGCGCGGTAAGCGAGGATGTCCGCCGCTTGCAGCAAGGGATAGCCGAGAAAGCCGTAGGTGCCAAGGTCCTTGTGCTGCAGGTCATGCTGCAACTCTTTGTAGGTTGGCAACCGCTCCAGCCAGCTCAACGGGCAGATCATCGACAGCAACAGATGCAATTCCGCGTGCTCGGGTACCTGTGATTGCACGAAGAGAGTCGCGGAGCTGGGGCTGACACCTGCCGCCAACCAATCGACCGCCATGTCCATCACGTTCCGGGAGATGTCACCGCCTGCGCCATAATCGGTAGTCAAGGCATGCCAGTCTACGATCGCAAAGAAGCACTGGTACTCGTGCTGTAGCCTGATCCAGTTTTTCAGCACGCCGTGATAATGGCCAAGATGAAGGAGGCCGTTGGGCCGCATTCCCGATACGACGCGCCGCTGCGAATCCATGAAGCTCAAATGGGTGTCCTTTGTCCGTTCGAAAAAAGCGGCCGGCCATCAGGCCATGAAGGGTTGCGGATCGCCGCACCCTACACGCAGCACTTCAGGCTCGCCATCCACCAGGCTGATCACGGTGGACGCTTCGACGCCACCGTATCCGCCATCGATGATCAGGTCCACGTAATGCTCAAGCGCATCACGCATCTCGTAAGGGTCGCTCATCGGCTCGCTTTCTCCGGGCAATATCAGGCTGGCACTCATCAGAGGCTCACCCAGTTCCGCCAACAGCGCCTGCGCGATCGGCTGCGCCGGCACCCGCAGGCCGATAGTCCGCCGCTTGGGGTGCAGGAGCATGCGCGGCACTTCACGTGTGGCATTGAGAATGATGGTGTAAGGGCCAGGCAGGTATGTTTTAAGCAGCCGAAAAGCCACGGTGTCGACCTTGGCGAACAGGCCCAGTTGCGAGAGGTCGCGGCAGGCCAGGGTGAAATTGTGTTTGTCATCCAGCTGGCGCAGCCGACGAATGCGCTCGATGCCAGCCTTGTTGCCCATCGCGCAACCGACGGCATAGGACGAATCGGTGGGGTAAACCACGACGCCGCCGTTGCGAATGATCTCCACTGCTTGTTTGATCAGGCGTGGCTGTGGATTCTCCGGGTGGATCTGAAAGAACTGACTCATGAAAACTCCCTGTTCAGCGGGCAACAGATTGGCAAGGCTCGTGATCGAAATGACCCCAGAGCGGCTGAAGATCTTCCGGCAAGGCGCGATAAAGGCCCAGCTCCGACCAATCACCCGGCGCGTGGAAATCGCTGCCGATACTGGCCATCAGACCGAACTCGCGCGTTAGTATCGCGAGCCCACCCACTTGCTCGAGCGGCTGCATGCCGTTTACCACTTCCAGTGCGTGCCCACCTGCCTGGGCGAAATCGGCGACCAGGCGCCGCCGCTTGCTGCGAGTAAAGTCATACTGCCAGGGATGCGCCAGGCTGATCCAGGCGCCAGCGTCGCGCAGTGTCGCCACGGTTTTTTCCAGGCTCGGCCAATGTTGTTTGACGTCACCAAGCTTTCCCGAACCCAGCCATTTGCGAAACGCCTCGGCGCGATCGCGAACATGCCCGGTACGTACCAGGAACTCGGCAAAATGCGGGCGTGCGGGTGCGTTACCACTATCGCCCAGCTCCTGCTGCACCGCCCGCGCACCTTCCAGCGCGCCAGGCATACCCTTGGCCGCCAGACGCTGCGCGATGAGCTCGGCGCGACTCCAGCGTCCGTCATGAAGTTCGGAAATGGCTTGTTGCAGGGCCGCGGCATCCAGGGAGAAACCATAGCCGAGGATATGAATGGTCGCTCCGTTCCACACGCACGACAGCTCGATACCGTTGACCAACCGGATACCCAGCTCCTCGGCAGCGGCACGCGCCTGATCCAGGCCTTCCAGCGTATCGTGGTCGGTCAGGGCCAACAGCCCGATCCCTCGCGCATGGGCACGCTCCACCAGCGTTCGGGGCGCCAAAACGCCATCCGAGGCGGTGCTGTGGCAATGCAGGTCGACAATCATCCGGAACAGATTCTCCCAAGGTCGGCAGTCCGAAAATTCGACTGCCTGCGCCAGCGCTGGTGCGATTTTTCGACAGCAAAAAATGCGTGTGCGAAACAACGCGTGATAGCGTTTCGCCAATAGCGCGGTTTGTTATTATGCCGACCCGATACGGCATCTGGCTCGCTCCATAGAACAAATCATCGATATCCGCCTGCTGGAGTCGAGGTTCGTGGCTGTTCATACTTGTCCAGATGCTCATTAAATCCGTTAGCTGCAGCTCAGCTGCAGTCACTAAGGAGTAACCATGCTGTACGCCATCATTGCCACTGACGCACCCGATTCATTGGAAAACCGTATGGCCACTCGCCCGGCTCATCTGGCGCGCCTGGAGCAGCTGAAAGATGAAGGTCGACTGGTGCTTGCGGGCCCGCATCCAGCTATCGACAGCAACGATCCGGGCACAGCAGGTTTCACAGGCAGCCTGGTAGTTGCCGAGTTCGACTCGCTGCAAGCCGCAGAGCAATGGGCGGCCGCTGACCCGTACAACGCTGCCGGCGTTTACTCCGCAGTCGTAGTCAAGCCGTTCAAGAAAGTGCTGCCCTGAGCCGCGTACCTATCAGCTCGAGTTTTGTACGGCCGCAGGAATGGTCCGCGGTCCAATAAGGAAATAGGAGTTCCGATGCGCCAAGGTTCGTTGTCCGTGCTGTTCGCCCTGTGTTTGCTCGCGCCGACACTCCAGGCACAAGAACCCGAAAGCCAGCCTGTAGCCCAGCGCGAAATTGAGGCGGAGGCGGAGCAGCATGGCGGCTCTCAGCAAGTCGAGGCGTCCGCCGGCGAGGCTTCAGCTGTGGAAAAGGCACAGGTCATACTTCTTCGCGAAGAGAACCAGCGCCTGAAAGACTTGTTGCAGCAGCAACAGACAAAACTCGCCTTTCCACTCCTGAACGACGAGCAGCAGTGGTTCGCGGTTGGCGGCGGTGTCGGCGTTCTGGGTTTTCTTCTCGGTGTATTGGCAACTCGCGGACGCCGCCGCCGTCAGTGGTTGAACTGAAACGAAAACGAGCGAGCTTATGAGCGAATTGTTGCTGATTGACGATGACCAGGAGCTTTGTGAGCTGCTGGTCAGCTGGCTGTCGCAGGAAGGCTTCGTTACCCACGCCTGCCACGACGGCCAGAGCGCGCGTGCAGCTTTGCTCGAATTGAACCCCGCCGCCGTGGTGCTCGATGTGATGCTACCCGACGGTAGCGGGCTGGAGCTGCTCAAGCAGCTGCGTAGCGAGCACCCCAACCTGCCGGTCCTGATGTTGTCCGGTCGCGGCGAGCCACTGGACCGCATCCTGGGGCTGGAACTGGGCGCAGATGATTATCTGGCCAAACCCTGTGATCCTCGCGAGCTCACCGCGCGCTTGCGTGCCGTGTTGCGTCGCAGCCAGCCTCCGGCTACACCCAGCCAGCTCGAGCTGGGCGATCTGCGTTACAGCCCGGCGCGGGGTATCGCAAGCGTCGGCGACCACGATGTCAGCCTGACCCTCTCCGAAGGCCGCATTCTGGAAGCCCTGCTCGCCCAGTCCGGCGAGCCGCTGGATAAACAGGCCTTGGCGCAACTTGCCCTGGGTCGCAAGCTGACCCTCTATGATCGCAGCCTGGACATGCACGTCAGCAACTTGCGCCGCAAGTTGGGCCCACACCCTGACGGTCGCCCCCGTATCGTAGCCTTGCGCAATCGCGGCTACCTTTACAGTGCTTAGGGTCGGCGACCGACCCCAGCCACTTTACCTTGCCTTTACCCAGACCTGACCGCCGCTGACCTTGCGCGCCATACACTGGACGCATCCGGTCGCAACCCGGGCGGCGCCGAACCAAGCCGGTAAGCACTGCCCAATGATCGGCTTCCACACATAGGAGAAACTCCATGATGCGCAAGACCTTCATTGCCCTGATGTTCGCTTCCACCCTCCCCGCCATCGCCCTGGCGATGCCCGACGCCGGCCATCGCCATCAAGGCGGCAAGCATGCGGCGCCCCATATGTTCGAGCAGCTGGACCTGAGCACGGAACAGCGGCGCGACATGCGCAAGTTGATGGGTGAGCAGATGAAAAGTCGCCACGAAATCATCCAGCGTTATCTGGACAAGCTACCCGAAGGCGAGCGCCAGGCTATGGCCAAGGAGCTGACAGCCAGCAAGGAAAAGACTCAGCAAGACATTCGCAAGCTCCTGACCGACGAACAACAGAAGCAGTTCGACGAATTTCATACCAAGATGGAATCCAAGCGCGCGGAACGTGCCGAATTCCTCAAATGGAAAGCCGAACGCGACCAGAAAAGCTGATACCGATAGGCGCGTGGGGCCGGCTAGCCTGCCCCACCGCTGAACCAGCGATAGCAACTTACTACTAACCTTTGATCCGGCCGTGCTACCAGTGCGAGCCGGATCTTGCTTTGGAGCTCCTTGGTGCGATCCCTGTTCTGGCGAATCCTTGCGACATTCTGGCTGGCCATCGCGCTGGTCGCTGGCCTGTCCATGCTGCTGGGCCAGGCGCTTAATCAGGACGCCTGGATTCTCACTCGACATCCGGCCGTCAAGAATTTTGCCAAGCACTGGACCGAGATTTACGAGCGAGAAGGCCCGCGCGCAGCCCAGCAGCTTCTGGAGCAGCAGCGCCGCAACCATCGCATCGATATTCAGGTTCTGGCCGAGAACGGCCAGCCGATCGTTCGCGGCACCTTTTCAGCTCGCGCCGCGGCACTCGAAGCGCGCCAGCAGAATCAGCCGGGACGACTTCCCTGGCGCCGTCTGACCGAGGACTACAGCAGTCCAACCACAGACGCCACCTACCTGTTCATGTACCGCATTCCCTACCCCGAGCTGCATGCCTGGCATCGCGGCAGCCTGCTCTGGCCGCTCAGTGCAATCGCCATCGCATTGGTGGTCCTGACCGGATTCAGTCTGCTGCTTACATTGTCCATTACCCGCCCGCTGGATCGTCTGCGCAGCGCCGTTCACGATCTGGGACAGACGACCTACCAACAGAACTCCCTTGCCCGTCTGGCCAGACGGCGCGATGAACTCGGGGTTCTGGCGAGAGACTTCAACCGCATGGGCGCACGCCTCCAAAGCCTAATTGGCAGCCAGCGACAGTTGCTGCGTGATGTTTCCCACGAGCTGCGTTCGCCCTTGGCACGCCTGCGTATCGCGCTGGCGCTGGCCGAGCGTGGAACGCCCTGCGAACGGGAAGTCATCTGGCCGCGCCTGATCAAGGAGTGTGATCGCCTGGAATTGCTGATCAGTGAGATTTTGGAATTGGCCAGGCTCGACGCCGACCCCGGCGTCGTCAGCCAGGTCGATCTTCGAGAAGTCTTCGCTCAACTCAAAGAAAATGCGCAGATCATCGCGCCGAACCAGCGCATCGAGTGTCACCTGGAGCCCGGAATAGATCTCCATGCCTGGCCTGAAGTACTCGAGCGCGCCCTGGATAACCTGCTACGCAACGCCCTGCGTTTCAACCCTGAGGGTAGCCCCATCGAACTGCGCGCCGTCCGGGATGGCAACGGTGTAACGTTGAGTGTTCGTGATCACGGCCCTGGCGTCGACAAGGCGCACCTGGCGCAATTGAGCGAACCTTTCTTCCGCGCTCCCGGCCAGACCACCGCCGGACACGGCCTGGGGCTGGCCATTGCCCGCCGCGCTGCAGAGCGCCACGGCGGCACGCTGCAGCTGAGCAACCATCCACAAGGCGGCTTCATTGCCAGTCTGAAGCTGCCACTGTCTCCGCCAAAGGGCGAAGTTCGAAACTCGACGTCAACTTGAGATCAGGCGTGGCCTGGCCATTGGCTGACAAACTGGTGGGGATCCAACGGGGGCGGCGTTCGCAACCGCCCTTCAGGCGTGCCCAGGTAAATGAAACCAAGCAGCCGTTCATTGGCTGCCAGCATCAGACCTTCGGCCACATGCTCGTCATAGGAGAATGCACCGGTACGCCAGACCGCGCCGAGCCCCTGTGCATGCGCCGCCAACAACAGACCGTGCGCTGCGCAAGCCACCGCCAGCACCTGCTCGGATTCCGGAACCTTCGGGTGTGGTTGCAGCCGCGCGATGACGCCCACCAACATTGGAGCGCGCAGCGGCATCTTGTATGCCTTATGCATGGCCTCTTCGCTGCAATCGGGGTCACTCCGCCTCAGCGATTCGACGAAAAGCTCGCCAAGCCGCTCGCGTGCTGCTCCCTGAATCACTAGAAAACGCCAAGGCCGTAGTTGCCCGTGGTCCGGCGCACGCAGCGCCGCACGGAACAGCAGGTCCAGTTGTGCCTCATCAGGCGCCGGATCGCAAAGCCGTGTAACCGAAACACGGTTGAGCAACAGGTCGAGAGCGTCCATCCACTACCTCCAGATCGAATAAGGCCATTCTAGGGTCTGTAGGCGTCGCACTGCGACCATTGCGGCAGAACGCGCTTATCGATACCGGCTCAAGCTACTCGATCCGGCGAAACGTGCGGCTGCAATGGCGGCGTTAGCGGTGGCAATCCGTGGGCAGCGCGGGCGGCGTCGCAATGAGCATTGTGCTGACCGTCGACCCAGGATGCCTCGAACTCACGGCACGTACTCGAGCGCTGCTCGTACATGGTGCAGCGCACGCTGCAGCCAACCTCACCCATCAGGCCGACACAGCGTGCCGGCTTGCCTTCAGTGCCGCGCATGGCGACATGGAAAGGACTGACCTGAACGGTCGCGCTATCCGGCACTGTGCCGCCGGACGAGACGCACTCACCCCAGAAGAAAGACACACGAAAGTACGCACAACAGGCACCACACGTGAGGCAGGGATTATCTATTGTCATGGAAGGTGCTCAGATACCGGAATGGGCCGGCGCCCGAACAGCCATTTTTGTTCATGGCCCGCCTCTTGGGAAGAGGCTTGAAGCCACTGCACTGAAAAAATTTCAGCTGCAGAATGCGGCCTCGGAGCGATTTACTAACGCGGCGTAGCGAGTAGAATGTGCGGCCTCATTTTGAGCCGAGATCGAACCAGAAATGGCCCTGCCGACACTGCGCATCATCGGTTTCATCCTCGGCATTTTCCTCATCACACTCGCCGTGAGCATGGTCATCCCGATGTTCACGCTGCTGGCGTTCGAGCGAACGGACGGCCTGCAGGCCTTCATCTGGGCTAGCCTGATCACTTTCGGCTGTGGCCTGGCCCTGGTGGCGTCCGGAAGGCCTAGCAGTGCCAACCTGCGCCCGCGCGACATGTACTTCCTCACGACGATCAGTTGGTTAACGGTGTGCTGCTTCGCTGCATTGCCACTGATGCTGGCTCAGCACATCAGCTATACGGACGCCTTCTTCGAAACCATGTCCGGCATCACCACCACAGGCGCGACGGTACTGTCGGGGCTGGACAGCGCTTCGCCAGGACTTTTGATCTGGCGATCACTGTTGAACTGGCTCGGTGGAATCGGCTTCATCGGCATGGCGGTGGCAATCCTGCCGTTGTTGCGGGTCGGCGGCATGCGCCTGTTCCAGACCGAATCTTCCGACTGGTCGGAAAAGGTCATGCCGCGCTCGCACATGGTGGGCAAGTACCTGATCGCAATCTACCTATTCCTTACCCTCGCCGCCTTCATTGCATACTGGCTGTCAGGCATGGGGGGGTTCGACGCTTTCAACCATGCCATGTCCACCGTAGCCACTGGAGGCTTTTCGACCTCGGACGCGTCACTGGGGAAGTTCAGCCATGCGTCGCATTGGGTGGCCATCGTCTTCATGATCCTGGGCAGCCTGCCCTTTACTCTCTATGTCGCCACGGTGCGGGGCAATCGCAGGGCACTGCTTGCTGACCAACAGGTTCGTGGCTTCCTCCTGATGCTGATCGTGACCTGCCTGCTGTTTACCGCCTGGTATTGGTTCAACCATAACCAAGGGCTTCTCGACTCGCTGCGCATCGTGACGTTCAGCGTCGTCTCGGTGGTAACCACCACTGGCTATGCTGTCCATGACTACACCCAATGGGGCGGCTTCGCGGTCATGGCGTTCTTCTACCTGATGTTCGTCGGAGGCTGTTCGGGCTCGACCGCCGGCGGGCTGAAGATGTTCCGTTTCCAAGTGGCCTATGCCTTGCTGCGAGCGAACTTCAAGCAACTGGTCCACCCGCGCGCGATCATTCGCCAGCAATACAATGGCCACAACCTGGACGAGGAAATCGTTCGCTCGATTCTGACCTTTTCGTTCTTTTTCACAACGACCATCGCCGTCCTGGCGTTGTGCCTGGCGCTCCTCGGACTCGACCTGGTCACCGCTCTCACCGGCGCGGCTTCGGCAGTCTGCAACCTCGGCCCCGGGCTCGGCCCGATAATCGGCCCGGCAGGCACCTACTCGACCTTGCCTGATGCCGCCAAGTGGCTGCTGGCCGCCGGTATGCTGTTAGGCCGTCTGGAAATCATCACCGTCCTGGTGGTGCTGACCCCTGCGTTCTGGCGTCACTGAACAGCGATTTGGGCTTCGCTTCCGGCCAGGCGAAGAAGATGACGAATTTCAGCCAGCCGTTGAGTCTTTTTTGAACATTCGGCTGCCAATGGTCACTACCGCCACTATCAGACCGCCGACCAGAATGCCGAATAACGCATTGAGCAGCGTAGGCAGCACACCGGACAACAGGCTGCCGATATAGGGCAGCGCCAGGCTCTGCTCGGCGCTGCCCTCAATGAGCTGGTGGATAGCCTTGATACCGTGCGTCAGGATGCCACCGCCGACCATGAACATCGCCGCGGTTCCGATGACCGAAAGTGACTTCATCAGCCAGGGCGCCATCCTCAGAATGCCCTGCCCGATCGATTGGGCCGTCGCACTGGCGCGCTTGCTCAAGGCCAGCCCCAGGTCATCGAGTTTGACTATAGCGGCGACCAGGCCGTACACGCCAATGGTGATCAGTACAGCAATGCCCACCAACACTGCGACCTGTTGCGTGAACGGCGCAGCCGCCACGGTCCCCAGGGCGATCGCAACTATCTCGGCCGACAGAATGAAATCGGTGCGTACAGCCCCACCGATCTTGTCCCGCTCGAACGCCACCATATCCACATGAGGGTCCGCCAGCGCCTTGACCTGCTCGGCGTGCTCCTTCTCGCCCCGGTGCAGATAACGGTGCGCTAGCTTCTCGAAGCCCTCGTAACAGAGGAACGCGCCCCCCAGCATAAGCAGCGGCGTAATGGCCCAAGGCGCAAAGGCGCTGATGAGTAACGCGGCCGGCACCAAAATTGCTTTGTTACGCATCGAGCCTTTGGCCACCGCCCACACCACCGGCAGCTCACGATCGGCTTTCACGCCAGCCACCTGTTGCGCGTTGAGTGCCAGATCGTCGCCCAGCACCCCGGCGGTTTTCTTTGCGGCGACTTTGGTCATCAAGGCAACGTCATCAAGAACCGACGCTATATCGTCTAGCAGGACAAGAAGGCTAGTGGCCAATTGACATCTCTCGCGCGCTATGAGGAAGTAATGGCTCGACGAAAAGAGCCTGCCAGGTGTTTAGCTAAGGCTGGTTCGCAGCGATACAAGTTCCGATGATTGAAAAATGCGAGGCGTTTTCGCCTAACACCGGCTGTCAGAAATGACGCGCGTTAGACCCCTTCCAGTTTGGCGCAGTAATGGCAACTTGGTTATGATCGCGCGGCTTAGCGTTCACCACCGATTGTCCTTTGATCGATGCACAAAGCACCTGAACCGACCAAGGATTGATAGATGACATCCGTCACAGGAGAACGGCGTAACGGCCTGGCAACCCGTCCGTTGCGGGAATACTACTCTCGCGTACTCGCCTACCTGGTCGGTGCCGCGACGCTGGCGGCGGGCACCTACTGCCAGTACTTCTCGTTTGAGCTGATTTGGCTGGTGCCTTACACGCTGCTCTACCCGCACTTCGCCTACCATCTGAGCTACCGATTCAAGCGCAACCATCCCGAAACCACCTCACGGGTACTACTTAGCCTCGACGCGCTGAATGCCGGGGCTGGCATCGTTCTGCTCGGCGGCGCTCTGGTGCCCTCGCTGATGTTTCTGCTCACGCTAAGCTTCAGCGCGCTGGTCACGGGCAGCCTGGGTCATCTGATGATTACGCTGCTGATGGCCCTGGTGGGCGTCGGGCTGACCAACTTGGTGGTGCCGCTGCAATTGAATCTGGATACACCACCGACGGTGGCGGCGGTAAGCATCCTGTTCGCCACGATCTACGTATGTATCACCGCCTACTTCGTTCACCAGCAAGGTATGTGGCTTGCCCAGGCGCGCAGTGAAATCGAGGCCGAGCAGGCAAAAGCCGCCCGCCTGGCGCGCAACCTGGCCAAGTACCTTTCGCCACAAGTCTGGGAGTCGATCTTCTCCGGCAAACGCAGCGTTCGGCTGGAGACGCAGCGCAAAAAGCTCACTGTGTTCTTTTCCGACATCAAGGGCTTCACCGAGCTTTCCGAAGAACTCGAAGCCGAAGCCTTGACCGATCTGCTCAATAACTACCTAAACGAGATGTCGAAGATCACCCTCAAATATGGAGGGACCATCGACAAGTTCGTCGGCGATTGCGTGATGGTGTTCTTCGGCGACCCCTCCAGCCAAGGCGCAAAGAAGGATGCGGTGGCGGCCGTCTCGATGGCCATTGCTATGCGCAAGCACATGAAAGTGCTGCGTCAGCAGTGGCGCGCCCAAGGCATCACCAAACCCATGGAGATCCGCATGGGGGTCAACACCGGCTACTGCACGGTGGGCAACTTCGGTGCTGACACCCGCATGGACTACACCATCATCGGGCGCGAGGTAAACCTTGCCAGCCGCTTGGAAAGCAATGCCGAAGCCAGCGAAATTCTGATCTCCCATGAAACCTATTCACTGATCAAGGACGTGATCATGTGCCGTGACAAGGGCCAGATCACCGTCAAGGGTTTCTCGCGCCCGGTGCAGATCTATCAGGTGGTTGACTTCCGTCGGGACCTGGGCGCAACAGCCAGCTTCGTTGAGCATGAACTTCCGGGATTCTCGATGTATCTGGACACCAACGGCATCCAGAACTTTGACAAGGAGCGTGTCATCCAGGCACTCAACCAGGCGGCGGACAAATTGCGCGACAAGGTCATTATGTAAACCTCGTACGCAATGGCAGCAACGCATGCTGCCCCGACTCGTTCCTCCACTGACGACTTTTCATCCAGCCTGGACATCTACCCATGAATCGCCGCAACGCCCTGCTCGCCGTCCACTTCGGTGCGCTGATGTTCGGGCTGTCTGGCGTCTTCGGCAAACTGGCCGATAGCGGCCCGCTGACAATCACCGTCGGGCGTGCGCTGTTTGCGGTGCTCGCCTTGCTTCTCGCGGCTAAATTGCTCCCTGGCAACGGTGCACGCCCAATTGGACGTCAACGAGCCGGGCTGGTACTGGGCGCCCTGTTATTGGGCGGACACTGGCTGACATTTTTCATCGCCGTGAAAGTTGCAGGCGTCGGTATCGCCACGCTTGGATTCGCCAGTTTTCCCGCGTTCACGCTTCTGCTCGAAGGTCTGCTGTTTCGCGAGCGCACCCGGCCGATCGAGTTCGCCATGGTGGCCATGGTCTGCCTAGGTCTGCTGCTGGTGACACCGGAGTTCGACCTGGACAGCCAAGCCAACCACGGTCTGCTATACGGCGTACTGTCGGGATTGCTGTTCGCCCTGCTCTCACTGCTCAACCGGGCGGTTACGGCGGGCGTCGATCCGGTGCAGGCGGCGCTTTGGCAGAACACGGCAATCATGTTGTTCCTGCTGCCGTTTGCTTGGACGTCGGTTCCTGCGATACCAGCCATCGACTGGTTATGGCTGGCGCTGCTGGGAGTGTTCTGCACCGGCCTCGCTCACAGCCTATTCGTGGCCAGCCTGCGAGTCTTGAAGGCGCGAACCACCTCGGTGATCTTCGCACTCGAACCGGTTTATGGAATCACGATTGCCTGGTGGTTGTTCGCCGAACAGCCCACCCTCAGCATGCTGGCCGGTGGCGTGCTGATCATCCTGGCCAGCGTCATTACCAGCCGACTGAAGGCTGCGAGCCCGGTCGTGGCGAAGCCTTAGCTAACGGTCGTTATGTCCAAGCGAGCGCTCTGGATCGATGCGGTCACGTACGCGCTGTTTCAACACCTTGGCCTCGGGAAATCCGCCGTCCAGCTTGCGCTCCCAGATTTGCACACCATCGCAGCTGATATGAAAGGTACCGCCAGTGGCCGGTGCCAGCGACACCTTGCCCAGCTCCTCGCCGAAGGTTGACAGCAGCTCCTGCGCCAGCCAGGCCGCACGCAACAGCCACTGGCATTGCGTGCAATAGGTAATGACGATTTCAGGTCTGACTGCGCTCATCTCGATCTACCTTAACCCTGTGGTGGAAGTGCCTATAATAGCCGCCCTTTCCCTGCCTCCTGCCCGATCACCATGTCTCGTCTGCTGCTGACTCTGCTGTTGCTGCTGCCTCTGTCCGGACTCGCCGAAGTGGCACAGCCTAAAACCGGCTTGGTACTTTCCGGCGGTGCCGCACGCGGGCTGGCACACATCGGTGTGCTCAAGGCACTTGAAGAGCACGGCATTCATATCGACGCCGTCGCCGGTACCAGCATGGGCGCAGTGATCGGCGGACTTTATGCATCGGGCTATAGCGTCGCAGAACTGGAAGAACTGGCGTTGACGCTGGATTGGCAGCAGGTGTTGTCAGACGATCCGCCACGACAAGATATTCCCTTTCGCCGCAAGCAGGATGACCGCGACTTCCTTGTCAAACAGAAATTGAGCTTTCGTGACGATGGCAGCCTGGGCCTGCCGCTCGGCGTGATCCAGGGGCAGAACCTCGCGTTGCTGCTGGAGCGACTGTTGGTACACGCCAGCGACACCCGCGACTTCGACCACCTGCCGATCCCGTTCCGCGCCGTGGCAACCGATATCGCCAACGACGAGAAAGTGATATTTCGCAGCGGTCACCTGCCTCAGGCGATCCGCGCCAGCATGTCGATTCCGGCTGTATTCGCGCCGGTGGAAATCGATGGGCGGCTGCTGGTGGACGGGGGCATGGTTGACAACATCCCCATGGACGTTGCGCGCGACATGGGGGTCGATCGTCTCATCGTGGTAGATATCGGTACGCCGCTGAAGCCTCGCAAGGAACTAGTGACGGTGGTCGATGTGCTCAATCAGACCACTACGATGATGACCCGCCGCAATTCCGAGGCGCAGCTGGCCACGCTGCGGCCCGAGGATTTACTCGTGCAGCCGGCCTTGGCAGGCTTCGGCCCGACTGACTTCAGCCGCGCCGAACAGCTGATCGACGCCGGCTATCGGGCGGCGTCCGCATTGCAAGAGCGCCTGGTCAGTTTGAGTGAGGGTAGCAGCGGCAATCCGGCCCTGAGCCTGGCGCGCGCCTCGGAACCTCGAACGCCTTTGATCACTGGAATCCGCATTGAAAACAACTCAAAAGTCAGCGAGACGGTAATTCGCCGCTACATCAGCCAACAGCTTGGCGAACCCCTGGACCTTGAAGATCTGCAGACGGATATGGGCACTCTGTACGGTCTGGAGTACTTCGATCAGGTCGAGTACCGAGTCGTGCCCGGGTCGCTGGGCAACACCCTTGTCATCAGCGCCCGAGAAAAACGCTCGGGCACCGACTATCTGCGCTTGGGCCTGAGCCTTTCCGACGATTTCCAAGGCGACAGCGCCTTCAATATCGGCGCAAGCTATCGCAAGAATGGCATCAACGAACTGGGCGCAGAATGGCTGACGCGGCTGCAGCTGGGCGACCGCCAGGAGCTTTACACCGAATTTTACCAGCCGCTCGATGCCGGCTCGCGCTGGTTCGTCGCGCCCAACCTGTTCGTTGAAGCGCAGAACGTGGAGTCGATTCTGGACAACGACCCCATCGCCGAATACCGCCTGCAACGTTTTGGCTACGGCGTGAATCTGGGCCGACAGATCGCCAACAACGGCGAAGTCCGCTTCGGTATCGGCCACGCCTGGGGCAGCGCCGATGTTCGCGTCGGCGACCAGGATCTACCAGACTTCAGCTTCACCGAGGGTTATTACGGCCTGCAATACTCCTTCGACACGCTGGACAACGTCGACTTCCCACGCGAAGGCGAGGACATCGGCCTGACCCTCCGCCAATACGACCCTAGCCTCGGCTCCGACGAGCGTTATCGCCAGTGGGAGCTGAATTTGGACAAGGCCCTCAGCTACGGCGCCAGCACCTTCGTGCTAGGCGGTCGCTACGGGCGTACCCTGGACGACGCAGAAGTGGTGACCTCCAGCTTCCTGCTGGGCGGCGCGCGGCAACTGTCCGGTTTCCGACAGGACTCGCTGGCCGGACAGAACATCAGCCTCGGCCGGCTGATCTACCTGCGACGACTGACGCCACGCTCATTCTCGCCGCTGGATTTCCCCCTGCACCTGGGCGCCTCACTGGAGCGCGGGCGCGTCTGGAACAACGACAACGAGTTCGACAGCGGCTACATCAATGCACTCAGCCTGTTCCTCAGCTATGAGACCCCGCTGGGGCCGCTAAACCTGGGCTATGGCGTCAACGACGAAGACGAGCAAGCGCTTTATCTGAATCTTGGCCGCAACTTCTGAATCGGCCAGACCATTGCGCTGCGTGAAGCCGCGTTTGCAGGAGCCTGAGCATTTTCGGCGCACGGGATCGGGCCACGCGGGAACCGCGTACCGTTGACCCGCTGGGTGCCTCGAGCGCCAAGGACATCAACCCGACGAGGCTAGCTTTTCGCCGCGCCTTGGGCCAGATCCTGCAGCTCCCTGCTGGCCACCGTGTACATGGTGTAATCCTCTCCACTGGCGGTACGCAGCTCGGCAAGCATGGTTCGCCAGCGTTCGACCTGGTATTGGCGCTGCGCGAGCCAGGTATCGACCCGGGCGTCGAGTTCTTCAGGCCCGCCGCTCATCTGCAACACCGAGACAGTAATAGCGCGTTGCTGAAGATCCAGGTCGTCACGAAAGCCTTCACGTGCCAGCGCCTGCCAGTTGCTCTCCACCGGTAACGCCGTCAGTTGCTGCAGATACCAGGGCAGCTCCAGCGCACCGCCCACGGCGAAATAGGCAGCAGCGACCTGCGCCGGCGACTGCCCGGTTTCATCAGCCGCCTCCAAAATCGGCAGCAGTGTATAGAGGTGGCTGGTGCCGGCAATCAGGCGCGCCAGCAGCTCCGGCACGCCCGCCTCGGTGTAGCGCTGGTAACGCGTCTGCCACAGTTCGCGCGTGCCGCCATGCAGAAGTGAATCCAGTTTCAGCGCGAGTGCGGCAACGCGCGGCCCAAAATGCGCCACGTCACGCGCGGCGTCCAGCTCACTGCGGCGGTTGCGCAGGAACCAGCGTGTCGCACGGCGCCCCAGGCGCACCAGTTCGCCCATCAATTTCAGCTGCAATTCGGCAGGCACCTTGTAGTCCAGCGCCTCGACCTGCCGGAACCATCGCGGCAAATGGAAGATGTCACGGACGATCACGTAGGCGCCGGCGACGTTAGCCGCACTCATACCGGTGCCCTCGCGCAACCGTTGGACAAAAGTGATGCCCATGTTGTTGACCAGATCGTTGGCAATTTGCGTGCTGACAATTTCGCGCT
>Ga0233386_1000063_pt1 | contig 40964 bp, 22 predicted proteins | sample ElkDunMinimDraft_17_FD_191544 | JGI IMG/M metagenome (GOLD analysis project Ga0233386, IMG submission 191544) | Fecal eukaryotic communites from dung pellets of Tule Elk in California, USA - Elk Dung G4 | ecosystem: Host-associated > Mammals > Digestive system > Large intestine > Fecal | place...
AAACGCTCCCACAACAAGAAAAGGAAACCATTATGGACTCTTTAGAAGTTTTAGAAAACAAAGGCTACACTTCTATCGCTGAAGCCGATTATGAAGAAGGTTTCCTTGATGGAGAAGCTAAAGGCTTTTTGGATGGTGAAGCTAAAGGCAAAGCGGAAGGCTTTTTGGATGGAGCTTTTGACAAAGCTCGTGAAATGGCAAAAGCGATGCTTCTTGATGGCTTACCAATAAAACAAATATCTGTTTATTCTGGTCTTTCTGAAAAAGAAATTAAAGAACTATAATTTTTTATGGAGGGGCCCGGCTCGGAGTTGCGAAGGCCGAACGGTCCCCTCCAAGCCCCCCTTCCTTGAGCGACGCTTTTCTCTCTTGCAAGCCTTAAAAAGGCAGGCAAAGCTACTTTAACTTTTTTTTGCATATTATTTCTTTAATATTTTTTATATTATACAATCATTAAAAAAAGGATTTTTTATGAAACCATTATCTTTACTGCTCCCTGCAGTCCTTATGATTTCTTTTACCGCTTGCAATCAAGCATCTGCCCAAAACGGCTCAAACCAGGCTTTAGCCGCAAAACTTGATAGCGTTTCCACAGAACTAGCTAAAGTTAAAGAAGAATTTGAAATCGTTAAATATGGTCTTGATAAAAGAGGCATTTCTTTAGAACAAATGAAAAAAGAAATGGAAATGGATAACAAAGTTTGGGACATTCCAGACGATGGCTCTCCAGTTTTTGGCAATACAAAAAATCCAAAATTGACCATTGTTGAATTTACAGAATTCCAATGCCCATATTGCTCACGTATTGCTCCAGAAATCAAAAAATTAATGGACAAATACCCAGACAAAATCAAATTTGTTTACAAACATTTCCCACTTAGTTTCCACACTAACGCAAAACCTGCCGCTGCTGCAAGTATTGCGGCTCAAAAACAAGGTAAATTCTGGGAATTCCGCTACGCACTCGCTCCACACTTCAAAGAACTTTCCGAAGAAACATTCGTAAAAGTGGCAAAAGAAGTGGGCTTGAATGTAGAACAGTTCAAAAAAGACATGGTTCTTGATTCCACTATGGAAGCAACCATCAACAAAGATTTTGAACTTGGTATGAAAGTTGGTGTTCAAGGTACTCCGAACTTCTACATAAACGGCAAACGCCAAGATCGTTTTTCACCACAACTTGTGGAAAAAATGCTAAACGAAAAATAATTTTTACATGACTTTTACTAAAAACATGTAACTTAATGAAAAGACGTTCCTTTAGACTCAAGGAACGCCTTTTTATGTAAACAGAATTTGCTTTTTTTTGAACGCTTTTCCCAAAAAAATCTTAAATTCTAACAAACTCAACATAAACAAGAGGTAACGTAAATGAAGCAAACCTTGAAAGCAGCGTCCTTGTTCCTTTTAGGAATGACGGCGACCGCCTCCATGGCTCAGCAAAAACCACCACGTCTTGTAGTTTATAAATTCTTTGATGACCAATATCGTCAAGGTGGTTTTGACTACGCTTATGGTGGAAAATCAAAAGGCATCGAAAAGACTAAAGATGGTGGTTATAAATCCAAATCAGCACTTAAAATTAGTCTTGACCCAACTGATTATTCTGGGGCATCCGTTTGTCTTTACAATGAATTCTTTGATTTGAACAAGTATATGCTTGATTCAAGAATTGAATTTATGATTAAGGGCGCTAAGGGTGGCGAACAATTAAAAATCGGTCTCTTGGACGATGAAACCGGCGACGGCAAGAAAACTCAAGTCGTTCTCCCTATGAACAAATACATCCAAGGTGGCGCAGTTACCACAGAATGGAAAAAGGTAACTATCCCTTTGGTTGATTTCCCTGACCGTGGTCTTTATTGGGATAACACCCGTAAAGCAGAATTCCCTTCTCGTATTGACTGGGATAAAATTGCTGAAATTCGTTTCTCTATCGATAAAGGAACTAACCCAGCATTTGAAATCTTTGTAGATAACATCGAAATCGTTAAGGGTAACAAAAAGGCTAAACCTAAAGCAAAAATTGTTTACTGGGATGAAAACAACGATGTCATTGATGGCCCTAAGGCTCCAGAAAAGTTGGACGGCAAGGCTAAGACACTCGCTACATTCTATGACAACGTGCTTGCAAACGGAAAGTTCAGCTACGTCTATGGTGGTTTAACTGCTCAACGTGAAACTCAATCCAAGACAGCCGGCAACTCCAATGTACTCGCTATGTACATTGATAACAACGACTGGTCTGGTGTCACCTACTCTCTTGGTGAAGGCAAGTATGTAGACCTCTCTAAAGTTCGCAATAAAGGCGGTCTCTACTTCTGGATCAAGGGTAAACTTGGTGGCGAAAAAGTCTATGTAGGTCTCTTGGATAACCAAGGTAACGATATCAAGAGCCAGACTAAGATCAGCTTGAACGACTGGATCGAAGGTTCTAAAGTCGGCAAAGATTGGAAACTTGTCAAGATTCCTTTGAAGAAGTTCGTAGACAAAGGTAAAGCTTGGGATGCAACCAAGCAGGCTGAAGTGGCTAAGGACATTCAATGGAATAAAATCCAAGAAATCCGCTTCTCTGTTGGCAAAGGTGAAAACCAGGGCGAACCAGGCAAACCAGCTCCTGTAACTATCTTTGTTGACCAAATCACCTTCACTGAAAATATTGACTGGGTTGACCCAGACATCAAGTGGGATAACTGGAAATCCAAAGCTCCAGATATGGTGATTACAGACTTCGAAAGCAAGTATTCAAAGGATATTTGGGAACCATCTAAAGGTCCTAAGTCCAAAGTTGAAGTTGAAGTTCCGTTCAAGACTTCTAAGCTCGACGGCAATTCTCTCAACGTAAAGCATTTCGAAATGTCTGACTGGGTTGACGTTGTATTTGATATGGCTAAGAACAATCGTCCTGCTAAGGACCGCGATTGGACTAATCACTGGGGTATCATGTTCGACGTTTACTCTGAACGCGCATGGCAGTCCATTACAGTTCAAATCGGTGACGCTGGAAACGAACTCTTCGTTTCTAACACAGGTGTTCCACGTGGCCGTAACACTGTAATCGTTCCATTCCGTAACTTCGCAAAATTCCCTTACTATCAACCTCCTGGAGCAAAGGAAAACGGCGTATTCGACTTGAAAGGCGTTGTTTCTCTTGACTTCAAACCAGGTGGAGAAGGTTCTAACGGTAGCTTCGAAGTTGATAACATCAAGCTTACTAACCTCCGCGAAGTAAAACAAGCTGCTCGCCCAGCTGTTGTAAAAGTAAATGTTAAAGGCACAAGCGAAGTCTTGAACCCAGAAATTTCTGGTGGTCTCTTCGGCATTAACGCAGCCCTCTGGGATGGCGATATGCTTGACAATAAGAAATTCAAAGTTCAAACTTCTGAATATGTAAAACGCATCAATCACGGCATTGTTCGTTACCCAGGCGGTCTCCGCGCTGATGACGACCACTGGAAAGAAATCCTTGACAATAAGGATTGGATGGTTGATACTGATGAATTCTTAGAATGGTTGAAGAAGACTGGCTCTAACGCTATGTTCACAGTAAACTTCGGTTCTGGTACAGAACAAGAAGCTGCTGCTTGGGTAAAACATACCAACATAGATAAGAAAGCTGGCATCAAGTACTGGGAAATCGGTAACGAAGTTTATGGTAACTGGCACCCATACTATGAAAAGTATGGTAAAGATGGCGGTACCATTTATGGTAAACGCGCTCGCAAGTTCATCGAAGCTATGAAGAAAGTTGACCCAACTATTAAGGTTGCTGTTCTTGGCGTGCTTGACGGTGAATGGAACGATAACGTTCTCCGTGAAACAGGTGACATTGCCGATGGTATTATTGTTCACCACTACCCACAACACTTCGGTGAAGAAAACGACTTTGCTCTCCTTTCTGCACCACAAGACTTGGTACCTATCTACAGCCGTCTCCATAAGCTCGTAGACAAGTGGACCAAACACTTCAATAAAGAAAAGAAGTTTGAATTGTGGCTCACCGAATGGAACTCTGTTGACTTTAACCCAGGCCCACAAACCATCGCTCTTGAAAACGGTTTGTTCGTTGCTGATTACCTCGCTATGCTTGCAACAGAAAATGTTGACAACGCACAGTACTGGGATATCCACAACGATATTACTCCAGAAGGCGGTGACTATGGTTACTTAACTCGTTCTGCTGAAGAATGCATGAACTGCCCACGTCCAAGTTACTGGGCATTCCAAATGGCTTCTGACGCTCTTCGCGGTAAACTCTTGAAGACAGAAATTACTGGCGACAATGAATCTTTAATTACCACTTACTACACAGAAAATGGTAAGAAGAAATCCTTGCTCGTTGTAAACAAGAGCCCTTACAGCGATTACGAATTGAAACTCGACATTCCTGGCTTTAAGGGTAAAGCAACTGTCCAGACTTTGGACCGCAGCTCTGAAAAGCTCAAAGAAGGTTGGGCAAACGATCCTTCTAAGAAAGCTAAGAAGGGTGTAGATGTTTCTAAACCTATCAAGGTTGGTAAACGTACACTTACTCTCATTACAATTGAATAATCTGTAAGCTTTCTGATAAAATCCCCGCCTTGTTTACAAGGCGGGGATTTTTATATCAAAAAAAATCACTAATTCTTTAAGAATTAGTGATTTAAGTTTATTCTTTCAATTTAATTAACCATACATTTTATGGATTCTACTGCTAGGCGGGTAGAATTTATAATTCCAGGCATGTCCGCCACTTGTTGCTACATATGTTTTATGATTTTCTAAAACAGCAACAGCACAACGATCATCATCATCTAAATCCAAAGCAATTATTGACGAACTGAATGTCTTTGCTCTCTGCCATGTCGTTCCGCCTTGGTACAATTTAGAAGCCCATTGAATTTCTCTATCATCATCTGGATTAATTCTTAAATACACCCTGTTTTTTTCATCATAAACTACTTGCATAAAAACCCTCATAACCTCGCACAATTTACGACAGAATAGGTGTACGAGAAAGCCCAATCTACCAAAGCTATCTTTATGAAAACTTCCTAAAGAATATATCTTTTTTTATTCAAAAAAACTTTAAAAAGTTCCTGTACTTCCAAATCCGCCACGATTTTTATTTTCTAATTCAGATTCTTCAAATTGAATTTTAGGCTGGTTTTCCATAATCCGGAATTGAGCGATACGGCTCCCTTTTTCAATAGTCACATCACGAGTCGCATAAACTGGCATTTTCCACCAATCTTCAGCACCGCAATAACTAGAATCCACCACACCAACGGAATTAGTTTGTAAAATTCCAAAATTCTTGAAAGTCGAACTGCGGGGCGCAAGGTGCGCTTCAAAACCTTCCGGAAGTTTCATCGCCACTCCCAAATGGATTAAACGAAACTCCCCTGCTTTCAAAACAACTGTTTCCGCTGCCGCAAGGTCAATCCAATCCGATTTGCCATCTACATAACAAAGCTTTGGAATAGAATCATCAAGATACTGAATTTTTATTGTCTGTGAACTCATAGTGGTAAATATAAAATAGTTGAAATATTAAAGATGCTTTTCAACACTCTAGAAAGAACAATCTGAGTGATAAAGTCTATAAAGATACGTGCGGAGGAAATCGGGAGGGGCATTTTCTATAACTCGGAACGGCTACATCTTGCAAGCGACTTCCTAGCATAAATGACTCTCGAACTAAAAGTACATTCTTCGCTAAAAGATAATTTGAGAGTACAAAGTTTTATTTGGGAGGGGGACGTCCCCGCAACGCCCCGATCTCAGAATGGACTTTTAATTTTTCCATCTTTAAAGCACAAGGCCAATGATATAATCAAATCAATGGCTCCCACTATATACGCTATAGGTTCTATTATATCCCATCCAAACACGGGAATACAGATAATTAAAGTAACAATAGAAAGTATCATGCAGAAAGCATAAATTCTTTTAATGTACAGACCAGGAATTGAACGAATCCAGCACTTTATACTTTGATTAAAATTTGCGTCTAATGGATCATCATACAATTTCTGTTCAATTTCATCTAAAATATCTTGCAAGCCTTCCCAATGATCTCCACTTTCCTTTCGCAACTCAATAATCCGTCCAATTCTCTTTTTTAGTACTTCATATCGCATCTTAGTAACATTTTCTTTAATCACATAAAGAGCCCAGTTACCGAGAATTCTGCGTCGTTCAGTTGACTTTTCAATTGAATACTCATACAAACTAATAAATTTTTCAAAAAATTTATCATCAAGTGTTTTTATTTTATACAAAGAACGATTCAAATTAGATTCAACATTCGCACCACTTATATATTCATCTATTGCCCAACAAATCGCATACTCATCTCCTAAGTTCCTTAAGAGATTTTGTTTTTTGGGACCTTCTAAAGCAGCGATTTTTATTATAGCTTCTTTTTTTTGCTCTATTGAAGCATTTATACAAAAATAATCAATCAATGTATTACTCAATTCCGAAGATGAACCTTCTGTTTTCATTACGGATTTTTCAAAAGGAACAAACGATGCAATTTCATCTGTCACATCAAATTTAGCAGATCGCCAATAATGAGTCAAAGCGTAGTAAACATCGCGACAATCAGCATCCTCTGCAATCACCTTTTTTGTTTGCTTTATAACAAAATTAGCGGCATTTTCATCTTCAATATCCGAAAGGAAATAAATAATCCGAGACCTTATAGAATCCACACCAACGTTTTCATAGCACTTTATTGATACTTTTATCAATTCAGTCTTCGTAGCACCACATTGTATTTCAAGCCATTCAAAAATCGATTTAAAAGAAAACATTCCCGGTTTAAGTTCATGTAATTTATGATAAATATCCACACATATCACGAAATCTAGTACTTTATTTTTATCAAACCAAACCGGAATTTTCGAGTCATGGAGTAAGGCCGTGTAATAAAGAAAAGGCTCCATCCAATTATTGCGATTTTGCACATCAAAAAAAGCCCCTACAGACTGTTTCACAATTTCAGTCACTTCAGACTGCATGGATTCTTTTATTCGTTTAACGATATCATTGTTATTTAATAGGAACTGTTTTGCATCCTCAGTCTTTTTATCAGAAAGGCAATAAATGTAAATATAGCGCCAAAAAACAGATTCAGATACAAAACATGCATTTATTTTCCTATTTACCGCATCTTGATCTATCAAATTTTCTTTAAAAAAATCTTTTCGTTTTAGAAATTTAATTGCAAATTCAGAGAAAACATCTTTTATATATTTGTCTTTGTAGGACCACTTAATATTATGTTCAATAGTTTCCAGTTCCATCTCGTGCAAAACATCCCAAACACTACGATAATTTCCACAGGAAATCATTCTCTCCACAAAATTTGATACTCGACCGATTTCCTTCAGCAATTCGTTCTTATCACAAATTATTCCGACCTCGTTGGCAAGCATTTTTTGCCTGTCGTGTTCAAATTTTTCTATTGCAGCTATTTGTTGTGTTCTTTGTTCAACAAATGCAGGGTCCACAGCAGGAAGGACTTCAATACAATAAGCATTTAGAGGGTGTTCTTTATTTTGATCAGCAATATTTCTAACGATAATTTTATGATTTCCAATGGATATACTTTTTATTTGATCCAAAATCTCTTTAGAATATTCAACATTTCCATTATCCAACAATTCTATAAACACAGAATAATGATGCCATGAGTTTTCTCCAATGACAAATTGCTTATCTTCTAGAATTTTACGGAGCAAGGCTATTTTAACATCAGCATTCAACTTGCCACAAAAATCACTCACCCTGTCTTGGAACATAAAATGTCCCTCATCAAGGTACCATTTTATAAAGCGATACAAATCACAGGAACAAGTTGCATCAAATTTTTCGGCACTCTTATTCAAAAGAATCCACAAGCCACCAAGAACATCATCTCGTTCTGTACTTCGGACTTTATATATATTATTTTCTATAAGAGAATCATTGAATATGCCCAAAATATCTTCACTCGCTAAATCAAGTTTCTTCAAGCAGTTGCTAAAATCAACAACATCTTGGTTAACTTGAATTGGATGTCCCTCATAATCATCACCAATGCTAGAGGGAAAATATCCAGCAGAACCATTGTCAAATTGGGTGTTTAAGATTCTTATAGCTAGTTCTTTCAAGAGTTTTAATACTACCGGATTCTTATGAAATAGATTAAAAATTACCAATTTTACTTTGAAATCTAATTCATCTCCAATAGTGTAGAAATCCGTAGGCGTATGAGTCAAAATCGCTTCAAGAAACAAAAGCCAATCACTTTTAGAAAAACAATCAGCCCAACCATATTCCAAATACCAATACAAAACTATTTTAAAAGAAAGTATATCATCTAAATCTTTCGCTAAAGGATCATTCAAAAAGAATTTAATTACAGGTATCGACAGCTCTTTTAAAATCTTCTGCTGTTCATTCCAAATTTTTCGATTGTACAATCCAAGTAAAATAACCGAATTGGCAAAGCTAACCAAATCTTTCTTCTGAGGTTTCTTTAGAAATGAACCAACTTGTTTTCTATGATATTCAATTGCTTCAGATTTAAATTCTTCCGGCAGTAATTCATTTAAACTATCTGATAGCGAGCCTATATTTGCAAGAATATTATGGCTAGAACGAAAACGGAGATAATAAATGAGCGATTTATTATTGTTGTATTCCTCAAGAATCTTCTTATAAAAGCCAAAACGATCTTTTGCAGGAAAGGTCACGTAATCAGTCAAAAGAACATACGCACTCGATTGTTTAGATAATTGATTAACGATCCTTTTATAAAGAAAGCTCTTGTGATTCAAAATATTTAGCAACATCGAAATCACAACAATCTCTTGAACTTTCGCCTTACCATTGGAAAGAAACAGATTACTTCTAATAACAGAAAATTTCTGGACAGAAAAATAAAATGCTAAAAAATATTCGTAATAAATATTAGAAACAAAGGATAATTTACCTTCGTGTTCTTCAATGAGAGACGACTTTAGGAAACATTCCGAGATATCATCATTATTGAAACTTTCGAGAACATCCTCTTCAGAAAAATGACGAACACCTTTTAAATTCAGCTGATAACAGAAAGCTCCTAAACAACTCTTCAGTTTTTTAAAATCAATTTTTGATGATGAAGTTTGCCTCCCAGAGAGGCCTTCCGCATAGTCTTTCCTTTTTTTATCGTCCTTTAGCTTACCCTCAATGATTGTTTCCACGAACTGCTTTAAGTTCTTTATTCCTTCATATTCTTTTTGTAATGCACGACTTTTATAAAATGGAATGAAAACTAAAGAGAAAAGGGGCGTGTTTAAATATTGAAAGTATAGTTTACGATCATTCTCATCATCTAAATTTATTTCATAGGACAGCTTTAGTTCTTCACAAAAGGAATCCTTGATAAATTCAAGATCAAAAGATGCGTCTCTGCCGGCAATGACAAATCTTACTTTCGAATAAAAACTTTTTATATTCCCTATCCTTTTCTTAACTTTAATAGCATTACATTCAGACAATTCATCATAGCCGTCAAGAAAGACTATTGTATTTTCAATCTCTAGGGGAATAGGTAAATCATCCTGAAAATTTTTCAATTCAAAATAAATAGGATATGGACAAAACTGATACTTTTGATGTTTACTTTTATCTGAAAAAATATCAATCAAGGAATTATAGGCATATTTCATTTCTGTTGACTTGCCTATACCTGCAATCCCCTTCACAATCAAATTTTTGAAATTTTTCCACTCAAATTGCTCGATTTGCGCAAGTATATAATTCGACAAGACATGCTTTGAAAGAAAATTATCTTTCTTTTCGTTAGTCAGCTTTATATCAAAGAATGAGTCTTCTTCTATACCAACATCTTGTTGTGGGCAACATTCGAGCCTTTTTAGATACGCATTTTGCGTTTTTTCAAACTGATCTTGGCAACGACTTTCATGCACCTGTTTCCATTCACGAAGCAAACCTACAGGATATTTATCAGGATTGTCGTCAATGATTTTATTACAATCTCCACAAAGTAGAATTAAGTTTGCATAATCTCGACGCTTGTCATCAGTCATTGACAAATCATATCGAGGCCCACTTGGACTAGCAGCACATATATGCGCAATTTCCCCAAGTTGCGTTCCATTTTGAATTAATTCTCTTTGGCAATCTGGATTCGCACATCTATTACCAGACAAAGCATATAACTTTTTAATTGTATTTAGAGTAATATTACGTGCTTGATTTGCCATGAAGATTCTCTTATTTTCACACTTCCACTTGGCCGGTCATGAGGAGCGGGAGGAGGGTGTTGCGTTGGATGGTTAAGGCTTCTATTTGTTTTATATTAACTAGCTGTTTTTGGAAGAGTGGTGCAACCTCCATATTAAATTTTTCCAAAGTTGCTCTATCCGGATATATTAATTTGATACCTTCAAATTCGCCTTTGCTCATATTCCCAAATGTTGCACCTTGCTTCGGTGTTGCATATTGGAAATATTCTTTTATAGCAAAATACAAGTAATATTTATTTAAATCTTCGAAAAAAACAATGGAATTAATCTGTTGATTAGTTTGAGCAGATCCAACAGAAAAACCTACTTCACCAATGGTTCCTATACAGGAAACACATAGGCTGCCCTCTGGAAGATATTTTTTTGATTGTGTATTAGCACCCTTTTCCGAAAGAGTTCGTGCAGTTTTGATTATATATGTATTTTGCCGAATATCATCTATTGTAATAAAAGAAATGTTTCCGCCAAAATTATCCTCACATTCTGTTGATGGCGTTTTCCCAGTGATGATATTCGATTCAATTTGACTTAAACTCTTTTGCTCCCAATCCGCAGGGATGTTGCGGTTGAGGGTTTTGTTGTAGGTGGTTTGGTGGCCGGCGCATTGGAGGAAGGTGTAGTCGTAGATTGTTTTGGCGGTTTGTTCCAGCACGCGATTCTGGGCACGGAGATTTTCAATGCGTTTGTCAATATTATAAGGAACAGATGCTATTTTCTTTTGTATTGATAAATCAGGAAATTCAAATTCTAACATTTGAATATCAGATGGATTTAAAGAGGGATAAGAAGACACAGCGGTATCAGCAATCGTCCCTAAATATTCCGTAATTTCATCTTGAATCAACAACAAATATAAGTAGTACGGATCTATTACGTTTTTAAATTTGTCCTTCACATCAATGGTTACAAATCCTGTAGAAACAATTACGTTTTCTTTTGGTTTCTCCATAAAACCATAATGTTTCAAACGAGGCCTTACTGTAGAATATAATATCGTCTTATCAAAGACTCTTCTTTGTGCTCGACTTGGAGCATCTTGCCTAGATAAAACTTGCATTGGACCAAATATATTCTCGGTCAAACTACCTGTATCCAAATATTCAATAACATCCATCGAATCTTTTTTTGACAAAGTCTTTTTATCAAAATCGGCAATATCACCCAGCTTATATTTCTTCATTTCGACCATCAACCACCCCTTATCTTACAACGCTCTGGATGACATGGTAAGAGAATGACAACGCTACGAATGCTCTTGTATAATGCGACGGTTTCTTGTCTAATTTCACATTTTTCATTCATTCACCTCCCAATGGCCACTATAGCCGCTTCCCTTATATTTTATATGACTCAGCTTTGCGATGTGGCGTTTAATCGTAATGACACTTTTCCCACTCTTTTTAGCTAGTTCTTCTGTTGTAATTTTAGGATTTTTCTTTATCTGTTCTTCAATCCAATCATCAAAAGCTTTTTCTTGAGTATCAGCTTGAGTATCAGCTTGAGTATCATCTTGAGTATCATTTGGGGAGTTTTCTAGTTCAAACTCAAAAGGAATTGTAACACGCAAAAAGAAGTCCAAAAACTCAAAAACCGTTTTCCCGTAGCGTCTGGTTACAAGCGGTATGCCGTAGCCAGTCTGCTCCATCAAATCCAAGCGAATGAAAAGCTTAGCAAGTTCCTCATTCACTGGTTTTGAAACGCCACGAAAAAAATCCTCTTTTGAAAGATTTGCAGGAAGTCCACCCGTAGAAATAATTTCTATCCTATCTGTATAGACATAGATTGCGGGTGGAGTTCCATCTGCCCAGTTGTTGTGCAAACATGCGTTAAACCAGACTTCTCGAAACGCATCGCAGTCAAAAAGTTTTTTGTCTTTGCGAACGCCCTTTGTAAAACTTGTGTGAGTTTCGTTTATAACATCAATGCAATAATCGAAAGCCTGCTTCATGGCTATCACAAGACACTTTTCACCATATTCATTTCTGAGCGCGATTCCGTCTGCTTTTTCTTTGCCTTTAAAACGCACAACTTTTATTGAAGTTTCATTTTTGTCGGCAAGCAATTCTGCCATTTTGTTGTAGTCACCATCTTTTGTGAGCAAATGAAAATTTTCTGCAAAGGTTGTTTCATTTATGGAAAATCCTTTTTCTGTAAGCAAAAGTTTTAGATATTGAAATGTCAGATTTTTTGCCCGAATTGGAATTTCTGTGATTTTTACTTTTGAATCTAGATATTTATTATAAACAATATTGATTTGTTCTTCGGTCATTGAACGACAGGTTGTGCCGATACGAACAAAACAACCCTGTGCGCTTCTGCCGTATTTCTTTATGTAATAAAGGCTTTTGCCTTTTCTAACCTTTATTTCAATGATATGCTTGTTTTCAATGAACTTTGTGCCGAGTTCAATAAAATGTGATGAATTAGGCAGAATTTGGCTTTCTATCATATCCGCAATTTTTTTGAGGGATTCGTCAAGATTTTTTACGCCAGAGACAGAGCCTCCATCATCAACACCGATATATATCGTTCCTCCGTCCGTGTTCAAAAAGGCAACAATTTCTTTTGGAAGAGCATCTGTGAGTTTTTGTTTTAATTCTATCTTCTCAGTTTCTGCAAAAGTCATCTTTCCGTTCTCCGTTTTCAATTCTCATCAAGTCTATTACCTTCGCGATATTCCGAAAGAACCTCTTTTTCAAAATCCTTCATATTCTCATTCCCTTGAGGTTCTTCATAATTTGGGCGTCGAGTTTGGCACCTTCGGCAGAAAGGGTTTCCAGTTCCTTGGCAAAGCCCTTTATCTTGGCCTTGAATTCCTCGGGGGTGATTTCCACATATTCGACCTTAATGTCAAAATATTGGCCGGCGCTCAGGCTGTAGCCCTTTTCCCTGATATCCTTGTAAGTCACAGCAACAGAAAAATCTTCAACCGTCTTCTTTTTACGGAAGGTGGTTACAATCTTCTCGATTTCTTCGGGGCGTAAGCGACGCTTTTGGTTGTTACCTTCCTTGTATTCTTCGCCAAGCTTACTGGCATCAATCAAAATAACCTTGTCGGAATCTTTCTTGGGCGATTTGTCGAAGAACAGCACCGAAACGTTTGTTCCAGTATTCGCAAACACATTACTCGGCATACTGACCACACCGCTAATGATATGCTTATCGGTAATGTATTCCAGAATTTTCTTTTCAACACCGGACTTGCTTGTAATAAAGCCCGTAGGGATAACGATTGCGCCCCTGCCTTCAGCCTTTATGGAATTAATCACATGCTGAATAAAGCAAGTGTAAATGGCCATCTTGGGCTTATTAGGGTCAATTTTCTTTACCTTGTTGGGGATACCGGCCCAAAAGCGGACACTGTCTGCCGCCAAGGTATCGGAATACTCAGGGAAGTCCAGTTTGAACGGAGGATTGCTTACCACAAAGTCAAACTTCTTGAGGCTTCCATCCTTTTCTACATGGCTGGGTTCCAAAAGGGTGTTCCCCTGTACCACATTAGGCAAGCTGCCCACCAGATTGTTCAAAATCAAGTTCAAGCGCAGCATTTCGCTGGACTTGTCCGAAATATCCTGGCTGTAAATAGAACAACGGTCTTCTCCTACTTGGTGAGCAAGTGCCATAAGTAGCGTACCGGTACCAGCACTAGGGTCATAGCAGGTTGCACCTTTATATTCCGTTTCTGGATTCACCAAAAGTTGAGCCATTACTTGGGCAATGGCACGGGGAGTAAAGTATTCGGCATACTTACCGCCACCGGCATTGTTGTAATCCTTAATCAGATATTCAAAAATGCCGCTGAAAAAGTCATACTTTTCGTTGAAAACTTCTTCAAAGTTAAATTCCGCGATGTTCTTCACCAAAGCCTTGGCAAAAGCATCTCGCTTACCGATATCAGTAACATAAGGCGTAACGGCAGCAAAGATGTTCACTTTCGCCTTGCCCGAGGTCACCACCGAGAACTGGTCCTGGTTATAGGTCGCGATATCTACCAAGGTGGAATCTAGCAACATAGAAAAATCACCTTGAGTTGAAGCATTGTACAAATGGCTCAAAGTCTGGTGCGGCTTGATTAAAGGGATACCTCCGCCCATATAAGAGAACAAATCCTCGACTTCTTCATCGGTAAAGGAATCGTATTCAACATCCCACTTTTCCGCTTTGCTCAAACGCTTTTTGTAAGGAGTCTTTTGATTCTTGGCTTCAAAGGCAAACTTGTCATTAAAGAACTTGTAAAGGAATATCTCGGTGATAATCTTGTACTCATTACCGCCGTTTGCAAGACCATACGCACCAGTCGTACTTTTAAGGGAATCAATAAGGGCTATGGTTTTGGCTTTGAGTTCTTCGGTGTTCATTTACACTCCATAACTATTATACTGGTTGATGTATTCATTAGAAATCAGATTGCTAATGAATTTACGGTCATCAAGACTTGCGGTCAAATCAAGGTCCATGAACTTGTGGCTTACACATCCCAAAATATCCTTACGGAGTTTGTCTTCGTTTTCCACAATTCCCGGATTCTTTTCAAACAGGTCATCGGCAGAGTCCTTTATTTCGATAAGGCTTTTCTGGATTTCGAATTCTTCTTTAGAAAGCAAGGGCCTTTCCTTCTTTTCGCCAAATGTGCGCTTTGCGTTTTCTTCTACAATTCGCTTGTGGATGCGGACAAAGCGCTCATCGTTCTTGTAATGAGACTTTAGCACACGGTTCCTGCGGTTGATTTCCTTGATTTTGGACATCACGTCTTTCAAGTAGAAAATGCTGTCTTCGGCTTCGGTTTTATCTTTAGGAATATAACCATGTTCCCTAAAATACTTTCGGAATTCTTCAATAAGGTTGACAAACTTGTCTTCTTTCTTATCGAAGTTGGCATCGAATTCGGCACGAACCTTTTCGGCTTCTTCCCTAAGACTATTGATGATAATCTTGAGTTCTTCTGAAATACCCTTACGGAATTCAAAATCAAGACTATCAAGAATGGCGTTAATCATGCCAGAGACATCTTCGCTGTGGTCTTTACCTTCCTTGAAGTTTATGGCCGCGATGCGGCGTTCCACTTCACGCAACAAAACGGGAATACCGCCAGGCAACATGTTCTTATACTTATCCTGCAACTCTTCATTGCCACTAGAACGGATTCTGTTACCCAGACCCTTTGCATTTTCAAGAATTTTACGAAGGCGGTACAGAGGTTCCTTGTCTTCAATTTCATCAATAACTTCGCGGAATTCCTCATAATTCTCGGTAGGAAAATTCCACAAGAAATCCGTCAATTCATTAATCTGCTGTTTGACTTCTTCAGGATTTTCAATAATTACCTGACCCGGGTTTGTCAAACGGTCTTGATCGGTATTTTCTGTGGTCTTATTCAGTTCCCGCAGATAACGGTCATTGGTGGCATCAAAGTTTTCCTTAATGTCAACAAAGTCCACCACATAGCCGTACTTAAAATCCTTATACGGTCTATTAACGCGTGTCAGCGCCTGCAGCAAATCGTGACCATCGAGTTTGCGGCCAAGATACAACTTTTTCAAACGGTTTGCATCAAAACCCGTAAGCAGCATTTTGTTGACAATCAAAAAGTCTGTAACCATGTTCTTTTTGTAATCATCAATATAATTATCGCGTTCCTTCTTATCGCCTTCATCATGAAGAATTAGGGACGCCTTCAATGGCTTTTCAAAGAAAGAAGCGTTATAATGCATCAGGTTATCAGCCGCCATTGTCGCAAATTCTTTTTTCTTCTTTTCAATAATACTTGTTGCGAAATTGTAGCGTTCGTTCCACAACTCAAAAAGTTTGCGGGCTTGGTCGTTAGTTTTGCAAACAATCATAGCACCGATTGATTCGTCTTGACATGCATTGCGAAACGAAGTAAAATCATCGATAATATAATCTAACAGGGCGTTCAAATACCTAGGATGCTCAATGATAGTATCCTTATCAATGTCGCTCTTTTTGACTCGAATCTGGTTTACCGAATTGTTTTCAAGTTCATCAAGTATCCCTTGCAATTTTTCTTTATAGTGAGTTTCAATCGGTTCACGCATCAACTTGAGCGTATAGCCATCGGCAATCGACTTATCGTAATAGTAAGTGTGAATGTAATCGCCAAATACGCGCCAAGATTCACGTTCTTCCCGAAGCAATGGAGTTCCAGTAAGAGCTAATTTCACTGCATGCTTGTCTGCACTTAAAAGGTTCGCGAGGAAAGCTCCTTCGGGATTGTAGCCACGATGTGCTTCGTCAATAAAGAACACCCGTTGCAGGTTTGTGTTGTAGCCAGCAGAAATATCCACGGGAGCCTTATCTTCAGCAAACTTCTGAATATTCACCACGGTGATTTCCAGCCTTCCATCGGCACTCTTTACCAGTTGTGTATTCTTGATATCTGCCATGAGCTGAACACGATCTTCAACGGTATGCGCAACAAGACCACGTGCCACAAATTCATCGCGAGCCTGCTTCATCAAATCAATTCGGTCAACAATGAAATAGAACTTGGCAGGAATGGACTTTTTCGCAAAATAATCTGTAAGACTTTTTACAGAGTAATAAGCCAAGGCTGTCTTGCCCGAACCCTGCGTATGCCAAATAATTCCACTCTTTACGTCCTCATCTAGTTTTTTACGAATGGCAAAAGAGGCAAAAAGTTGCTGGTAACGCATTACGTGTTTTTCAAGAGTCTTAATCTTTTCGCCATTGTCTTTTTCGACCGTTTTCTCCACATAGGCAAAGCCATAACGGAGCAAGAATAGGAGACGTTCCTTGCTCAGCAGCGAGGTCAGAATACGGTTCGTGGGAGTAGTCACCTTGCAATTCGTGGCATACTCCGGATGACACTTGAGGGAAACACAATTTCTGTGCTTAAGAATCAGCTTTTCTGTATCTTCTGAAACATCCTGATACGGATACTTTTGGCCGAACTTTTCATCTTCTTCGCGGAATACATTGAAAAATGCTTCTTCCTTACCGATGCATGCATAAAACGCTCCCTGAATAGGAACACGGTTCGCATTATCATATTCTTGATTGTTACTGAAAATCATCAGTTGTGTGATGTTCAGAAAACGCCTAAAACTTTTGTTAGGTAAACGGTTCTGGTTTGTGCGGCTTTGCTCGGCAACAATGCCTTCTGCATTATTCGGCTTTTTCACTTCAATAAAAGCCAATGGTAAACCATTCACAAAGCACGTAATGTCTGGGCGGAAGTTATCGCCTGTTTCTTGATTTTCACAAGGGAGTTCCGTCGTCACAAGCCAGCTATTGTTCTCTGGATTTTCAAAGTCAATTAGCTTGATTCCAGAATTCGAAGAAAGAACCTGGTAAAATTCACGACCAAGATCATCACTGCTAAGTTTGCTCAGCACAAACTTCACAAAAATTTCAAGATTATGAAGTTTTTGCTCCGGATTTAAACGAACAAGAGCTTTAAAGAATTCATCAATAAGAACATTGTTGTGCTTATTAAGCCTACCTACTGGAGTTCCTTCGCCGTATTCAGCAAAATAAGTATAACCCAAACGGCACAGATGAAGCGCCGCCGGGACCTGAACTCTAGTACATTCGTTAAAACCAGCCATATTTTCTTATCAATAAAACAAGGTCGCCCAAGTGAGCAAACCTCATATGAATAATATATTTTAATATGATGGAAAGCAAATTCATTTTCTTTTAAATTCGTTTTTTTGACCAACCTTTTCAGCTATTCTGGGATTGTTGAAACAGATTCTTGGGAGACACCTCATCACCTAAAAACTTGATTTCAGCAGAACGGAGAACGAGAGCAAACGCTCCCAAAAAAAGCCGCCCTTTCGAGCGGCTTTTTTCTAGAATAAGCGACGACTTACCCCACAAAAATACGGCCATTGCGGAATAGTTGCATCCAAGGGCCAAATTCGTTTGTCCATTCTGCTGGGTGCCAAGAATATTGGCAAGTGCGGAACACACGTTCTGGGTGCGGCATCATAATCATTGCACGGCCATCTTCTGAACAAAGACCAGTCATGCCATAAACAGAGCCGTTCGGGTTCAATGGATAACGTTCGGTATAATTGTGATTCCCATCTACATAGCGTAAAGAAACCAAACCCGATTCTAAACATTTTTTTGCCATATCTGCATTTGCAAATTCTACACAGCCTTCACCATGAGCAACTGCTATTGGCAATACAGAACCAGCCATTCCCTTTAAAAGAACTGCAGGCGTATCTTCTACTTTCAAGCTACAGAAACGAGCTTCAAAACGTTCAGAAAGGTTCTGCACAAAGCGTGGCCAATGAGAAGCACCAGGAATGAGTTCTTTTAAATTAGAAACCATCTGGCAACCATTGCAAACGCCTAACGTGAATGTGTCTTTACGATGGAAGAAGTTTTCAAATTCTGTTCTTGCAGAAGCATTGAAGAGAATGCTCTTTGCCCAACCTTCGCCAGCTCCTAAAACGTCACCATAGCTAAAGCCACCGCAAGCGACAAGGCCTTGGAAATCTTTTAAAGAAACCCTGCCCGACAAAATATCTGTCATGTGAACATCAATGGATTCAAAACCGGCTTTATTGAAAGCGGCCGCCATTTCTACTTCACCATTTACACCTTGTTCACGAAGAATTGCCATTTTGGGACGGCTTTCGTAATCGTGCGTTACAGAAATATCGAAAGTTACTTTTGGAGTGATTCCTGGGTCTGCTTCTTCAAGCTTTAATTTGTATTCACTTTCAGCACATTCTGGATTATCGCGAAGGGCTGAAATGCGGCGTGTAGTATCGCTCCAAATGGCACGCAAATCAGAAATATTTTCTGCGTAATTTCCAATGCGGTATTCGTAAGAATCGTTAAGAGTTCCGATATCAGAAACACATTCTTTTAAGCCAGCATTTTCAAATGCCGAAAGAACTGCACTTACATTTTCTGTTGCTACTTGTAAAACAGCGCCAAGTTCTTCGTTAAAAAGAATTTCTAATTCAGAGCCAGCGAGTTTTGAAATATCAAGAGTTACACCAACATGACCTGCAAAAGCCATTTCTAAGGCTGTGGTATAAAGGCCGCCATCAGATTTATCGTGGTATGCAAGAATTTTTCCTTCTGCAATTAATTTCTGAATGGTTTCAAAGAAAGAACGCAATTCTTTAGCGCTTTCTACATCTGGAGCTTCGGCACCCATTTTGCAGAATACTTGCGCGGCAATAGAAGCACCAAGACGATTTTTTCCATGGCCTAAATCAACAAGCAACAAACGAGAATCTTTCTTTTGTAATTGCGGAGTCAAAGTTTTCCGAACATCTGCGCAAGGAGCAAAAGCACTAATTACAAGAGAAATCGGAGCGGTTACACGGTGTTCGCCGGATTCATCGTTCCAGACTGTGCTCATACTCATAGAATCTTTACCAACAGGAATCGTAATTCCAAGTTCTGGGCAAAGTTCCATACCAATTGCTTGAACTGCTTTGTATAAGTCAACGCCGTCGCCTTCGTAATTTGGCGTTGCCATCCAGTTTGCAGAAAGATTCACGCGACCCATTTCTGGAACATAAGCAGCTGCCAAGTTCGTTAAAGATTCGGCTACAGCCATTCTTGCACTTGCTGCCGGCGAAAGAACGGCTATTGGAGCACGTTCACCCATACTCATGGCTTCGCCTTCAAAAGTATCAAGCGTTGCAGAAGTTACAGCGCAATCAGCTACAGGAACTTGCCATGGGCCAACCATTTGGTCTCTACAAATCATACCTGTAACAGAACGGTCACCAATGGAAATCAAGAAAGTTTTATCGGCAACAGATGGGTTTGCAAGCACTCGCTTGGCTACCGTTGAAATGTCTGTTCCTTCTGGGAAAATTTCATTTTCAACTGGGCGAGTACGGCTTACCTCGTTACGAATCATGCGAGGAGGTTTTCCAAGCAAGACATCTAAAGGCATATCAATTGGCTTGTTTCCAAAATGAGAATCGGTAAGCGTTAAATGCTTTTCTGGAACAGCTTCACCAACAACTGCATAAGGGCAACGTTCGCGTTTACAAAGAGCATCAAAAACATCGAGCTTATCTTTGGCGACAGCAATTACGTAACGTTCCTGAGATTCGTTGCTCCAAATTTCAAGAGGGCTCATTCCTGGTTCATCGCATGGGACTTTACGGAGTTCAAAATTACCGCCAAGGCCTCCATCGTGAACAAGTTCTGGCAATGCGTTTGAAAGGCCACCAGCCCCGACATCGTGAATAAATGAAATCGGGTTTTCGTCATCCATAGCCCAGCAGCGGTCAATCACTTCTTGGCAACGGCGTTCCATTTCTGGGTTATCACGCTGAACACTTGCAAAATCAAGGTCTTCGTTACCAGAGCCACTGGCTACAGAACTAGCGGCCCCTCCACCAAGACCAATAAGCATTGCTGGGCCACCAAGCACAACTAAATGATCGCCTGGTTCGATATGACCTTTTGCAATATGGTCTTCTTTAATGTTTCCAAGGCCACCAGCAAGCATAATCGGTTTATGATAACCGCGAATTTCTTTGCCGCCATCTTTAGCGACTTCCATTTCAAATGTGCGGAAATACCCTAAAATATTGGGGCGTCCAAATTCGTTATTGAAAGCAGCACCACCAAGCGGACCTTCGATCATAATATCTAAAGGACTAGCAATTCGAGATGGTTTTCCAAAATCTTTTTCCCAAGGTTGAAGGGCTCCCGGCAATTTTAAATTCGAAACACTAAAGCCAGTTAAACCAGCCTTTGGTTTAGAACCACGACCAGTAGCACCTTCATCGCGGATTTCACCACCAGAACCAGTTGCAGCACCTGGGAATGGAGAAATGGCTGTCGGGTGGTTATGAGTTTCCACTTTCATTAAAATGTGAACAGGTTCTTCATGGAAATCATAAGTATTGGTGCGAGGGTCAGCGTAAAAACGTTTAGCATTTGCCCCACGCATTACCGCAGCGTTATCTTTATAAGCAGAGAAAATATCTGTAGAATGCATTTCGTATGTATTCTTAATCATCTGGAATAAAGATTTATCCATTTTCTTGCCATCAATAGTCCATTCAGCACCAAAAACTTTATGGCGGCAATGCTCTGAATTGGCTTGAGCAAACATGTAAAGTTCTACATCGCTTGGGTTACGATTCAAAGCAGTAAAACTTTTAACTAAATAATCAATTTCATCTGGAGCAAGAGCAAGCCCAAGTTCTTTATCTGCTTTTACAAGTGCTTCTCTACCTTCTGTTAAAACAGGAATTTCATTTAATTGGCGTGGTTCTTCTTTATGGAAAAGTACTTCTAATTCTTCTTCAGAACGAAATACTTTTTGAGTCATTCTGTCGTGTATTTTTGAGCAAACAAAGCTTTCAAATTCAGGCGTTACAGCAGAATCAAAATGCACATGATAAGCAATAGCGCGTTCAATTCGACGAATTTTAGAAAGCCCACAAATATGAGCGATATCTGTTGCTTTTGAACTCCATGGGCTAATAGTGCCTGGGCGAGGCGAAACCACAAACATAGCGCCAGATACTTCTCGGCTTTCTCGTTTAGGACCATATTCCAACAATTTGGATAAAACTTCTTGTTCTTTTTCAGCCAAACATTCGCTTTCATCCACTACATGAATAAAATCAGCAGAAACCTGAGTTACTGGAAGATTCTGTGCCTGAAAATCGGCAAGAAGCTTTTGCAAACGAGAATCAGAAAGAGCGGGCGAACCACGAAGAATAATCATAAAGCTAAACCTATCTAAAGGAATGAATTTTCATGCGGAAATTTAGAAAATTTCAAGAATTTTAAAACATTTTGAAACAATCAAATTGCATAAATTTTAAACTTTATTTAACAGCAATTGCTAAAGCAAACGATTCATTATCTACTTTACCAGAAAAATCAAAAAAAGAAACTTCTTGACAAGTGTTTTGTAGCATATTTTGTTTTAAAGAGCCTTCAAAAAAAGAGCCACCGACACATTTGAAATACGCTTCTTTGCGGCACCAAAGTCTAAAAAATTCTTGAATGGCTTTTTCTGGATTTTCTTGTTCTAATTCTTTTAAATAAATGGATTCTTCTTTACTATAAAAACGTTCTGCAAGTCGTAAAGATTTAGGTTTTAAAAATTCAATATCGATTCCAACTTTTGCACTTTCAGAATAAGCTAAAACGCAACAATTTTTTGAATGACTCCAATTGGCATCAAAGGGAGAATTAGAAAATACAGGACGTTCATTTTCTTTTGTTTGGAGAATTTCTCCCACATCAAAACCCGCTTTTTCTGAAAGGACAGAATGTATTGTGCTGCGGTGATTTTCTTTTGGAAACGAAAACAAGAATACACGGCCATAAGGCGTATCCAAAAAATCAGGGAGCAGCGGAAACATTTTTAACGCTTTTAACATTTCGGCTTTAAAAATAAAAAAATCGGTCGCTTTACAAGCCACCGATTTTTCAAAGTAATTCCTAAAAAAGAATTAAACAATCTTAGCCATGCCAGTCATACGAGCACGGAGCCAAGCGCCAATTTCTTCAACAGGATGATTACGGATAGAAGCGTTTACAGCAATAAGTTCTGCGTTATCCACTTCGTTTGTTTTACCTTCACCGTAAACAAAGCCGATATCTTCTTTGTTCACTTCTGTAGCCATGAAATCTTTCAAGAGAGGCACACAAGCGTTAGCAAAGAGATAGCAACCATATTCAGCAGTATCGCTGATAACACGGTTCATTTCATAGAGCTTTTTACGAGCAATGAGGTTAGCGATAAGCGGAGTTTCGTGCAAGGATTCATAGTAAGCACTCATTGGCTTGATACCAACAGAAACCATGGTTTCAAAAGCAAGTTCAACGCCAGCTTTAATCATAGCTACCATCAAAACGCCACGGTCAAAGTATTCCTGACCAGAAATAACTTTGTCTGTTGCAGCGGTTTGTTCAAATTCTGTCTTACCAGTTTCTTCACGCCAAGTGAGAAGGTCTTTATCGCCATTTTCCCAGTCTTCCATCATGGTAGAAGAGAACTTGCCAGAAATGATGTCATCTTGGTGCTTGCGATAAAGTGGGCGCATAATGTCTTTCATTTTTGCAGCAAGTTCGTTTGCACGAATCTTAGCTGGGTTAGAAAGTCTGTCCATCATGTTAGTGATGCCGCCATGTTTCAAAGCTTCAGAAATGGTTTCCCAACCATATTGGATAAGCTTGACTGCATAGCCTGGTTCTACACCAAATTCCTTAACCATTTTGTCATAGCAAAGGATTGTGCCTGTCTGGAGCATACCACAAAGGATTGTTTGTTCGCCCATAAGGTCAGATTTTACTTCTGCAATAAAAGCACTTTCCAAAACACCTGGACGGTCTGCGTGTAAACCAGCTGCATAAGCCTTAGCGTAATCCCAGCCTTTGCCTTCTGGGTCTCTTTCTGGGTGAACAGCAATAAGACATGGCATACCGAAACCACGAACGTATTCTGAACGGACTTCAGAACCAGGGCCCTTTGGAGCAACCATAATTACTGTAATGTCTTCACGGATTTCTTGGCCTTCTTCAACAATGTTGAAACCATGGCTATAAGAAAGAGCAGCGCCTTTTTTCATCAAAGGCATAATTTGAGGGATTACATTATGGTGTTGTTTATCTGGAGTCAAGTTACAAACGAGGTCTGCATCTGGAATCATTTCTTCGTATGTGCCAACCTTAAATCCGTTTTCTGTTGCATTTTTCCAGGATGCACGTTTTTCCTGGATTGCTTCTGGGCGAAGTGTGTAAGATACATCTAAGCCACTGTCACGCAAATTCAAGCCCTGATGAAGACCTTGAGCACCGCAACCAACAAAAACAATTTTTTTGCCTTTAAGAGCTTCTACACCACGAGAAAATTCAGAAGCGTCCATAAAACGGCAATGTCCAAGTTCTTCAAGTTGAAGACGTAAAGGAAGAGTATTGAAATAATTCATAAAAATGAACCTCTATTGAATAAAAATGTTCCGAGCGGAAAAATAGTAAATTCTCAGCTATTTTAAAAATGTTTGAGCCAAAGATTTGACTTTTGATTCAAAGATTAAAAGAAATGCCTTTGACTGCTAGAAAAAAGGTTTGTCGACGATTTTCAAAACTGGTTTTGAAAATCACCTTACCGGGAAAACACAACGGAATCCGACTTCTTCACTCCAATAACGAGGGTCTTCGTCGTCGCGAGATGTGGCATTGAGTTTTTTAATACCGTCGTCAAAAGAGCCACCCTTGATGATTTTTGTATAACCCATCCAAGAACCTGTCGGGTCAACATCATCTGGAGCAAAATTCCAAGTTGAATAGTTGTCTAAAGTCCATTCGGCTACGTTTCCAGCCATGTCATAGATTCCCCAGGCATTTGGCCATTTAGAGCCTACATTTTGTGGGCCGTAAGCCGAATCTTTTGAAGATAAATCACCTGAGTTTTTTTCGTAAATGGCATAGTTTTCTGGTTTACCTTTTTCAAGAGATTCCCAGACAAAGCCGTCGTTTCCGCCAGCACGAGCGGCGTATTCCCATTGAGATTCTGTTGGTAAATTACCGCCTAAAGCTTTACAATAAGCTTGAGCATCTAGCCAAGTGATGTTTTGAACCGGTTTATTTTCGCCTTTAAATTTAGAGCGATCTTTCATTTTTACATCTAATTTTTTGGCAAGAATCATGCGAGCAAAATCGCCTTGAGTGACTTCTCGAGTCTGAATGGCAAAACCTGAAATGCCTACAATTTTTCCGCGGAAACGGAAACTTGATGAATCAAGCACCAAATATTCCCGGCGAAGAGAATCCATTTTTAATGGCGATTCTTCTTGTTTGAGAGAATCTTTTAATGCTACAGGTGTTTCTTCTTTCTTGGGTTCTTCGGCTTTTTTAGGGTTTAGCCATTCTTCGACTTCAGTTTCTTTTTTCAAAGTTTCTGAAAGTACAAAATGTCCCTTTCCTGCTAAAGATACAGCACCTATTACGAATTCTATTTTTACAAAACGATAATGTTGTCTTGATTTCACTACATTGCTGTCAATAATCCAAGCTGGGTTGTTTTTATCTAAAGAAACCCGAATTTGAGCTTCGCCTACTTTTAATTTTTCAACCATCCCATCTAAATCACCTTTTTCTAAAGAACCGACCCAATCCACAGAAATGCGACCATTATCGCCTTCAAGATGTAAAGCAATTGAATCCATCGGTGGGAGAAGTGGTTTTGAAGGTTCTGCTTTTGCAAGTGTATCTTTTACTGTTGTATCTTTTACTGCTTGGGCTATAGAATCTTTTTTCGCTGTGGTGTCAACTGCTGGAGCTGATTTTGAACGGAAAATTTTCAAGGAGGTTGGTTGAACCATAAAAGAAACTGGCTTTGATTCAAATTCTTCTAACTTTTTAAAGAGGAGTGTGCGCATAGAGTCAACCGGAGCCATTCTAGCTTTTAACCATAATGCAAGCGCTTTTTCTTTGGTTTGCTTATAAGCCTTTGCATACGCACGATATTTTTCACTTGTTGTGTCTTTTAAAATTCGAATGCTTGGGTAAACTTGTTCAAACCATTTTGTAGAAAGCGTGTCTGCCACACTTAAAGATTCTTTGCGGAACAAATCATAAAGGCGTTCTACTTTTTCTATGGAATCGGCTTCTGAAATTTGGTTTTCATAAACATCTGGATAAAAAGAAACTTCTGAAACTTTAGCTTCCATTAAATTGATTCTAAGCGTGTTTTGTTTATTCGGCTGGACATCTATTGCTTCTATCAATGGCAAATAACCTTCGGCAGAAAAATCAGCGTAGAAAATTCCTGATTCTATAGGAAAATAGCGTTTAGGTAAAGAAACATCTTTTTCGGTTTCTGTTGTTAAAAGGACTTTCTTTTCATCTGATACAACATTTAAAATACCTGGAGCAACTACTGATTCAAGACGCTGCCATTCTTCATTACGCATAAAATAGAGTACAGGCAAGCGTGGTGAAAATATGTATTTGTCAGTAAAATAAATTTCTGTTTCATCGCGGTACGGTTTAGTACGACGTTTGGCGTAGAACTTCATTTTTAAAGCTTCGTCGCGAGTTATTTTATTCTTTTCTAAATCAAAGGCATAAAAAGTTTTAAATGGACTTGGGTTTAATATGCCAGAGTAAAAAGCATAATTAGTGCCGTCAATTTTACGGCGCATATAAAGTTCTGCTTTTTTTGAAAAATCCGGCTTGCTTGACAGAATTTTTTGCCCCGGTTCACCAATTGCCATTAAAGCATTTAAACGCAATTCTTCGCCCAAACGAAATTCATCTGAACGAATAGCATATTTTGAATCTGAAGCAAAAGCCAGAGCTACAAAACAAAAAATCAAAAGAAAAGACGCTCTCATAATAATTCTCTATTCTTTAAATGTTTTTTTAAAATTACTTTCTTTTTTAGGCACGCGTTCAGAAAAAATCCCTTCATACATCAAAAAACCACCTTTTTCACCACCACAAGGCCCTAATTCAATAATCCAATCCGATAATCGAATAATATCTGGGTGATGTTCTACGATAATTATTGTTGCCCCTTTATCAGATAATTTGCGAAGGAGATTCCAAAGGACTTGTATATCTTTTAAGTGTAAGCCCGATGTGGGTTCATCTAAAAGGTAAACGGTATTTTCGCCAATTTTTGCTGAAAGTTCTGCGGCTAGCTTCATCCTTTGGGCTTCGCCACCTGAAAAAGTCGTTACTGATTGTCCAAGTCGTAAGTAGCCTAACCCCACATCTTTTAAAATTTCAAGAGGCTTTTTAATTTTTGGAAAATCAGCAAAAAATTCACACGCTTCGTGTATTCGCATGTCTAAAACTTCAGCAATGTTTTTGTTTTTAAAAGTCACTTCCAGAGTTTCTTTGTTGTAACGCTTTCCATTGCATTCTTCGCAAACTTCCCAGACATCTGAAAGAAAGTGCATTTCTACAGAAATGGCTCCACGACCTTCACAAACAGGGCAACGACCTGCTGCCATATTATAACTAAAACGGCCTACATTGTAGCCTTTCATTTTAGAGCGTTCTGTTTGAGCAAAAAGTTTGCGAATGGAATCAAGAACTCCTGTATAACTTGCAGGTGTTGAACGTGGTGTTCCAGATAGTGGCGACTGGTCTACAAGCAAAACATTTCCTTTTGTTGTTTTCTTGGATTTTGTCGCAAACATTTTTTGTAATCTGTCATAAATACCTTCTAACACAAGAGAACTTTTTCCAGACCCCGATACGCCACAGACTGTTGTAATACGGCCTTTTGGAACTTGAACCGAAATATTTTTCAAGTTATGAACGTTCATTTTTTCAAATCTGAAAAATTCATCTTGTAATGAAACAGGTAAAATTTCTGGCGGATTTTCTATTGGGTTTGAACCAACAAGGTAAGGAACGGTTTTACTCTCTGGGTATTTTTTCAGAGCATTTTTCTGAGACAATTCTTTTGGTGAACCAATCGCCACGACTTCGCCGCCAAATTCTCCAGCACCAGGCCCTAAATCCAAAATGTGGTCGGCGGCACGAATCATGTCTAAATCGTGTTCTACAACGACAAGCGTGTTCCCTAAATCGCGTAAACGGTAAAGCGTTGAAAGTAATTTTTCTGTATCGCTCTGGTGAAGCCCAACTGTTGGCTCGTCAAGAACATAAAGCACGCCTTCAAGCCCGCTTCCAATTTGCCCAGAAAGGCGAATACGTTGGGCTTCGCCTCCAGAAAGTGTATCCCCTGTTCGGGAAAGACCGAGATAACCTAAACCAACGCCTATTAAAAAATCAAGACGCCCGATAATTTCTCGCAAAAGAGGTTTTACGACTTGTTCTTTCTCACTTGAAATTTTGAGAGAAGCAAACCAGTCTCTAGCATCTGCAATACTCATGCTAGAAACTTCTATTATGTTTTTGCCTGCTATTTCAACTAATCGGTATTCTTTCTTTAAACGTTCGCCATGACACTCTGGGCAAATTTTTCCATAACGGTCATCTACTCCTAGACCAAAACAACGTGAGCAAGCTCCCCAATGCGTATTAAAACTGAAATTTTTAGGGTCTAATTGCATGGGTAAAAACCAACCGCAAGAAGGGCAACCAGGTAATTCTGAAAACGCAGCCATTTCGCCATTTTCATTTCGCAAATAAAGGATACCTTCGCCATCGCGATAAGCCCGTTCTAAAGCTTCGGCAAGGCGTGCTGCGGTTTTATCTTTTACTTCTAAATGGTCAACCAATGCATAAAACGGCCCTGTAGAAAGTGCTAATTCTGTTGGCGTTATCCAAGTGTTTCTCGCTAAAATTTTTCTATAACCTTTTTCTAACAAAACCTTTTCTAGGGTAGCTGCTTTTTTAGCACTAATAGGAGCAAGAATATCTATCTCTTTTCCTTTTTCATTTATAAAAGCATGCGCTACAATTGCAGCCACACTATGAAACGAAACGGGCTTTTTACATTTTACGCAATGAACCGTTCCGACTCTTGCCCATAAAATTCTGAAATAATCATAAATTTCTGTTAAAGTCGCCACTGTACTTCGCGGACTTTTGGAAGCGCTCCCTTGGTCAATAGCTATAGCAGGAGCAAGTCCATCAATGGAATCAATACTTCCTCTATCTAGTCGCCCAAGGAATCGACGAGCATAAGTGCTTAAAGTCTCTACAAAACGGCGTTGACCTTCGGCAAAAAGTGTATGAAAAGCAAGACTTGATTTTCCAGAACCAGAAACGCCTGTAACGACTGTCATTTTATGTCGCGGGATTGAAACCGAAAAATTTTTCAAATTATGTTTTCTTGCTCCACGCACTTGAATATCTAAAGAATATTCTGGAGAATTTTCACGACAAGAAAGGGTTTGATTTTCTGTTTTTTTCCCAAATAAAACTGGCGATAAATATTTTCCAGTAATAGAGCGAGAAGTTTTCGCCACTTTTTCTGGAGTTCCGCAAGTCACAAGACGACCACCATTCTCCCCCGCTTCTGGGCCAAGATCAATAATCCAATCAGCACATTTAATAACATCTAAATTATGTTCAATAACAACAATTGAATTCCCTAGTTCTCGTAATCTATTTAAGCACTTCAGCAAGCGCCGGATATCTTCAAAATGTAAACCTGTTGTTGGCTCATCTAAAAGATAAAGCGTTTTTCCTGTACCTGGTCTGCGCAGTTCCGAACTAATTTTTACGCGTTGAGCTTCGCCACCGGAAAGTGTCGTTGAAGGTTGCCCCAGTTTTAAATACCCTAACCCCACATCTTTTAAAATATTCAACGGCTTTGCGATTTTGGGAATATCAGCAAAAAACTCACACGCTTCACGAATACTTAAATCTAAAACATCTTTAATATTTTTACCACGATAAAAAACTTCTAGCGTAGCGTCATTAAAACGCTTACCATCACAGACATCACAAACTACCTGAACACTTGGTAAAATTTGCATATCAATAAGTTGAACACCAGCGCCCTGACAAGATTCACACCGCCCACCAACGACATTAAAACTAAAACGACTCTTTGTATAACCGCGAGCTTTACTCAATGGCAAAGAGGCAAATAATTCACGGATATCATCAAAAATTTTCGTATAAGTTGCCGGGTTTGAACGCGGTGTGCGACCAATTGGCGTTTGATCAATTTCAATTACCTTGTCAATATTTTCAATGCCTTCTATGCAATCAAAATCAGCTTTGGGTTCTTCAGAAGAATAAAAATGCCTGGAAAGTTCTCGCCTTAAAATGTGATTAACAAGCGTACTTTTTCCAGAGCCAGAAACGCCTGTAACTACTGTAAAAGCCCCATCTAGAGGGATTTCAACCGTTAAATTTTTAAGATTATGTTCTCGTGCGCCAACTACTTTTAATTTTGGCGTATTAGCAGTAATTTGCTTTCGAATTTTTGGCGTTTCTATTTTTTCTTTGCCACTTAAAAAAGCTCCCGTTAATGATTCTTTTGATTTTTCTAATTCAGAAACCGGGCCTACAGCAACAATTTTTCCGCCTTCTATCCCTGCACCAGGACCAACATCAACTACACAATCTGCATGCCGCATGGTTTCTTCATCATGCTCTACAACAAGCAAACTATTCCCTTGGGCACGAAGTTTTTCAAGCATAGAAAGCATACGTTCATTGTCGCGAGCGTGTAAGCCAATACTTGGTTCGTCTAAAACATAGAGAACGCCTTGTAAACCAGCCCCCACCGCAGCCGCAAGGCGAATCCGCTGAGCCTCACCACCAGAAAGTGTAGCCGCACCTCTTGAAAGGGTTAAATACCCCAACCCGACAGATTCTAAAAAAGAAAGCCTTCCACGAATTTCTTTAAAAATTTCTCGGCCAATACGCTGTTCTTTTTCAGTCAATTTTAAATTGTTAAAAAACTCTGCAGAACGTTCTACAGACCAAGCACTCATTTCATGTATTCCATGAGAATGAAACCGAACCGCATCCGCTATCGGATTTAATCGCGAACCATTACATTTGGGGCAAACTCCTATTTGCATAAATTTTCTGAAATGAACAATATGCCAAGCATCCCAAAGTTCTTGCATAACTGGAATCACGCCAGAAACACTTTTTGACGGCGTGCCGTACAAAACAGCGTGTTTTGCTTTTTCTGAAAGATCTTTCCAAGGAGTTGAAAGTGAAAATTTCATTTCATAAGCAATTTCTCGCAATTCTTTTAAGCCATAATCAGAAAAAATAATTGTCCCTGTATCTTTTTTCTGGCATTTCAGAGCCCCATTTTGAATAGACAAATTTATATCTGGAACTATCAAATCAGGGTCAAAAACAAAACTTTCTCCAAGCCCTTTACAAGCCTCACACTGGCCTTGCGCATCGTTAAATGAAAAGAATCGCGGTTCAAGTTCTGGAATTGAAATACCACAACGCACACAAGCTCGTTCGGTCCCTTGGATAGAATACTTACCATTATCAAAAAGAAACGCTACTACTTTTCCATCTGTTAATTTAAGCGCACTTTCTAAAGCTTCTCGGACTCTTGAAATATTTTTCTTTTCAAGAGAAAGTCTATCTACCACCACTTCAATCGTATGCTTTTCATAGCGCACAAGTAAAGGCACTTCATTAGTTCGATAAATTGTTCCATCTACTCGAACACGCATAAAACCTTTAGCTTGCAAATCTTCTAATTCTTTGCGGTATTCCCCCTTACGTTCTTGCACAATCGGAGCTAAAACAATAAGATTTTCGTTTTCATTTTCTGCATACAAATTATCTACAATCTGGTCCACAGACTGGGCTTCAATTTTCTTTTTACACTTAGGGCAACGCACTTCTCCAAGACGCGCAAACAAAAGCCTGTAATGGTCCATAATTTCAACAACAGTTCCAACAGTAGAACGCGGATTCCTGTTCACCGTTTTCTGGTCAATTGAAATCGTTGGCGAAATCCCTCGGACCGATTCCACATTCGGGCGTTTCATGCTCCCGATAAACTGGCGTGCATAAGCCGAAAGAGAATCAATAAAACGACGCTGCCCTTCTTGAAAAACCGTATCAAACGCAAGACTTGACTTACCAGACCCAGAAACTCCTGTAACCACAACAATAGAATCTCTCGGAATTGTCAAATCCACATGTTGCAAATTATTTTCATAAGCATCGCGAATTTCAACAGAACGCGTCATAAAAACCTACAAGGATATAATAAACCTATTTAAGCAAAAAACTTTGCCAATTCCACCCCTACAATTTAGAAAAATTTTTGTAATACTGCACAAAGAAGCAGTAAAAATATAGGCTCTGTCAAGTCAAACCGTGTTTTTTTACAAAGCTGCGGTGTCATTGCGTTCCGACTGCGTTCCGGCTGCGGTTTCTTGGCGGGCTCTGTCAAGCCTGACCGTATGGCTGCGAACTGGCTGTGGTTATGCTGCGGCGGGCTAATTGGCGTTTTTAGCCTAAAAACAGCATTTCCGAGGTGAATTTGCAGGTTTCGATGGGCTGACGGATTGGAAAAGTTTTGCTAACCCAGGGTTGGCGTATAAAATGACTTGACAGAGCCAAAATATAGGCTCTGTCAAGTCATTCCGTACACTAGGGCAAGTTATCCCTGCCTAGGGGGCAAGTACCAAAGCCCACGATAATTCACTTTCCGCTCTGGCCAGCCGTTTTTATCAAAAAACTACGATAAAAAGTCAACGGCGAAAAATTGTATTTAGGAGGCAATGGCTCTTTGTTCAAACCTTCAATAAAATCATCTATATACTTTTGAAACTTTTTCACAATAAACACATAGCGTTTCATAAGTTCCGTATGTTCTTTCGAATCAATATGTGCTGGCTTTCCCACTTCATCGTTATTAAATATTAAATTTAAATAGGATAAATAGCCAATGCTCGTTTGTTAACGAGATTAGTTGTGTAAATGGATTGTTTAAAATTAAAAAGGTTGAAGGATGAGTTCCAAGGAATTGATTTAAGCAATTCTTTTGGTCGAGATGTTTTAAATTTTTTATCCTCCAAAAGTGAAAAGGGGGTGTTTCCGCCATATGTTCCTTTTTTAGGAAACTCATTTGATGAGTTTGGAATACTCGTGTATTGTACTGCACAAAATATTTCGCATGATAATGGCTTAGTGAAGCTATACTCTAATAATTTTGAAAAATTGAGTTGTCGCTTAGAGTATGGGGATGATTTTAAAAGACATTATGGTGAAAATAAATTTGAGATTTATGATATAGATATAGCTCCATTTGAAAATGGGGTTATCCCTGCATTAATTGCTACGTTTATTTTTGCGAGGTATGGAACCAAAATTTCTCCCGAAAAAATTCTTGATTACTGTGGGGTGACGAATTACTATAAGTTTTCGCTGCATTCCAAGACAAGGGATGTCAACCCGGATTGTGATATTGTACAGCTTAATTCGCAAGACCAATATAAGTATTGGGCCTTGAATGATAGTCTTGTCCGTGAAGAATTGAATGTGATTAGACCCAAATGTGTAATTTCGTTTAATGGTTACAAACTTCGCATGCTAGCATCCTATTCTAATGAGCTAAACTACGAACTATTGTCGGTTAACGACCCTTCTTGGATTTTGCGAGGCGCTTCTGGAAAATTAAATCAAGATGGTGATTGGGGAAAAGAGTTCCAGAACCTAGACAAAAAGGTCGCGGAATTCATCTCTTCTTATGTACAAATTTTGAGAGGCGGGTATGAAAGGAAATCGGATGGAGTCAAAGCGTATTTAGCTCATTACTATAATTTCTTTAGAAAAGAAGGAGCAATATTATGAATAAATTCAAATTTTTCTTCATATTCATATTGTTTTTGTCAATAAATGTTGTTGCTTCTTATCAAGCGAGAGTTGCTGCTAGCACTCTAAATATTAGAGAATCTCGGACTGTAAATTCAAAGGTTGTCGGAAAACTCCAAAAAGATGATGTTGTGCAAGTTGATACTTGTTATAGTGGTTTTTGCAAGATAAAGTTTGGCTCAATATTGGGCTATGCTAGTGAAACTTACTTGAACCAAACTGCCAATTTGACAGACTCTGCGCAAAATTTGAGGCAAACCTCCAACCAATCGTTGTCAAAAAAGGAATTGTCTAGCGACGGCTGGGGATATCTTGTTCTTTTTATTATGATTGCGCTCGGAGTTACAGAATTTGGTTTTAGAAAAAATGTCGGTTGTGTTGCTGCGGTGGGCTCTGTTTTTATAATCGTTTTTTTATATCTTTTGTTAGAAATTTTTCATGCTAGTACAGTATGTGAAGCTTTTTTTATTGCTTCAGCGATATTTCTTATTTTCTGGAGAAATAAGAAATTTTCACCAACGCACTCGAAACAATGTGAAACGTATGATTCTAGAGAACAAAAGAGCGCCTCTCAAGAAATGATTGTCTCTCGAAAAAAAATAAGGAGCCCCCAAAAAACAGTTTCCCCTAGTAAAGGGGTTTCTATTGATTCCTGCGCTGATGCGATAATCAATTTTGTAGAAGCGCTTGGATTGGGTGCTGGAGATAATACAAAATCGGGAAGAAAGGAGATTATATATTGCCGATGGTCATCTAGCGAATATGGTCAATATTTCTATGATACTTTTTCAAGGAATACTAGTAGTCGAGATGTAGAGAAAATTCTTGAACGCAAATATGGAAAAGGCCGATTGTGTAATTCTGCACGAGCAAAAGTTCCTCCTGGTTGGTATGAACTCGAGAACGATAAAGAAATTATGTATTGCCAGTGGTATTCTAGCGAATACGGCCAATATTTCTATAGTACTTTTTCAAGGAATACTAGTGGTCGCGAAGTAGAGAAAGTCCTTGAACGTAAATATGGTAAAGGTCGATTGAGTAATTCCGCACGAACAAAAATACCTCCTAGCTGGTTTGAACTTGATGATGAAAAAGAAGTTTTTTATTGCCAATGGTATTCTAGCGAATATGGTCAACGTTTTTATGAGGCGTTTCCTAGAAATGTTAGTAGCCGAGAAGCAGAGAAAGTCCTTGAACGTGAATATGGGAAAGGCCGTTTTGGGAATTCTACGCGAGCCAAAACGCCTCCTGGTTGGTATGAACTTTAATAAGAGATTGAACGCTGATGAAGATTGCTGGTTTTGAATCAGCAATCTCTTAAAAGTCTTGATAACAGCAGATTGAATAATTCCATATCTGTCTCAATCTTTACAATAATACTTTTGCTAGTTTCCTTAAATAACTCAATACCATCACTATACGGAGTAAAAGACATAACCTTATTCAATCGAATTGTGGTGGTTTTTCGTTCTCCGAAAAGGACGATTCTTTTGTCCGTCACATACAATCTGCCTGAATCAACTGGTGCTAGGACTTCAAAAGTGATTCTTTGAACTCTTGCAGATCCAATTCTGTAAGAGACTCCTTTGCATATCCGTATTCTAGCTGTGGGCCCCGCATAATTTATACGTTTGGTAATAGTTTTGTATTGGAACCATTGGGCTGGACGATTAAAATAGCAACGTTCCTTAGCAGTCAAGTTAACATCAGCACTAACTGTAGGCAATTCGGCATTCTGTATCGTCCAAATCATTTTCAATCTGTTTAGCGCATTTTGCTGTGTGTAGTCTAGCTGAATAGGACAATTTAAGTTTTTGGCAAGAAGCTTTATTTCTTCTTCCTCTTTTGGTGAAACCGAGCCTCGTGAAATAACTCCGTCTACAAATTGATGTATTCTCCGATCCTTTATTTGAGATGAAATCTGTTCCACAAGTTCATTTGGAATGCATAGTTCGCTTTGCAACTTTTGCAAATCTTCTTGTTCTTTTGATGTAATTACACCATCAGCTACTGCTGAAACAACTTGTTGTTTGTAGATTTCTCCGGTTGGCTGTTCGTGAATTGAAGACACCTGTTTTTGCGAGAGCCCGAATAAATCTCTAAGAGCGCGGAGTTCATCCAACTCTGCCTCGGTTAATTTTTTGTCAATCAAGACGTGTTTTAGCTGAGCCTCATACATTTCTAGAAAGTCAGCAAGAAACATTTGATGAAGGTTTATCTTGTATCTTTCGGAAATATCGGACATGTCTGTTTCGGTTATGTCTCGAATATTCTTTGATGCAAGAAGATTGTTAACTTCAGTCAAAGCATTTTCTTTTGGAAGTTTTTTTAATAACCTTTGGAAAAGGTTCGGCTTTTTTAGTTCTTTTACAAAAAAGACTTCGTTAGACATGTTTTCTTCTCCACATACTATTTTTTTCTAGCCTTCTTTTCATCTACATACTCATCAAGAGCTTTCATATATCCAGCCGTTATAATACTTGCAGGCAAAGCAATTATCGCGATTCCCAAAACAGACGACACCATTGAAATAGCCTTTCCAACGGTTGTTACAGGATACAAGTCTCCGTAGCCAACTGTCGTCAGGGAAACAGTCGCCCAATAAATTGCATCAAAAAACGTGTTGAAAGTATCTGGTTCGACATTAAATACCAATAAAGCTGAAATGAGGATATAGAAACATGCGAAACTAGCTACAACAATCAAAGCTTCTTTTGAATTTCGTATTACGGAACCTATAATTTTTAGAGTCCTTGAATACCTAAAGGCCTTCATCAGGTTTAGTAGTTTTAGTAAGCGTAGTGTTCTTACCATTCTCACAATTCGGAATAACTTGAAATAGTCACCAAGGATTGTGAATGCAGGTAATATTGTCAGCAGGTCAATTATGGCTGTTAACGTAAAAGGATGTCTAACAAATGCTAATGCGGACTTCGACTTCAACCTATAGTCTGCGGTTATCCATCTAAATAGATAATCTACGGCGAATATTAAGGCCGTACATAGGTCGGTTATATCAAAAATGGAGTACTTTTCCTTGAATCCAAGAGAAATCAAACTGATCACGACAACAACAATCATAAAGATGTCGTATACCAGGCTTAATTTATCACCGTTTTTTGCCTATTCAACAACTTCATATAGTCTATGTCTAAAATTTGCCATAATAATACCCTAGCAGAGCCTATTGTAAATAAATATAACTAAACACCGCTATTCCGTAAGAAAAATATATTAGATTTGCGAATAAAGGTATAAGAGAATTTCTATGGGACGTCGTCGTAACAGCGCATCATCAAATCCGTTAGGATGTTTTTTTTTATTGGTCCTGGGGTTGATTATTTATGCCGTTCAAAAAATTGGCGCGTTTTTAAGCTCAATACCCACACCATTACTAGTTATCTTATTGGTTGGAATTGTCGCTTTTACAGCATTCTTGATTTATAAGAAGCGGCATCCAAATAATGCGCAAAATGAAAATGATGATTTTGGGAATAATCCAATTTCTCCAGGTTTATCAGATTCAACTTCATGTTTTGGAGAAGTTGAAAATACTATTACGGATTCCATAGAACAAATCCCTGCTTTTGGTAACGAATCCGAACAAGAAAATGTAAACACGACTTTAAAAAAATATTTGAAAAAGTTTTCGGCTCCAATTAATTCTATACAGACCCTATATAAGGAACTTTGTGATAGACATGATATTGCTGAGACTATTCGGAATCATTCGTCTGAATCGTCTAAAAATGAACCGATAGAACGGTCATTAGCGGTAATGATGTTGGCCGATTTACAATATGTATCGGAAGAATTAGAACATCCTGTAAATACGCAATCTTTTGACTCTTGCGGCTTTATTTCCCTTTTACTGCGATTGCAGATTGTCCCGACACAATCGTCCAACTGGAGTGTACTTGTGTCAAAAATTTATGATGACAAAAATGCCGATTTAAGCATAATACTTCATAGCTTACAAGACATTCACAAACAAATAGAATCTACGGATGATATTTATTTGCTTTCGGCAATGCTTTATGATGCGGATCAGGCTGTTGTTGCGAAATACAAACGATATGTATATGACTATGCCAAGATTCTTGCTAATATTGATGGATCTTTGACTAGTAAAGAAGTTCAATTTCTGCAAAAGCTGGAAAGAGAGATGCCCCAAAATGTTAAATCGGGCTTGGAAAATGTCAATTCAAATATGAAATCCAAGAATTCACATATTGATATAGATGAAGAACTAAATGCACTTGTCGGCTTGGATTCAGTCAAGTCTGAAGTAAACACTTTCAGGAATTTCATAAAAATTCAAAACGAACGAAAAAAGAAAGGCTTACCAATTCCACCAACATCATATCATCTCGTTTTTTCTGGAAATCCAGGTACAGGTAAGACCACACTTGCTCGGATAATGGCTAAAATACTGAAAGAATTGGGCATTCTCGCTAAAGGACATTTAGTTGAAACATCTCGTTCGGATTTAGTTGCGGGATATGTTGGTCAGACCGCTATAAAGACAAATAAAGTCATTGATGAAGCTCTTGATGGGGTTCTGTTTATTGACGAGGCTTATACGCTAGCCAAAGGTTCAGAAAATGATTTTGGCCAAGAAGCTATAGATACCTTGCTAAAACGAATGGAAGACGACAGAGATCGACTTGTTGTCATTGTGGCTGGATACACAAATGAAATAAAGACTTTCATTGAGTCGAATCCGGGGCTTTCTTCAAGATTTAATCGGTACATTAATTTCCCTGATTATTCCAAGGCTGAACTCGTAGAAATTTTCAAGCGGCTTGCCTCCAAGTATCATTATACTTTGAGTAATCAAGCCGAGCAAACGCTATCAGCACTTTTAGAAAAAGCTTTGTCTAAAGAAAGCGATCATTTTGGAAATGGTCGATATGTCAGAAATCTATTTGAAAAGGTTATAGAACGTCAAGCCAATAGGCTTGCAAAAGAAGACCTTAACTCCGTAAATATAAATGAACTCACTTCGGATGATATATTCCTGAAATAGATGAATCTGTAAGCCGGGGCGTTACGGGTGTGGCGCTTGAACACCCGTTAGAAGGGGTAGGGAGCGACTTTCCCCTTTGAATTTTTTTCCGAAAATCTCTTGATATTCATCTCTAAAGAGCACTATATTTATAGTGCTCTTTAGAGTATCTAACGACGAGGCTCTGTCCAGTCATTCTGTACGGCTACGGAAACGCTGCGAAGTCGGAACCGGCCGAAATAGCCTAAAAACATCGGTCATGCAGCCGAAAAACAGTTTTGGAAGGGCTTACGAAACCGACTTTTTTTGCTTAGCACGCCCGATTGTACAAAATGGCTTGACAGAGCCACTGTTTAGGCTCTGTCAAGCCTTTTCGTATTTTTTACCCAAAATTGCGTTTCCGCTGCAAGTTTTCTGCATTTCGACTGCAAAAATCACCTCGGCTCTCTCAAGTCAAATCGTATAGCTAATCGGAATTACGAGATTCCGCAAAGCACAAAAAAAACGCCCCGTGTGGCAGGGCGTTCTCTTGTTATCCTTGATATAGGAGTGCTTTAGGAATTGACAAATTCTTAGCGAGCGACGCGGACCTGGGTAATCATGTTACCCTGCTTCACCATGTAGACTCCAGCCTTGTTGAACTTAGCCTTGAGAGCATCATTCAAGGAAGAACCGTTCACGACATCGACATGACCCAAAAGACGGCCCTGCATGTCGAACACCTGGAAGGTCTTGCCAACGGCGTTCAAGCGTAGCGTTGATGCAATCGCCTGGGTATCGCCACCTTCGGAACCCGGTTCAGCAGTGGTGAAGACCAGCTTGACGTCACTAATCTTGACTGCACCTGTAGTTTGTCCCAAATTGAAGGCAAACTGAGCAGCAGCATCAGAATCTTCTTCCATAGTAAAGATAAATGTGTATTCCGTTTCCGTAGTAGTGATGTCAAATTCCTTAGTGGCGTATGCACCCCAAGGGTCTACGGATTGTTGGAAAGAAACTTCAATCTTGCGAGCTACATCAGCGCTAGCCTTAAAGGACAACTTGTACTTCATGCCCTTATCAAGAGCCACATTGTACTGAACAAGCTGTGGCTGGTAATTTTCTGCACCAATAGTGGTAACGTCAACCGTTGCCGTGCCACCAGAAACAGAAGTCTGTGCAGCAGAGCCACCCCAGTTTGTACCCTGACCCAGGAACCAAGATGCATCGTTATTTGTAGAAATCACACTGCCGCTAGAGAAATCACCATCCTTAAGAAGGTTCACTGTGGTTTCGCCTACCAATTCAAACTTGGCGACCACAGACTTGTCCTTGTCCATGGTTACAGAAATGGTTTCGGAAGAGCCAGTAGCACCACCTTCCCAACCCACAAACTTCCAGCCTTCGTTGGCTTTGGCGGTAAGCTGTACAGTTGTTTTTGGAGCATAATAGTTAGCACTAGGGCTCTTTGTCACAGTACCTGCAGCAGCCGGAGATGCAGTTACATTGAGGGCAAGTTCATCGGCACTGCCACCGATTTTCAGCAGGTTCTTCTTAACGGTAGCAGATCCTCTTGCAGAGCCCGTATTTCCGGTGTAAGATTCAATTTTCATGGAAGCAACTTCATACAGTTTACCCATTTTCATACCCACTTTAGCCCATTCGCTGAAGTGCTTGGAAATAGAAATGGTCCCCTTGGTACGATGCTGGCTCGTATTCTTCGGGATGGACCAATACTGCTTAAAGGTGCTGGTCCCCGAAAGAGACGGTTGCTGAATACGGTCGGTAGTATAGAAATCGTAGTCAATACCATCGATAGTTGCAGAACCAAAATATTTACCGCCCTGGGTAGGGTTGTAGCTTCCGCGTTCCTGGATAATGTAGTATTCAATTTCATTGCTGAAACCACTAGGAATGTCCTGCTGGTCGTAATAGCCCCAGCCATAGACACTAACATACTTCACATTGTCGGTGGAGCTCCATTCCACATCAAATTCGGAAGTAATATTACCCACATTCTGTACGGTAACAGTGGAGTTAGCCCCCCAACGCTTTCCGGAACGGGCCAACATGTTGATAGTACCACTCCATTCAACGGAGAACGCACCACCATTTTCGGTGCTTGGGTTAAGCGTCATAGTTGCGTTACCGGCACCATTCTGGCTCCAAAGTTCGTAATCATAGCCACCTTCGCTCCCCATTTGCTGGGATTTACCATTAGAGCAGTTATAGGTCTGCCCCCAGGAAATGGATGACGAAATTACGACCATGGCAAAGGCTGTTGTTAAAACTTTTTTGATACTCATACTTTTCCTCTTGGAGGGTTATTTGTACTCCCTTCTAATCTATAATATTCTACATAAGTATTCAAGCACTACTAGATTAATTCCGTTGATAAAAAATCAACGATGAAACATTGTATTTAGGGGGCAAAGTCTCTTTGT
>Ga0233386_1000064_pt1 | contig 40853 bp, 32 predicted proteins | sample ElkDunMinimDraft_17_FD_191544 | JGI IMG/M metagenome (GOLD analysis project Ga0233386, IMG submission 191544) | Fecal eukaryotic communites from dung pellets of Tule Elk in California, USA - Elk Dung G4 | ecosystem: Host-associated > Mammals > Digestive system > Large intestine > Fecal | place...
TACAAACAGGCACAAGTCAAATGATCTAGGCGCTTGAAAACGAAGGGAAAACCATGACCAAGTCGGAGTTGATCGAGCGAATCGTCACCCAGCAAGGGTTGCTGTCGTCCAAGGATGTGGAACTGGCAATCAAGACAATGCTCGAGCAGATGGCTCAGGCGCTTGCCACCGGGGATCGAATCGAAATCCGTGGCTTCGGCAGTTTTTCCCTCCATTATCGGGCGCCCCGAGTCGGTCGAAACCCCAAAACCGGCCAGTCCGTCCCGCTGGATGGCAAGTTCGTTCCCCATTTCAAGCCGGGGAAGGAGCTGCGGGATCGGGTAAATGAGGAAGAATAAAAGGCCCTTAGTCGGATCAACGCTTTGATCGTTCTTCGTGTAGGGCTGTCGAGGTGCTTCGCACATGCGAAACCTTAAGCAGCCATTATCAATAAGCAACGAGCTGACCGGTTAAAAAAGCCGAACGTTGCCTTGATGATTTGGCGTCAACTGCGAATTGGCACAGCAGGTCTTGGGTATGTGGCTAATGGCTTTCGTTAAAAGCCAAACAGTGACAAAATGCCTTTGACTTTTGAATCTGCATCTTCGCGGTGGCTAGCAATGATCTTACCGTTCGCAACATCGGTTGTGCTCAATGTTGATCTTTCACTGAGCGGTTGTACGGCGCATGGGTAAGCGGAGTAGGGGCATACCTTTGAAGCTTAGGGGTGGGGCGGCAGTCATTAGCCTGACTAAGCTTTCATTCTCGCCTCGGTACGGTTATTGAGGTCCGCAGCGTTTTAGATTCAGAGCATCCACGCATGTACAATATGCGTCTCTGGAGTGATAAGTTATCTAAAAATCGTGAATTGGGAGATATAACATACTGGTGATTGGTTGGCAATCGGTGAGTTAACCTGTTGTGCTATATAGTGCTGTGGATAAAATCGGGATTCAGGGTTGATTTTTTTAGTTGAGCCTGCTTCGCATGCTGTATCAAGAAGTAATGACCTTTTATTGCTGGGCGCTACGATTAACACGTGGGTGTCGATGAAGAGACTGGTCGCTGACTAGGTCGATGCTGCCGCAATAAAAAAGTGCGACCCGATTGATCTAATATTTGTGATCATTAGTAGCGGTGATTAATAAAATAAGTGTTAAGTTAATTTTAAAGGATGTGTGATGATTGGCTTGCAGGACGTAAAACTTGCCGTTATCGGCCTCGGCTACGTTGGGCTTCCGCTTGCTGTAGAGTTCGGCAAGCGACGTGAGGTAATAGGGTTTGATATCAACCAGCCTCGAATCGATGCTCTTAAGGCAGGCCATGATGCAACCCTGGAGGTTAGCGATGGTGAGCTTAAGCAAGCGAGCAAGCTTTTCTATAGCGCCGCACTTGAAGATCTGCGCGATTGTAACGTTTTCGTCGTTACTGTTCCGACACCAATAGACGAGCACAAACGCCCCGATTTGACGCCGCTCATAAAAGCCTCTGAAAGTATAGGTAAGGTGCTGAAGAAGGGAGATATCGTAATCTACGAGTCTACCGTCTACCCAGGTGCTACCGAAGAAGATTGCGTGCCGGTGTTAGAACGGGTATCCGGTCTCAAATATAATGTCGATTTTTTTGCTGGCTATAGCCCTGAGCGTATAAATCCGGGCGACAAAGAGCACCGTGTCACCACTATCAAGAAGGTTACCTCGGGGTCTACCGCTGAGGCAGCTGAACTTGTAGATTCACTCTATAAGGAAATTATAACTGCTGGTACGCATAAGGCCAGCAGCATAAAGGTCGCCGAAGCCGCCAAGGTTATTGAAAATACTCAGCGTGACCTGAATATCGCATTGATTAATGAGCTGGCGATAATCTTTAACAAAATGGACATCGACACCGAATCAGTGCTCGAAGCCGCCGGGACAAAGTGGAACTTTTTGCCTTTCCGTCCTGGCCTTGTTGGCGGTCACTGTATCGGAGTGGATCCTTACTACCTCACACATAAAGCCCAGAGCATTGGCTATCACCCAGAAATCATTCTTGCCGGTCGTCGCCTCAATGATGGTATGGGAGCTTATGTGGTGTCGCAGTTGGTCAAAGCCATGCTTAGGCGACGTATACATGTTGACGGTGCTCGAGTATTGATCATGGGTCTGACCTTTAAAGAAAACTGTCCCGATCTCCGCAATACTCGAATAGTGGATATTGTTCAGGAGCTGGCGGAATACAATATCGCAGTTGATATATTTGACCCTTGGGTTAATTCCGATGAAGCCAAACTTGAATATGGTATCACTCCAATTGCTGAGCCTGCTGTCAATGCCTACGACGGGATTGTTCTCGCTGTTGCGCACAGCGAGTTCCGGATGATGGGCGAGAAGAATATTCGCAAACACGGTAAGGCCGAGCATATCCTCTACGATCTAAAGTATTTACTGAAGGCCGAAGAGGCAGATCTACGTCTTTGATACCGCATAGAGATGCCAGCCTAAGGCTGGTGTCTTTTCATAGCTGAATGCCCCAGCTCGGAATACCGATGAGTCCCTATGACGTCTTACGAAATCCTGCTTCAAGCACTACCTAGAGCACCCAAAACATGGCTAATCACCGGCGTTGCAGGGTTTATTGGCTCGAACTTGCTTGAGACCTTACTCAAGCTTGACCAGCGCGTCATTGGTTTAGACAACTTTGCCACCGGACATCAGAGTAACTTGGACGAAGTGGGGAGGCTCGTCACGTCGGAGCAGTGGGCACGCTTCGAGTTCCTGCAAGGGGACATTCGCAGTCTGGACGACTGCCGTCAGGCCTGCAAAAACGTTGATTATGTTCTTCACCAAGCAGCGCTCGGTTCAGTACCTCGCTCGATCAACGACCCAATCACTACCAACAGCACCAATATTGATGGCTTCCTGAATATGCTGGTCGCTTCGCGCGATGCTCGGGTGAAAAGCTTCACTTACGCAGCGAGCAGTTCAACTTACGGAGACCATCCGGGCCTACCCAAAGTAGAGGGCTCGATAGGTAAGCCGCTATCACCCTACGCCGTAACCAAATACGTAAATGAGTTATATGCCGACGTCTTTGCTCGTATGTACGGCATGAGCACGATTGGCTTGCGCTATTTCAACGTATTCGGCAAGCGTCAGGACCCGAACGGAGCTTACGCTGCGGTGATTCCTAAGTGGATCGCAGCGATGATCAAGGGCGATGATGTATATATCAACGGAGACGGAGAAACCAGCCGTGATTTCTGTTTCATTGACAACACCGTGCAAGCTAATTTGCTAGCAGCCACTACAAAAAAACCAGAGGCTGTGAACCAGGTTTATAACGTAGCGGTTGGTGATCGCACCACGCTCAATCAACTCTACCACCATTTGCGGGAAAACTTAGAAGACCAATATGAGCACCTGCATAACGCTAAACCCATATACCGTGACTTTCGGGACGGGGATGTACGCCATTCGCTAGCAGATATTAGCAAGGCCCAAAGCTTGCTGGGCTACCAACCTAGCCATCGTATAGGTGAGGGGCTTGCAAGAGCGATGGTCTGGTATGTGGGGAATCACTAAGCGCATTCGCCAACATCTGGCCGATCCGCAGTCGCAGCACCGAAAGATCGCACAGGGCTTTCTGTGGGTCAGCCTTTTCGTTTTTTTGGGCAAGTTAGCGGGTGCTGCAAAGGAGATGACAATCGCTTGGCGCTACGGTGTGAGTGAAACCGTGGACGCATATGTATTTGTTTTCAACTTGGTTAGCTGGCCGGTATCCATTTGGTTCAGTATTCTCACCGTTGTTTTACTACCGTTGGCTGCCCGTCTGCGTAACGACGACCCACGTGAGCTACCGCGCTTTCGAGCCGAGTTGCTGGGACTGACTCTACTATTGGGAATAGGGTTGGGCTTGTTGGCTTGGTTCGCCTTACCGGAAATTTTGCAGTCCAGTTGGCTGAGTTTTTCAAGCGATGCTGTAAAAGATGCGTTAAGCATGGCTAGGGGCTTGGTGCTTCTAGTGCCGGTTGGTTTTTTAATAAGTTTGTTTTCCGCCTGGTTACTTGCGGCCGGTCGTCACCGTAATACGCTTTTTGAAGCAATCCCTGCGTTTTTTCTTATGGTCTTTCTTCTAATGCCATCAGGAGTGGTATCCGAACCATTGCTCTGGGGGACGGTTGCCGGCTTTGCGCTCCACATGACTGCATTAGCGGTGCCCTTGCTTCGGTACGGTGAGTTAGCCATGCCTGCTTTTGTGCAGCGGTCGCCAGCTTGGGGGGCTTTTTGGGGCGGTATCAGCATCATGGCCTTGGGGCAGGTGCTGATGAGCATTACCAATTTGGTTGACCAGTTCTTTGCTGCGACGCTCGGTTCGGGGGCCTTGTCGATACTGAGCTACGCCAATCGCATCCTAGCACTGGTGTTGGGATTGGGCGCAACCGCTATTGGCCGTGCCACCCTGCCAATTTTTTCTGAAATGCAAATGCATGATTCAGATCATGCCAAGCGGTTAGCACTGCACTGGGCTAAGTTGATGTTTGGGTTCGGATTAGTTGTCTCGACAGTATGCTGGTTGATCGCCCCTTGGATGGTAGGTTTATTGTTTGAACGAGGTGCTTTTTCAGAAGAAAATACGAGAGAGGTTTATAGTGTTTTCCGATATGGTTTATTGCAAATACCGTTTTATATGATGGCTCTGGTTTTTGTAAGTTATATGGCGGCCCAGAAGCGATACCAAGTCTTATTGGTGTCTGGAGGGATCGGCTTGGCGGTAAAAATTTTAGCATCGATATTGTTAGTGCGGTTTATGCAGTTGAATGGACTTATATTGTCGGCGGCTGCAGTATGTTTCGCTAATTGCGCGTTCCTCTACGTGCTTACGTTAAAGGGTAAGAAATGACCGGGCTCAAAGAAGACGAGACGTCAATCGAAAGATTAACAACTTCAGATTTCTGGGACTCATGCTATAAGGGGAGAGAGCTGACGCCCTTTTCGGATGCGGATTGGAGGAATCAAACATCAATACAGTTATCGCGTTTGATAGCTTCTTTAAAGCTGGAAGGGAAATATATTTGCGAGGTGGGCGGTGGCGGCGCTGAGCTTGTCGCTTATTTCGCCAAAAGGTATCCAGGCTCTAGATTTTCTATAATCGATTTCTCTCCTTTGGGCTGCGAACTTGCTCGCAAAAGAGCTCGCTGTGAGGACGTAGACATAGATATCTATCAAGAAGATGTGTTTACACCGCCTGACTCGCTGGTAGGAACGTTCGATCTGGTGATAAGTCATGGGGTTGTTGAGCATTTTTTGGACTTAAGTGATGTGATGCGTGCTAAAAGCCAACTAGTTCGTAGTGATGGGCAGCTCTTCACATTGATTCCAAATTTGGCTAGTCCAATTTATTCCGGCCTATGCAGGCGCTGGTCAAAAACAGTATATGAAGATCATATTCCCCATAACATGTCATCGTTTCTTGATGGGCATATGAAGGCTGGGTTGAAAGTTGTAAGTCAAGGTTATTTAGGGTCGGTTGAATTTGGGATTTTATCGATGGCGATGCAAGGGCCTGAGCCGAAATCTCAACTGGATCAATGGATGTATCTTTGGCTGACTCGCTTTTCAAAAATTGTACATCTCGCTGAATATAAGTTTCGCGATTTTCCAACTTCCCACCTGCTTTCTCCGTTTATATACGCTGTATCAAAAAAAGACTTATAAATATTAATACGGGTTTTATATTCGCTTCTTGCTTTTTAGTGGTGATGAGTCTCTGGCTTTTGAGGTGAATAATTATCTATAGGTGAAGGGCTTATTTTGGACCTGGTTGCCGATTGACTTAATTATAGAAGAATCCTTTATAGAGTCGTACTAGCGTTTTCTATCTTTCTCCAGGTTGTTTCCGGAAACTTCCAATGACTAAAATATTCTATTTGCTTCGTTATGTAACGCGTCCAGCCTATCGCGTATCTGGGATCGGCTTAGGACGGGTTTGCGAATGGATTCGTCGCTACGCCGCAAAAAAATGTTCGCGGGCGCCGTTTCTAATTTCGGATTTTCGTGGAAATGCCAAGTTGAAGTTATATATTAATGAGCATATGGGAGGGCAGATTTTTTTTCGAGGCTCATACTCGGGTGATCAGTTAGATCTATTAGAAAAGCTGCTTCCAGTTGATGGTGTTTTTATAGATGCTGGGGCTAATCAGGGTGAATTTTCTATTGCCGCAGCGAGAGTAGCCAAGCTAGGAAAAATTATTTCATTCGAGCCGGCTGCGCGGTACAGGGATAGGCTAATAGCCAATATTGATTTGAATGACTTTAAGAATGTTAAGGTTATGGCGCTTGCATTAGGTGATGATGAAGGGAGTTTCACCCTATATGATAGAGAAGAGGAATACACCGATGGCTCTCGTCATGAGGGTTTGCCCACCTTGTTTTCTTCTGATTCGCGCAGTTTGGTTCGTGAAACTGTACTTGTCCGCCGGCTAGATAGTGTAATATCTGAGTTGAATGTAACGCGCGTTGATGTAATAAAGTTGGATATTGAAGGCGCAGAATGGGCGGCCTTGCGAGGAGCCGAGCAAGCACTGGCGCAGCATCGACCAACTCTAATTGTTGAGATCGGTCGCGAGACTTGCCAAGCTGCTGGTTACGAACCCGAAGAGTTTGCTTGCTGGATTATATCTCAAGGGTATCGTCTTGATAAAATAGTTAAAGGGGGGCGAACGCAACCTATCGCTCCAGAACAATTAGAAGACTTCCAGAATATTGTGGCTTGGCCATTGTTTGAAAAAGTATGAATCTGCTTATCTTTATACACTCTATGCACTCAGGTGGCGCTGAGCGCGTGACGGCTAATTTGGCTAACCATTGGGCGAATAAAGGCTGGCGAGTTACGGTTGTTACTCTTTCCTCTAGCGTGGCCGACTTCTATAAGTTGCATTCGTCTGTTCAACGTATAGGGTTAGATGTTGCAGGAGACAGTCCGAACCCCTTGATTGCTATCCCCCGTAATATTTGCCGTGTATTAGCCCTGCGCCAAGTACTGCGGAAGATTAAACCAGATGTGGCGCTGGCGATGATGAGTACAGCAAATATTTTGCTTGCCTTAGCAGCGACTGGTTTGAAAGATTTGGTCACGATAGGGTCTGAGCATATTTACCCCCCGCAGATCTATTTAGGGCGTGCCTGGGAAGTATTAAGATCTCGAATTTACTGCCGACTTGATGCTGTTGCTGCCTTAACTAAGGAGTCGGCTACTTGGCTGCGTCAGCGAACAAATGTACGGCAAGTTACTATTATTCCGAACGCCGTTCCGTGGCCGTTTCCAACGCAGGCTCCTTTATTACCAGTTCCGATTAGTGCTAAAGGACGATACATTTTGTTGGCTGTCGGGCGTCTCGATCAGCAGAAAGGTTTTGACCTTCTGATTCAGGCCTTTCTACAACTGGCAAATGAATTCCCTAAGTGGGATCTATTTATTTTGGGTGAAGGCCCGGAGCGGGAGGCGTTAGAGGCTCAGATTATAAGTGGTAATTTGGAGGGGCGTGTAAGCCTACCGGGCAGAGCAGGTAATGTTGGGCAGTGGTACGAGAAAGCAGGACTGTATGTTATGAGCTCGCGTTTCGAAGGCTTTGGCAATACTTTAGCTGAAGCCATGGCATATGGCGTGCCGGCTATTAGCTTCGATTGCGATGCGGGTCCACGCGATATTATACGACACAATATAGACGGTCTGTTGGTGCCGGCGGGAGATACTGTTGCCTTGGAAACAGGTTTGCGTCGACTGATGAGCGATGGGATTTTGCGACAGCAATTTGGAGCGTGTGCTGCCGAAGCGCGTGATCGCTTTTCGCTGGTGCGAATAGCAGGCATGTGGGAAAAGCTGTTTTTGGAGCTGCGTTGATGCCGCTGTTTACCGTTTTTACGCCAACCTACAACCGTGCCCATACGCTTCATCGAGTTTATGAGAGCCTTCAGCAACAAACATTTCGCAATTTCGAGTGGCTGATTGTGGATGATGGCTCCAGTGATAATACGCAAGCGCTCGTGAAGGATTGGCAATCGCAGTCGAATTTTTTCCCGATCCGCTACGTCTGGCAACCCAATCAACATAAAAAGGCCGCTTTTAACCACGGTGTGCGGATTGCAGCTGGTGAGCTGTTTTTGCCAGCTGACGCGGATGATACTTTCTCCTCCTTCGCGCTAGAGCGATTCGCCTGGCACTGGTCGCAGATTTCAGAGATTGAGCGCGTAAAATTTTCTGGCGTCTGCGGCTTGTGCGTGAATGAGGACGGGGAGTTGATAGGAGATCGTTTTCCAGGGGATTGGGGCATTGATTCCAGTTCTCTTGAAATGAATTACCGCTATCGCGTGGCGGGTGAAAAATGGGGTTTTTGTCGTACCGACTTGCTACGCGTATACCCGTTTCCTGATCATTTGGACGGTCATGTGCCCGAAGGCGTGGTCTGGATGGAAATAGCGAAGTGCTACCAGATTCGATTTGTGAACGAAGTAGTGCGCACCTACCATCAAGATGCCGGCAATCAACTGACAAACACCGCTAATCCTGCAAGCGATGCGCCTGGTAATCTCTACTGGAAGAGCGTCGTTTTGCGCAATGAGTTGCGTTGGTTTTGGCATTGCCCTGCATACTTCCTAATTGATGCTGCACGCTGGACACGCTTTCGCTTGCACTTCAATAAGAAGAATGTATCCGGAATCAGTTATTGGCCTGGCGGAGTTGGGGCGGGGTTGATTGTCTTGATGGCTCCGATGGGTATTACCTGGTGGCTATACGACCTCTGGAAGTTGCGCCGTATAAATAGTCAATAGCTGGGTGTTGATATGAGAAAACAGCACGTCGCGATATTTCTCCCTTCCTTGGATGGCGGCGGCGCGGAGCGGGTGATGGTGACGTTGGCCAATGCTATTTCGGCACGTGGCTATGTGGTGGATATGGTTGTTGCCACCGCGTGCGGACCTTATTTGAAGGAACTATCACCTGCCGTCCGGCTGGTTGATCTCAAGGCAGGGCGGGTAATCAACGCTTTGCTGCCATTGGCACGCTATCTACGCGAAGAGCGGCCAGAGGCAATGCTTTCGGCGATGTCTCACGCTAATACTGTTGCGCTAGTAGCTCGCAAGTTAGCCGGTGTTTCTACGCGTGTGGTGGTTTCTGAACGCGGCACTATCAGCGGGGAATATAAAATCGCCCAAGGACTGGTTGCTAAGCTTGTTTTTAAACTGCTTCCGTTTATCTACCGCCGGGCTGACGGTATTTGCACGGTTTCTGAAGGTGCATCCCTAGATTTGGCAAAATTCGCCCGAATTCCTGCTCACAGAATTAACACTATTTACAATCCGTTCGATTTGAATTCAATCGAGGGTAAGGCATTGCAGCCGCTTGCGCATCCATGGTTTTCGGTCGGGCAACCACCAGTAATTATAGCAATCGGCCGACTGAATGAAGCCAAGGATTTCCCGGTTTTAATCCGCGCGTTTTCTCGCTTACGAAAGTCCCGTCCGGCAAGGCTAATAATACTTGGCGAGGGCGAGTTACGTGCTGCCCTTGAGGAGCAAGCAGCAGAGTGCGGACTTAGTCAGGATGAAGTGCAAATGCCTGGTTTCGTGGATAACCCTTATGCTTACCTGGCGCGCTGTGCGTTGTTTGTACTTTCTTCGCGGCGAGAGGGGCTACCAGGCTCATTGATTGAAGCAATGGCATGTGGTGCGCCGGTAGTCAGTACAGATTGCCCTAGTGGACCGGTCGAGATTCTGGAAAAGGGGCGTTGGGGGCCACTGGTTTCGGTGGGGGACGAGCAAGGTCTCGCAGAGGCAATGGCCGCGATGCTGGATACACCTCGCGGCCTACTCCCTGATGTACGCCAGCGGGCCAAAGATTTTGAACAGGAACGTGCTGTCGAGGCTTACTTGAATATTTTGCGTGTGCAATGCCAGTAAAAATTACTTTTATCATCACAAACTTGGCCACTGGCGGCGCAGAGATCATGCTGCTGAAGCTTCTGCAGCAGCTGAATCGTGATCGGTTTCAGCCCACGGTGATATCGCTAATGGGGTTGGGCGAGGTCGGTCCTCGTATTGCAGCTCTTGGCATTCCCGTTCACTCGATGAACATGCGCCTTGGCGTACCCAATCCGCTAAAGGTACTCATGTTGGTCAGGTTGTTGCGCTGCCTCAAGCCGGACCTTGTGCAGACGTGGATGTATCACGCGGACTTGTTGGGCGGCCTCGCTGCGCGTATGGCGAGATGCCGGCTGATTATCTGGTGTCTTCACCAGAGCAATCTCTCCAAAGCGGTGAATAAAAGTTCCACTCTGTGGGTGGTCGCCGCCTGTGCTGTGATTTCACGCTGGCTACCGAGGCACGTGTTGTCTTGCTCAAAGCAGGCCAAGATCGTGCATGCGGCGAAGGGGTACCAGCAGGAAAAGATTCATTTCATACCTAACGGCTTTGAGCTGGATCGCTTTCAATCCGATGTGCAGGCTCGGCATAGCGTCCGGGTGGAGTTGGGGTTGCCTGTCGATACCCCTTTGGTCGGCCTGATGGCCCGCTACGACCCGCAAAAAAATCATCTGGGGTTTATGCAAGCAGCAGCGTTACTGCATGCGCAGATGCCTGAAGTGCATTTTCTGCTGGCGGGCTCCGGGGTCGATAGGCAGAACGAATCGCTGCAAGCCGCCGTGGTCGAGAGTGGGCTGCTCGGGCACATGCACTTACTTGGGCGTCGCGATGACGTGCCGCGGCTTATGGCGGCGTTAGATGTATTGGCTTCGCCCTCGCATGGCGAAGCCTTTCCCAATGTACTGGGCGAGGCTATGGCGTGCGGTGTGCCGTGCGTAGTCACCAATGTGGGCGACTCGGCGGAGATCGTTGGTGACACCGGCCGTGTGGTGCCCGCAGGCGATATGAAAGGGCTAGCGCGTGAGTTGAGAGAAGTGTTGCAACTGCCCCCCGTGGAAAGGCTTGCATTGGGTAGCAGAGCACGCGCACGTGTAGCGGCGGAATATGAAATTAGCCATGTGGCCATGCTGTATCAAGCGTTCTATGAGCGGGTACTGGCTGAAAACAATCAGAGGAATGCTTGATGTGCGGATTCGTGGGTTTTATGACGACCGGCTCCTGGAACCAGCACGACGTAGCTTATGCCTCGCTGCAGCGCATGGCCAACACTATCGTGACGCGCGGGCCGGACGACTTTGGCGCATGGCATGACCAGGCGGGTATTGGTCTGGCGCACCGCCGCCTATCTATCTTGGATTTATCACCTGCAGGACATCAACCGATGGCCTGTGATACGGGGCGGTACACGATTGCGTTTAATGGTGAAATTTACAACCACCTAGAGTTACGCAAGGAGCTAGCGCGCGCAGGTCGTGCGCCCTCCTGGCGAGGGCATTCCGACACTGAAACTTTGCTAGCCGGTTTTGTCGCCTGGGGTATACGTGCAACGGTGGAGCGTTGCATTGGAATGTTTGCTTTTGCTGCGTGGGACAATGTCGAGCGCCAGCTGACAATGGGACGCGACCGGCTGGGGGAAAAGCCTCTTTACTATGGCTGGCAGGGCCAAGGTGAGGCCTCATGCTTTTTATTTGGCTCCGAGGTAAAGGCACTTAAGGCGCACCCGGTTTTTGCTGCTGCTATTGATCGCGATGCACTCTGTCTGCTGATGCGGCACAACTACATTCCAGCTCCGCACTCCATTTACCGAGGAATATATAAGCTACTTCCCGGGCACTTGCTGAGTATTTCGCTATCTAACCGCGAGCCTGTTTTACAGCCTTACTGGTCGTTGTCTGACGTTGCTGAGTCCGGCGTAGCAGTACCCTTTACCGGAACCGATATGCAGGCGGTCGACGAATTGGAAGTCCTGCTCAAATCCGCAGTGCGGCAGCAAATGATGGCGGACGTGCCGTTGGGCGCATTTTTATCGGGCGGTATTGATTCCAGCTCTGTGGTCGCACTTATGCAGGCGCAATCGGAGCGACCAGTTAAAACGTTTACCATTGGCTTCCATGAAGAAGGGTACAACGAGGCCGTGCACGCTAAAGCCGTTGCACGGCATTTGGGAACTGACCACACGGAGCTTTACGTTACACCGCAGCAGGCGCTTGATGTAATTCCCAAGCTGCCGGCCCTTTTCAGCGAACCATTCTCCGACTCTTCGCAGATCCCCACTTTCCTTGTTTCGCAGCTCGCGCGTCAGCAGGTCAGCGTTTCGCTCTCAGGAGACGCGGGGGATGAGCTGTTTGCTGGCTATAACCGGTATGTGATGACCCGCAATCTATGGGGGAAGGTTTCTTGCGCTCCACTCGGCGTACGCGCTTTAGGAGCGGCAAGCATCCGAGCGCTGTCACCAGCAGCCTGGAACGCAATACTCAAACCGATGCAGCCGCTGCTTCCGCGGTCGCTGCGTATGAGCAACATCGGTGACAAGCTCCATAAAGGCGCGGGAGTGCTGGCAACACGCACCATAGATGAGTTGTATCGGGGTTTAGTGTCTCACTGGGACCGGGATGATTTGGTACTCGGAGGACGGGAGCCGCTGACGAATCTGAACGGTAATCTTGCACCTTTACAAGGCTTAGATTCTGTCCAGCGTATGATGGCCCTCGATGCCACGACGTATCTCCCCGATGACATTCTGGTGAAAGTGGACCGCGCTGCTATGGGGGTCTCGTTGGAAGGGCGTGTCCCTTTCCTGGATCACCGCGTAGTGGAATTCGCCTGGCGCCTGCCGCAGCATCTCAAGTTGAGAGACGGGGTTGGCAAGTGGGTGCTACGCCAGGTGCTGTACCGCCACGTGCCGAGAGAGTTGATCGAACGGCCTAAGATGGGCTTCGGAGTGCCTATTGACGCCTGGTTGCGCGGCCCTTTGCGCGATTGGGCAGAGAATCTTCTAGATGAGGGCCGTTTGAAGCAAGAGGGTTTTTTCAACCCGCTACCTATTCGACAAAAATGGAAGGAACACTTGTCGGGGCAACGTAATTGGCAGTATCACCTTTGGGATATTTTAATGTTTCAAGCATGGCTAGACGAGCAGTCTGAATGTTGAAGTTACTGAAGATATTTTAATATGTGAATTCAATAAATCCGCCTCGCTGTTATCATTTCATGAGTTTTGATTAAAGATGAAGAAGATCCTGCTGCTCCTGCTTTCTTTGATAGCTATCGTCGTGGTTTTTAGCTTCGTTGATTTGAGCGAATTCAACGAGTCGCTGGCAAGTTTTTCGATGTCGACTATTTTCGTTGTTTTATGTTTATTTTTGTTCAACGCGTTTATCGTTATTTTTAGATATTGGCGTATGTTGGGGCACTTTGGTTACTCTGTTGGTTTTAATGATGTGGTCAGAGCTAGCGTTTCCGGAAATATCGCTTCTCTGCTTATGGTTCCATTATTAGGTCAGGTTGCCGGCAGACATGTGATGTTGAATAAAGTAGGAATTACCGCAGCCGAGAATGCTGCAATCGCTGCGTATGAAAGATTTGTGGTTGGAACCTTAAGTGGCGTGCTTGCTGTTTTAGGTGGTTTTTTTATTTTTTCTTCGACCATGGATGAGTATATAAAAAACATACCGTTGGTTGAGATTTTTTCTATTTCCATTATTTCCCTTTTGACTTATTTTGCATTCTTTATTGGGCCGCGAGAGCGGATGATGCTGAATAAGGTGTTTAGTCTCAAGGCGTTTCGGAATATCCTGGAAATATATTTAATAACGTTTTTTAGTAGTGCGGTGGTCCTTTCTTCTTTTTATCTCCTTTTCAGTGATGTGCTGCCTGCGGCTGATGTTCTAACAATTTTATCGGCCGCGGCCATAGTTTCCTTCCTCGCGGGGCTTCCTGTTAGTTTTGGAGGCTGGGGGCTGAGGGAGGTGTCTTCTATTTATATAGTGTCGTTCCTAGGGGGAACCACCGCAGCTGCTTTGGCTGCGTCTGTTTTGTTGGGTTTGATATCAACAGCTGCCGTGTTGCTATTGTTCCCGTTTTTATTCATAAGAAGTAGGTTGACCGATTTCAGATTTGATAGGCAATTAACGAATGAGCTTGATTCGGCTAATGTCGAGAGCATTGCGGTTTGGATTTTGACACTGCTGGTCGGTTTGCTGGTTTTTTTTCAGCTCCATGTTCAGATTGGTACTGGACATTTGAATATAAACTTGGCTGATCCATTTGCTATGTTGGTTTTTTCGGTGGTGATGCTGAATGTTATCCTCCGCCGGGAGATGCCAAGGTGGAGTGTTCCTAGATTTAATGTTTATCTTCTGGTTATTTCTTTTGCATATTTGTATTCGTATGTTGTAGGGCTTGTATCGTTTGGTAATACAGGGTGGGCGGTGGGTAAGCTAATCGGCTGGTTGGTGCTTTTGGGCTACTTGTTCTCTGGTTACTTAGTGGTTAGGTATTTTCGGCGGCTGGGTTTTTTTAAGCTCTATCAATTGATGCTTGTTACCATTGTGATGATATTGGCGGTTAATATCGTAATGTGGATGCTTTTTATAAATGGGGTCGTTAAGTTCGATAACTTCCATTATATCCTTGAGGCTTACTCTGGAAATCGAAATGCTCTTGCATTTCAGGTGCTTGTGGTTTTTTGCTTGGCGTTGGCATTTCAACCTTGGTATGAGAGATTAGCGGGCTCCAGTGGCGCCAATTTTGTGGCTATCTCGTTATCAGTGATGATAGCAGCTGTTTTAATAACGGCTTCTCGGTCTGCAATAGGAGCTATGTTTGTAGTGCTCGCCGTAGCTTTGCTTTTGAAGGTGGCCAGGCGGGCTTTCATTGCTAAGTCTACAGCGTGCGGGATATTGCTATTCATAGTGGCGCAGTATGGCTTCTACTTTGTTAACAGTGTACTTTCTGGATATTCTGGATATTCGGTTGTTCTTCCTATATCAAGTGAGTCAAGTGACTTAGCCCGATGGAAACTGGTGGTGGAGTCTTTCGGCATGTGGCGTGATAACCCATTTTTTGGTGCTGGCTTAGGAGCATTTGTTCACAACAGCGTAGATGTCATGGGTTTCAGTGTGGTTGTCCATAATACTGGGCTGTGGCTGCTTGCAGAATTTGGTTTGTTCGGGTTTTTAATGTTCTTTATTCCCTTCGTTTTTATATTGAAATATTCGATCTTTGACTGCGATAGTCGTGTTATATCTAATGCATTAATTTTGTTAATTATAATGTTTGCTTTGATGAGTTTGTTTCATGAGGTTTTCTACCAGCGTATGTTCTGGCTTGTGCTTGGAGGGCTTATAGCAGTGCAAGGGTGTAGGCGGGTAAAATATAACGTTTTGCAGTTTAAGCTTGATTCTGCGTTGGGAAAGTAATAAGTGGCTAAGACTGCACGCAAAATGCTGTTCGTGGTAAATACGCCGGGATTCTTCTTGTCGCATCGTCTCCCTTTAGCAAATGCCGCCAAAGCTTCAGGGTATGAAGTTCATGTTGCTACTGCATTTGGTCCAGGAATAGACCAGATTCTGGCGCAGGGCTTGGTGCACCATGTTATTCCCTTCGCACGTAGTGGCCATAACCCACTTAGCGAGGTGGGTGCGATACTGCAATTGGTTAGGCTTTTTCTTTGTGTTAAACCGTCTTTGATTCATCTTATCACTATAAAGCCGGTTTTATATGGTGGTATTGCTGCTCGTCTTACTGGTGTGAACTCAGTAGTTGCTGCGGTCTCAGGGCTTGGAACTGTTTTTTTAGCGAATTCATTCGCTGGCAAATTACGCAGGTGGTTTGTTGTTCGCTTATATCACATCGCTTTTAATCAGAAGAAGCTAGCTGTGATTTTTCAGAATCATGATGATCGCAGCGTTCTTATTTCGCACGGAGTAGTTCATCCCGCAGATACTCGAATCGTTCGAGGCTCCGGTGTCGCTTTGGCCGGATACCCATATGTGCCGGAGCCAAAAGGCCAGCTAGTGGTTGTGATGGCTGCGCGGCTCTTAAGGGATAAGGGCGTTTTCGAGTTTGTTGAAGCAGCGCGCGTCTTACGTTCGCGAGGGGTTGGGGTTAAAATGCGACTGATCGGGTCACCAGATCGGGGAAACCCTACGAGTGTAACGAACCGAGATTTAAAATATTGGGCAGAAGACGGATCTGTTGAGCTGCTTGGGCATCGCACCGATATTGCGGCTCAGTACGCGCAAGCTCATATAGTTTGCCTGCCATCCTATCGGGAAGGTCTACCAAAGTGTCTAATAGAGGCTGCCGCTTGTGGGCGCGCAATTGTAACCACTGACGTTGCTGGCTGCCGTGACGCCGTTATACCTAATGTCACGGGTATACTGGTACCTGTAAAGGACGCTGTTGCCCTGGCGGATGCCATTCAAAAATTGGTCGAAGAGCCAGAGTTAAGAGTGAAAATGGGTTGCGCCGGGAGGCAGCTGGCGGAGGAAAAGTTTGCGATTAAGATAATAGTTGATCAACACCTGAAGATCTACCAGGAGGTCTTGGTGTCATGATAGAACGAACGGAAATCTTAGTTACTGGCGCTACAGGGTTCGTTGGTAGTGCAGTTATGAAAGCGTTGGCTGGACATGATTTAATTGATTGCACCGGCGCTGTTAGGAGTTCGCGCGGAATCACCAAATGCTATGGGCATCAAGTAATCGTCGGCGAGTTGAACCAGTCGACGGATTGGACCACAGCTCTAGCAGGTAAGCATATAGTCATACACACTGCGGCTCGTGCTCATGTCATAAAGGACGTAATAACTGACCCGCTTGCTGAATATCGTCGTGTAAATGTCGAGGGTACGCTGAATTTGGCTCGCCAGGCGGCGACTTTAGGCGTGAAGCGTTTTGTTTTTCTAAGCTCTATCAAGGTCAATGGCGAGACCACCACCGATGAACAGGTTTTTTTCGCCGACGCCGAGCCGACGCCTGAGGACTTTTATGGATTATCCAAGCTGGAAGCAGAACGCGGATTGATGAGGTTGAGTACTGAAACTGACATGGAAGTGGTGATAATTCGCCCTCCGCTGGTGTACGGGCCGGGTGTAAAGGGGAATTTTGCCAGCATGATCAAGCTGGTCGATAAACGTGTCCCGCTTCCCCTTGGAGCCATCCACAACAAGCGTTCGCTGGTCGGGATCGACAATCTGGTCGATTTGATCATCCGCTGCCTTGATCATCCCGCCGCCGCCAATCAAGTTTTCTTGGCAGGAGATGGTGAAGACTTATCCACTACTGAGCTTTTGCGGGGCGTCGGTCAAGCCATGGGTAATCCAGCCCGGCTAATCCCTGTCCCGGCTGGCCTGCTTCAGTTCGGAGCTATGCTGCTGGGTAAAGAGGCTATGGCTCAGCGGTTGCTCGGGTCACTACAGGTGGATATCAGCAAGACGTGCGAGGTGCTGGGCTGGAAGCCACCTTACACGGTTGAAGAGGGGCTAAAGCGGTGCTTCGAGCGTTCCAACTGACTGGATGGTGAAGTTGTGATTCGAGTGTTTGATGTGGTTTTTTCGCTGTTGGGGCTGGTGGTTGGTTTGCCGGTGCTGTTGGTGCTTACGGTTATTGGTTTGTTCGACACTGGCTCTCCGATTTTTCGGCAGGTGCGTGTCGGCCGTCATCAGCAACCTTTTACATTGGTCAAGTTCCGTACCATGAAGCTGGATACCGCTTCGGTCGCCACCCATTTGGCGAGCAGCGCCTCCATTACCCGTTTCGGCCACTTTCTTCGCAAGACCAAGCTGGACGAGTTGCCCCAGCTGTGGAACGTGCTCAAGGGTGAAATGAGTCTCGTCGGGCCTAGGCCGGGGCTGTTCAATCAGGAGGAGTTGACAGAAGAGCGTGTCAAACGCGGTGTGTTCGACGTTCGCCCAGGGATTACCGGGCTAGCGCAGGTAAGCGAAATTGATATGTCCACGCCGGCATTGCTGGCAGAGACGGATCAGAAGATGATCCAGAGCCTGACCGTATCGGACTATTTTAAGTACATATTCATGACGGTTGCCGGAAAAGGGGCTGGTGATCGGGTCAAGTTATAGGTGCCGCGTTCACGGGTTGGGGCCGCGTCTAGGGGCGCTGCAGTGCAGGCTTTATATGGAGCATTGAGGTGCGGATTTGGTCCGCTCCATCCTGCTATCGGTTGGCGGAGCGGTACTCTGGGGGAGGGAGGCGAGCGCAATGGTTGAATGGATTGGGGTGTCCTTGTGTTGAGATTGGCGGAAAAGCTGCGTGCCCGTTTGGTTCGCTTGCCCAGAAGGCAAAAAAGGTTGATTCAGGTCGCGGCGGACGTTGCATTGGTCTGGGTGGCCTTGTGGCTGGCGTTTTTCGTGCGGCTTGGTGATTCCGATTTTGTTGAGCCTTTGGGTGGCCATGCCTGGCTGTTTGGGGCTGCGCCGCTGATTGCTATCCCCTTCTTTGTTCGCTTCGGCATGTACCGCGCTGTAATGCGTTACTTCGGCAACGATGCGCTGATTGCCATCGTCAAGGCGGTTACGCTTTCTGCACTATTGCTGGCTTTAGCCGTTTATTGGCGTACTGACGCGCCCAAGCTAATTCCGCGCTCGATGGTGTTCAACTATTGGTGGCTGAGTCTTGTTCTGTTGGGCGGTTTGCGGCTGTTGATGCGCCATTATTTCATGGGAGACTGGTTTTCCCCAGAGTCGCTTACCAAGTTAAAAGGCCGCGATGCGAGCTTGCCGAAGGTTGCGGTTTATGGGGCCGGTTCGGCGGGCAATCAACTGGTGGCGGCGTTACGCATGGGCCGTGCGATGCGGCCGGTTGCGTTTATTGACGACGATTCCAATCTGCATAACCGAGTGATCGCCGGGCTGCGGGTGTACTCCCCTAAACATATCCAGCAGATGATCGATGAGACGGGTGCCGATGAAATTCTACTGGCAATTCCGTCGGCTTCACGCGCGAGGCGGCGTGAGGTGCTGGAAACGCTGGAACCTCACCCGCTTCATGTTCGCAGCGTACCGGGTTTCATGGACCTGGCCAGCGGTCGAGTGAAGGTCGAGGATATCCAGGAGGTCGATATCGCGGATCTGCTAGGACGCGATGCCGTACCACCGCAACAGGCGCTGTTCGAGCAGTGCATCCTGGGCAAGGTGGTGATGGTGACTGGTGCCGGCGGCTCGATTGGTTCGGAGCTGTGCCGACAGATACTCTCGAACAAACCGCGGACCTTGCTGTTGTTCGAGCACAGCGAGTTCAACCTCTACAGTATTCATATCGAACTCGAGCGGGTTATCGAGCGGGCCTCTATGCCGGTCCGGTTGGTGCCGATCATAGGGTCCGTCCGCAATCCCGAGCGTCTGCTGGATGTGATGCGCACCTGGCAGGTGGAGACGATCTATCACGCGGCGGCATACAAGCATGTGCCCATGGTAGAGCACAACGTCGCAGAGGGCGTGCTGAACAATGTATTCGGCACCGTGAATACCGCCCAGGCTGCATTGCAGGCCGGCGTGGCCAACTTCGTGCTGATCTCCACCGACAAGGCGGTGCGACCGACCAACGTGATGGGCAGTACCAAACGGTTTGCTGAATTGGTCTTGCAGGCGCTGAGCCGTGAGACGGCGCCAGTGCTTTTCGGCGCTGATGAAGCCGTGCACCACGTCAACAAGACGCGGTTTACCATGGTGCGTTTCGGTAACGTGCTGGGCTCCTCCGGCTCGGTCATTCCGCGTTTCTACCAGCAGATTCGCAGCGGTGGGCCGGTGACGGTGACTCATCCGAAGATAACCCGTTATTTCATGACCATTCCCGAGGCCGCGCAGCTGGTCATCCAGGCTGGCTCCATGGGGCGGGGCGGTGATGTGTTCGTGCTGGACATGGGGCAGCCCGTGAAAATTGCCGAACTGGCTGAGAAGCTGATTAACCTGTCCGGTCTTACTGTGCGCTCGGAAAAGAGCCCGCACGGGGATATCGCCATCGAGTTTACCGGCTTGCGGCCGGGGGAAAAACTGTATGAGGAGCTGCTGATCGGCGATAACGTCAGCGGTACCGAGCACCCGATGATCATGCGGGCCGATGAAGAGTGCTTTACCTGGGATGTGCTAAAGGGATTGTTGGCGCGGCTGCTCAAAGCGGTCGACGACGATGACTATCCTCAGGTTCGGGTGCTGCTGCGTGAGGCAGTGAGCGGCTATGTGCCTGAAGGAGAGATCGCTGATTTGATCTACCAGCAGCGCCGAGTTGGGCCGAAGGAGTAGCAGCTGCAATAGCTGCGTGGGCTCGCCTTCGCAGACTAGCCTGGGCTTCTGATTCGTAAAAGGCCGCCCTCGATGCAAAGCTTTCAAGGGCGCGCCATTAACCTTCAGATCAGTGCCGAGCCCCTTCGTCCGGCATGGTCAGCAGCTGTTTTTCGCGATTCCAGTCGAAGGGTTCTTCATTCTGCTCAGCTTCAAAGCGGCGTTCCTCCAGGGCTTGGAAGATGGCGATTTCTTCGTCGGGCATGAAGTGCAGGCAGTCACCCCCGAAGAACCACAGCAGATCGCGAGGGACGAGGTGGGCGATTTGTGGGTAACGGTGGAACACCTGGCAAATCATGTCCTGGCCCAGATGGCGTTCTTCGGGTATTTCCCGCAAGTTCGTAACCAGCTCATCGAAACGTTCGAGAAACATTGCGTGGCTTTCTTCGGAAACTTGCTCTGCCTCGCCCATGGCCAGCAGGATGCCGCGCAGATGGGCAAGGAGGGCGAGGTTGTAGTCGTGGTATGCGTTGGCCATCGGGCACCTATGTCTTTGATGTGGCGCGATTATAAAGGGGCGCGCAGGGTCAGTGGGACTTGTGTGATTGACTCGCTGAGGGGGCGAGGGTTCGGCAGGCTTGACGGGACGTTGCGCCTGTTTGCCTAAAGTGCACAGCTGCGATGAAAAGCGTTTGGTGGCGGCTTTGGCTGTGGAAGACCTTCCGGAATGCCTTGCTTAGGCTCCTGGCCATGGCGCTCCTCAAGCACCGATGCAGAGCGCCAAGCGGCGTTCCCACGCGGACCGTGGGAACGATGAACTTGCCGGGAAGCTAGCGAATCCGTCCTGGTTGTAGCTCCAGCTCGTCCTTGCTGAAGTCATCGACGTCGATGACCTTTCGCTTCGCGGTTTCGGCGCGGCGAAGCTCGATGGCTTCTTCATCGCTGATGATTCCGCCGATGAGTGCCGCCTGGATCGGATCCTGGCCGCCGGAGATTTTGAGTTCGCCGCTTCTAATCGCTTTATACAGCTTGCTTGCAAGCGGTTGAGTCGCTGCGATGGTGTCGAAGGCATGGCGGAGCGCGCCAAGCGGCTCGTCTATATTTTGCGGTCGGTATACGCCGTCGAGAATCTGCTCCAGCGCCGGGTCGCCTTCGCGTCGGCCGAGAACTTCCGCGACTCGCGTATCCAGCGCGTCGGAAGGGCCCGTGTGGCGTGCGCCGAAGGGGAATACCAGCAGGTAGAGCACGCAACCCAGGGCACGATTAGGGAAGTTGCTCAGTGTGCCCTGTAATGCCTCTTCGGCTTTACACAAACAATCCTCCAGCGCCCATCGCAGCAGTGGCTCCTGCTCCTGCGGATGGCCGAGATCGTGATATCGCTTGAGCGCAGCCGAGGCCAGATACAGGTGACTGAGCACATCGCCCAGGCGCGCCGATAGCCGTTCGCGGCGCTTGAGTTCACCTCCCAACAGCATCATCGACAGGTCGGCCAGCATCGCGAATGCCGCAGCGATCCTGTTCAGCGCGCGGAAGTATGGGCGGGTCAGCGCAGTGCCGGGGGCTGTGCCGAGCATTCCGAAGGTAAGTCCCAGCACTAGCGTGCTGGCGGTATTGCTGACGGCGAAGCCGATATGTTGCATCAGTAGCTTGTCGAACCGTTGCACCGCGGCGTTGCGATCCGGCTCGTGTACCAGCTCCATTTCCTTCAGCACGAAGGGATGGCAGCGAATGGCGCCCTGGCCGAAGATCATCAGGTTGCGTGAAAGGATGTTCGCGCCTTCCACGGTGATGGAGATCGGCGCCGACAGCCACAAGCGGCTGAGGTAATTATTCGGGCCCATGATGATGCCTTTTCCGCCATGGATGTCCATGGCGTCGACGATGCACTCGCGGCCCCGCTCGGTGAGGTGGTATTTGAGGATGGCTGACAACACCGAGGGCTTCTCGCCCAGGTCCACGGCGTTAGCGGTCAGGATACGGGCGCTGTCCATCAGCCAGGCATTACCCCCGATGCGCGCCAGCGGTTCCTGAATGCCTTCGAATGCCGAGAGCGGCACGTTGAACTGCTGACGAATCTGCGCGTAGCGGCCGCTGACATAGCTGCAGACCTTGGCAGCGCTGACGCCGGTGGCCGGCAGGGAGATCGAGCGACCGACCGAAAGGCAGTTCATCAACATCATCCAGCCTTTGCCGATCATGTCGCGTCCACCGATGATGGCTTCCAGGGGTACGAAAACGTCCCTGCCCCAGTTCGGCCCGTTCATGAAGGCGGCTCCAAGCGGCAGATGGCGGCGTCCGATCTCGACACCGGCCGTATCGGTGGGGATGAGCGCGAGGCTGATGCCAAGCGCCTCTTCCTCGCCTAGCAGGCGATCCGGGTCGTAGGTCTTGAACGCCACTCCCAGTAAGGTCGCCACCGGGCCGAGGGTGATGTAACGTTTTTCCCAGTTCAGGCGCAGACCAAGTACTTCTTCGCCTTGCCACATCCCTTTGCAGATCACTCCGCTGTCGTTCATGGCGCCGGCATCCGAGCCGGCGTAGGGGCCGGTGAGGGCGAAGCAGGGGATGTCGGTGCCGTTGGCCAGGCGTGGCAGGTAGTGGCTGCGCTGCTCGTCGGTGCCGTAGTGCATCAGCAGTTCGGCAGGACCGAGGGAGTTGGGGACCATCACGGTGCTTGCCAGATCACCACTGCGGGTCGCGAGCTTCATCACGATCTGCGAGTGCGCGTAGGCAGAGAAGCCTTTGCCGCCATACTCCTTGGGGATGATCAGCGCGAAGAAGCCTTGCGCTTTGATGTACTCCCAGGCCTGCGGCGGGAGGTCCATGCGCTGGCTGATGTCCCACTCGTTGACCATGGCACAGAGCGCCTCGGTCGGGCCGTCGAGAAAAGCTTGCTCCTCTTCAGTCAGCTTCGCCTTGGGGTAGTGCAGCAGGGTGTCCCAGTTCGGTCGGCCACTGAACAGCTCGCCATCCCACCAGACAGTACCGGCTTCGATGGCGTCCCGCTCGGTGTCGGAAATCGGCGGCAAGACCTTCTTGAACCAGTCGAACATCGGCGCGCTGATGTATTTGATGCGCACGTCCACCATCATGATCGGTACCGCCACCACGACCAACAATAACCATAGAACCAGCATCAGCCAGACTGGCGAGTCGCCTGCCGCGCCCATGAACGCCAGGTAGACCGCGACGATGGCGAGCGCCGGGATGGGCGATACGCGGTAATGCGCGATCAGCGCAATGCCGAGTAGGAGAACGAGCAACCAGATCAACGTCATGGGTAGTCCTTGTGCATGGTCTTGTGGTTTCAACATCGCCGTCGGGATAAGGGCAAGATGCCAGCGCTGCTTTCGTGAGAGTGCCTAGGCGGACGTGAAGTTCGGGTGCCGGTGCGGGCTGCGCCTGCGTTCGCCGCTATGGCGCGCTGCTGTAGATGGCGTGTTTATGGGTGTTGATTGGTAGGGGGGGCTGCCGTCAGCGCGATGGTTTTAACCGTGCGGTTACGCGTTGTGCTGTTGCAATTGAGCGACGGCGCCCTCATGTAAATGTTCTTCTCGTGTTGTGTGTGCATCTCTTATGACTACTGCTCTGTCTATTAGGCAGTTGACCAAGGTTTACGGTAATGGCTTCGAGGCGCTGAAAGGCATCGACCTGGATGTAGCCGAGGGCGACTTCTACGCGTTGCTGGGCCCCAATGGCGCCGGCAAGTCCACCACCATTGGCATCCTGTCCACGCTGGTGAACAAAACCGGCGGCACGGTGAACGTGTTCGGCCACGATCTGGATCGGGATCCTTCGGGGCTCAAACGTTGCCTCGGGGTAGTGCCACAGGAGTTCAACTTCAACCAGTTCGAAAAGGCTTTCGACATTCTTGTGACGCAGGCCGGTTACTACGGCATTCCAGCGAAGATCGCCAAGGAGCGGGCCGAGCGCTATCTCCATCAGCTCGGTCTGTGGGACAAGCGCAATGTTTCCTCACGAATGCTATCGGGCGGCATGAAGCGGCGCCTGATGATCGCCCGTGCGCTCATCCATCAGCCGCGCCTGCTGATTCTCGACGAACCCACCGCGGGCGTTGATATCGAGCTGCGCCGCTCTATGTGGTCTTTCCTGACGGAGCTGAATCGGGAAGGCATCACCATTATCCTCACCACCCATTACCTGGAGGAGGCCGAACAGCTGTGCCGCAACATTGGCATCATCGACCACGGCCGGATCGTCAAGAACACCAGCATGCGTGAGTTGCTCAAGCAGTTGCATGTGGAGACCTTCGTGCTCGACTTGAAGGAATCACAGCTGGTGCCACCGGAGTTGGGCAACTACCCTGCACGGCTGATCGACCACCACACCCTGGAGGTGCAGGTGGAGAAGAACCAGGGCGTGACTGATCTGTTCCGCCTGCTGGCGGCGCAGGGCATTGAGGTGCTGAGTTTGCGCAACAAGACCAACCGGCTGGAGGAGCTGTTCGTTTCGATGGTGGAAAACAACCTGTCGAAGGTGTCCCGATGAACGACGAGCTTCGCGCCAACCTGGTGGCACTGCAGACCATTACCCAGCGGGAAATTCGCCGCTATACCCGCATCTGGCCACAGACGCTGCTGCCTCCGGCGATCACCATGGTGTTGTACTTTGTCATCTTCGGAAACCTCATCGGCGCGCGTATCGGCGTGATGGACGGGTTCAGCTACATGGACTACATCGTACCGGGGTTGATCATGATGGCGGTGATCACCAACTCGTACAGCAACGTGGTCTCGAGCTTCTTCAGCAGCAAGTTCCAGCGTTCAATCGAAGAGCTGTTGGTATCGCCGGTCTCGCCGCACGTCATTCTCGTCGGCTTCGCACTGGGAGGTATCACGCGCGGTCTGGCGGTGGCCTTTATCGTCACGCTGCTGTCGATGTTCTTCACTGATTTGCAGGTGCATCACTTGGGTGTGACGCTGCTGGTGATCACGCTGACGGCGACCATCTTCGCTTTCGGCGGCTTCATCAACGCGGTATTCGCACGTAATTTCGATGACATTTCCATCATCCCGACCTTCGTGTTGACGCCGCTGACCTATCTGGGAGGGGTGTTCTACTCGATCAGCATGCTATCGCCGTTCTGGCAGACGCTGTCGCTGGGCAATCCCATCCTGCACATGGTCAATGCCTTCCGTTACGGCATTCTCGGGGTGTCCGACATCCGGATTGGAGTTGCCATTGCCTTCATGGTGGCCGCGGCAGTGATCCTGTACCTGTGGTCCATCCGCTTGTTGAAAAGCGGGCGGGGTATGCGGCAGTAAAATCGCAGATGCGCGCGCTGCCTTGTAGGGGCGCACCTGCCTAGCCAGACGTTAGCTTGCAGCAAAGCCCAAAGCTCGCCGAAGGGCGCCTCCTGAATCAAGGTCCCACCGACTCCTTCGAGGGTGGCGCTCGCGGCGAACACAGCTGGCTAGCCTGCCCGCTTTGTGGGAAAAAAATCTTCTGCGCTATACACTTGCGCTCATTTTTCGTACAGGGCTCTGTCATGCAACATCCTGCCGAACTCTCGCCGCTGGGCAAATCCAGCGCTTACGTCGCGACCTACAGCCCGCAAGTGCTTTTTCCGATTCCACGCGCGCCGAAATGGGCAGAACTTGGGGTAACAGCCGAAACCCTGCCTTATCGAGGCGTTGATATCTGGAATTGCTATGAGCTGTCCTGGCTGCTGCCTTCCGGCAAGCCGGTCGTCGCCATTGGCGAGTTCGTAATTCCCGCCGACTCGCCGAACATCATCGAATCGAAGTCCTTCAAACTGTACTTAAATTCGCTGAACCAGTCGGTGTTCGAAAGCCGGGAGCAGGTCCTTGAGGTGATGCGTGGCGATCTTTCCGCAGCAGCGGGCAAACCGGTGGAAGTTCGGCTACGTACTCTGGACGAAGTCGAGCGCGAAGGTGTTGCGCCGCTACCGGGGCGCTGTATCGATGATTTGGACGTGTGCATCGATCACTATGATTCGCCGCGCGTCGATCTGCTGCGTTGCGATGTCGATCGCCAGGTCGATGAGGCCCTGCACAGCCATTTGTTGAAATCCAACTGTCCGGTTACCGGTCAGCCCGACTGGGGTTCGGTAGTGGTCGACTATCGCGGTGCGGCGCTCGATCCGGCCAGCCTGCTGAGCTACCTGGTGAGCTTCCGGCAGCATGCGGATTTCCACGAGCAGTGCGTAGAGCGGATTTTTCTCGACCTACAGCGATTGCTGCAGCCGGAACGGCTGACCGTCTACGCGCGGTACGTGCGTCGAGGCGGTCTGGATATCAATCCTTATCGCAGTACCGAGGCGTTGAGCCCAAGCAACGCGCGCCTCGTCAGACAGTAGAAAAAGTCGGCCGGGCGCAGCAGATCGAGCCGTCGCGCCTGGCCCCGCTTCTTTAACGGCTATCGACTCTCATATCCCCATGTTGGCGAGTGTCTGCATGATATTGCGCAGGGTCATGGCTGTGCTCGGGTGGCTCACTTCGAAACGCTCCACCGCCAGGTTGACGCCATCGACAAGCGAGTCGTTCGACACCGCATTCTGATTGGCCAGGCGAACCTCAATATCGTTCGCAATGGCGTGTAGCGAGGCACGCTCCTCATCGGTCATGGGAGTGTCCTGTGCCAGCTGACTGCGTAGCTCGTCAAGCTGTGATTGCAGATCATGTTCCGCCATGTTACTTCCCTCTCTTGATGCTCAAGAGCACTTCGGTGCTGCCGACAGTTAACCCGCGGCTTGAGCTTGCCTGTCCTTAGAGGCGCTATTAACGCCGGTAGTTTCTACCCGGGCTGTTGAAAGTATCGAATGGATTTATACTGCAACGCTTAGCCGCGCAGCCGCGGCATTCAATCGGAACAGGGGACCCGCGATGCAGATGATCGACAAGGATTGGTTCGGCTATGCCAGGGCTACCCTGCTAGCTGTGGTGGCGCTGGCTTCGCCGTCGCTGCACGCGGCGGAAGATGATCCCTTTGAAAGTGTCAATCGGGTGGTATTCCGCTTCAACGATACGCTGGATACCTATGCGCTCAAGCCTCTAGCTGAGGGCTATCAGAAGGTCACGCCCGAGGTAATCGAAACCGGTATCAGCAACGTGTTTAATAACGTAGGCGATGTGGTTGTGCTGGCCAACGATCTGTTGCAGGGCAAGTTTCACGACGCGGGAGTCGATACCAGCCGGATCCTGTTCAACACGACCTTCGGTGTGCTGGGTTTCTTCGATGTGGCGACTCATATGGGACTGCAGAGGAATGATGAAGATCTGGGCCAGACCTTAGGCGTCTGGGGGGTGCCAAGGGGCCCTTATGTGGTGCTGCCGTTGTTCGGCCCGAGCACTGTGCGAGATACCGCCGGGCGCGTCGGGGACAGTTACCTGAGGCCGTACCGCTATATCAACGATGTTCCGGTGCGCAACTCCACATGGGGTCTGAATATCGTCGAAACCCGCGCGAGCCTGCTTTCGGTGGATCGGATGATCACCGGCGACAAGTACATCTTTGTTCGCAACGCCTATCTGCAAAATCGTGAATTCCGCACCGAGGACGGTCAGGTCGAAGACGATTTCTAATGGGATCCAAGGGTGTCGCATGCAAGCTACATTGCCGGCGGCGCCATGTCTCACGGGCTCTGATAGGCCAGCCAACCTGTCCGAGCCACATAATTTTTCTGTGGTTACGTATCCGGTGAGCTGGCTACGCTTGTCGTGCGCAAGTGACAAGCGCTGCTGATCGAATACAATGCCGCTCCTTGCTGTAAACCTGAATTCGATCATGCAATCGCAAACCCTGTCAGACCGCGCCCCGCGCCCCGCGCCTTCGCGCCGCTTCAGCGTGGCGCCCATGATGGATTGGACAGATACCCACTGCCGTTTTTTTCTGCGTCAGCTGTCCCGTCATGCATTGCTCTATACCGAAATGGTGACCACCGGAGCGCTGATCAACGGCGATGCCGCACGTTTCCTGCGTCATGACGAGGCGGAACATCCGTTGGCGCTTCAGTTGGGCGGCAGTGTGTCGGCCGATCTGGCGCTCTGCGCGAAGATGGCCGAAGCCGCCGGGTATGACGAGGTGAACCTCAACGTCGGCTGCCCCAGTGACCGTGTGCAGAACAACCTGATCGGCGCGTGCCTGATGGCCCACCCCGCGCTGGTGGCTGACTGCGTGAAGGCGATGCGCGACGCGGTGGGCATCGAGGTGACTGTCAAGCACCGCATCGGCATCGATGGCCGCGACAGCTACGCCGAACTCTGCGATTTCGTCGGCCAGGTTCAGGCTGCCGGCTGTAGCAGCTTCACCGTGCATGCGCGCATCGCCATCCTCGAAGGGTTATCGCCTAAGCAGAATCGTGAAGTACCGCCGTTGCGCTACGATGTTGCTGCGCAGTTGAAACGAGATTTTCCGGACCTGGAGATCATCCTCAACGGGGGCATCAAGACGCTCGAGGAATGTCGCGAGCATCTGCAAACCTTCGATGGGGTCATGCTGGGTCGAGAGGCGTACCACAACCCATATCTGCTCGCGCAGGTCGACCAGCAACTGTTCGGCAGCGATACGCCGGCGATCAGCCGGGCCGATGCGCTGCGGGGCATGCGGCCCTATATCGAGCGGCACCTGGCGGCCGGTGGCGCGATGCACCACATCACGCGTCATGTACTGGGGCTTGGTCAGGGCTTTCCGGGGGCGCGACGTTTCCGTCAGCTGCTTTCGGTGGACATCCACAAGACACCGGCACCGCTAGAATTGCTCGATCAGGCCATCGCCCTGCTTCAGGGGCACTGAACGCATGGTTTGGGAACGCTGCGGGCGCTTTCCGATCCAACCCCTGTCCGCACCCGTCCCTTGCGCCCGTTGAGCGGGCCGATTGGCTCGGGTAAGGTCATGTCACTCACCGGACAGAGCATTCCCATGACTTCCAAGCTCGAACAACTCAAGCAATTCACCACCGTTGTCGCTGATACGGGCGATCTGGATGCCATCGCCCGGCTTAAGCCCATCGATGCCACCACCAATCCGTCGTTACTGCTGAAGGCCGCGGGAATGCCGCGCTATAAGGAACATCTCAACGCTGCCATGTCGCGCTGCCGGGACGATATCGGCATGGCCTGTGATCTGTTTGCGGTAGCGGTTGGCCAGGAAGTGCTCAAGCTGATACCCGGCCGCATTTCCACCGAGGTGGACGCGCGGCTGTCATTCGACAGGCAAGCCATGATTGAGCGCGGCGAGCGGCTGATCGGCCTCTATGAGGAAGCCGGCATCAGCCGAGAGCGGGTGCTGATCAAGCTTGCTTCGACCTGGGAAGGTATCCGCGCGGCTGAGCAGCTGGAAAAGTCGGGAGTTCAGACCAACCTGACGTTGTTGTTCTCCTTCACCCAGGCGGCCGCTTGTGCTGATGCTGGTGTGTTTCTGATTTCGCCCTTCGTAGGCCGTATCTACGATTGGTACAAGAAAAGCGAAGGGCGCGATTATGTTGGCAACGAAGATCCCGGCGTGCAGTCGGTAAGCCGCATCTACGACTACTACAAGACTCACGGCTACGAAACGGTAGTGATGGGCGCCAGCTTTCGCAATATTGGCCAGATTGAAGCGCTTGCCGGCTGCGACCGTTTGACCATCAGCCCTGAGCTGCTCGGTCAACTGGCGCAGGAAGAGGGCGCCTTGGAGCGGCGACTGTCGCCTGGACGTACCTCCGAGGCACGCGTGCGGATTGACGAGAAAAGCTTCCGCTGGGGGCTGAACGAAGATGCGATGGCCACCGAGAAGCTTGCCGAAGGAATTCGTCAGTTCGCGCGCGATCAGGAGAAACTAGAAGCGCTGCTCAACGCTTCTGTGAGTCGTTGAGACGCACAGTCAGCAGCGTTCCAGCGCCGTGACCAGGTCGTGGAATGCTTCGCGATTGGACTCATTGAGGCTCATCAGAATCCGATGAGCCTCCAGTACCTTGGCTTTCACCACTTCCTCGGACTGATCCTGACTAGGCAAATCCGCCAGTTGCTCGGGTGAGGGAAGTGGCTGGTCGACGATGTTGAATACCTGATCGAACCCCATCGAGTGCAACAGGCGGGTAATGTCGGGATGAGTGGTTACCACGGTCGGGAGCAAGCCGACTTTCTGCCGCGACAGAATCGAGAGTTTGGCCAGCAGCCCGAGCGTGGTGCTATCGATGCTCCGGCTTTCTGTCAGGTCAATTACGATGGATGAGAAAACCAGCGACGTGAAGATCTTTTCAATCGTCGCGTCGAGGGCAGAGCAGAGCGTCAAGCGGATTTCACCCACAAACTTCAGTACGAAGGTCCCATCCTGCTCGGCGAACTGGATTTTACCGGTACTCATTCAAGGTTCCTGCTCAGCACCAACAAGGCAATGTCATCGGGCATATCGTGTAGTTCGGCCAGTCCAAATGCACCGCGTAAGCCGTCCAGCGTGCCTCCCACGTCTGCAACCAGTTCCGGCAATGCGGACTCTTTGTCTTTGAGCGTGTCACCGGGCAAAAGGTCCAGAATGCCATCGGACAGCAAGGTCAGACTGAATCGTTCCGGTAGCGCTATTTCAAAATTCGCATAGGTCGCATCGACAAAGAGACCTACCGGCAACCCACGCCCTTCAAGGTAGCGGGCTTTGGATCCATCGAAGAGCACCGGCATCGGCAGATGCCCGCCGATGCTGTAGTGGAGCACATTGCGCTCCTGGTCGATGACGCCGCCGAGCATGGTTACGTGCTTGCCCAATTTGCAGTTGATCAGCCCGCGGTTGATGTGATCCAGCACCTCGGAGGGCTTGAATTCGCGCAGCGTACGGAAACGCCGCGATTCATAAAGCAGCCGGGTGGTCATGAATTTGAGCAGAACGGTCACAAACGCGGAGGACGCGCCATGTCCTGATACGTCCGCCAGGTAGAAACCGATCCGATGCTCATCCACGCGGAAATAATCGACGAAGTCTCCGGACAGATACAGCGACGGAATGATCTGATGCGCAAAATGAAAGTCGTCGGTCGTCCATGGCGTCACCGGGAGCATGTTCATCTGCACCTGCCGCCCGGCATTCTGGTCTTCCTGAAGCAGGTGTAGGCTGGCCTGAAGATCGCGATTGGCGGTTTCCAGTTGCTCCCGATAGCGGCGATTTTCTAGGCGTAGACGCGAGCGATCCAGCGCTCGGCGCACCGAATGCTCCAGCATCGCCAGATCTTCGAGGGGCTTGATAAGGTAATCAGCGGCGCCCAGGCGCAGGGCTTCCACCGCATCGGTCATCACCCCTGCACCGGACACCACGATCACTGGCAGATCGCTCTGGCGCTCACTGATCAGTCTGATGAGTTCCAGACCATCTATCTGCGGCATACGCAGATCACAGATCACCAGATCCGGACGCTCGGAATCGAACAGCTCCAGTCCTTTGGGGCCGTTAGGAGCCTGCAGAACTCGGAATCCGCTGTCATCCAGATAGGCGGCCAGGCTGGCTCGAACCACATCGTCGTCATCTATGATCAGTAGCGTCGCGCTTGGGTTATGCATGTTCCTACCAGGCGGATCCGCCAGGATGATTGGCGAAAGCATCGGCTCCACGCGAGGCGGAGCAAGGGGGTCGTTTCAAGGCGCAGACGGTACTCCCATACGTCCAGCGTTTCAAGCCGTGCACCATCGCCCAGCCTGAGTCTTTACAGGGGTGTTGGACGGCCACTATAAGAGCTGGCGAATCCACCACGCAAAGGACGGGACAATGACGCAGAAGGAGCGCAACTACAGTGAAAAGCGCGATTTCATCCGAATGAATCTGGACACGCCGATTAACATTTTTTCGGGTGGGCTTTCTTTCCCCGGTATCTGCCTAGACCTGTCCAGCACTGGCATGCAGGTCGAAGCAGATACCGCATTGCACGTGGGTGATCGAGTTCGTGTCTCCATTCCGTCCCAGCACAACCAGTTGAAAGGGCTGGACGCGGAGACCGAAGTGGTACGCGTCGAGTCGCTGGATGGTGGTCGCCAGAGTCTTGGATTGGTCATCCTTTCGATGAGCTGAAGTTTCTGTCCTCAGGCCCCCGCCTTCGGATCGGCGATAAATGGACTCACAGCGGCAGTTCGGTTTTTCAGCGGATGGGAAGGCGCTTGGGCAGTAAACGCATCTGCGAAGCGGCGGCTGTTGCGAGTCAATGGACTCCGTTATCAGCCCTGTTTATGGTCTGTGATCAGGTTCCTGAGAGTTAACAAAACATAACGTCCCTTCGATTGTAAGTGCTTTCCAAAGCTGGCTAGGATGGCTGCGTCCGCCCATCCCAGGTGGCTACTACTAATAAGAACAAAGGGGATAGTTATGAGTGAGCCCGTCTTCTGGCGCGGCCCGGTCGGCCGTGCGGCCTCCGTTTCCTGCAGACCGAAGCGCGGCTGCTTCTCGCCCTTCGCCAAAGTCCTTTCAGCGTGCAGCCTGTCCGCATTCCTGTGGGGTGCTCCGGTACATGCGCAGAGTGCGGATCCGCAGACTCGCTATTCCATAGAATCCTCCAAAGCGGCGAACCATCTGCTGCTCGATGTCGCTCATGCTGGCGAACGTCTGGTGATCGCGGGCGACCGTGGTCACATTCTCTATTCTGATGACAGCGGTGCCAGCTGGATCCAGGCGAAGGTGCCGACACGGCAACTGCTCACTGCGATTCATTTTGTCGATGACCAGCACGGCTGGGCGGTTGGACACGACGAACTGATTCTCGCCACCCGCGATTCAGGCCAGACCTGGATCGTTCAGAATGAAAATCGCGACGCCGAAGGTCCCCTGCTAGACGTCTGGTTCGAGAACCCTCGTCATGGGCTGGCAGTTGGCGCCTACGGGATGGTCTTGGAAACCTTCGATGGCGGCCAGCAATGGGACAACGTCACCGATCGGCTCGATAACGAAGATGGCTACCATCTGAACGCCATCGCGGAAATCGCCGGTTACGGGCTGTTTGTGGTCGGCGAGATGGGCGGAATGCACCGATCTCGAGACATGGGACAGACCTGGGAACGCGTCGAGTCACCTTATCAGGGGTCGTTCTTCGGTGTGATCGGAGGCGAAACAGAGGTGGTTGTGGCCTTCGGGCTTCGGGGGCACCTGTTCCGTTCGGCAGATTTCGGCGACACCTGGCAAGCTATCGAGGTGCGCGAAAACGGCAACCTCCTGGAAACCGGTCTTGCGGATGGAAACTTCCTTGATGACGGCCGGATGGTCGTGGTCGGTCACGGGGGCACAGTGCTAACCAGCACGGATCAGGGGCATTCGTTCAAGCTTTTCAGCCGCCCTGATCGCCGTTCTCTGTCCGGCGTCGTCGCCAATTCCGAAGGTAACCTGGTCCTTGTCGGCCAGAGTGGGGTGCGCGTCGTCTCGCCGTCGGGTGCAAACCTGCCCATAGAACAACGATAAGCCGGAGCCACCATGACTACGCATCAGCAAAAACCGGCGTCTGTTCTGGAGCGCCTGATATTCAATAACCGACCGGCGGTGATTTTGTTCTGCTTGTTGGTCAGCGTGTTTCTGTTCTATCAGGCCGCACAGGTTCGCCCTGCGACCAGCTTCGAGAAGATGATTCCGCTGGGACATCCCTATATCCAGAACATGCTCCAGCACAAGGATGATCTGGCCAATCTCGGCAACACCGTACGCATTTCCGTCGCAGCGAAGGACGGCGACATCTTCTCCAGGGAGTACATGGAAACGCTGCGTCAGATCCATGATGAAGTGTTCTACATCCAGGGTGTCGATCGTTCCAACATGAAGTCGCTGTGGAGTCCCAGTGTTCGCTGGACCGAGGTGACCGAGCAGGGCTTTGCCGGGGGCGAGGTCATTCCGCAAACCTATGACGGCTCGCCGGAAAGTCTCGACGATTTGCGCAACAACATTCTCAAGTCCGGGCAGGTCGGCAGGCTGGTGGCCAACGACTTCAAGTCGAGCATCGTGGACGTGCCGCTCATGGAGTCCTACTCGGACCCAGAGGACCGAGGTAAGCAGATCACGCTCGACTACCAGCAGTTCTCCCACGAGCTCGAAGAGAAAATCCGCGATAAATACCGGACGCTGAACCCCAATGTGGAAATCCATATCATCGGTTTTGCCAAGAAGGTTGGTGACCTGATCGATGGGCTGGTGGGCGTTGCCCTGTTCTTCTTCGTTGCCATCGCCATCACCCTGGTATTGCTGCTGTGGTTCACGCGTTGCTTCAAGAGCACCATCGCGGTGTTGCTGACGACGCTGATTGCCGTCGTCTGGCAGCTCGGCCTGCTGCATACGTTGGGGTTCGGCCTAGATCCTTATTCGATGCTGGTGCCGTTTTTGGTCTTTGCCATTGGCATCTCCCATGGCGTGCAGAAGATCAACGGCATTGCCATGGCTTCCGGCGAGACGGATGACCCCTTGGCTGCGGCCCGGATGGCGTTCCGTCAGCTGTTCATTCCAGGCATGGTGGCGCTGGCATCCGATGCGGTGGGTTTCGTCACCTTGCTGCTGATCGATATCGGCGTTATTCGCGAGCTCGCCATCGGCGCTTCGCTGGGCGTCGCGGTGATCATCCTGACCAACCTGATTCTGCTGCCGGTGGCGATTTCCTACATGGGTATCAGCCAGCGTGCGATCAAGCAGGCGCGGGAAGAGGCGTCGCGCGATCATCCCTTCTGGCGTTTGCTGTCAGGTTTCGCTAGCCCTGCCGTTGCGCCGATCTCCATCGTGATTGCGCTATTGGCGGCTGGTGGCGGGCTCTGGTATGGCCAGAACCTCAAGATTGGCGATCTCGACCAGGGTGCGCCGGAGTTGCGGCCCGACTCGCGCTACAACCTGGACAATGATTTCGTCATCCGCAACTACTCGACCAGTTCTGATGTGCTGGTGGTGATGGTCAAGACTGCTCCGGAAGGCTGTGCGCACTACGATACGTTAGCGGCCATGGACGAGCTGATGTGGAAGATGGAAAACACTGCCGGTGTGCAATCGGCGGTGTCGATGGTCTCGGTCGCGCGGCAGAGCATCAAGGGGATGAACGAGGGCAGCCTTAAGTGGGAAACCTTGTCGCGTAATCAGTTCATCCTCAACAGCTCCATTGCCCGTGCCGAAGGCATGTACAACGGCAATTGCTCACTGGCGCCGGTATTGATTTTCCTCAATGACCACAAGGCTGAAACGCTGGATCACGTGGTGTCGGCGGCCCGTGTGTTCGCTGAAGAAAACAACCGTGAGGGGCTGGAGTTCATCCTTGCTGCAGGCAACGCAGGCATCGAAGCGGCGACCAACGAAGTAATTGCCGCTTCCGAAACCACCATGCTTATTGCGGTTTACGCGGCGGTGAGCATCATGTGCTTGATCACCTTCCGCTCGGTAGCTGCGACGCTGTGCGTGATTCTGCCGTTGGTGCTGACCTCGATTCTCGGTAATGCGCTGATGGCCTTCATGGGTATTGGGGTGAAGGTCGCAACGCTACCGGTGATCGCATTGGGAGTGGGGATCGGCGTCGATTACGGCATCTACATCTATAGCCGCCTCGAGACCTACCTGCGTCAGGGGTTGCCGTTGCAGGAGGCTTATTACCTAACCCTGAAATCCACTGGCAAGGCGGTGGTTTTCACCGGCATCTGCCTGGCTATAGGCGTCTTTACCTGGGTATTTTCTGCGATCAAGTTCCAGGCTGACATGGGCTTGATGCTTACCTTCATGTTCCTCTGGAACATGGTTGGAGCCATCTGGCTGCTCCCGGCACTGGCACACTTCCTGATCAAACCGGCGAAGCTTCAGGAAAAGTCAGAGCAGCCGTTGCCGGCAAACTGATGCCTCGTTAACGTCGCACGATGGATTTTGGCCCGCATCGCAAGATGCGGGCCTTTCTTTTGGGGGCTGCGGCGCAATGGAAGGTTTGGAGAGTTGAGCGCTTGGCTTGGAGGACTGTCAGAGTCGGTTGCTGAAAGCGGGGGGCGTGCTGCTGAGCCTGTATAAAAAGTGCTGGCCCAAGCGGATCAAGGCGCCGAACGCTAATTCAGGAAAGAGACCAATCCGAGCAGCCCCCTGCCGGTGTTGAAAGCAAAACGCCCATGAGTCAGGGCGTTTTTTTTGCACCCAGGAGAAATGCTGATTCAAAGCACCGTCAGCCCGGCCTGATGCACCAGCTCCAACAGCGGCTGCGGATAAATCCCCAGGAAGAACGCCAATGCCGCGATGGCCAGCAGCATCACGCCCCCGGCACGCTGCCCCCAGTTGATCGGGGCGTCGTGGCGGCGGATGCCAGGTTCGACCAGATACAGCGTCACCATTACTCGCAGGTAATAGAACAGGCCCACGGCGCTGCCGATGATCAGCGCACCCAGCAGCCACCACAGCTGGGATTCCACGCCAGTGGCGATCACATAGAATTTGCCGATGAAGCCTGCCGTCAGCGGAATGCCAGCCAGCGACAGCATCATTACGGTGAGCACGGCGGTGAGGTAGGGGCGACGCCAGAACAGTCCGCGATATTCGTAGAGTGCATCGGCATCGCGACCGTTGAATGGACTCGACATCAGGGTGATCACCCCGAACGCGCCCAGAGTCGTCAGCACGTAGGTCACCAGATAGACACCGATGGCTTCAACGGCCAGTCCGTTGGTGGCGACAAGCGCCACCAACAGGTAGCCGAAGTGGGCAATGGATGAATAACCCAGCAGGCGCTTGAGGTTGCTCTGGTTCAGTGCCAGCAGGTTGCCGATCAGGATCGAGGCGATGGCTATCAAACTCAGTGCATCGTTAAGCCAACCGCCACTGGTGGCCGGCGACATTTGATACAGACGCAGCAGCACCGCGAACACCGCCACCTTGCTGACGGTTGCCAGGAAGGTAGCCACCGGAGCTGGAGCGCCTTCGTAGACATCCGGCGTCCACAGATGGAAAGGTACCAGCGACAGCTTGAAACCGAGGCCGATCAGCATCATGCCAATGCCTGCCCGCACCAGCACCGACGCGTCTTGTGCGGCCAGGCTGGCACCGATACCGGAAAAGCTAAGGCTACCCGATTCGGCATAGAGCAGCGCCATGCCGAACAGCAGGAAAGCGCTGGCGGCGGCGGAAAGCACCATGTATTTGATGCCGGCCTCCAACGAGCGCTTGTTGAAAAATGCGTAGGCGACTAGTCCGTAAACTGGCACCGAGAGCAGTTCCAGGCCGATAAAGAAGCCGGCAAGGTGCTGCGAACTGACCAGCACCAGTCCGCCTGCTGCCGACAGGGCCATTAGCAGGTAGAGCTCTTCGCGGTTGCCGGGAAATCCTTCAGGTCCGGCTTTTTCGCCCAGGTAGGCGTGGGCCAGGGTTACGCAGGCCAGTGTCGCAACCAGCACTACGGCGCTGTAGAAATAGGCGAAGGCGTCAAGCCGCAGCAGTGGTGTCACGTCCAGCGGGGCGGCTCGCAGTGCGGGCACTATCGACAACAATGCCAGCGTCAGGCCGATAGAGGTGATGATGAAGCTGAGCCGGTGATTACGGCGCCAGGCGATGGCCAGCATCACCGCAATGGCGGTGGTGCCGGTGATCAGCAGGGGCAGCAGGGCGATCAAGTGTTGCTGTGTAAATTCCATGGCGGGACTACCGAGCCGAAACTGTTGGAGAGAATGCGGTGTCGATCCACTGCTGCACACCGTTCATGGTCGCGAGCGAGGTGTCGAATACCGGCTGCGGATAGACGCCCAGTAGGACCAGCAGAACAGCCAGCAGGAGCACCATTCCGATCTCGCGTGCGTCCAAACCCTGTAGCAGGCCTTCGGCCTTGGCCGGGCCGAAATAGGCACGGTGGATCATCGCCAACGAGTAGATGGATGACAGCACCAGGCCGAAGGTGGCAATGACCACCACCCAGGGTGAGTTGGCGAATGCGCCGAACAGAACCACGAACTCCCCTATGAAGTTGCCGGTGCCTGGCAGGCCCAGCGAAGCGGCAGCGAAGAACAGGCTCAACGGCGGCAACCAAGGCAGGCGCGACCACAGACCGCCCATTTCGCGCATGTCGCGCGTGTGCAGGCGCTCATAGAGTTGGCCGCTAAGGATGAACAGCGCTGCGGCCGAGAGGCCATGGGCGATCATCAGCACCACCGCGCCTTGCAGGGCGAGTTCGCTGCCCGAATAGATACCGATCAGCACGAAGCCCATGTGCGACACGCTGGAGTAGGCAATGAGGCGCTTGATATCGGTCTGCGCGAAGGACAGCACGGCACCGTAGAAGATGCCGAGCAGGCCAAGGCCCATGGCGATTGGCGCAAAGTCCATCGAGGCTTCCGGAAACAGCGGCAGCGCGAAGCGGATCATGCCGTAGGCGGCGGTCTTCAGCAGGATGCCGGCCAGGTCGACGGAGCCGGCGGTGGGCGCCTGGGCGTGAGCGTCGGGCAGCCAGGAATGCAGCGGCACGATGGGGAACTTCACCGCGAAGGCGATGAAGAAACCCAGCATCAGCAGGTACTCGACGCCCGGTGCCAGGTCAGCCTGGAGTAACAGCTCGTAGTCGAAGGTGAGTACGCCAGTGTTGTGGTAGTTGACCAGCACCAGGCCAAGAATAGCCACCAGCATGATCAGACCGCTGGCTTGGGTGTAGATGAAGAACTTCGTCGCGGCATTGATCCGCGAGCGCTTGCCTTCCGAGCTGTGGCCCCATAGTGCGATGAGAAAGTACATCGGCACGAGCATCATTTCCCAGAAGAAGAAGAACAGAAACAGGTCCAGGGCGAGGAACACCCCGACTACGCCACCGAGAATCCACATCAGGTTGAGGTGGAAGAAGCCGACGTGGCGCTGAATCTCTTTCCAGGAGCAGAGCACCGAGAGCACGCCGAGCAGACCGGTGAGGATGATCATCAGCAACGACAGGCCATCGAGCGCCAGGTGCAGATTGATGCCGAAACGCGCGATCCAGACGTGCTTGAATTCAACTGCCCAGTTGGCCTCGGCACCAGGGGCGGGGGCGAGCTGGTAGTTGCCGCCGGCCCACAGCCAGAGGCCGAGCCCGAGCAGCAGCGCCATGGTGAACAGGGCGATCCAGCGTGGCATGCTTTTGTCGAAACGTTCGACGAACCAGCAACACAGGCCGCCGATGAAGGGAATCAGGATTAGCCAGGGCAGAATCACGATTTCGAGTCCTTGGGCAATTCAGAGCAGAACGATGCCGAGCAACAGCACGGCTCCGCCAACGATGGACAGGGCGTACCAGCGCAACTGACCGGTTTCGCTGCGGCTTAGCAGCGTATTGCTGCCCCGTGCCATGCGCGGTACCAGCCCGATGGTGGCATCGATGGGGTCGCGGCCCAGCAGCCGGCTGAGCCACAGGTAGGGCTGTACGAAAAGCTTGTCATAAAGCCAATCGAAGCCCCAGGCGGCATACCACCACGCAGACAGGAAGCGGCCCGGCGCGCTTTGCGCTATGGCAGTGACCAATCGGCGGTTACCCAGAAACAGCAAGGCGGCGAGCAGAATGCCCGCGACCGCGATGGCGCCCGAGGCGATTTCCAGGCTGTGCTTGGCATCGCCCCCTGCATGACCAACGCTCTGCGGCAGCACGCCGGAAAGCGGCAGCGAAATCATCGCGCCGAGGAAGGTGGACAGAACGATCAGCACAACCAGCGGCAGGCTGTGGGCGATGCCGTGGCCGGCGTGAGCCTCGATTTTCGGCTTGCCGTGGAAGGCGATGAAGATCAGGCGGAAGGTATACAGCGAGGTCAGGAAGGCACCGGCGAGACCTGCGTACAGCAGGCCGCTGTGACCGCTTGCAAAGGCGCCCCAGAGGATTTCGTCCTTTGAGTAGAAGCCGGCGGTGATCAGCGGCAGAGCCGACAGCGCCGCGCCACCGACGATGAAGCTGGCATAGGCCAGCGGCAGTTTGTTCCATAGCCCGCCCATCCTGAAAATGTTTTGCTCGTGATGGCAGGCGTGGATGACCGAGCCCGAGGCAAGGAACAGCAGCGCCTTGAAGAAGGCGTGGGTCATCAGATGGAAGATTGCCGCTTCCCAGGCACCTACGCCCAAGGCCAGGAACATGTAGCCGATCTGACTCATGGTCGAGTAGGCGAGGATGCGCTTGATGTCGGTCTGCACCAGCGCGGCGAAACCGGCCAGCATCAGGGTCACGCCACCGACGATGCCCACCAGCTCCAGCACGTTCGGAGCCAGCAAGAACAGGCCATGAGTCCGGGCAATCAGGTAAACGCCAGCCGTGACCATGGTCGCCGCGTGGATCAGTGCGGACACCGGCGTCGGGCCGGCCATGGCGTCGGCCAGCCAGGTCTGTAGTGGTAGCTGCGCGGACTTGCCTACGGCACCGCCCAGCAGCGCCAGGGTCGCCAGGGTAATCCAGATATCACCGCTGGCGAACTTTTGCGGCGCCAGTGTCAGCAGGTCCTGAATGTCCAGGGTGCCGAGCTGAACGAACAGAATGAACAGGCCGAAGGCCATGAGTACATCACCGACGCGGGTGACGATGAAGGCCTTCAGCGCCGCGTTGCCATTCTTGCGTTCCTTGAAGTAGAAACCGATCAGCAGGTAGGAGCACAACCCCACGCCTTCCCAGCCGAAGTACAGCAGCAGCAGGTTGTCGCCCAATATCAGCAGCAACATGCTGAAGATGAACAGGTTGGTGTAGGCGAAGAAGCGCGAATAACCCTCCTCACCGCGCATGTACCAACTGGCGAACAGGTGAATCAGGAAGCCTACGCCAGTGACGACGCCGAGCATGGTCAGCGACAGCCCATCCAGGTGCAGCCCCAAGGCGACGCTGAAACCGACCA
>Ga0233386_1000066_pt1 | contig 40626 bp, 73 predicted proteins | sample ElkDunMinimDraft_17_FD_191544 | JGI IMG/M metagenome (GOLD analysis project Ga0233386, IMG submission 191544) | Fecal eukaryotic communites from dung pellets of Tule Elk in California, USA - Elk Dung G4 | ecosystem: Host-associated > Mammals > Digestive system > Large intestine > Fecal | place...
TCAGATTGTTCGCTTTCGTTTTCAATTTCAATTGTTTCTGCTTGCACCCTGTCAATATTTATTGGATAATTTCTTTCATTTTGCATTTTTGCTATCATGCGATGTAAATTATCTATTCCCTCGCTGATATAACTTAATTCTTTTTTATAATCGATAGCTTCATGTTTTTCTTCTATCGGTTCTATTGTTTCATTGAAAACTTTAAAAATTGCAGATCCTGTTGGAACGTCAAATTGCTTCAAGTAAATCTCACCATTTGCTTTGTTGTAAAAGAATGATGGTTTTCCATGAATTAAATCAACCGGAGCTCCTATAGCTTCCTCTTTTGTTACAACACATAAAATTTCATTATTTATGCCGTTTTTAGGCTGCAAAATAGGTGGTTGTGTTGTGATTTGTTGAGTTTGTTGAGCCTGTGGCTGCTGTTGTGCCGGTTGTTGGCTCTGTGGTTGTTGAGTGTAATTCCCTTGCATCGGATAATTAAAATAAGTAGGCTGATAAGGATTACTTATGCCGTTTTGAAATTGTCCGTAGTATGGGTTTTGTGGAAAATAATTCATAAATAAATCTCCTTTATTTTCTAATAATAAAAGAGATTTAGTATTCAAAACTTGGAAGTTTTTAATTAAATTTTAATGTATAATAGATTTTTACCAATGCTATCGGAAGCATTCTATGATAAGTAGATTCAGAAATATTTAGTTTTGCACATGTATTCAAAACCATTCTTTCATAGATGTAAGCATATTTTAAGAGGTCTTTTTCAATTTCTTCAAGTTCTGCCTTTTCAAAAAGATCTCTCAATTCCGCTTTACTCATTTCTCTTAATTTTTTCTTAATATTTTGGTGGTTCATTAAATTCTCTTTGATAAATTTTGTTCATGTCATAAGTTTTATGTTTTCCAAGCCAACCAAGATTAAAAACAACTCCACCTCTAAATAAATTACAAACTGCACTAGGAATTGTTTTTGTTGCTTTCATCATGCGTTTAAACATGCAGTCAATTTCCCATTTTGTAACAGGAACAAGGCACAAATATCTTGTTGGAATATCCTCACAAATCAATTTTGCTTTATGAACTCTTAAAAGCCTTAATCGTCTTAAACCGGCTTCATTTATTTTTAATTTAATCAATTGTTTGTATTGACAGCCAAAGTCATGAATGTGTGAAGGTCTTGGATCATATTTTGATTTGTTGCCGGCTAACCAAGCAATCCAATCAGGTATTGAAAAATTATCAGTTTCATAGTTTCTTGGTGCTAAATAAATTGAACCATCATCATCTTGGTACAATTCATTATCTAACAAAAACCATTTATTTGGTTTTGTTGATTTTTCAAGTCTTGCATTATCTGTTATCCACTTCATAATTCAACCCTCACATAAAAATAAAATCTATTATTTGTTATCAGTATCGCTATCTTTAATCTTTCCATTAACTTGCACATTGATTGTGAAAAATGTGAAATGATTTGTTATTCCTTGTTTTTGCTTGCCCTCTTGTGGTTGCTTTTGAATATTAAGTGTGCCATATGCTTGGTCGTTTTTAATATCTTGTTGAGGTAATACCTCGTCAGCAAATACAGCTGTAGAGCAAAAAAACAGTAAGGAAAGTAATATTGATAGTTTTTTCATTTTAATATCTCCTTTATATTAAAACCTTGTTCTTTACAAATTGCTTTTATATATTGCATACCGTCTACATAACAGTTTTTTATTTTCTCAAATTGTTTTAAATAATCTTTCCACATTTGGAATGTAACAAATTCTTCTATTGGTTTTATTCCTCTTATAGAGTTCATTAATCTATCTGCAAGTGCTACATTTCCTAAATTAAGTCCACCTCCTAATGAATGTGGTTTTATATGTTCTATTGTCCTCGTTTCTTTTGTAAGTTTTACTCCATATAAACCTTTAAAGTCTTTACCTAATAAACCTTTATCAAAGGCTTTTTTTATAGGGTGATTATAACCAAAGTTGATATTATAAACACCCTTTACATTCATTATTCTTCTACCTCCTCAACTGGTGATATTAAATAAGCATAATCATTTGTTTCAAAGAACTTGTCTAACTGTTCTTCTGTAAACCCTAGCAAAGCACCCACTGCGTTTACATAAGGATTTCCACGATAGAAGTTGTTAGCTTTAAGTTCAATTTTAAGAGCTTTAATATCCAAGCCTTCTGGCTGAAGCTGTGTAACCATTGCTACAATATCGTCAAAGTCCATTCCTTTAGCTTGGTAAATACCACGTTCAACGTCTGCACCTGTTAGATAAAGTTTAGCAATACGTTCACGCTCTTTTTGTGCTTGCTTTTCTTTATATTCTTCTGTTTGCCTTAAATCCACAATGCCTTCACTTGTGATGTCATATTCTTCGCCCAATTTAAGAGTAGAAAATTCTTGCCAAATCACATCTTCTACAACGCATAAAGCATTATCTATTACAAAAGAACAAGCTTCTTTATTTTGGTTAAAATAAATCATTAGTTAGCTCCTTTCAATGGCATATACCATAATTCTTGATAACTTTTACCCCCAGTACCTTTAATATAAGTTCCTTTAGGTAATGGACAACCCATTGTCACTAACCAACCACTATCCATCGCACCATATGAATAATATGTAACATTATCTTGGCTAACAAGGACTTTTACGTCGTCTGTTGTACTTGCTGAATACCCACACCATAAAACAACTGCGTCACAAGGCAATTGGTGAACAGTATTCCAAGTCAATGAAATTCTACCAGCAAAATCTGGCATACCGTAGCTAATAATTAATGCTTTGTTATTAGGAATAATACCCGCAACTTTCTCCTCAATCCTACCAGCATTAATCAAGTTAGCGTTTTGTACTGTTTCGCCAACATAGAAGTATAGGTATAGGTCGCTGTCGCTTGTTTCAATACCAGAGTTTGTTGGGTCGGTGGTAACGCCTAAAGAAGATTGTGTGACAGCAGAAGCTGTAGAGTCACCATTAAAACCAACGTCAGCTCCATAAGAATCACTCCTAGGTACTAAACCAAGCGAAGTTGAAACATATTTTAAACCAGCGTTGTTTATACCATCAGTCAACCCTAATGTCACTCCATTACCAACAACAGCTTTGCCACTAGCAAGCTTAACTTTTATAGGCAATCTGAATGTTTCTTCTGCTGTATTTAATACAAAGTCATAATCTGTAAATGTTTCAGTAGTTAGTTTAACACTTACACCAGCTTTTGTTTCTGTACCGTTGTAGATTTTTAATAACAAATCATAAACTGCTGGGTAAACAGCTTTAGAGTTATATTGACCGTTAGAACGTAACCAAGAAATATTGTTTAGTTCATATTCTGAATATTTATAATCAAGTAATGAGAATGGGTTATTTAACTCAATCTCATTTATAATATTATCTTCTGTTTCAGCTCCTGTTGCTACTTGAATGAAGTAAGGGTATTGAATTTGTTCTTGTTGTACTGTGCTAGAGTTTCCATAAATTGCACTCGCTTTTGAACCGTCCATACCGATTATCGGAGCTTGACTGCTAGTTGCTCCCGAACCACCAGTTTTAATATCAGTTGCAGTTTTACCAGTGTTATAAAAAGCACCTGTAGCTACAACACCTGAATAATTAGAAGTAACTACAATATCACCAGTAATATTTGGCAACCCTGCTTCAACAATTTCTCCTAATTTGCTTAAATCTGTTAAACCTTGAATAGGCATTATGATTTTAGGTAAACGAATTGTGCCAGCATTGTCATCAACAACAAATTTACCAACTTGACCGCCTACAGTCATTGTTGCAGTTGTTTGCCATTCTGATTCTGTACAAGATAAAGAAGGGTATAGAGCTACTGCTGATTTAACCTTGTTTGTAAATTGTACATATTGCTCTTGGATAATCAACTGACCGTTTAAATAACGTCTTTTCCCTTTTGTTTCGTCTATTCCTAACGGTGCAATCCCGATGTCGCCTATTTCTAAACCACCACCACCAGCAGCACCACTTGTAAATTCACCATTTCTAACTATTAAAGTTTCACCTTCATTTATTAAATTTAAAGCATCAGCCGCCGACATGCCATAATTTAAACCTTTATAAGTATCATCAATAAACTTATTTAAGTTATCACCAGACAAAACATCTGGTCTTAAATTATCAAAACCATCAGCCAGTAAAGTATCATCAAAATCTGTTTTAATACCGTTTTCCGCAAAACTTTGAGGGATTGTAATATTTGGTTTAATTGGTTTATTCATTTATATATACCTCATTTAAAAATACTCCATCAATTAAAATATCTTGAATATATTTCAAAGTGTTTTTTGTGTAAGTAATGTTTGAGCCTTTTAAATAAATATCAAGTTCGCAATTTCCTACCTTTTTTATTATAACACTTTCTGCATTTGTAAGCATTTTTATAATATTCAAATTTTCATTTCTTGTTCCAGAACTCAAATTACTTCCGATTACTGCCATTATTTTTTGGATAAATTCAGCATCTTTTAATGTAACTTTTTGATTTGGATCTAAATTTGAAGCTAAAAAATAAAATCTTTTTTCAACATTTAAATGAGGAATATTTACACAAAAATAATCACCATAATCTACTTCATCTCTTGTTGTTCCGACTTCTGCCCCAATATTATCAAGCAAAAAACCTCTTGCTTTTGAAATTGTCAAACTATCAAGTAATTGAATAATTATATCTTGAAGTTCATTAAACCTCATGCCAATAGCAAGCAAAATGTTTTTTATATCCTCATTCGGTCTGAAATAAGATATTAAATATTTTAAAACTTCTACTTTGTAATCTCTATATTTCATTTAAAGTTATCCAATCTGCATTAAACATTGCTAAAGATGTATCAATAATTTCTTGACTGTCGCCCATTGTCATTGAGCCATAAATACCAACTTGTAAATTTGTGATGTTTTCAACTCCATCAACTTTATAAGCCGGAATAATAAATTCATTTGCATATACTGTTTCGCCTAATCCATAAACTCTATTATTTTGGATATATTCAATAATTGCAGCTTTAACATCATTTTCCACACTTGTAAATAAAAATCCATCTTTTATTTTTAAATCAGCATTTATTGATATTTGTGTGAATGCTGCATTTATCCAATTTATAGTTACATCTTGACCGGCATTATCTTTTACTTTCATTGTTGATGTTCCAATAGTATCAATTCCATCTGCAACAGTTTCAAAAATTGCATTTGCAAAAATAGTATCTGTTGTATTATGATTTGCAATAATTTTAACTTCGCCGGCTGCCATTGTCTCGTCAGTTTTTTTATCAACAATATTTAAATAACTTGGCTCATCAACATATTTTCCTAAATTTGAATAGTTTGCATTTCTTGTTGCTTTTGCATTTTTGCTTTTTTCTTTTCTGTATTTAATACGATATTCTTCATCAGTTTCTCTATTTCTACCAATATCAACTTTAGGATTTTCCCCTGTTTCAATTTCTGAAACTCCTATAGGCATGCTTAAAACTTCAATTTCTGCATTTTCCGGAAGTTCAATAGGTCCAAATAAAACACATTCAAAATCGGCAACAACTTTTCCATCTTGACCAATAATTACAGTATCTTTATTGACAAATTCATCAAGAGTAGCTTTATTTCTAATTGTCATTGAACCTGCATCAACAGATAATCCTGCAATCCCTAAAATTGTTCTTTCTGCTACTGTTTTTGAGCCTTTTTCACGATAAACAAGTAATCTTTCATAAAGTGCATCTTGAAAATCGCCTTCTGCTTGTTCCGGATCGAACTGTTTAATTAAATATGCAATTTGTTCTTGCAAATTCATTTCTTGAAAAGCTACAGTAGTAAAAATATTGGCGATTACACTTTTAGCTTCAATGTAAAAATCATCACCATATTTGCCCCTCAAAAAAGTTTCAAAAGCACTTAAAATATCATCTAATTTGTCTAAAGTATAGCCTTGTGCATCTATTTTCATTGTCTTATTACCTCATTGAGTTCTATATCGCCTAATTCAGTTGTAATATAAGCATTAATATATATATTTTGATTTTCTTTTCTTAAATCAAACTTTTTTATTTGATTAACTCTGTCAGTTGAAAGAATAACCTTTTTAACGTCATGCTTCCAAAATACCTCATCTCTCATATTTCTTGGAAAATCTATGCCAACAGTATCATCAAGAAGCCAATCGCCTTTTAAAGTATAAAGACCGGTTAAAATATGCTGCTTAATGAGTTCTAACCCCTCAACCTGTGCCAAGTCGCCGTTAATCCATTCTAGTTTATTTCCGTTTAACTTCAAATCTTTCATAATTTAATTATACCACACCACCTGTGTTTGCACCTTGATTTCCGTTTGAATGAACATGCTCTAAAAACTTTTTACCATCAATAGTTGTATTGTTTCCAATATTAACATTTGAACCGGTTATGTTAATATTTCCACCTGAAATATTAATTGCTTTTTCTGTCAAACTAATTAAAGCACCGGCTTTTGTTCCAATGACTAAATCGCCATCAGGATAAATATAATTTTCATTATCCGGATAAAAACCAATTTCAAAAATATTATCGTTGATGTCATGAACTTTTGCTTCAGAACTTTCTGCAATAACTCCTGATGATCTATACAAATCAATATCATCATCAAAAAATCTTACAACTCCTCTATCGCCAACTTTTAATTTTAGAATAAAAAAGCCTGTTGGCGATTTTAAATGTCTTACAGGAACATTTTGTAGAATATCGGCTACACCATTTGAATAATATTCAATATTTACACTATCTTGACTATTAACTTTAATAATTTTTGCTGCAAATTGAACCCTCAAATCTTTTTTGAGAGCCTTTAAAATTCTTGAAAAAGCACCCTCAAAACTTCTATCGTCATGTTGTTTTTCTTCATATTCAAATTCGTTATTCATTTTATTCAGCCTTTTTTGCTTTTTTCTTTTTTGTTTTTTCTACAGGAACTTTGATTATTACGTCAGTAGTTCCGGCAGTTCCGTAATTGTTGCATTTTCCACGCAATTCATAAACTTGTTCTAAACTTTCAAGCTCTTTAAATTCTAATTTAATCCAATCATTAGCATTTAAGAATGGAATTAACCTTGTACTAATAACTATTGTATCATCACTTTGTTGGTCCGGTTGCATTGAGTTTTCAGGGTTTAAAACAACAGCATAAGTGTCATTATTTTTATCTGTAGGCATTTGAACATAAATAAACCCATTTGTAACATTAAATTTCGCTCCTAAAGCATCTAAAAGAGTTTTAAGAACTGCATGAGGTTTGCCAATTAGTTTATATCCGTTTTTATAAGTTTTTTCCGGCAAATCTTCACTAATAAAACCAATTCCTACACCCATAGCCTCAATGCAGTCATTTATAAGCTGCGTGCTTGTAACTTCCCCAAAATAGGTTTTATTTATTTTTGAAGCTAAATAATTGACTTTGCTATCAATTAATTCAATAACTGTTGGAATATCAAACTGCCCTTTATTATCTTGTTTAACAGTTGAAGCAAGAAAACCTTTTGCAGTATTTATTCTTCCTGCTACTGCATGCATTTTAACCATGCTTTTTGGATCTGTGTAACCTCTAAAAATTAAAGAAGGCTCATCATCGCCAAACCAAGCATAAACATCAACGGCATAAGTATCAAATAATTTCTTAAAAATATCATCTGATAAGTTCCATATTGTAACTGTGCTTTTATTCGGTTCTTCTGCTCTTGTCTTGATAAATTCAACATCAATATCCATATCTTCAATAACCAAATCAGCACCGGCGATTTCTAAACGCAAGTGAAAATCTAAACTATTGTATTTTATAACTTTAATTTCTGATTCGATCGTTGCCATTATTCTACCCATACCAAATAATAATCTGTGCTAAAAGTTTCTTGTGTAGGCTCTACAGAATGACCATATTTGTTTACTAAAAATAAACTACCGGTTATCAATTCATCATCTTTTACACGACCGATTAAATTGCTGCCGGTTGTCATGGCTCTACCTTTTACTAAATATCTATCTTTTAACAAAATATCTAATACGCAAAAAGTATCAACCCACCTAAAATTAAATGTATAAGCTTTTGTGCCTATTACAATAGGTTGAGTTACATCTGCATTTTCATTTAAATTTGGTAATTGAATTGTGTTCATTTTTATTTCCACTCATTTAATTTATCAACAATATCCGCTACACCTTGATCTAAATTGATAATTCGACCAATTCCATAAAGTTTTTTAGGAGTAGTTTTATTTTCAATACTCTTGCCCTCATTTCCTGTTTGTGAAGTTTGATTTTTCTTTATTGTTTTTTGCTTTGCTCCACTTGTAGATTTTGGAATATTTACTTTTTGAACTAAAATTTCCCCTACTTCTATTTTTTTAATTTCTGCAGAAAAATTTAAACTTTGTTCAAAATTGTTAGCCGGAATAAATGAAGTGAAAACATAGTTTTCAAAGACTTTCTCGCCGGCTCTAAAAGTAAAAGGTTTTTTGCTTTGAAAAACACCGTCTAAAATCTCTTCATATTCATCTGCAGTATATTTTCCACCATCTTTAATTTTTCCACTAAAAGATAAAACTTTAGGCAAGATGTGAATATACTCATTATAAACTTGTCCACTTTGAACACGTCTATCAGGAGTTTCTGCTATGTTTTGTCTGTCAATATCAATAATCATATCAATAGTGATTTCATCACCTAAATATGAATAGTCTGCAGCTTGTTTTTTGTTATTTACAACTGTGCTTAAAGAACCTGAAAAACCTTGAATAAAGTTTGCAACATTTATATTTCCATTTTTAATTGCAACTTGCATTTCTTTTACACTATTGTAACCCATTTGAACTGCAGTCATATCAATAGCCGGTGCAAAACCATTAAACAAACCATCCATCATTGATTGGTTTGTTATTGGCTCGCCATTAATAATTTTTGTAAGTCCTGCAGTTGCATATTTCTGCGTGAAATCTGTTGCACCCTCTAAAGTAAGATTATTAGCAAAACTTTTCAAATCAAAATTTTTAATATTATTTCTTGCACTATTAAATGCTTGTTTTAATTGCCCTTGAATGGTTGATGCCTTAACTGCATCAACTACTCCGGCTTTTGGCTTTTCAGGTTTTATATAAATTGCTGCGTATGTCATTATGCATAAACCTCTTCATAATTATTAAACATATTTGAAACAGTAGAACGGACCAAATTTGCCACTTGCTGACTGTCTGCACTATTTGCATTTATAATTATTGTAGCATTATTTGCACTTGTCTTTGGACTTCCATCTTTGTTGTATAAATGGCTTGTATCTTCCCAACCCTCCATTGGATTTGGTTTGTACCATGGCATAGCTCGTTCAAACTGTAATTTTTTTCTCATAAAGTTTTCACTATTGACAAATTCTTTTAATGTAGGTGCATTTCCGATAATTTCCCCTGTTGCAGTCGGTTTACCTCTCAAAGTATCAACCAATTCAATAATTACACCTAAAATCAAAGCAATTTTAAGAAGTGGAGCAAGCCAAGCAAGGAAAATTCCTGTAATTGTTTTTAATCCTGCAATTACATTTCCACCAACTATTAACTGCATACCTGCACCCAATGAACCGGCTGCAAAAGTAGTCGTTAATAATTCAAGTCTTAAAATAATTAATTGTTGCCAAATTCTTTGCAAACCGATTATAACTGCTATTCCGATAATCAATTTAATGTGTTTTGCAAGAAAAGCTACTAACTTTCCTATTTCATTTATACCTTTCAAAAATACAGGGTTTGAAATAAGTTGTGTAATCTCTCTAATTGCATCTGCTACACCTTGCATATTATCGCCATCAAGTAAAGCAGTTTGCATGAAGAATATTGCATTTCCTAATCTCTCTAATTCTGCTCTCAAGGTGTGTGCTGCTTTTGGCACTTTGTTTCCATATTCTTCATGTAAGGTTTGAGCAAATCTTTTAACAAATCCCTCTGAAGCAATACCATTCTTTAACATTTCTTGTAATTCTTCAGAAGTAACTCCCATGGCTTTTGCTGCAATTTGCATAGCCCCCGGTAGAGCATTACCTAATTGTCTACGCAACTCTTCCATTGAAACCTTGCCCTTTGAAATCATTTGTTCCAAAGCAAGCAAAGCTCCTCCTATTTGTTGTTTTGATGAGCCTAGGACTGTTCCGGCTTCCAAAACAGAACTAAATACATTCTGAATCTCTTTATCGCCCCACCCTGCACCTTTGCCGGCAGCAAATAAATTTTTATAACTATCTGCTATCGTTTCAAAACTTTGACCTAGTCTGTCAGCTTCCATTCTCAAATATGTTAATTGAGATTTTCCACCGGCTTCTGAACCTGCAAGAGCAGCCATTGACCTTTGGAGTGTATCAAGTTTGACAGTTGCATCCATAATTGATTTAACTGCGAATGTTCCAACTACACCAACAAACATTCTTTTCAAAGAATTTGAAAGAATGTTTGTTTTTTTAATAGCTTTATTTTCAAGCCTGTCTAATGCTTTAAACCCACTTTCATCAAGTTTAGATGATAATTGAACTAATAAATCTTCAAATGCCATTTTTCTTTGCTTCCATTTCTCTTGTTACTTCTCGCATGTTTTCCAAGAAAATAAACATTTCTTCAGGTTTCATTCTCTTGATTTCATCTAAACCGACATTCATCATCAAACCTTTATTAGCCATGAAAATTTGCATTATAGATTTTGTAGTTTGGCTTGTTATTTGTTTAATTGTCCGTTTAGGTTTGTAAATAGAGTTAATAATTTCTTCTCTACTTGGCTCTTGATTTTTTCTGTCGCACCGTTCGGAAGAAGCTGCGACAAACTCGTAAAATTTCCAAGGTTGCCCTTTATAAAGTGAACAATTACAACTCTATAATCTGCATAACCTACCTTTTGCCAATGAAGATTAAATTCAGCTTCATCAAGTTTTTTTCCATCAACTGTGAAAGTATCTTTATTTAAAACTAATTTTGAGATGAATTTCATATCTTCTCTATTAAAAACATCTTTACAAGAAGTGTATAATGCTCTTAATAATTCTGCATCAGATAAATCATTTGCTATACAAGCCATGAAGCAAGTGAAGAATGGGAACACCTTTTCTTCTAACATTGCTCCAAGGTTTGTAAAATCTTCAAATAATAGTTTTGCAGTTTGATATTTGTGTCCACCAACATTGCATTCTATCATAAATCACCTATCTACCATTTCTTGTTAATGCTGACCATGTAACAGTTCTTGTGTTGTTGTCTTGTTCGCCTGAAATGTTTAAAATAACTGCTTCGCCAAAAGAATCAGAAATTCCTGTGTTCAAATCACGAACAACTAAATCACCTTCAGTTCTGTTCAAATTGTCTTGTATCAAAATTGGTAAAGAAGTGCTATCAACTTTTAAAGTTGTTGTAATAGTCCACATTCTTTGGTTATTTGCGATATTTAAACCCTCGCCGGCTACACCTTTATAAGGTGTTGCACTATCGCCGTTTTGAGTGATGCTGTATTTATGATCATCACCAAAACCTGAAAGAGTTATTCCTCGCCATACAAATTGAGCATTTTTAATATCGTACATCTTTTAGTCTCCTTATGCTAATAAATTTTCTACTTCCATTGATGTTGGATCTACCACTAAATTAACCTCAACTTTTTCCCCTGTGATTTTATCGTAGTAGTAACCATAAACTTTGAATTTTTTGCCGTTGTATGCTTCAATATCATTGTTTTGAATACTGTCAGCAGTTCCTCTAATTCTTTGAACATTAAATACAAATCCTGCAAGTTCTTCAGTATCTGCAATAATCAAATCATAAGTTTGTAATGAACGACCTAACACTTGAAGCATACCCCAAAGAGTAGCGTTGCCTTCTTCATCATATCCCGGCTTTGTATTTAAAAATTCTAAAGATTTCAAAGCCATTGCTTTTTCTACATAGTCCATTATCATCATTCTTTGTCTTAATGTGCCACCGATCATTTTAGAACCAATAACCCAATTGTAACCAAAATCTTCAGCACCGGCACCATCAACAGGTGATACGTTTGAATAATAACCGATATTTGCACTATCTAATGAAGCAATTTCACCATCTGATAAATGTTCAGGTGTAATGCCAACTAATTGAGTAAATTGAGCAGAACCTTTTGTTCCACCAAAATAACCCTTTGTTGTAGTTGAAGCAACTGCAGAACCAATGCCCTCTGTTAAGTTTGCAGTTTTTCTCGCTAAAATATAAGCATAATTATTTAATCCTGATTTTAATGTTGCAACATCAGCAATATCAGCTAAATCAATTGTTGCAGATAAAAATCTTTTATTCAATAAACACCAACCGGCAACATCAACAATATCAGCTGCTTCTCTTGATGTCATTGTAACTTGAGCAAATTTTGTGTTAATTGCTTTTGCTTTGTTTAATGCTTCTGTGTAGCTTTCGCCCTCATCTTTTTTGAAAATAAATAAATATTTAATTTGAGAAGTTGTTTGTGTGTTTGATTTTTGGCTGAAAATTGCTGCAGCTTCTTTGTAAACTTGTGAAGCTTCAACAAAATATTCAGCAACTGCATCTAAAGAAGCAGCAATTAACAAACCTGATTCAGGAAATGTTTTGTCTGTTTTTAATTCGCCTGATGCAATTGGTGCAATTAAAGCAACTGTTTTGTAGTAATCTTCCATTGAACGACCATCAGGAAGTTTGAACAAAATACTAAAAAACTTTTCTAATAATGTGTTTGCCATAGTTTTTAATCTCCTATCTCATTTTCTATGTATAATTCTGTATCTTTTACATTGATGTCATATCCAACTTTTTTACCCACTCCATAATCAAGAGGTTCTTTGATTATATCGAAATTAAAAGTTATGTCTATTTCATATCTGTAATTATAGTTTGTTTCTTCAAATGAACTCAAATCTCTTATATTGCTCACTTGCTTTTCATCTACTATTATACCATTATTTGATAATGTCGCAAAAGTTTCAGGAGAGTTGAACAAATCTTCAATGTGTTCTATGATGTCAGTTGCTTGTCTTTCCGGAGTTGCAAAGTCGCCCTCGGTGCTTTGAGAATAAACTGAAAATGTAATCATCATCATCCAATTTTCTCTTTTAATGAGTTTTTTATCGCCCTCTCTGCGATAAGTTTCACATGCTTTGTTTATTTTGCCTTTAATAACATCATCTAAAATAATATAAGGTTTTGTTGGTTCTGTATCCCTGATTTTTTTCCAATAAATCTTTTCTGAAAAACCCACATCATCTAAAGGGAATAAATCAGGAAAAGCAACAGCCATTTCAGCCTTAAAAAATGAATAAATCCTATCTTTAATATCGTTTATCATTGATTATCCACCTTTACTAAATAACTCTTGTAATATTGCAAAATTCCATTATTATAATACTCTATGCTTCTGATTTCATAAAACAAATTACGATATAAAACTCTTTCCTTTTCAAATCTTTCATGCTTTGAATACATGACCAAGTCAGAAGTTATTTTATCGCCTGAATTTGGAGTGGAAGATAAAGCAAGACCTTTAACAGTATTCAATGAGCCTGTTGGCTGAATAACTGCATAAATATTTGTTAAATATTGATATGTTTTAACCTTTGAACCGGCTTGAGGGTTTTTCTTCTCTGTAGCAGCCCAAATATCATACATTTTTCCACCATTCAATTTTAAAAGTGTATCTATTAAACTCAACCTTCTACCCTCGCTTTTTTGCTTCTGAATTTTATTGCATTATAAAGTGTGCCTGTTTCAAATAACCTTTTATCAAAACCTTTAATTGCAATTGTCATAGGTGCGTTTGGAACAAATATTTTTTTATCAATTCCGTTTTTAATTCTATCTCTCATGTATGAGCCGATATTTTTAACAACATCTTTTACAGAATAAAATTTTCCACCCTCGCCATATTTAAACAAAATATGTAATTCTGCTTTAAAATTATCTATCAAACTTCTTTTTTCGTTTGGATCTTGTATTATTCTGCTTACAAATCTAGTTGCAGGAATATTTATATTTGTGCCTTTTTTAATGGTCCACCATTTACCATTTTTGAAAAATCGTCTTGTTTTATTAACTGTGTAGCTATTGCCGTATTCGTTTTGAACTGCAACATCTATCAACCTAAAGCCACTCTCTGAAACTTTTTGTTGTCCATCTGCAGCATGGATTCCGGCAGTTATTTTTTCCATGTTAAGCTGCTGCAACTCTTTAAATACCAAAGTTCTTTTTTTCTTCTCTATTTTTAATGTTGCATAGCCTTGTCTTAATGTCATAGAATAACTCGAACTCCACCCATTAAATATTCACTTAAAAATTTTTCAATAATCAAATCATCTTCACATTCTGTTTTGCCGTTTTCAACAAAAGAAATAGAAGAATCGCCCAAGCTGACAGATTTAATATTGCTCATGCTGTTATCTGTTCCACCATCAGAATAAATATTTGCTGCCAATTCAGAACAAGCAGCAATTAAAATTTCTTCCGAAGTTTGCTCACCCTCAATTATTCTAGGGAATTTTAAAGGCTGATTTTTATCTAACTTCTCGCCTTGATAATCTTTTCTGTCAATAACTCTTGTAGCAGTAATCAATAATTTTTGCTTTTGGTTTTCGCTTATGGTTTCCCATTCGCTGCCATAACTCGCTGCAAAATAATCATCTGCATCTTCAACAGTTGCATAAGTATAATAATCTTTGTTATTTATTTTTATAATTTTGTCTGTCATTTTTTTATCCTTTTAATTAAATTATATCATAATTTAATAACTTGATTTTTTCTTACCCTTTTTGTAGATGTTTTTGTCATCATATTTACTATAACCAAATTCATCAATATACTTTTTAATTTTTTCTGTATTCTCATCAGGAATATTTATAACAATATTTTTCTTTTTTAATAACATAATTTTTCCTTTCTAAAAATAAAAGGGAGGTTTTATCCTCCCTTTTTTACTATTCCTTGTCTTTGCCATCTTTATTATCGTTAGGCTTATTATTTCCTTCTTTTGGAGGTAAATCAAGTTTAGATTTTGGTTTTACCTCTTTAAATCCTTTTGCTTTTAATGCTTGGATTTCTTCAGGATCTTCAGTCCTATAAATAACATTTTGTTTTTTTAATTTCATATATTAGCCTCCTTATTATGAAATAGCAGTTTCAAGAACGGCATAAACAGCATCTATTTTACCATCTTTACCATTAGGGAATACAAATGTATCCATTAATGATCTGTTTTGGTAAAGGTCGCCGTCACCTTCTGTGTGTTGTCCTGCGTTGAAGTAGTAGATAGATGAAATTTTTGGAACTGTTTTTACTTTTTCAACAGATGCAAATAAAATGTTGATTTCAGAACCATCTGCAACCGCACCATCTGTAAAGTCAAATGCTGTGTTAAATCTTTCATCATCAATAACTTCAAACAATGGAACACCATTGATAGTAGTTACTCTTGTTTCAATAGCTCTTGGTCCGTCTACGATAGTATCATTTTTAATTGTAGCTGTGAAGTTTTTATCTAAAGCTAATAAATCCATGATTTCAGAACGAACATAACCAACTAAAGAACCACGTTGTCTGTAGTATTTTAGTTTAGCTTTACCTAATGTTTTAACAAGAGTTTGGAATACATTTTCAGCAGTCAAAGATGCTCTTGTAATAACTTCAGTTAAGTTGTTTTCATTTGCAACTGTAGCAATTTTTGAGAATGCATAACAGTCCATTTCAGGAATTTGTTGAGTTTCAACAAAAGTGTTAGAAACATTTTCAATTGCTGCAGTTCTTGCAGTTTCATCAGTATCTGCTTTGTCTACCAAGAAAGAAATATCTCTGTCATGTTCTACTGTGTAGACTTTGTCAGTTTCTGTAATTACACCTTTGTTCCATCCACCATTTCGAGAGTGATTTTTATAACCACTTACTGATTGTTGAGTGAAGTGAAAATCTTTTGCACCAACCCATTCAACATTAGTTGTTAAAAATGGTGCTGTCAATAATCCTTGGTTAATGATTTCAAGAATTTTGCCTGTGTACTTTTCTGCGTAGTTTAAAGAATGTGCCATGTTTTAGTCTCCTTATTTAAATTTTTCAAAGTTGTATTTTACTTTTGTGTCGGAATCAAAGCCGGTTTTCTCATCTGCTCCTTTTCCGTTTGGCTTATGACTTGGCATTGCTTCTTTTATTGCTTTATCAACAACTTCTTTTTGAACGTCAGCCATAAGTTTAATTTTTTCTTCGTTGGACTTATCTGACATCAAAACATCAATTAACCTGCTATCAAGTTTAGCTTCTGAAAGTTTTGCAATAGCAGCAGTCTTGTCATTATTGTATTTAACTTGTGCTTCCAACTCTTGAAGTTTCTTTTCAGCATCTTCCTTTTCAGCTTTCAGCCTGTCGTTTTCTTCCATTTTTTCAAGTTCTGCTTTTCTATCAGCATCAGCCTTTAACTTTTCGTATTTGGCTTTTTCTTCTGCTCTGACCTTTGCTGCAAAATTATTCAAATCATCTTGAGTAAATTTTACATCTTTTTTACCTTCATCAGTTCCTTTGTCTTTTTCCTTTTCTTTTTCTTTGTCTTGGTCCTGATTTTGGTTGTTTTGATCATCTTGATCTTGTTTTTTGTCTTTGTCTGTCATATTTTATCCTTTCCTCTTGAACCGTAGAGTAACGTAATTTACAATTTTATTATATCATACTTTTTTTGTTGTTATATTCAAGCCTTTTTTCATTAGCTTTATTTAAATTTATCACACCATCGCCACCTTTATCAACCGGTGCAAGTTCTAACTCTTCCGGAATGTGATCGCAGTTAGGATGAAACAAACCATAATTTTCAGCTTGTTCAATTGTCATGTATCCTGACTCATCACCATTTATTGATAAAATTTTACCTTCAAATGGAGCACATAGTTCACAAGTTGGGTGAATATTTAAGTGAACTATGCGAACCAAATCTACTCCATATTGAATTGCTCTCACAAAATATGATGTCCTTTGAATTGTTACACTATCGGTAAAAACTCTCATTCTAACATATTTTTCAATGGGTGTTTTCCTTCCTATTTTATCCGTAAAAAAAGTTATACCTTTTTCTTGCAAATCTGCGGCAATTTCAGAACTGATTTTTTTTTGTTCTTTCAGGTCATTAGCTGTAGGACTGCTTTTTAATTCTTTTATGATTTTTTCTGAATTAGATTTAATGCTTTCAGTTATTGCCGTTAAATCTTGCTGCAAAGAATCAATGCGACTATCAACTTTTTCAAGAAAAGTATTTTTTGTAATATTTTTATTTTTAACTTCTTTAATTCCTTTTTCTGCAAGTTGCGTATCGGCTACATCAATTCCGATTTGTGCAGCCTGATAAAAATTAGGCTTTGCATCTTCCATCATAGCCAAAAGCCAACCAACCAATAAAGCATCTCTTGTATCTCTGAATTTTTTTATTTGCTCATCAGTAGGGTTTTTTAACATATCAAAAAGAGCCTTGTTTACTTTGCTCATGAATGAATCTGTTTTGCTTTCACTTTCATTTATAACTTCTTCAATGAAATCTCTATCTTCAGATATAAACATTTATTAAACCCTTAAATCAAGATTGCTGTTTTTATCAGTTGTGTCAATCTTTGGTTTTTCTTCCTCTATTCTTTTTAATTCTTCATCAACATCTTTTACAATTTGCATGTTTTCAAGCATTGTTTTTCTTGAAATTCCGCCGGCATTATAAAGTTCTGCAAGTTGCAAATCAAGTTCAATATTAGATGGAAGGTTAGCAAACATATTGATTGTAATATCATCTCTTTTTAAATCAAAAGTTTTTGCAGGATATAAGCTGATAACTTTCCATCTTCTATGAAGTGCTTGCTTGAAGTAAATTTCTTTATCTGCTCTTAAGTTTTCAAATCCGATAAGTTTATAACGCAAAGCAACACCTGAAGAGTTGCCGGCAAATTTCTCATCTGTGAAGTCCGGAACATTTGAAACAGTTAAAATATCCTCTCTCAATGCTTCTCTTAAAGTTTTAACAAAATTACTATCAAGAGTTTTATTGATGAATGCCATTTCAGCATTTTCTGAAAATAATTGAATTGCTCTTGTAGAGTTTAAACTTTTTTTAGCTTCTTCACTAATTTGCTTTGTATCTTTGATTAACAAAATAGCATTTGAGATGCTTTCATAATCGTCAGTTGCACATGACATCAATTTATTATAAGCAGTTAATAAATCGGTTACTCTTTCATAATCGCCGATTTCATCTGAATTATTTTGAAAATAAATTACAGGAATTTTGCCAAAGACGTTTGGTATTCTTTCCCCAAAAGTAACTTGTTTATTTTTATAAGTGAATTCAATAATTTCTTCAGTTGTGTAAACATAACCCTTTGTAATAACTGAATATCTTTCTTTGTAAGTGATGTAAGTAATACTTGCGATTCTTTCTTCCAAAATAGAAGTTGTAAAAATATCAAAAGTAAATAATGGATCTAATCTTTTGTAATAAAGTGTTTTATCATCTTTAATATTTACAAGTTCAAAAGCTTTACCGAATTTTGAACAGTCTTTTGCAATTTCTTTGTTTTCAGCTTCTTCAATGTTTTCAAACTGCAAATTATCAACATATTCAGATTCTTTAAAAGATTTTGCAAAAGAATAAGAAGCTGGCTCACCAATAAAATAATCAACAGCATTCTTACAAATCATATAAGCTAAATTTGTATGAACTCTGTTGTCAATTCTGTTTTTACCTTGAACAACTTTTCCAATATCATCTTCGCCTTTATAAAAAGCATCTAATTTAAGCAGCTCTCTTTGGCGACCATTTTTAAAAAGTTCAATCCAACTCGCAATATTTTTTTCGTTAATTTCTGTATCAAAAACTTTAATCATAATTTTATTATACCACAATTCCACTAACAGTTTCTATTCCATAACCCTCTAATAATCTTATAGCACTTGCAGCACTATCAGGGCAGTCGTCATGCTTCGCTTTTTCTTCATAAGTTTGTATTTGTCTGATGTAATCATAATCCGTATCCCTTAAAAATTTAATGTCTTTCCAATTTGAATATAAGTAAGTCATTATTTTAAAATGCTTATTCATTGATTCGTGGTAAGTTGCAAAATTATCATTGTTTTTTGCTGTGTAGCCTTTATCATCGTTATTTTCTGTATAAACTGTGCCACACCTGAACATTTTGCACCACATGTTAATTTCATCAATGCATTCATCAATGTGTTTATTCCACTTCTTACCAAACATTATTATATCATCTTTGACATAATTATCATCTTCATCAAAAAAAGCAACTTTATTTATAATCGTTAATGCTGTGCTATCTTCCCCACCGAATGATTTATCCACATGACCGATGCCGTCATAAATTCTTGAGTTGTTTTCTTCAAAATGTAAACCTTTAAAATGAGTATTAAAATTAGTGTCCGGTGCTTGCTGCCTTTGAGGATAGAAAAACCATGGTTCTCTGTCTCTTTCCCTTAAAAGCATTTTTGTACTAACTTTTTCTTCCCAAGTTGATTTTTCATCAACCAATGCTTGAACAGTTATACAGTCCCAATCCTCCTGCCAACTTTCTTTTTGTTCCGGAGTTAATTCTGCTGCATATTTACCCTCGTTTTTTATGTAGCCGGTTAAATCCTCCTCATGTAATCTTTGCATTATCAAAATCATAGGAACGTCTGCACGTCTTAAACGAGATGGCAGCTTTCTTGAAAAATATTCAACAACTAAATCTCTTTTATTTTCATATATTTCATCGCCGGCTTTCATTGGATCGTCTATAATCAAAACTCCACAAAAACCCTCAACTGCAGGGTTGCCTGCATCTAAACCGGTAATAGTTCCACCAATAGAACCGGCAGTTAATCCGGCACGACCGACAGAACCCTCAATACTCCAATTTGCTTTACTCTTTTTATCTTTCTTAAAAGAATATCCCCACATAGCAGCAAAAGGATCTGACTTCATTATTTCCATAATTTCAGAAGAAAATTTTATAATAAGTTTATCGGAATAAGAAGTGTATAAATTACAAATATTTTTATTCCTTGCAAAAACCCAAGAAATAAAATATTCAACCATTGCAGATTTACCAAAACCAACCGGAAGATTAAGAATTAAGTTTTTAGTCGTTTCATACTTGGCAATTCGTTCAAGTGCTTCAATAACCTCATCATGAAAAGGCTTAAAAGTAAAATGAGCACCGGTATTGTAATAGTGCATAATTTTAATGTATGCTTTCAAACTATTTTCACAAACGAGCTTTAAAACTGCTCTTTCTTCTGCTGTTGGAAAGTCCTCAATAAAAATCGCCATATTATAAATCTTTTACTTTTTTCAATACTGCATTTATTACTTTTTCATCAGTAATATTGATGTTTTGATTTGTATTAACAATTTCTTCTTTTGGTTTTTCGCCAATCTGATCACGCAACAATTCAAATGCTTTGTTATCTCCGGCAAGAGCATTCAAAATAAGCCTTTGAACTATTGCTAATCGGTTTGTCATTTCCTTTGCATCAAGGTCCGGATAAAGCTGCTCAAACCTCGCAATAATATCATCAGGTGCTTTCATATCAAGCAACATTTCAGCAATTTCCTTGAGCTTCCTTTTTTCCTTTTTTCGCTTTCCGGAATTGATGCCACCTTTGCGACCTCGTTCTCTTGCTTCCTCGGTCGTTCTGCATGGCTTTAAATTTTCTTTCATTATTTTACCCATACAAACATTATAGCATAGTTGCAGTCAAACCTGTTAGCTTTTCCCATCTTTGAATTATAATATCGCAATAATGCTCATCAAGTTCAACGCAATAACAAGTCCTGCCGTTTTGCTCGCAAGCCATTAAGGAAGTGCCTGAACCGGCAAAAATATCCAAAACAATATCATCTTTTCTCGTGTTGTTTTTTATCAAATAATCAAAAAGTTTAACCGGTTTCATTGTAGGGTGCTCTTTACTTTTCTGTGGTCTATCAAATTGTAAAACTGTAGTCTGTTTTCTATCGCTTGCCCATAGATGCGAATCACCGGAAGTCCAACCATACAAACAAGGCTCATGTATCCATTGATAATCCTGCCTACCCATAACCATGGAATTTTTAAGCCAAATTAAACATTGTCTAATTGGTCCTAAATTTTCTTGAGCAGCTTTCCTGAAAATGTAACCTTGAGAATCTGCATGCCAAATATAAAAACTTGAACCTGCTTTCAAATATTCTGCAGCATTCAAAAAGGCATCAGAAAGGAAGTTCAAAAATACACTATCGGTCATATTATCGTTTTTAATTTTTCCTGCTTGCCCTTCATAATCAACATTATAAGGTGGATCTGTCAAAAGCAAATGAGCTGTTTTATCGCTCATTAAAGTTGCTAGAGTTTCTTTATTCAAGCAGTCGCCACAAATAAGTTTATGTTTTCCAAGCTGCCAAACTTGACCTTGCTTACATCTTGCTTTTGGTTTTTCCGGAACATCTACTTCTTTAACTTCGTTTTTATTCAAATCCAAGCCTAAATCAATATTTAATCCCCAATCTTTTAAGTAATCTTTATCAAAAAAAGCATTGAGTTTTGCAATATCCCAATCGCCTGCATTATTCGCATTAAGCCTAACAACAATTTCTTTTACTTGCTGCTCGTTCAACAATTCATCAGGAACTTTAACATCAACCTCTTTAAATCCTAGCTGCTTCATAACCTTTAAGCGAGCATGACCACCCAAAACAGTATTATCTGCATTTATCGTGATAATATTTGCATCGCCACAATTCTTGATGCTTTCTTTTAAATCAGCTAAACCCTTTTTAGTAAATTTCCTAGGGTTTTTCTCATAACTTTTTAAGTCGTTAATGTTTCTTTTTTCAATTTTCCAAATCATAGCAAACCTCCATAATTAAATGGTAGGTTTCAAATCGCTTTCAAAACTTCCAAGTTTTAAAACAGTTTTAGCTGTATAATATCTTTTTTAAAGGCTTTAATTTTATCTTCGTGCAGCTTGATTCTATCAAAAATATTAAGCCACCCTGAATCGGTGACTTCGCAATAAGAACCAAATCTTTTATCAATAAAAACATTCATTCCTGAATAAACAAAAAAAGTATCATCTTCAAAATCTTTCTCATCAAAGGGAATTAAAGCAAAAAGTTCCGTCATCAAATCATACAAGTATTTATACTTATCAAATCCAAATCTTGAATTGTAAGCATTATAATCCGATGCTTTAAATTTGCTCATTATTCACCCTCTACAATTATAGTTTATATCCTCCATTTGTTGTATTTTTATTAAGAAATGTTAAGAAATCACTTGTAAACACTTGAAAAATATTCATAACATGTTATTATATAAGTACAAGGACAAAACAAACGAAAGGAAACGCCATGAACAAAAGATTTTTAATTACAACAGTTAATTTAGAAAAAAATGAAATTGTACACACAGATATTTATGAAGGTAAAACATTTATAGGTAGTGATTATGAAAAACATTTAAAATTAAGAATAGGCAAAACTTTCAGCTACCAATTTACAAGAAATGATGCAGATTTTAACGGTATTACAACAATTACAAGAATTGTTTAGGGTTTAAGCCCTAATCAACCAAGAAAGGATTAAAAATGCAATTCACAGAAAAAGAAAAAGAATTAATTATCAAAGCATTATTAACAGAAATAAACTCATACAACAGTTATAAAAATTTAGAATTTGTTGAAACAGACAAAATTCAGGAAAGACAAGAAGAACTTTTAAATTTAATTAAAAAGATAGGATAAAGGAAAGAATTATGAAGAAAGTATTAATTATTTTAGGTTTGATTTTATTGGGTTCAATGTTATTTCAAAAAAATAGCAGTCCAATTCCACAATTTACAGAAGAACAAATGCAGATTATTTGCGTACAGGAGGAAATATAATGTTTGAACTAATTGAAATTAGAAATTACGATACTCATCACAGATACGGCACAGATTGGCACACAGATTACATCATTAAAACTGATGAAAATTTAAACATCAATGAAGTAATTGAAAAGCTGCAGGAACTTGGAAAAAATCCTTGTGGAGCATGCAAATTAAGAAAAGTTGAAGGAAAAGAAGAAATTATACTAGAAACAATAATGTATTAAGGAGGCAAAATGAAAAAGACAGCAATTATTCAAGGCACAAAAAGAAATTTATATTTAAATCTTCCGGCTAAAATCGTTGAGAAGATGAATATTGAAAAAGGTGAAACTGTTTTAATTGAAGTCATTGATGAAGATACAATGCAAATAAAATTCATAGAAGATTAAGAAAGAGGTGTTTTATGATTAAATTTTTTGAAGAATTTAAAAACAAAAAAAGAAAAGAAACTCAAAGAAGAGTTTTAGAATTAAGATATTACATTACAAAATTTTTTGAAGATTTACAAAAAACAAAAGGAACTGTTGAGCTTCCGGCTTGGGTTGAGTGTAAAAATTTAATGGAAAAATTAAAAATAAACATTGAAAATCCAAGAATAGTAAATTTTTATTATAAAAATTTGCAGAAATACAAATTAGATCATAAAATTTTATAATGTTTTTTTAAGGGTTAAAAATTGAAAAATATTGAAAATTGGCTTGTAGTCTAACTTCAAGCCAATATTTTTATATTTTTAATGTTTTTCGCACTTATAGTACTTTTTCTCTATTTTTATATAAAAATAAAAAATTTCTTTATAAATATTTATAGTGTGAAAAATATTGTTTTAATCGGCTTTAATACTTACAACCATTTGAAAATTAACAAATTTTGTATTGACAAAATTGTTAAAAAAATATAAAATAATAAAAAAATAAAAAAGGAGCAATTATGAAAAATATTTATTGGCTTAAAAATACTGAAAAATGGTTAGTACGTTATAAAGGTATTTATTTAGGAACTTTTAATGATATTGATGATGCTGTTGAATGTTTAGAAAATTATAAAGAAAAACATCCTAAAACACAAAAGATAAAAATAAATACAACTTTAACAGCACAACAATATAAAAAATATAAAAAATTAGGTGGTTCTCGGTGGTTAAAAAATTTTCTTGACATTTAAGTTATAACATGTTAGGATATTCCATGTCGAGGGCAAAAAAGAATTTCAAAAAAAAGAACGTTCGCCGGCGAGCCCTCGACAAGCTGCCGGTTTTCAATAGGAGCAAAAATGTTAGAATCAATAGCAGAGGATTTAAGAATAATATGCGATTATAAAGTCAGCAATATTGCAACTCTGAACATTCTTCAATCTAAATTAACCCAAATCATGGGGTTTAAAGGGGTTAAATTCCAAAGTATTCAAAATATAGGTAGATTTACACCACTTGCTTATTTTGCTTTTAACTTCGTGCCTTCAGGAGGGGCTAAAAATAGATTATTAAGTGAAATTGATTTAAACCTTTTAAGTTTTTTCAATGATCATTTAAAAAAGTATAATGAAGATAGGCTTGATAAACTTGAATGTGAGCAAACTTTAAGACTTCAAAAAATTACTGATAAGGTTGAATTAAGACGTAAAAGAATGGAATGTGAAGCAGAAATTAAAGCATTTGCACCATTGAAAAAAGAAGTAACAAATGCAACACAAGCAAAGTTGTATAAATCCCTAGAAATCATCAAAGAAGCCGCCGCCGGCTCGGTAATGATTTTAAACTCCGAATTTGCCAATTATTATGAAGATGCAATTTTAAACAAGGACAAAATGAAAAAAGAGTTCCTTGATATGATGTATAACCTTTATGATGGGGAATTTCAAGGAACGGATACAGTAAGCACAAGCAGAGAAAATATTTCAAATATTCCGGTAGCTTGTATCTTTATGTCAGATTATAAATTGCTGCTTGAAAATGAAAAATTAACCGGAGCTTTCAAAAGTTATCTTGCACGAGGCATGGCTCGCCGTTCTTTTATTTATTTTAAAAAGAATGAAAACTATTATACAGAAAATTTAAAGTATGCTAGTTATGATGAAAAAAATGCAGCGATAGACCGATTAAAACAATTTTCAGAAAAATTAAAATTCAGATTTGATGAAATAAAAGAGGGTAAAGTTTATTATTTCAGTTTGGAAGCGAATGATGAAATAAACGATTATAAAAAAGAAATTGATAAAAAAATAAAAGAATTTTACAGATACACAAATGTTTTAAACTTAAATCAGGAAATTTTAAAATTAAACTTGGAACACTCAACGTGGAAAATTATCAAATTGGCTGTTCTTTACCACATTTTAGAAAATCCTACATCAACATTTGTAAATGTTCAAAGTTTCAGAAAAGCAGTTAATTTCTTTAATGAAACTCATAAATGTTTAGAAGAAATGTTGAACGACAAATTGATTTCAGATTATGACAATTTATACAATTATCTTGTTGAAAACAGAAACAAATTTATTTCAAAAATGGATTTAAGAAATCAAAAATTTGTGCCAAATAGAGAGTTCAAAGGTTGGTTTGATGATGCACTAAATAATATTAGTGAAATGTGTGAAGAAAAAGGATTTAATCTTGTTTCAAGAGTAACAGGAAAAAGAAATCAAGGTTTTGAAGTTGCACTTTATGAACCTGATAAATATCACTTTGAAGCAGAGTTTGATGGTAAATTTCAAAAAGGAAGATTAGTGAAATTAGATAATAGTGATTTAGAAGTAAGCACATTATAGATCGTATTAAGAAAAAGAAAGAGGTAACCCATGAACGATAGGTTTAAGTTTAGAAGTTGGCACATACCAACAAAAACAATGGAATATAATGGTTTATGGACTGGTAAGAATTGGGATAAAAAATTAAGTGATTGTAATTTTATTTTAATGCAATGCACAGGCTTAAAAGACAAGAACGGTAAACTGATTTATGAGGGGGATATTTTAAAACAACCACAATTACCTCACAAAGTTGTATGTGAATGGTATAAAGACGGCTATTGGTTAAACGGTTTTATGAATGGTGCAAAAAGAGAATTGAGAAATATACATAATTGGTACGAAGTAATCGGTAATATATACGAAAATCCTGAACTTATAGAAAGGATATAAAATGGACAAAAAATTACAAAATTTAATTGAGAAAGGAAATAACATAGTTTTATCAGGTGCAGCCGGAACAGGCAAAAGTTATCAGGTCCACAAAATAATTGAAAAATATGGAAAAGATAAAAAAATTGCTTTAACATCTACAACAGGAATTGCAGCAACAAATATCAATGGTCAAACATTGCATTCATTCTTAAACTTGGGAATGATTAAATCTGATGATATAAAAAAGGAAGTTGCAAGAATAAAATTTAATCCTTGGGCGAGATGGGAAGAAGTTGAGAAAACAGATATTCTAATCATTGATGAAATTTCAATGTGTGATGGATTTCTGTTTGATATAGTTGAGGAGGTACTGCGAGAAGTTCGCAAAAATTCAGAGCCTTTTGGTGGTGTGCAAGTTATTTTAGTAGGGGACTGTTATCAGCTGCCACCAGTTGAAAGCAATACAAAAGGCTTTTTCTTTGAAAGTGCTTCATACGCATTCGGCAATTTTAAGCCAGTGCTATTGAAAAAAATATATAGACAAAATGACAAAAAATTTATTGACTGTTTGAACAGAATTAGAATTGCAGAACATACTGATGATGATATTGAATTTTTGCAAAAAAGACAATTTCCGGAATTAAACTATGCTTTGCTTGATACAACATGCCTTTATCCAACAAATAGCGAAGCAGATATTTTAAACAATTATAGACTTAACGAATTAGAATATGAAACAGAAATTCAATTAAAATCAAAAGATAAAGATTATACAAACCCAAATATAACAGGTTTCAAAAGAGATTTTAACAAATTTATGAGAGCTCCTGAATTGCTAAAATTAAGAACCGGAGCAAGAGTAATTTTGTTAAATAATTTGAATGTTAAAAAAGGATTGTGTAATGGTTCTATTGGAACATTCAAAAGGTTAAAAGGCGATTTGCTTATTTGTGAATTCAATGGAATTGAAGAAATGATACCAAAAGCAAAATTTGAAGTTCATGAAAAATCAAAGTTAATTTTTGAACGTGAGCAATATCCTCTTGCTTTAGGTTGGGCAGTTTCAATTCATAAATCGCAAGGAATGAGCCTTGATTCTGTTGCAATAGATTTTTCAAGAATATTTGCACCACATCAGGCTTATGTAGCTCTTTCAAGAGCAAGAAATTATGACGGATTATATTTGAAAAATTTAACCAAAAGAAGTATTTTTATAGATCCAAAAGTAGTAGATTATATGAAAAGCTTGGAGGGTTAATGTTACAGATTAGAGGGCTTGAAAACTTAAAAGCATTTATTACAAGATGTATTGTTTTAGGTCAAAATAATCCTTATGAAAATCCTGAAATAATAGCAGAAAGTATTATCAAAGAATGGAAAAAAAGAATTATCCGGAGGGTTAAATGAAAAAAATATTTGAACAACACTCAAAATATGAACAAGTATTCAGAAACAAAGATTTTTCAGAACTTGTTGAAGAAGTAAAAAGTTTTAAAAATATTTCAAATAAAACAATAAATATTTGTGAGCATAATTGCAGAAATGGAAAAACAATTATAATTGTTTTAGATTCAGGACTTATTGAAATACATGAACTTTTGAGCAAAAATTGTATATACTTATGTGCGAGCATTCGCAAGAAAAAAATATTTGAGAAAGTTAAGAAAGAATTGGAATTGTTAAATGACTAGTATTTTATTTGACAAAATTTTTGGTGACTTGATTCCACAAGGAACAAATACAAATCAAAAAAATATAATGATACCTTGTATTTTTCATGCTGATAAAAATGCGAGCCTTTGTATTTCAACAGATGAAAATAAACCGGTTTATAATTGCTTTGGTTGTAATGAAAAAGGCTCTTGGATAGGTTTTTATATGAAAAGAAATAATTTAACTTATCCGGAAGCATTGAAAGCATTGGATATGGATAAACCATTGGAACAAAAACCGGTTAAACAAATTATTTCAAAAGAACCACCACCAAGAATTGACACAGATTATTCTGAATATTGTTTTAAGGTTTGGAATGATACAATAATGCATGATGAATTCTATGAATTTTATTGCAAAAAATTATATGAATTAAGAGGTTTGACTTTGCCTACTGCAGTTGTTTGCATGATCGGTTATGATCCTCAAAAAGGGTGGATTTTTCCTTGTGTAAGATATAGCGATAATAAAATTGTAGGCTATGAAATAAGACAGAAGTATTTTCAAACATTTAAATTCAAAAATGGAAAAGAAACAAAATGCTATAAAGCAGATAATACTCCCTCTTGCATTTGTTCAATTTATCAAGCATGGGATAACAAAAAAGCAATATTCTGTGAGGGTTTTGTAGATGCTTATTTTATGTATCAATATCAAAACGAAAAAACAATGAAATTCAAAGGGGAATTTGAGAAAGTTGATTGTAGCATTTTAACTTCATCTTGTGGAGTAAAACACATTCCTGAATTAGTAAAAGAAGCTAAACTTTGGAACGATTTTGAAGAGATTATTTTTTGTTTAGATAATGATGAAGCCGGAAGAGCAGCAAAAGAAAAGCTGCTTGAACTCCCACATGAAAATAAATTTAAATTTTTCAATATGCTTGAAGAAGGGGAAGATTTTGAAGAGTTTTATAAAAGAGTTTTAATTAAGGAATTATACAAATGATAAATTTTGAATTAACAAAACAAGAAAAAAAAATATTTGATTTAATAGTTTTAGAAGGATATTTAACAAGAAAAAAACTTGCTAAAAAATTAACTATAGAATTATGTACAATAAGTCAACATTTAGAGAGTATTTATTCAAAATTAGATGTTCATAGCATGTCTGAATTAGTTTACAATTATTATACAGGGAAAAAAGCACAATGATTTTAAGAGATTATCAACAAGAAACAGTTGATTTAGTTTTAGAAAATATAAAAAAAGGAATTGAAAAGCAATTAATAAACAGTCCAACCGGTTCAGGAAAAACTGTTATTGCAAGTGAAATTGTAAAACAATTGGTAGATCAAGGAAAAAAAATATTTTTTGTTGTAGCAAATGAGCCACTTGTCATGCAAACTTATAATAAATTTGTAGGTATTGGTTTATTCCCATCAATAATTAAAGCAGGTTTTGAAAAATTTTATAATGAATTTGCAAAAGTTCAAATAATAATGATTCAAAGTTATACGGCAAGAGCAGAAAAGCTGCCGGACTTAAACCCTGATGTAATTATTGTTGATGAGGTTGATTTTGGTTTCAATGGTCAAATGTTCAAAAAAATGGTTAAAAGACATTCAGAAGCTCAAATCGTAGGACTTACAGGAACACCAATTACATTTAAAGGTTATTTGCTGCCTGATTTTGATTTTTATCATGAAGTTATAACAGTAAGAGAATTGCAGCAAAAAGGCTTTTTATCAATAGACAAAAACTTTATCCCTGCAACTCCGGATATGTCAAATGTTCGAGTTATGACCACCGGAGAGTTTAACGAATCAGAACTTGATGAAACTTGTTCACAAAGTTATTTCATCAATGATATTGTTGAAACTTACAAAAAAGTAAATTGTGGTTATCGTGGAATTGTATTTGCAATTTCAATAGGTCATGGGGAAAAGCTGCAAGAAGCATTTTGTAATGCCGGAATTAAAACAGGCTTAATTCATTCAAAAATGAAAAATTTTCAGGTTGATTATTGGATGCAAGCCCACCGACAAGGAAGAATACAATTATTAGTTAATGTTGGAAAATTAACAAGAGGATTTGATGATGTTGAGATTATTGATTGTATTATGGCTAGACCGACAATGAGCCTTGCTTTATATCTTCAAATGGTCGGTCGTGCTGCTAGGTTAGATTCAGAGGGTAAACATTTCTTTAGGCATTTTGATTATGCCGGCAATATTGAAAGATTTGGTTTGTGGTCCGAACCAAGATTATATTCGCCTGAAAATGAAGTCAAAAGAGAAATCGAGTATAGACCTATTGTGTGTCCTTCTTGTTTTTCTGTAATTTATGAAAAAACTAACACATGCCCTGAATGTGATTTTATTTTGAAACAGCAGCAAGAAACAAGGGAAAGAGAAATTCAGGAAAATTTAAGAGCAAAAGAAATTATTGAAATAAAATCAGCAACAGGATCAGCCGGAGCAATTGAAGCATTAACAAATTTATTAGGTAGAAATGGCAACACATTTTATTATACAAAATTATTAAGTATGAAGCCTGAAAGAATACCAACTGACACATTTAATTCAGAAGTTATCAGGTTATCAAATTATGCACGCAGAAAGAAATATAATCCAAATTATGTATATTATAAAATGCGTGAAAAAATGTGCTTGACATCTTAATAATAACATGTTAGGATAAAGAAAAAGAAGTAAGGAGGAAGATATGACAAATCCAAATAAATCTGTTTGGTTTAGTAATGGAAATAAAGAATATGTCCAAGAACAAGCAGATAAGGAAAACAAATCGTTTAATAAAAAAATCAATGAAATTATTGATGCTGATCGTAGTAAGAAAGAAAAGAAAGAGGTGTAAACATGGCAGCAACAGCAACACAAAATTGGCTAGGTTTTTCAGCAAACTTTGAAAATGTAGAGGACAAAACAAGCGAGAGTAATTTCGAGTTACTTCCTGAAGGATTTTACAAAGCTGAAGTTAAAAATGTTATTAAGAGTGTAATCGGCTCAAATGACAAACCTGCATTAACAGTTACTTTGGAACTTGAAGAAGGTAAAAAAGAAATGGTACACAATTTATTCTTACCTGAAACAGGCGATGAACAAACTGCAATTGATTTTAAATTACAAAATTTAAGAAACTTTTTCACAAGATGTTTGTATTCAAAATTAACAAAAGATGAATACAATGCACTTGATTCTGCAGAGAAAAACAATGCACTTGCAAAAATGCAAACATCAGCAAAAGGACCGGCTCAATTTATCGGCTCAAAAGTATTAGTTCACGTAAAACAAGAACCTTTTATTGCTCAAGATAAAGAAACAAAAGCAATTAAATTTACAGACAAACCAACTGCATATTTGGTAGCAGCTATGCCTAAATCAATTTTAAAAATGATTAACGAAAAAGAAAATCAAGGTGTGGATATGTCAAAAATGCCGGTGATTTTATTCTCAAATAAAGTTGCTGCTCATGGTTTTGGTTTCTATAATGATTTTGATGCTGATGCAGTTTTGAAAAACTCAAAAGCATACGATTTTGTTCAAGCGAATTTAGTTGATGCCGGTGGAAGTTCTGCAACAACTGCAGCAGCTGCTGAACCTGTAAAAACAGTTCCAAGTTTTTAACCGTCTCTAGGCAAGACAAAGACAAATCGGATAGACGGTTGGCAGCCGGACAGACGGCATATTAATATTTAAGAAAGAGGTAAATACATGGATTATAATGAATTATTTGGTGCAATTAAACCAAAGAGTAATTATTCGACACCAACTTTTACCATAATTTATGGGAATATTGGGTGTGGTAAAACAGTTTTAGCAACAACTTGTTCAAAATTAGGACAAACAGTTTTAATCAATTTTGAAAACAGAATATCACACATTGATGAAACAGAAAATTTAAGGATCGTTCCGACATCTGCAGGCGATTTCAGAGAAGATAAAGCATGCACTTATGAACAATTTTTGAATTTTCTTTCTTATATTGAGCAAGAACAAATAAAATTCAAATATCTTATTATAGATACATTAGATGAAATGTTTGTTAAATTTATGCTTGGTATGTTGAGAAAAGGTGAGATAACAGACAAATATTATGGTCGCCCTGAAATATACAATAAAATTTGGGAAATTACAAAAAAGATTAAAGATTTAGGAATTTCCATTATTGCAACTTGCCACCAAAAACAAAATGAAGAAATAGATCTTCTTTTAACAGATGCATTAAAATCAAAAATAAATATGACTGTTGATAATGTTTTCTATTTGAAAACTGCTGATGATGATAACAGGGTTTTAACTTTGAAACCTACCGGAACTATTGTAGGTAAATTAACAGTTAAAAAAGAACAATATAATGATATTCCTTTAGAGTTAATAAACCCTACTTGGAAAGATATTATTGAGTTTATTAATGCTTAATGTTTTAGAACAAGAAGAGCAAAAGGCTTTAGTTACTCGTTGCCAAATGGAAAGAATAACAATTATAAGCATTGAAAACAGCTTGCAATTTCCGATTAATGCTGTTTTGGATATTGTTAAACCTTATGTAAATTTGGCAGCAATAGATACGATAAAAAACAGGCTGCAGAAACTAATGAGCATGCTAACAAATAAAAGATATTCTCAAGGCATGCTCAAAGGTTGCCCTGATTTATTTCTTCCGGAATTAAAATTGTTTATTGAATTGAAGCGAAGAGATGGAGGGGTAGTGAGTGCAGAACAATTAAAAGTTCATAAAATATTAAGAAATTACGGATACAAAGTAGAAGTTTGTCATGGTGCAAAAGAAGCATGGCAAGCAATAGAAAATGAAAGGAAAAAGTAATGAATATTTTAGCAATAGATATAGAAACAATGCCAAATCCTGATATGATTTCAAAACTTCCTGAAGTTGTAGCAGATTCAAGATTAAAAGATGAAGAAAAAATCAAGGCTGATATTGAAAAGAAAAAAGCTGAACAAATAGAGAAGATGGCTTTAAGTCCTTTATATGGAAAAATTGCTTGTATTGGCTATTATGGTGATGAAATACAAAAAGTTGATATTGAAGATGAAGCAACAATGATTAAAAAGTTTTTAGATAGAATAAATGAAAATGTTGTTGTAACTTGGAATGGTAAAGGCTTTGATTTTGAATTTATTATCAAAAGAGGTGTTATATTGGGTGTTTGTCCTTTATCGCTTTTAGAAGTTTACACTAATAAATACAAATCAGAAAATCACATTGATTTAATGGAAAAATGGTGTGGTTATGGTAAATTTGCAAAATTAAATGAAATTGCATCAATTCTTCTTGATGGGGAATGTAAAGATGATCTTGATGTAAAACAAATTCCTGAACTAATGAAAACAACAACAGGAAAAGAAATGATAAGAAGATATTGTTTGCAAGACTGTAAATTAACTTATGAACTTGCAAGAAAGATGGGTTATTAATATGGGTTGGGCAAGTGGTTCAGAAATTGCTGAAGCGATATGGACAGAAGTTAAAAAAGAATTAAACCCACAGCAGCAGAAAAGATTATCTAAATTTATTTATAATATTTTTTGCGATCACGATGCTGATGATTGGACTTGGGAAGAAGGCTCTTTAGAATATGATGCCTACAAAATGAATAATCCAAAAGAGTGGAAAAGATTAAACAAAGAAATGGAGTAGAGATGTTAAAATTAAAAATTGTTTGTGAAAATGAAAAATATTTGCCACAGTATGCAAATGAAACTGATGCATGTATGGATTTGAAAATAAAAATCAATGAAGATGAAAATGTTGATTGTTATTTTTTGAAACCGAATGAAACAAAAACATTTGGCACAGGAATAAAATGTTCAATTCCTGAAGATCATGTAATGTTAGTTTATCCAAGAAGTTCAACCGGAATAAAATTAAATTGTATGCTTTCAAATACTACAGGGGTTATTGATTCCGGTTATAGAGATGAAATTCATCTTGCATTAACAAACTTTGGAAAAACTACAATTTGCTTGAAAGATGCTCAAAGATTAGCACAGTTTGTAATAATTCCAAGACCAAAAATAGAATTGCTGCAGGTTCAAGATGATGAGGAATTTAGGACCGGCGATAGAGGTGGTGGAATAGGTAGTACAGGAGTGTAAAATATGTATTTAAGTGTAAATGAATTAGAGTGGTATATCAAATCTATTTTACCTGAAATTATCAATGAGAAATTGTTTGAAGATAAAAACAAATTAAATGCCATGATAAGAGAATGTGTAAAAGGTCAAATTAAAGCAACAATTAACGACCTAATGCAAGGCAAGGATTTCAGAGATTTCTTAAGAGATAAAGTGATGGAACAAATAGGAATGAAAGGAAATGATAATGACAGCATTCTTTAAATTGTTTTTAATATTGCCAATAGGAATTATATTTTGGACAATAGCAATTTGTTTAATAATTTATGCAATAAAGGAAAATAAACAATGACAGATAAACAGATAATAGTAGATGGTGTAGATGTGAGTGAGTGTTGTGCTTATTCTAAACATCGTGAAGGTTATTGTGGTTGGTACACTCCTTGTGAGGGAGATTCTTGTTCATATAAATTAGAATGGGCTTTAGACAAACTCAAAGCCAAAGAGCAAGAATGCGAGGAGTTGAAAGAAAAAGTTAAAAAATATGGGGAAATAAATAAGCAAGAAACAAAAGATTATGCAGAACTCAAAGCAGAGAATGATTTATTCAGAACTTGCCACAATAATGAACAAGCAAAAAGAAGAAAGTACGGACAAGCTATTGAAGATATAAAAGAGATTGCTAAAAAAACTTTAAATATGGTTGATTACAAGACCTATTTTAAAAGAGATAATAAAAGTCTTAAACAAAAAGGTTTTAAAGCATTAAACGAAATATTACAAAAAATTAGTGAGGTGGAAAATGAATATAATGGATGAGTATAAACAATTGCAAATGATTGAAAATGTGAAAAAGATTAAAGAAATGGAATTGTGTTATAAGTCCAATCTTAAACTTTGCAAGTATCAAGGACAACAAATAAACAAATTAGCTAATTGTATTGAAGAGATAAAAGAGATTGCGGAAGTGTTAATTACAACGACTAATGAATATGACAGCTGTTATTACAAAGACAAATGTGATAAATGTGAAATTAAAGAGGATTGCCAATACATTAAGGTTGAACAAATCCTACAAATAATCAGCGAGGTGGAAAAGTGAATATCGAATCTAATCTTTATGACCTTATCGGAATGATAACAGTATTAATAATAATGATAATTATGGTTAAATGCTTTGATGGAAAGGAAAAAGATGAATAGTGAATATTATTATGTGCAAAAACATTTAGCACTAACTCAAAAGAAAATAGAAACTTTGGAAAAGAAAAAAGAAAATTGTTCAAGTTTTACTTTTGAAGAAGTTTTAAATGAAATAAGAGTGTTAAGACAAATTGAAGATTTTTTATGGAATAAATTAAATTAAGGAGTAAATTATGAGTAAATACAATTTTGAACAAAAAAGAAATGATTATATGAGCCCTCCTGAATTGGTTAAAATGGCTCTTCAAAAATTAAACAAAGAATTTTTTGATTGTGATGTTTGTTGTTCCGAGGAAAATATACCGGCTCTACATATTATTACAAAGATGGTCAAATAAATGGTTTAAGTGAATATTGGTATAAAGTTAATTGGTGTAATCCTCCTTTTGATACTTGTGCCAAATGGATAAAAAAGGCTTATGAAGAGCAGTAAATAGGTAAAACAACAGTCATGCTCATTCCTGTAAGGACAGAAACTAAATATTGGCATGAATATATCCTATTTAATCCAAAAGTTGAAATACAATGGTTAAGAAAAGGCTATTCTTTCATAAATCCTGATGATAAAAAACCTATGGGAGTTTTCAAAAATGCTCTTGCATTGGTTTATTTTAACAAATAAAGCCGTCTTGTATTAAAGCCTGAAAATAAGAAAGGAGGAATCCAATCTATTTACTGTCTACAAAAGTCCGGTTGTTGCTTGCAGCCGGCAACGGCTTTAATAATACTTGCTTTTTTATTCATAACATGTTATGATTAAGCAAAAGAAAGAGGTGGATATATGATGTTAATTGTTTTAGATTCTAACCCTGTTAATGCAGCAAATAAAGTGCCTGATAAATTGAAGTTTAAGCAGCTTTTAGAACTTGCTCAAATGATTTGTTCTTGTGGATATTGCAATATTTATAAAGCAATTCCACAAGGCAAAAAAATTCAAGAATGGATTAAGAAAAATCCTGCATGGGTTAAAACCTACGGAGCTGTTTTGTATTATTGGTGTTTAGAATATATCAAAATGAAAGAAAAAACAATGGCAGATTTATTCGCTATTTTAACAAGCATTCCTGAATCTGCAGATTTAAACGGTAAAATTGAAACTGCAATATTCAGGTATAATAAAAATTATAAATCGATATTTCCTAGTGATGCAGAAATAATGGTTGGAAATGCAATAACAGAATATGAGAAATATTTGGAGTGGAAAGAAAGTTTAAAATAAACTCCCTTTTGTATTACGGTGGTCATCAAGAGAATATACTACAAACCAAATTTTAATCCTAAAATCCAAAGAGAACGACCACCCTCTTTGGTAGGGAGTTTATATGTTAATTATCTCGCCTGAAATATTGTATAATATAAGAAAAAAGGAACTTGAAGAAACAATGCAAAAAATCTATCATAAATTACAAAGATGGACACCATCTGCTATTGATTGTTATGAAAGAAATTGTATGTGTAAAGATTGTCCTATGAAAAAATTTATTACATCTCAAAAATGCCAAATGAAATCAAGTGTTATTGAATTAGTAAGATTATATGGTATCCCAAATAAAACGGCTCAATTTTGAGCCGTTGATCGTAATTTAAGAAAGAATTAATTGTTTAAATACCATTTTACCTTATTTCTAATAAAATTGCCAATTTCATCAGCTTCTAAATATGAATAAGGTGGTAAAAATGTTATGTCCGGCTTTCCGTAACTTGATGTTTTTGGATGTGATTTTCCAAATTCATAATGAGTTAAAACTGTTTCAGGAGTTATTTTTATATCATATTTTTTGCAAAGTTCAGAAATTAATTTAAATGCTGCTTCACATTGAATTTTAGTTAAAGGATAGATTCCAATATCAAACCGGTTATTATAACGGAACATACCACAAAGAGCAACACCAATTGAGCCTGTATTCCCTCCTCCGGTATGCTGTGCATATTTACCATCATAGCAATTTTCATTATCTTCAGGTTTGAAAATTCCTTCATGCTTTTTTCCTGTTGCATCTATTAAATAATGATAACATTCTCTTTCATGTTCGTTTGGTTTCCAAATTCCACCGGTCCAATGAATAATAATTCTTTTCATGTTATCCTCTTAAGAAATGATTTATAAAGAAAGGTAAAACAAAAGTAACAACACTTGAAACTCCTACAAAAATCCAAAAGCCATGTTCTAAAGTTGTTATTCTTTTTTCGTGATCATTCTGAACATTTTGATGATTTTCAAGTAATTGTTTAATTACTTTGATGTCAGAATACATTTCAAGTTCTTGTTCACTTGTTAATGACATTATATTTCTCTCCCTACAATTTTTGTAAGAGCATCAAATTTACTTTGTAAAATTTTATATGCAGCTCTCAAATCGCCATTTTCATTTAATAAAAATTCAACCTTTTCTTCTAATTCATCAATTTTTTTATCATGCAAATAAATTTCTTTATTGTTTTCAACATTCTGTAAATTTAAAATAACTTCATTTGGCGTGCCGTCTTTAACCTCGCCAATTCGTTTAAATGCTTCAGAAGTAATCTCAACATCTTTATTTTTAAAATGAATATCTTTTTTAAAATCTAATTTATCTTTGTAGGTGCGAGCAAGTACAAAAATAAAAACAAGTAAAACTCCAAAAGCTAAAATCCAAAATAAATTAATTGTCATTTCTATCATTATCTTTTATCCTTTTTATTTGTAAATCAGGTTTAAATGGATTTATTATTGTTTTTATTTTAATTTTTATTCCATCTAAATCTTTGGTTCCAAAATCTTGTAATGTTTCATCTTTTGGGTTGAAGTATAACCTAATATTTTTGTTCGCACTTTTCGGATAACTTCTTCTCTTTTTCATAACTTAATTATAACATATTAAAATAAAACCGTCATATAATGACGGCTATTTTTGGGGGAGGAGTGGATTGTTAGAATTATTTTTTTTCAAAGTATTTTATTCTTTTCATTGCATTATGATAAGCTCTTTCATCAGCTTTACCCATGTAATCAGGATCTTCTAAATATGCTTTAGCCATTTTAAATATATAGCTTGGTTCGTTTATAATATGTCCATAATCGGACCATAGCATATTTACTACATAAGCGAAGTCATATTCATAATAAGTTTTATTGCTAAAATCAATGTTTGAGAGTTTTAGTATTTCTTCAAATTCAAATTTTGGTCCATACTCTTTTTCATCAGTTGATTCTAAAAGTGAAACAGCCTCATCATAAAGAGTTTTATCAACAATATGACATCCATATTCCTCTTCATACATTGTTTTAGCATAAACTTCAGGCATTAAACTTCTAAATTTTCTTATAAATTTGTCAGCAAAGCGACTATCTTCTCGCATTTTTGCTTCATATATTCTATCTGCTTTTTCTAAATTAAACATATTTATTATTCCTTAAAAAAGTTACTCTTTTTAGCGATTTGTTCTTTTTTTAACTCAACTTCTGAATCAAAGAACCAATTGTTTATCACCATGCCATTTGAAAAATACCTAACTAAAAACTCGCAGCCGTATCTGTCATATTTTATTGCTATAATTGTTCCTTCTGTATCATTAAAAGGTTTTATAATGCAAGGTTTTAATAACTCTTTAGGTTTTTCAATATACATTTTTTTTATCCCTACGAGTAGGGATTATTCCCTACTCGTAATATCTGCCGTCATTATCTCTGTCACGATATGTGTTGCGTTCTCTGTATCTTCTGTTGTTTTCAAAAGAATAATCATCATCACCATACTCATTGCGAGTATTGTATCTTCTTGAACGTCTTTTAGCATCATAATATGCTCTTTCCTCACCTCGTTCAGGATAACTATCATTCCTTAAATACTCTCTACCCATTTTTAAGTAATATTCAGGTTTTTCTGAAACATTACCATAATCAGCATATAGAGCATTTACAACATAAGCATAATCATAAGGTGTAAAGTTTTAATTATTGAAATCAATACCTGATTCAGATGTTATATCTTCAATTTTCCATCTTTCGCCATGACCTCTGCCATTATTCCATCGAAGATTACGAACTGCATCACGATACATATATTCATCTTCAATATGTCTAGAGTTTGGCATTCTGTTATAATTTTGTCTGTTACTATACATTTTTGTTTCTCCTATGGACATACTACAGTTTTTGGTGTGTTCACTAAAATTACATGTGGAGTAGGTGTTTCAGAATAATAACCAACTGCTTCACGAGGAATTGCACTTGATAAAATTTGCTCGCCGTATTTATTCCACAAAGGCACTTGAGCTCCATTTACCTCGATAGTTACAGGAACAGGTGTTTCAGGTAAATTATTTAGAGTGCAAGCATTAACAATAAATTTATATGGATCTTTATCATTAATATTGTCTGAATTCGTTGTAACTAAAGCAAGTGTTGTTCCTGCTGTTGTTGTAACTACTCTATGAACAAATCTACTGCATTTGAATGTTCCACAATTACAATTACAATTACAAGTCATTTTTATTTTTCCTTTTCTTTTCAAAAGTGTGAAGGACATAAAAGTCCCTCACACATCTACATTACTTATACAAATTGACTACCACAGCCACCACAAGGGTTATAGCAGCAATTTGGATTTGCTACCATATAAGCCGGAATTGGACATGGTGCTAATTTATTTACTAAGTAAGAATTTTGAGAAAGTTGAGATAATTGGAAATCTCTTGTTTGAACTTCTCTGTCTTTTTCTGCCAATTTAGACTGCAACATTTCAATTTTGTTTTGAGTGATTAAATCACGAGTTGCGTTGCCTTCTGCATGAATTGCATTCACAATTTGGCAAGTGTTTTGAGCATTGTTGAAGTTTACTCCGTCAATTGCTCTTTGAGTTTCGCAGCAACATTGTTGAGCAGCAAAACGATTTGCATCTATTTTACTAGCCAATTCATAAGTAGTATTACATAAAGCACTACTAATATTTGAATTAACTGAATAGAAGCCGTCTTTAATAGAGTTGTTCAATGCAAAAGTAGAATCGCAGATTCCATTTTGAATTGCTCTAATTCCATTGTCTAATTGGTTGAATTGTTGAGAGCCATAGATAGCTTCTAAACCGAATGCACCTGCACCACCTCCGAAGCCTCCGAAGCCACCACCAAAACCACCAAATAAAGCAGCTAATAAGATGATCCAAACAAGCTCACCACCATAGCCACCAAAGCCGCCGTAGCCTCCACCGAAGCCACAACATGGGTTCATTGCATAAACAGGATAACCCCAACCTCCGTTATTGTTTCCGTTTGCATCCATAACTGCCCTGATGTCTGCAGGGCTCATTGAACTACTGTCCATTGCCATGATTTTACTCCTTTTTTTTGTGTGTACTCTTTTCTCGTATTTCTACGGTTAATTACACGCAAATTATTGCGGAAGTTGTAAACCCAATTTTTGAGCTAATTGGGTGAGGTCTACCCCTTGAGTTTTGGCAGTATTCTCAACGTACTGCCTTAACTCTTGGGGGGATTTGCCATTAACAACTTCAAGAACCCTCTTTAATTGAGGATTTTTTGAACTCATTTGTTGTAATAAGCCCATTGGGTTTTTAGCCTGTGAAAGCATATTAAACATTTGTAATGGATTCATCTCTAACC
>Ga0233386_1000067_pt1 | contig 39865 bp, 47 predicted proteins | sample ElkDunMinimDraft_17_FD_191544 | JGI IMG/M metagenome (GOLD analysis project Ga0233386, IMG submission 191544) | Fecal eukaryotic communites from dung pellets of Tule Elk in California, USA - Elk Dung G4 | ecosystem: Host-associated > Mammals > Digestive system > Large intestine > Fecal | place...
TTTAGATAATTATGTTGATGCTGCAGGTTATGCAGTTATTGCAGGGAGTTTTGTAAATGATAAAAAACAATGATAAATTTATTGTATTTATACAAGAATTTGATGATATGAATAATTACAATACATCATCTATTGTATATAATACGGAAGAAGAAGCAAGAGATGTTATAAAAGATTATATATCATCTCATAAAAATAAAAAATATGCAATTAAATTGATTAGAGGAGAGATTCTTGATTCGTTTTACAAAGAAATTTAGTAACTTTTTGAGAAGATATTTCAAATGTTATTATGTAGTTAGTAATACACCTTATGGTGCTAGTGCTAAAATGAGAAGTCTTGTTAAATTAAACAAGAATGAAGTATATTTTATCGTAAGTATGAAAAGGAAAGGTAATTTATACAGATATAAATTTTACAAACGATTAATTTAGGAGAACCACTATGAATGATAAAAGTCATGTAGGAATGTTTTGTTGTCCATTATGTAAAGAACCTATGGGTGTTTTACTTGATAGACGATTAAAAAATTCATTAGAAAGATATAATGTAATCGGACCAGAACTTTGTGATAAATGTAAACAAAGATTGAAAGATGAAGATCATATTATTTTATATGAAGCAGAGAAAACTCCAAAAGGTCCACGATTATTAGGTAAATGGATAGAAGTTGACTTAAAACCATTCCTAAATGACAATGAAAAAGAAAACAATTTCTTAAAAGAAAATCGTTTTGGTTTTTGTGAAGAAGGATTTATTGATTATATTACAAAAAGGTGTAAAAATGATTAATTTAGAAAAAGAATTAGATGGTTTTTATGGTACACAAATGTATCATTGGATTAATAGTCAATATGCTTGTACTGATGGTATTAGAAAATTATTAACTTATTTTACACCAAGACAACAAGATAAATTAATAAATATATTTACAAAATTATGTAATTATAGAAATTTAATGATGTTTGGTAAAATAATTATAAAAAATAACAAAGTTTCTGTAATAACTTATAAAGATATTACAGAAAATGGTAAAAGTTATATAGATCCAATGTATTATAATGATTTATTCACTGTAAAAGATCTTAAAGATTGTGAAATTGTAACTATGGTTTACAATTATGTATGGTTATTGATGAGTGAATACTAAAAAGTTGCCATTTTACCCTCCTTTCATTGGCGTTTATGTGTCGTCGTAAGGTAAGATGGGTTGTGATACTCTGGTGTAAAATGGAGTGATGATACTAATCATTACTATTGAGTTAATCTTACCACACACATAAAATATATGATTGTTTATCATGTATTTCTCCATGGAGTAGTATGTTAACTAGGGGTAATATACTACTCTTTTTGTTTTAATTTAGAAAAAGGAATTTAGTCATGGCTAAAAATAAACTTACAAAAGATGATAAAAAGCAAATAGCTTATCTAATTGCTGATTTTATTTATAAAAAAGAAGGATTAAAAGATCTTTATGATGAAAGAAATAATATTAAAAATAAATTTTTAGATGATATTGAAAAAGTTTATCATAGTGTATTTAATTTAGATAAAAGTTTAATTGATTTTGCTAAAAGATATGGAATACAACATCAAATTACATTACATTTAGACAGAGATTATAGAGAAAAAGAAGATATTTATGGAACATTTAGTCCTAATAATAGTTATGATTGGGATTATTTTGTAAAAGATAATTCATATTATGAAAATTCTGGAAAATATTTACCTTATTATGGTACATTATGTTATCAATCTGTTGATATTGGTAATATCAAAAATACAAATTTTAGTCATTTTATTGGTATGAAATATAAAGAAGTTTTACGAAATAATCTAACTCAAACAAATGAAAGATCTACAATAGCAAGAAAAATTTATTTAGATTTTAAGGCTATTTTGGATTTATGTAATACTGATGTTGATGTAAATGAACATTTCCAAATACCTGAAATTACTGAATATTTTGAAAAGAGATTTGGTAAAAAGTTATCAACAGAGTTATCAACAGTTAATAAAGAAAAGATAGATTTCATAAAAAATTATTTAAATTCTATTGACACAAAATAATTGTTGATATATGATATAAACATTAACAAAGGAGAACCAAATATGCAAGGCGATACACCTATACATAGAAAAACTTTTCTTGAAATGACGGATGAAGAACAAATTGTATTCATTAAAGAATTACAAAAAAGACGGTTAGAATCTGTTAATGCTTATACAGAAGTTAAAGAAGCAAAAAGAAAAGTTGAGTTAGATAAATTGAATGTCAAATTAGATAAAAAGTTAGCAGCTTTTGAAAAATTGAATGCTCAATGTGAAAAGTATCTAACTCAACTTACAGAAAAAGCTAATGAATTAAAAATGTTGAAAATGAAAATTGATTTAATGTGAGGATAATATGGATAAGGGAAGTGAAATTGCATTTAAATTGCAGAAAGTTGATTGTGATCCAAAATTAAAAGAGATTATTATCAATCAAGGACAAGATTTATTCTTTTTAAGAAAACAAATGATAGAACTTGCTACAAATTTTGATCATTTAGCATCACAAATGATTACATTAACTAATGGTACTGCAGGTTTTATGGAAGATATTAAGAGAATTAGAAAAATTCTTAAACAAGATGAAGCATTAAGTGAAGAAGAATAATTTAGAAAGGAAAGCACCAATGATTATTGATGAAATAGTTTCAATAAATGTATTACCTATACAAGAAAATCAAGTAACTGATTTATATCCATTAGATTTTTCTAAATTAAATAGTATTAATACTTGTCCTATGTATGGTATTACAAGACATATATTAAATAAAAATTTCCAAACAACTGAAAGAAGTATGGCTCTTGAATGTGGAGATTTATGTCATAAATGTTTTGCAGTATATCGTGCATTAAGTATTTGGTTTAGAGGATTAGAAGAAAATAAACCTACTTTACAAAGTATTGGTACAAGAGAAATTGCAAAAGTATTTCGTGAAGTTTGTGAAGATGCAGATGATGAAATGATTAGTAATTTTATTACTGAATGTTTCAAATTATCTGAAGAAAAAGCAACAAAGTTAGCAAAATATACTATATTTAGTGATTTTGTTATTGATAATAGTGGATATTATGAAGATCCAAATGATAAAAAGAGAACTATTGCTAACATAAAAGATAGTTTAATTCATTATTGTAGTAATTTTCTTGATGTTGTTGAAGATGAACCAGTTTGGATTGAGAATGAAGAAGATTTATGTTCAAAAGTTGGAATAGAAATTCCATTTGATACAATAGTTGAATTAACTTATATACAAAATGGAGAAGAACATACACAACCAATTCATTTTATCGGTAAAATTGATGGTATTCATTATAGAAAGAATGATAATAATTCATTAATTGTACATGAAAATAAAACTGCATCACGTTTAGATGATAGTTGGTTAGGTCAATGGTATAAATCACATCAAATTACTGGTTATTGTTTAATTGCTAGTTACTTTACTAATGAAGAATGTTTACAAGCAAGAGTTTTAGGTGTACAAATTCCTGCACCAAAAACAAGTGGTTATGCATTTAGAATGGAAAGAGTTGATAGAGAACATTTTTACTTTTCAGATTGGGCAAGATGGGTATTACATACTTACAATGTTGCAGAAATGTATAAAAATATTCCTGAAAAAGCTCCAATGAATACACATGCTTGTTGTAAATATTACAAACAATGTGCATTTATACCAATTTGTTGTTCTAATGAAGAAGAAAGAAAACGAATTATTGAAGAAGATATGATAATTGATGAATGGAATCCATTAGAAGGAGATTAATTATGAATAAAGTTTTAGATAAAGATAAAAAGATTAAACATTATTCTGATAAAATTGATAGATTATTGAAAGAAATCAATAATAAAAGAGAAGAAATTAAAATAAGTTTACTTAAATTAGCTGAATTACAGGATTGTAAAGTATTTCAAATTCCTTCTACTTATGATGGTGTTGATTTTATTGATTATGTAATTGCTAAAGATGAAAATGAAGCAAAAGAATTTGGAATTACTGAATCATATTATGATGAAGTATATGAAGTAAATGGATCAGGTGAAGTTTATGAAGATGAAATAAAAGAATTTAAATGATTAGTGTTATTTAACAGTTCCAGTACAAATGAAAAGCCTAGTCCACTTTTCATAAAAAATTAAATTCAAATAACACTAATCACCTCAATTTATTAACAACTTTTGGAGAAATTAAAATGGAATTACGAATAGCAGGTGTAGAAGTTAAGAAAGTAGAAGATAATCCAAAGAGATTGAATTTACTTTTATGGGGACAAGCAGGTGTAGGTAAAACTTTATTTGCATCAACTGCTCCTGGAAAGAAATTGTGGTTAAGTTTTGATCCAAATGGATTAGATACATTAAATTTTTCACCAGAAAAAGATAATATTCAAACAGTTGATTTAAGTAAATCTAATTATGCAATAGTTAGACAAGGTTGTAATGAAAATTGTTTTGGAATTGAAGCATATTTGAAAGATAATTTATTTGATACAGTTATTTTTGATAGTGCTACAACATATTTAGATTTATGTTTACGACTTGGTATTGAAGGAATTAGAAATGCAACAATAGAATTACCATCAATGGCAGGTTATGCGAAGAAAAATAGTTACTTTAAACAAACTATGATTAATTTAATTAAACTTACTAATAAATATAATAAACATTTAGTCATTATTGGACACGAAGATAATGGTAAAATGGATGATTTAGGTAATATTATTGAACAAGGACCAATGATCGGTGGATCAAATGGTACAAGTATTGCAATTATGTTATCTGAAATTTGGTATTTAGGTATGTTTAATGGAAAAAGAAAAGTTATGTTTGCACCTTATTCTGTAAAGAAACTAATGAAATCAAGAATGATTGATTTAGATAAGTGTAAACAACTTGAATGGAATTATACTTTGGAAAATGGTGGACATGGATTAAACACTTGGTATAATCAATGGATTAATTCACCAAATAAGATAATTCCTGAATAAAAGTTCACATAGTGAAATATTATTATGAATAAAACATTTAATTTCAATTTATTTATTTAATTTTTAATTTATTTTATAGGAGTATTTAATATGTCTGATACAGAATTAAAATCAATGTTAGAATTTGACGTAAACTTGGCAGAAGTTGAAGCACCAAAACCTCTTCCTGCAGGTATTTATGATGCAGTTGTACAAACTGCTGAAATTGTTGTTTCAAAATCTGAAAAAGATATGATTAAAGTTACATTTAACATTTCTGCTGATCAATATCCTGCAGATTATGTTGATGGAAATCCTGAAGGAACAACTTTAACTCATTACGTTATGGCAGAAAAAACACCTAGATCAATGTTTGCATTAAAGAGATTTTTGCTTGCATTAGGTGCTCCACTTTCTAATAGCATTGATCCTTCTACTTTGATTGGTTTACCTGCAAAAGTTGAAGTTCGTAATGAACTTTGGGAAGGTATGGAAACTGCTCGTATTGCACGATTAGTTGCATAATTTAACTTAAACTGTTAATCCGTAAGTTAAGTTATGCAATAGGTTTTGTTAGTTGTACCTTCTTTGACAATCTTTTCTGTTTAAATCCCTCAAACAATAAAGATTATGACAGAAAAACAACTAACATTGTATTAATCTTAATATTAGGAGAACTTAAATGTCTGAATTAGAAGAAAAGAAAGAAAGAGCAAAGAAAGTAACTTCAGTTATGTTAGAAATTGTTGATGAAAATGGTGTAGCTTTGCCTATTAAACCAGAACAAGTTAAAATTCTAACAGTATATACAAAAATTACTGAAGAAATTTTTGATATTGCTATGAATCATCCAAATAAAGTAATCGTAAAGATATAATTTGGTGAAGTTTGTGACAAGTTTGTTGATCCATCACACTAAAAATTAAGTTCAATCTCTAGTTTATAACAAACTTGTCACATCTTTTATAATAAAGAGGGCAAAATGAAATTTGATGAGAAACAATTACAAGCAATTAAGCTTTGTGGAGATTTAAGTAAACGAATTGTAGCAATAACTGGAGAAGCAGGTACTGGTAAGACTACAATTATTAGAGAAGTTTATAAAAATTTCATAAAATATATACATGAAAATAAAAATTTATTCGGAATAAAAGATAATACACAATTTTATGATGAAGATTATGTAGTTTTAGTTGCTCCAACTGGTAAAGCTGCTAAAAGAATTTACGAAGCAACTGGTATTCCTGCAATGACTATTCATAGATTGTTAGAATATCCATCTCCTGGAGAGATAGATGAAAAAACTGGTAAACCTTTAGTAACAACTTCACCAAAAAGAGATAGAAAAAATCCAATTAAACAAAAAATTGTGTTATGTGATGAGTATGCAATGGTTAGTTATGAGTTGCATAGAAATTTAATTGATGCTTTACCTCGTGGTGGTTGTATTAGAATGTTTGGAGATTGTAATCAATTAGAACCGATTGAAGAAAGTATTGTATTAAAAGGTAAACCATCACAATTTCAAGAAATGTTAATTCGTTTTCCATGTGTTAAATTAGATCAAATACACAGACAAGAAGATGGATCATCTATTATTGATAATTCACATAATATAAATCGTGGAATTATGCCAAAAAGATGTGATGATTTTCAATTATATTTTACAAATGATAGAATTTTTCCTACACAAATCATTAGTGATATTATAGATAAAGATAAAGATTACTATACTGCATCAAAACAAATCATTTCTCCTTCAAAAATGAGTTGGGTTGGAACAGATAAACTCAATTCAATGATACAAATGAAACGATTTGCTGATAATTTTGATGATGGTTATCCAGTTGAGCGACATAAATGGAGTAAAATTCAAGATTTTAGATTATTTATTGGAGATAAAGTAATATTTTGTAAAAATAATTATGATTTAGGTGTATTTAATGGAGAAACTGGAATAATTATTGCTGCAGATAGATATGGAGATATTACTATTGACTTTGGAGATAAGATTGTGACTATTCCTACTTGCCAACAATTACAAGTTTATAGTAAATTAGTAGAATATAATCCACAAAAAGATATTGAATTAGCTTATGTAATTACAACACATAAATCACAAGGAAGTGAATATAAAGAAATTTCTTATATTATTGATAGAAGTGTGATTTATATGTGTAGTAGAAAGAATTTATATACTGCAATTACAAGAGCTAAAGAAAAAGTTAACATAATTAGTGACCAAAAGACATTAGTTTTTGCACTTAAACATATAACTAATCCATATAGTAGTAAAGGAAAAGCACAATGAAAGTTTATATTATAAGAAATGAACAAAAAGATATTCAATTTGTAACATTAGATGCAGATAAAGCTATTGAATATACAAATTCAAATAAAAATTATCATTGTTTACCTTATGAAGTTGAAGCAGTTGAAACAAAATTCAAACCAATGAGTGAATTTGGAGAAAGAGAATACAATATTCATCACTTTACTTCAGAAATTAAATTTGGTAAGCATAAAGGTAAACAAGTTGGAGATTTATTATACGAATGTCCTGATTATTTACAATGGGCAATAGATAATATTAATTTAAAGTTAGATGAAGAATGTTTAGCTTTATTATATGATGCAATGAAAAAACTTAAAGGAGAAAAGAAATGATTAATTTTACATTAAGAGATACTTCAAGTGAATGGACATTAAGAAACAAAATAGCAAAAGTTCATGAATATTTATTCTATGAAACTAATTTAGAATCTCAAATGAAGAAATATAAAGATGAATATACTGAATATTGTGATGCAAGTGAAGAAGATAAGTTAGAAGAATTAGCTGATATGTTCATTTGTGCTTGTGGTATTGAAAGATTTGATTATACTATTGGTACACATTTACAAAAATATGTATTAGAATTACATTCATCTCAATATAAAAAAGAACAAATTTTGGAAAAAGTTGTAGAAAAGATGAATATTTTACAACAAAGAACATGGAAATTAGATAATAAAGGATACTATCAACATGAAATTTGTACTGATGAACATAAAAATAGCAAAGAAAATACCAGTAGCAATAAACATAACAAAAAATAATTCATATTATGTATATTTAATGGAAGATGGTATTGCTGAATTGATGCCAAGTATCATGGTAACTGATAATATTTTTGATTTATTAGCCAGAATGGAGATTTTATGATGAAACATTTACAACAAATTGCTCAAAATATGGGAATGATTATTGAATGTGGTCCTGTTGGTAATAAAAATAGTGAAATAGCTATTGTAATTGAAAGTCCTAATGAAAGTGATATTAAATTAGGTATTCCATTGTCATCTTCTAATGGCAGTATGTTGTTTAAATGTTTAGAAAAATATAATATTTATCGTAGAGATGTGTATATAACTTGTGCAATTAAAAGAAAAATTCCAGTAATTGCAGATAAGTTTAGATTAGATGGAACAGAATTATTAAACTGGAGAACTATTTTAGAAATGGAATTAAAAGAATTACCAAATTTGAAATATATTCTCTGTTTAGGTAAAAATGGATTACAATTATTTACTAATGAAAAGAGTATTGATAACTGGAGAGGATCAGTTTTACCTTATACTAATTCACATAATGGAAAAACTTATCAAGTGTTATATACTTATGCACCTTTTATGATATTTAGAGAACCAAAATGGGAAGTTATATTTAAATTTGATTTATATAAATTCTATTTATTAGTTAATGGTAAATATATTCCTCATAGAATTAATGCAATAATCAATCCAAGTTATAGTGATGCTATTAAGTTTATATATAAAATGCAAAATGATAAAAAACCATTCGCATTAGATATTGAAACTATTGGTAATGAGATGTGTTGTGTTGGTTTAGCTAATGACATTCATGAAGGTATGTGTATTAATTTCAGAGATTTAACTAAAAATACATATACTATTGAACAAGAAATATTAATTAGAAAAGCATTATGTAGATTACTTATTCATCCTGATAGTAAAATTATAACACAAAACGGATCTTTTGATAATAGCTGGTTAGGATTTAAAGATAGATTTCCAGTATTTAAATGTTATCATGATACATTATTAGCACATCATTGTTTATATCCTAGACAACCACATAATCTCGGATTTTTAACTTCAATTTATACTACTCATCCATTTTATAAAGATGATGGAAAAACTTGGAAAGAAGGTGGAAACATTAATCAATATTGGGAATATAATGTGAAAGATGTTTGCATAACTTTAGCTGCTTTTTATAAATTAGATGAAGAATTGAAACAACAAAAAATGGATAATTTCTTTTATAATCATATTATGAGAATACAACCTCATCTAGTTAATATGTGTGTGCAAGGAGTTAAGATAGATACTTCATTAAAAGAATCAGTTAATCAACAATTACAAAAAGATATTGCAGAAATTAAACAAAAATTCATTAAAAAATGTGAAGAAGTATTCCCACAAGTTCCATTTGATGATTTTAATATGAACTCTGTGAAAGATATGGGAATGTTAGTGTATGGATTTATGAAAATTCCTAACTTTCATAATGATAAAAGACGAGTTGATGAAGAAACTTTGCAAACATTTTTGAATAGAGAGAATATTTCTGAAGAATATAAAGAAATAATGAGAATTTATTTACAATATAAGAAAGAAGTTAAATTTCATTCTACTTATATTGAAACAAAAATTGATGAAGATGACAGAATTAGATGTGAATATAAACAATATGGAACAATATCTGCTCCTGGAAGATTAAGTTCAACATCTGTTTTATGGGGAAGTGGTGCAAATTTACAAAATCAACCACAAAGAGCTCAATCAATGTTCATTGCTGATGAAGGTTATGGATTATTATACTTTGACTTGAAACAAGCAGAAGCAAAAGTTGTTGCTTATGGATGGAATGTACAAAAATTGAAGAAAGCTTTTGATGAATGTGCAAAAGATCCTGATAAAGATGTACATAGAATGAATGCATCTGCTATTTTCAAAGTACCTTATGATAGTGTTCCTAGTTATGATAGATTAACTTATGGAAAAACTACAGATGATCCAAACAAAGATGGTGAAATTACTTTACGATTTTTAGGTAAAAAATGTGTACATGGATTAAACTATCGTATGCAACCTGAACGATTAAGTGCAACAACTGGTATTAAAATGGATTTAGCAAAAGAAGCTTATGCTTCATATCATGCAGCTTATCCTGAAATTAAACAAGCATGGGATAAAACTATTCAAGAAGTTAAACAAACTAAAATGTTATTTAATTATATGGGAAGAAGATTATTCTTTTTAGAACCATTAACAGATACAAACATGGATAGTATTATTGCATTTAAACCACAATCAACTATTGGAGATTATGTTGCATCAATTATTGCAGATGTTGAAGAAGATCCTGAATTTCCTAAAGATAAAGCAAGATGTTTATTAAATATTCATGATGCTTTAATCTTTTTATATAAATTAGATGTAGAAAAGTTAATGATGAATTTAATTTGGAAACATGCTAATAAACCAATTACAATTAATGGTGAACAAGTTGTAATTGGTATGGATTTTAAGAAAAGTTATCCTGATGAAAATGGTGTTCATAGATGGTCAACATTAAAAGGAGTAGATTATAATGACAAAGATGAGTAAATATGTAACTAGTCAAATTTATGATACATGTTTTATTGAAAATGATGAATATTGTATTATAGATGAAGAACAATTTAACAAAATTAATTCATTATATAAATTTAATAAACGAGGTAATCATTATATTGATTTCAAAAGAAATAAAACTGTTGCAACTGAAATGAAATCTTTACTTAATGAAGATAAAAAGATATATAACTTTAGTTATAATTGGCTAAAAAAGGAATTACTTTGCACAGGTAGTCATACTTTGTTAGATATTGTAAAAAATGATCCACAATTTGCATCTATTGAGGAAGCTTATGTAAATAAAAAGAAAAGAGAAAAGAGATATTTACCATTAAATGATTTTACTGCATTAAATTTTGATCCAAATCAAGGAGAAGATGATGATACAGAAATGGATAACGAATAAAGGATTTGTTTATAAATATTTAGAATACATGAATAACTTTGCTACTTCAACAATAATTGATTTCTGGAGTGCTATCTGGATATTATCTTCATTAAGTGGTAGAAATGTTATTATAGATAGACCAAATAATCCACTATATTGTAATCTATTTTTGAATTTTATTTATAAGAATGATAATTTAGATAGAAATTTATCAATAAATGTTATGAATAGAACACTAGAAAAGTTAAATAAAGATAATTTATTATTAGATAAACCAGTTTATATATACGAATTGATAAATAGAATGATAAATCATCAACAAGAAAAAGGAAACATGAATATTAATTTTATTATAAGAGATTTTTCTAGTAGTATTAATAAGAAAAAGTTTTATGATTTAATTAATACTTTATATTATAATCCAAATGAAAGGTCATATCATGAATATACTTACACTAATAAATCAACATATAATCATTATACATCTCTTTGTACATCTGATACATTTGATGATTACATTAAAGCTTTGGAAAATGGTAATTACGAATCAGGATTACCATCAAAACTATACACAATCATTGAAACAAATATCAAAACAAAACCAGGATGGGGAGTTACAACGGAAGAATCCAAAGAACTCTTGGAATATGGAAAAAGATATGTACAAAAAACTAATAAAGAAAGAAGGTGCATATTATCAACCAAAGCGATTAGAAGATATAATCAATGGTATGGAAAACGAAGATTAAATGATAATGGAATAAATAAAATATTTGAAATCTATGAACCAGAATTAGTATTAAAATTAGCAACAATTTTATATATAGATGATGATAATTTAGATAATGAAATTACTGAATGTTATATAGAAAATGCTATTAATATACTTAAATATACTAAAAATCAAAGTATTAAAGAAATAAATAAATTATTAAATAAAGCAAAAAGAGATGACTTTGATAAGATAATTATAAAGATTAGAAGAATATTAATAGAAAACCAATCTACTGGTGTTATGCATAATAAATTATTTCAAAATGTTAAATCACTTTGTAATAAAGAAGAATTTAAATATATTATCTCAATTCTACATGAATTAGAATTAATCGAAATGTATATGACCAAAAATGGTGGATATTTATACAAAATAACTGAAGCATTTTACAATAAATTAGATATAAGATATATAAATAAGTTATTAAATAAAGATTAATATCTAGTTTGTAAAGAATTAATTAATTCTTCTATTACATCAGGTAATTCACTATTTTCTAGGTAATATTTATTTGGATGATTATTAACAAATTCATCTAAATATGGAAATAAATCTTCTTTTTGAAAACTTTTATCATATTTCCATTTCATAGCTAAATCATTATTTTTATTTAATTCTTTTTCTTTTGGTTTATCCATATCAAATAACCAATAACTAGTTTTTTCTTTGTCATTGTATGTTTTTACTGGTGCATCTTTAAAAGGATTATCAATTTCTACATCTTCTATTGCATTTTGTAGTGAATTTTTCTTTCCCATATTTCGTGATAAAAGACTTACAACTTCATTAATTAATTCTTCAGGAATTTCTCCACCATCTCTAGGAATATATCCTTTAATTAATTCTTCATCACCTAATTTTTCTAAAACTATGTTTTTATTATGCATATTTTTAGAAGATTTTTCTTCTTTTTCTCCAAAATATTTACGATTATTAGCAGCTTTTCTATCATAATAACTATTTGTATCATAATTATTATATTTTTTAAGCATTTTGAAATCTTTTTTAGATCCATCTTCTTTAAATAATCTTTTATTTAATGCTTTTTTTAATTCATCAAAGCTAACTTCTTTTTTATAACCAAAAGAATCTTTCATTAAATTTGATTTTACATTTTGTGGTAAACTATTCCAATAATATCTTGGATCATGACCATATTTTGTATTAAAATATTTTAATGCAGCTTCAACAGATTTAAAGTTAGCCATTATAATCTCCCATTAAAAATTATACATTTCTTCTTCATCATCACCGATTAAAGAATCACCTAAAAGTAATGCTAATAATGCAGAAGCAGTTAATCCTGCTTTAGCTTCATCTGCTCTTTGTGTAGATAAAATTTCAGAAATATATTCAGGATTATTTTTTATATTCATAATTGTATCTTTAATAGATGAAGGATCATTAATAAATCCAGTTAAATCATGAGAAAAGTTATTTAATCCCATTCTACCATAACTAACTGCATCTCCTAAATTTTTAATATCTACTGGTGGAACATCACCTTGTATATTATTATTATACATATATTTACCTACATCAACAGAATTACCTAATTTATTATAAAGTAATTCTTTTAATGGATTACCTTTTTTCTGACTAATTAATTCTGCTATTCTATTAATATTGCTCATTTAATTTCTCCATAAATGTATCTAATGTTAAACCTCTACCAAATTTTGCTTCAATTAATGCATTAAGATTTTCAAATTCATGATATTCTAATGCAAAAAGTTCTTGTAATTTCTTTTGTATATTATTTATTGTAATCTTTCTTCCATTATAGTCAAGAATTTTTCCACTTATTTTACCATTTGCTTTTAATCTTTGTATATTTTTTCTTAAATTAGTAATTTTATCATGAATTGGTTTAATTCTATTCTTATTATATATCTTAATTAAATCATAAACCATTTCTTGTTTAGGATTTTTATCAATTTGTTTTAATTTATTTAATAAATCTCTATTTTTATATACAGATTGTGAAGTTTGGTTATAACTTGTTACATTTCTACTACCAATTAGTTGAGCAGATTTAGAAAATTTATCCATTAAAGATTGTCTAACATCTCTAACTGCAGTATTATTTCTATCTCCTACAACAAATTCTTCACCACTTGTTAAGATAGCAGAACCAAATACACCAAATAAAGAGTTAATTGTATTATGAGTTTCTTGATTAAATATACCATTTTGATAAGCAGTTTCAGATAAATCTGCATTTATTACATTTCTTGGTAAATCAGATATAAATGGTTGTTCATTAAATACATTTAGGTTAACTTGTTTACCTGAAACATTTGCAATTAAATCTAATGCAGGAATACTATCAATACCAAATGATCTAGCAATAGATTGCATCATAATTTTACTAGAATTAAATGCAGGATCTATTTCATTATAATCACTCATACCAAATATTCCATCTAACATAGAGAATAAAATACTATCAACTACTGCAACTTCTTGGTCTTTTGGTATAATTAAATGATTTCCATCTCCAAAGAAATTCATTAATGTAGTTTTAGATGCTTTATCATAATCAGATAATCTATAATAATCATCTCTATTTTTAGATGAACCATTATTCCAAATATAAGCAAGTAAAGTTGGCACAAATGATACAAAGAATAATCCTTGTATAAATTTATTATTAACTAATTCTTTAGAATGTAATTTTATATTATTTAATATATCAACATATCTAGTTTTATTATCACCTAATTGCATACATATTTTATAAAAATTACTAATTCCTTTTTCAATTCCACTTGCTCTGAATTTAGGTGCTAAAGATTTTAACATAACGTTACCATAAGGTACATAATTTATTAATGTTTCTGCAATACCACCAGTAAGACCTTTACCTGAACCATCTCTACCAAGATTTGATGTATAAGTTCCTACAACATCTATAACTTTTCTCATAGCATTTTCATCAACTATGTGTCCATCTTTAATTGCACCAGTTAATTTACCAAAATATTCAGTTAATGATAATTGTGGTGCTTCTCTCATTGCAGATAAATAATAATTTAATAATTTAGATGCTTGAATACCACCATTTATTCCATGATGTTTTGCTAAAAATCTTTTTATATTATCATTTAATTCAGTTCTATTATTTAATGTAAAAAATCTACCACTATTTTTAGTGTATGGTTTTTGAGATGCACCACCAATATCACGAATTTCAGTTAATAATGCAGATTTAATGTTACTTCTTAACTTTTCTATATTTCTATTTGCTAAAAATTTACCAATAGGTGTATCCATTAATCCATTTGTTTTAATAAATTCTTCATCAAATAATCTTACCATTAAATTAGTTTGTTCTGTTGTAACAATATCTTTAAAAGCAGTACCAATTTGTTTCATATATTCAATTCTACTTGCAGGTTCTAACAATTCTAATTTAGATGCAATAGTAGGAAACATTAAAAGTGCTTCAGATATTGACATAATACTAGAAGGTAAAGCAAAGAATGGATTTAGCATACCAGTTGTTGTAGATTGTACTAAATTCTTTTGAGCTTTTAATATTTCTGCAAATTTATTTGGTAAAACTGGATTTAAATTAAAAGATGCTGCAATAATTGGATCAGTTTTGTAGTAATGTATTATACCATTTTCTACATAAGATACAACATCTTTTGCAAAGTTTGTCATTCCTTCATATTTATCTAATAAACCAGTAGAAGTTTCCATACTTTTTACTAAACCATGTAAAGGATTTTTTGGATCAAATGGTAAATTCATTAAATCAAATAAATTTTTTGGACCACTTGCAATATGTGGAGATGTTTGTGTATTTTTTGATCCAATATGTTTAACATAAAACATATCTTTTAATTTATTATAATAATGATTCAACATTTCTTGTTGTTCTCTCATTATTTCTTCTTTTTTGATTGGATTACTTTCTTTAGCTACCATTCTTTGTAATTCTTCTATTCCAGGAGTAGCATCTTTAATTAATTGTTTAACATTAATTAATTGTTTATTTTGCATTTCCTTTATTAGATCTTTTTTAAGATTATTATTTAATACATCTAATAAAGTTGTTTTATAATTTTCTTCAAATACATCTAGAAATGATTTACTTTCACCAAATGTTATTGGATTTTCACCACGAACATTAATATTTGGTGTAGTTTTTGGATCATAAGGTACATCTTCTAAAAGATATTTCTTAAATTGATCCCAATATCCAATATTTACATCTTTAACTCTTGGTTTATATGTAAATAAATTATCAATACTTCTATTTCTTTTTAGATTAGCGAATTGATCTGCAGAAATTATTCCAGATCTATATTGATATTCTAATAAATTATACTGTAAATCTGAAATATCATGCAAAAGTTTATTAACTTCTGGATTTTGTGCAGCTAATTCTAATGTCATTTTACGTTGTTTTAACATTTGTGATAATTGTTCTTTATTTAAATAATTACCACCAGGAGCATCATCTATTCCAGATAAAATTCTTGCAATATATTCATCAGTTGAATAATTTGTTTTACCTTTATTGAAATAATAATTAAAACGAAATGCATCATCTTGAATTTTACTATCAATTTCTAAAATTTCTTCAAGAAGTTTATAATTTTCATCATTATTTATTTTCATACTTTGTAATCTATCATAAATAGATTGAGGAGTAACTTTGGATTTTAAACCAAAACCAAGATCACCAGTAGTAAATGATGAATTAATTTTATTTATTTGATCTTGTGTTAATTTATTAGCAACTTCTTCACTAATTAATCCTTCTTCTACTAAAAAGTTTTTATAACTAAATCTATCAGTAATAGAAGAATCTAATATTTCACCAGTAGATAAATGTTTTGATAATGTATTAATTGCATCAGGATCTTGTGATAATTTATCCATTTCTTTCATTAAATATTTATTATATTTATTATATAATTTACTACCACCAAAAATAGCTCCTGCTAATCCTGCATATAAAAGAAAATTACTATTTTCTTTTTCTTGCTTTTTTATATAATCTAATTGATTTTGATTAAAACTAATTTGATTATTTGGATCATTTAAATCTTTTCTAAAATCCTTATATAATACATTATTTCTTTTTGCTTCATTAATTTGTTCAGCAGATAAATTTTCTAAATAATTCATACCACCAGTTAATGCAGTTTGAATACCTAATGAAGCTTTTTGTTGTGATAAAGGAACACCTCTTTGAATTTGTATTCCAGGCATTAACCATTGTGCAGTTTGATATTTAGTTGGATTTTTTGTTTTAATATTTACTAAACCTAAATATCCATCAGAAATTTTTTTAGCATTTTTTGGATCATAAACTGTTAATGCTTTTGTAATATTATTTGGTTTTATATATTTAGTAACACCAAATGCAGGAATAAAATCACCAGTTAATCTACCTGCTTTTTCATAAGCATTTAATTCATCATAACTTTTTCTACCAAAAACATTTTCTGCAATAGGATCTACAATATTTTCATTTATTTTTGCACCTAAATTATGATTAACCCATGAATCAGCAAATGCATCTTTTACAGAATAATCATCATTAAATCCTGCATGAATTAATTGAATAGGAGTTTCAACTATTCCTTGTGCAAATTGTAATGCATATCCAGGAGTAGCTGCAGTATTATATAAAACTTGACCTGCAGTTGATGTTGCATAATCTAATATATTACCATTATCTTTATTTGGTTCTTCATTAAATTGTGCATTTTGTGCAATTTCATATAATTTCTGTTCATTTATTGGCATAATATTCTCCAATTATTCAGAATTAATTTTATCTTTTACTATATTAAATAAATCATTTAATTTATATTCATTTCCTTTTACTCTTATAAGTGCATTATTTGGATTTGGTTCTGCTTTTTTATCTCCTTCTGTAAAAGTTTTATTTATATATCTACCAAGATTATACATACTATCATCAGCAAAATTTTCAAGATTATATAATAATCCTTTATCTTCATAATTATTTTTATATTTATCTAAAGATTCAAAACCTACTGGACCTAATGGTTCAAAATAAGGTTTACCATTTTCAGTATAATGAGAAATATAAAATGAATAAACATTATTAGAACTTTTTTCATAAACATAATATTTTTGTGGAATATTTGGATTTACTAATATAACTTTATCATCCATACCATGATTATTAACAAAACCATAAAAACTATTTAATTTTTGTGGAGATGTTGTATTAATTATTTCAGCTAATTCATTAGCATCAACACTTTCTTTTTGATTATGCCCTGCAATCATCAAACCATTTTGTTTAATAAAATTTTGTGCAGGTAAATTACCAGTTCTGAATAAACCAAACATAAAACTTGACATAGGATTACCATCTACACCACCACCTAAATATCTAACATCAGGATCATCAGAAGAATTTAAATTTCTAGCTTCATTATAAATATCAGCACCATAAGGTTGATACTGCATATATGGTCTTTCTGGTAAATTCTTTCTATATTTGTTTTCTGCAGCATCTATTGCATTTAAATATGACATTAATTTGTTAGAATTATCTCTAGTATTAAAATTTCTTACTAAATAATTTTTAAAATCATTTGATGATAATGTATCATATTCATTAACATTAGTTTTACCTAATTCTTTTGAATAATTATAATATAAATTTTGTAATTCATCAGGTAATTCTACTACTGGAAAAGTATTAGATTTATACAAAAACTTCTTACCAGTATTAGGATCTTGTAATATATTTTGTCTTACTATTGGTTTATCTCTACCAGTATCCATAAAATATGGTAAATTTCTTTTATAATTTTTTTCTTCTTCTTGTTTTTGAAAATTAATTGCCCAATCTCTATCAGCTAATTGATCTTGTCTAACTTTATTATATCTTTGCATAGCTAAATCATTAGAATATTTTAATTTTCTTAATTCATTATTAAATTCTTTATCTTTTAATTCTTCTTTATATTTATTTTCTAATCCTGCATTTAATGCTTTCAAATCCATATTAAATTTTGCAGTATTTATATCACCCATTCTATGAATATCTGCAAGCATTTGGTTATAACCTGCATTTAATTGTTGTGATGCATTTTGTGTATAAGTTTGTGTAGATGGACTTTCATTATAATCAAAAGTCGCATTACCAATTCCACCTTTTAATAGAGATAATTTTAATAATTCATTATTATCCATAATATTATACTCCATAAATTGCTCTAATTGTTGCTAAATAATTATTAAAATTATTTTGTTTTTGTTTATTTGCACCATAACCACTTAATGCACCACCTGCCGCAGTAAACATATTAGCAGCTGTCATTCTTCCTGCTAAAGTTTTATCATATTGTGCACCTGCTATTTGATTTTGTTGATCCATTTGTGTTTTATTTAATGAATTAACCATATTTTGTAAATTACCTTGTATATTATTCATTGGTTGCATTGAATTATTTAGTGTAGTTGCTAAATTATTTTTAGTATTTGCATTAATATTTTGCCAATTTGCTGAATTTTTATATGCATTATTAAAAGCATTTCTCATATTTTGCATATTAGCTTGATTATATGCAGAAGAAATTAATCCAACATTACTACCAGTTCTTAATGCATTTTTCATTGCAGCAGATTGATTAGCTTGTGCTACTCTCCTATTAGCAGTTGATAATCCTGCAAGATTTTGTGCTAAATAATCACTTTGATTTTTAGTTTGGAAATTTCCTAAATCAATCATTGATTTATTTATTCCACTTTGTAACATTTTTGTTGGAGTTGATAAATTATATGACCATCTTCCATCTTTACCTGCAGATAATGTATTACCTAATGCATCAGTTGAACCAACTTGATACATTTGTAATGCTTTTTGCATAGCTTTTAGTCTTTGTTTTGCAGCTTTTGATTTTGCTTTATCACTTAAAGCTCCACCAATTCCACTTAAAACTGCACCACCTGCTTGCATTGCTATCGGACCCCACATAATTTTTCTCCTAAATTAAAATAATCCTTGATTACCTAATCCAATTTGTTGATCTTTTTTTCTTTCTCTATCTTCTATTGCATTAAATAGATTATCTGACATTGAATTATTAATACCACTTGCAACTTTTGCATCAGCTATTAATTGTGATATATCAAAACCACCTAAATCTTGTAATTGCTTTAATAAATCATTACCAAATAAATTTTGTTGTTCAGTATATGCAGTATTAAAACTGTTTCTTGGATCATAACCGTAACTGTGTAATGAATATGCATCAGTATAATCATCAGGTTTACCATCACCATTAGTATCTATACCATTTACATACTTAACAATATCATCATATTTATCAGTTAAATCACTACGATATCTATTTAAAACATCTTGACCTAATATTTGAGCATTACTATCCATAACATTTCGTTGATTTCCTAAATCTTTTAATCCTAAATCATATTGATATTGATTAATTGCTCCTCTTTTTAATGCTCTATCTAATTGATCTAATGTAGAATTATATTTATCAGAAATATAATTATTAATTCCTTCATCATCTGATTGATCTGTCCAAATATTTTTCTGCCAACCTTCTGCAAAATCTCCACCACTCAAATATTTGTTCATTTGTTTTCTTTGATAATCTTCAAAACCTTTTACCATATCTTTACCAAGGGCTTTACCTCTTTCTGCCCAACCACCACCAGATTTGTGAATACCATGCATATCACCATCATAAGTACGATTATTTCTTGAACCAATATAATCATTTAATGCATCAGCGAATTGATCATATGTTGAATATGTATTATTTGCAAAATTATTTGCTTCATTTTTTGCAGATTTATATCTTTTATTTTGTTGGCTACTACTTTTTGTCATTTTATATTCCTTAAATAAAAAAAAATGATTAACTTAATTAAAACTTTAATTAAAATTAATCACTTTGTCAATACATTTGATAAAGGTAAATCATTTATGTATATAAGTAAGTAATAACTACATGAAAAGCACCGAATATATAATTATTACTTACTATATAATATACATACAACAGAAATTATTGTCGGTCAAGATGTTTTTTAATATTATCCTGAACTTTTCTTTTTGCATATTCTTGATGACTTTTCTGTAATTGTTTAATTACTTCATCATCATGTGGATTACTTGTTCGTTTAGCTATCAACTTTCCAATAAAAAGTAGAACAGAAACACCAACAACTCCACATACTGAATACAAAGTTTCAATATTTTCTGCGTCAAAAATAAAATCAAACATCTAATTTCTCCTTTTTATTTATATAATCCTCAATAGTACCTTTACCTAAATGAGTATTGTAATACTTTTTCCAATATGCAGCTTGTCCTGATATAGTTTTTGGTATTGGTTCTTTGATTCTTCTATAAAATAATCTACACATCAATATACTATATGATAAATTATACATTAAATTTTCTTCTAATGTCAAGCCTTTTAAATAAAATTTATCATGTAAATGTTTTAATTCTGGTTTATATTTTATATAATTTTCTTGAATATCTTTAGCAGTATTTGGTTCAATTTGAAATATACCACATGCAGGTCCATTTATTTGTTTAATATATTCACCACAATTACTTTCTACACATGCAGTTCCTATTAATAAGTTAAGTAAATCTTCTGAACAAGGTAAATTACATTTAGATAATGTAGATTTAATTGCTTCTCTTAATTGTTTTGCTTTCATTACATACCACCATGAAAATAAAATTTAAATACAAATTCAATTAAAACTGCAATAACAGTAAAATAAGCAACAGCTTTTGCTAATAATTTATCATGTTTTTCTAATTTTTGATACATACCATCTACATTTTTAGTACCATAAAGTGTTAATTCAATATTATCTAATCGTTTTTTATTTTCATTACTTTGAGTTTGTTGATTAAATTGCATCTGTTTTATACTAGTTAATTCATTACAAATCATGTTTAATCGTTCATCAATACGAATTAATAATTCATGATCTTTATTGAATTTATCATTAGGTGTTGGCATTATATTCTCCAATGGTATGTCATTTTTCTTAATCATAATACCAACACCTTTCATTTGTCAACAAATTTATAACATTTTTGTTGAATGTTTGGATAAATAATGATGAGATTTTGTAATATTCTTTACAACTTCTGAAATATCTTTCATAATATCTGCATATTCTCCAACAGTTGTTAAAGAAATTTCAACATCTGCATCAGCTCTTGCACCTTTTTCAAGTCTTTGTAAAATCATACGAGAACCTTGAATAAGTGAGTGTTTTATTTCACAAAATTCTTGATCTGTCATTATTCTTCTCCATATTGTTTTAATTTGGAGAAAAAGTTTTGAATATCTCCTTCACTTAATTTATATGAAGTACCAAAACCAGGAATTATATTAGTTGTTAACATAGAAATAAAATCTCTTGAATATTTTTCTAAATTATCTATACTAATCTTACCATCACTTGATGTTAAGTAAGGTAAAATGTCGTTTATCTTTGCAGATAGAAACATGTTAATTCCCAATTTATTTAATCCATTTGTAAAATTAAATGGCATTTTACTAAACATTTCATTAATTGTTTCATCTAATGCAACAATAAAATTGTTTGTAGATATTCTCATAACTTTTTCTCCTTAATTAAATAATTATTTTACATCAACTGTACCACTAACAACAGTTCCAGTTGTAGTTCCTGCAGTAGTTGTTACTACTTGTGGATTAATTGCAACTTTAGAACATGCAGCTAAAGGTTCAGGACAAATTACATCCATTGGAACAATCTCTTTAGTAATTGAATTTAATCTATTATCTAAAGTATCAATTCGTTTATTACTAATATAGAAATTATAATCCATTGCTTGTTTATTTAATGCAATTTCTTTATCCAATTTACAAACTTCTGCTTGCAATCTTTCTCTTGAATCAACAAGTTCTTTGAAAATTGTTTCAAATTTTGCACCATTTTTCTCATCTTGTTCTTTATTACGAGCAGTATAGTCAGCAAATAGTTTCAAATCTGATTGATTTGAATAATCTTTTGCAACTAAATTAGCTATTGTAAGATTTTGTTCCATTTCAAAACGATTTACTGGATAACCATGATAACCATAATGACCCTCACAACCACAATTATCATAACTTCCCCAATATCCATCACAACCATTACGTCTAAAGTGAGATGCATTTGCTTTTACACCTAATGAAGTTGCACCCAATGCAATACCTGCAGCAGATGCTAATGTGTTAAATGCTTTCCATCCAACTGATCCAATATTTTCCATGTTAATTCCCCTAAAATAAAATTACTAGATAAGCCACTATGACTTATGCTAGTAATTTTAGATTAGTTTTATAATTTGTATAGATTTTTTATAGATATAAAAACCTAATTAAATTGTATTCGGTAAATGCGAATAAATGTAAAGAAAAAGATGACTTTGTATTATTTTTAATGCACTTATGTATTGTTTTTGTACAAAATCATGTGATTTATTTAACAAAGATTCAATTTCTTTAAATCCTCTTAAACCTTTATGTTCTGTTGATACAAAACGAAGTATAATAATTTGCCTTTGTATAGGAGATAATGGTATCTTTTTTAGAAAAACATCAAAACTTAATGGATTGATAAATACCCAATCTTTTAATTTATGTTTTAGTTTTTCTAATTCAGGATCTTTAATCATTATTCAACCTTTATTATTGTAGGATTTATATCAAAATATGCATAACCATTAGGACTGTACATACTTGATTCTAAAGGAATTTCTACTTCAACATTTTGTTCTGATCCGTTATCTGCAAAAGGAATTTCAATATTTTTAAATGTTAATTTATAAGCAGTAACAGTATTATCAGACCAAACTGCATCAGAATTTTCAAAAATAGTATTATTATGTGAAACTTCCATAAATAAACCATTATTTTGTTTAATTCTTATTGGTAAGTTTAAAGTATTTATAAAATCAGTAATCGCTATTGTATTTAATGCAAACTGAAATACTAAATCATATTTACCTGAAGATAAATTTTTAATAATTGATTTAACTGGTTTAGGTAACATTTTTAATCTATAACCACTTTGTACTTTAATTATACTTGTAATTTTTATTGAAGCAGTGCTATCTGTTTTATTATTAAAAATATTACTAGATTCAAAAGTTATCATAGAGTTTCGTAAATAAAATCTATTACCACCAAAATCATTACAACACCATACAGAATTTCTATCATATCCAGGAACTGTTGAAGTATTTTTTGCTAAAAATGGTAATTTAGGTGCTTTATCTACTAAACAAAATGTACCACCAATAATACCATTATCAGTTACTCCATTATATCTAATTTGTGGACCCTTTGTATCAATAGTTGTATCAAAATCTAATTCTTTTATTCTAATTCCAGTATTATATGATTGAAGATTTACTGCATAAGTTACATCTGGTGTAGGATTTACTAATTTATCTATATTAGCATAACTACCATATTGTAAACATACATGACCATAAATTTCTCCTGATAATAAATTACTACAACGTAACATTATTGCATACGATCCACGAATATTTATATTTTCTAATGTAGATACATAACTATTGTTAGTTGTATTACCATCAACTGAATTATCATTTTCTAAATCTTTTACTGCACTACAATTAACATTTAAAGTAGGAGTTGTACTATAAGTAAAAGAATTTCGCATAAAATTAATATTTTTTACACTTCTTTTATTAATTCCTTGACCACTTGCTATTAAATTTTCCATAACTAAAAAACATACTTTATCTGCTTGATATACACTATCTCTAAAATCAAACGAAAAATCATCAACATCCCAAGATAATAAATCATTAAATGATAAATAATGATTTATATACATAGTAGCATTTAATGTATAATCTTTACAAAATGTTTGAGTATATTTATTATTTTTAGCTATTAAATTAGCAGTATATCCTGATCCATAAAAAAGACCTATATGACCGACAACATCACGATTATTTTGATAAAATAAATTTAATATATTATTATTAAATATTATATCAAATTGTCCTTTTGTAAAGTGAAATACACATTGTCTTGTCATATAATCATTTCTATCTTTAGAATGATATCCAGCAAAATTTATTTTGTTATTAGTTATTTCAATAATACGAGTTTGACCTCTACTAGCAAAACAACCATAATAATTATCAGTAGTATCTTTAGATAAAACACTATTTATTATACAATTATTTAAAGAAAATAAATTAGCATTACCAAAATTTAAATAACAATCAAATTTATTTAGATCTTCTGAAGGAATTGCAGTAATAGTATTTGCATATTCTTGATTTAATTCAATATTTTTTACACCAAATTTACAATTATTTATTTTATATGTACTATATAAAGTTGTATTAGAATTTACAAACATAAAACCTGGACCTTTACCTTGTGTCACTGTATTAAATCTTTGTAAACTACAATTTTGTAAATTAAAATATTCTAATTGTGTACAAACACAATAATGCATATTAGTATTTGTCCAAGATTCACTTGGATTTGATAAAGAAGTTCTATCAAAAAGTAAATTTCCATATTCATGAGTATCATTACCCCAAGCAGATTTTGCTACATCAGGTACTAAATCATAATATAATTCTCCTAATTTTGGCATACCTAAAATAAAAATGTTTTTTCCAGTATAAGTACCCATAGGGAATGGAGCAAAAAATTCTCCTGATGTTCTTCTTACTAAATAAATTGTATTATCTTGTAATGTTGGTACTTCTCTTTTAGCAGTTTCTGGTGTTAATCCATCATATTGATAATTTAAATCACCTTTATCTGGTAAACTTGGATCAACATAAACAATATTATCAAAACTTCTTCCATCAATTATCATAATTTAATCTCCTTATACATTTTCTATTCCAATACTAAATCTTAATTTATCTGCTTGTAAACTTGTTGATCCAAATGACCAATTTTGTGTAATAAATGTATCATCTATTGTAATTTGTGATACACTTAATTTATACTTACTATTACAAGTAAAAGTATATGTTTCACCTACATTAAATGTTCTATCTATTCCATGAATACCTGACATAACAGATAAACCAGAATCATTTGGTAATTCTTTTATTTCTTGTAATTCATTATTTATTCTTAGATTTAAATCTGATGGTGGAGGAACATAAAAGAATTGTTGACCTTCTGTATAATTATAATAACAAGATATTCTTGTTTGCAATGTAGATGTTATATTTATTTTAGGATTTAGAGATTGTTGTTCATTTTCAAATATTTTTAATGGACTAATAACATCATAATTATTTAAATCTAAATCTAATAATAAATTATCTATAAAACCATTATTATATCCAAAAATAAAAGGATTTTTTATTGTAATTGGTATTAAAGTAGCATCATCAAATGCATAACCTTTTACAATTCTTGTAGTATTTATAATTGTATTATTTTGTATTTGTGCTGCATTAGTTATACCAGTTTTCATAATATTACTCCGAACAATAAATCATAACAGTTTCTATTATCATATTACTACTAGGAATTTTTTTAGAATAAATTGTTACTAAAAATTTACCATCATTTTTAATACTAATATCTGATATTGGTGCAAAATCTCCCATAATAACATCATTAGGACTAAAACAAACTGATCCAGTTAATAAAACATTATTAATATTTTGTGAAATATATGCATCATTTTTTAATTGTATAGTAGCTGAATATGGATATGTATTCTTAAATAATACACTTAATTCATTATCTTCATTATCTTTCCAAAAATCTTTTTCTACTATTAAATTATTTTCAATATATGGATAATATTTTACAATTTTTGCAGAATTTTGTGCAATATCTGCAGAATTTTTTGCACTTTCTTGATAATTATATGAACTATTTTCACTATTTTGTGCCTGTATCGCAGAATTATTAGCCTGTTGCATTGAATTAAATGCACTTTCTGAATAATTTTTACTATTATTTTCAGCTTCTTTTGCAATTTCACTAGATGATTTTGCTTCTACTGCAAATTCATGTGCAGCAGTTGCATCCAAAAATAACTCATAATAATTATTATGTTCTGTATAAAATTCATCAAAAGTTTTATCACTTGTTGTATGTTCTACTAAAACTTTTACTAATCTTCCATTAAATTCTGAATTATCATCAATAATAAATAATACATCATCTACATTATATGTAGTATTATTCTCCCATTTACCTTTATATTGTTTAATTTCATAAATATAATGAAACAAAGCATCAATACTTCTGAAGTTTTCTTCAATATAATCATGCCATGTTGCAATATCAAAATATGGAATATTGAAATTATAATTAGGAGTTTTACCTTTTAAATCTCCAATTCCAGTTTCATTATAAATAACATCACTCATCTTCTAATATTCCCCATTTGATAATATAGTGTTATACTATTTATGTTTAATTTATCTTTACTTGCACCATGTATTCTAAATTTACCAATTTTGAATTTAGTAGTCCAAGCAAATAATTGTTCATTATTAGTAATCCTACCACCACCATAAGATTGTTTACCATTACCCCAACCATGACTATCACCTGCAAGAAAGTTTAATGTTAAAGATGGATCTAACTTCTTATAGTAATTATTATAATAAATATAATCAGTAAAGAAGTCAATAGAAAAATCAGAATTACCAGTAGAAGAAATTGCTAAATATCTTGAATGTTTAGTTGCACTTCTATCTCCGAAATCTGCCCATGGGAATTCCCATTCAAACTCAATTTCTTTTCCATTTAATTCTCCATTTTCATCTGGATATTCTGGATCTCCAATAAAATCTGCATAATAAGGATAATCAACATTACCTAATTGATAAATTTTTGTTCCATTTATTAAATAAACATCATTTAATGCAGAAACACAACCACATTGAAAATTCCAACCAGTAAATTTACTCCAAGCACCACTAACAGTTGTTGCAGTTAATTTATTTTCTAATGTATAAACATAACAAATTGATGCAATTTGTTGATTATTGTTTGTAGATTTAAAGTATTTCTTTACATCTTTTTTAATATTAACTGGATTTTTACATAATCTATCAGCATAAAAATCAATTTCTGAATTTTCTACTAAAGCATCTTTACTTAAATCAGCTAAAACATAGAAAATGTTTCCATCATATTCAACTTCTGAACTTATTTGTGGAATAAATAACATATATTGATTTTCTTTTGGATTATTTATTGAAAATATTTTATCTTCTGTTGTACTTTCTTTTAAATTAATAAAGTTTTTATAAATTTCAGGACCAACTAATCGACTAACACGACCGGGAAAAATAGTAGAATAAATACCAGTTCTTTTAAATAAAGGTACTCCAGTATAATCTAAACATACTAATTCAGTATTAATTGATGCATAACTTCTATTACATATACAACCATTGTTATCAATTACATCTTCAAAGTTTGGTATATGTACTTGTGCTTTAATTTCATTTCTTGTTACTTCACCAGTTTCATCATCTTTTACATCTTCAAAACCAACAACTTGTTCTTGATATTCACCAAGTGTACCAAATAATGTAACTTCATCAAAACCTACAACTAATTTATCACGATAACGAGATAATCCTTTAATTTGTTGTTTATTTGATGAGATAATTGTACCTAAATCTACATAAACACCATCATTTTCTAAATCATTTTGCCTATTTTCACTAAAAAATACAGAACCACTATCTCTCATTGAAATAGAAATTCTATCTTCATGCATAGTTCCATCATCATCAATTATATTACCACAAACTAAATAATGGTTAAAACTTACTGCATATTTTGCTCTAGGTACTAAAGCATTTGATTCTGTACCAGTATCATAAATATAATTACATTTAGTTGTTTTACTATAATCAATAACTATTGGTTTATCTACACCATTCCAAATAGTTAATAATCCATTAAATACACAGAAACAAATTGATGTAACATTTGTCCATCCTTTTATATCAACTTCTGGATTTATTGTTGTAGATATTTCATTATTCCATAAAATAATTGCATTTAGTTTACCATCTACTGCAACTACTTCTCCTAAATTAGAAACACAAATTAATTTATCAATATAGTAAGTACAATTTACTATTTGATCTCCTTTTATGTTTCTATTATCGTAAGTAAATGTTAAACCTTTTCCTTCATGAATAAAAAATGAATTAAAGTTTTCAATAATAAAATAATAATATTGATTTTCTATTAAATCATCTTCATGTTTTACTAATTTAGTAATTTTATATTCTTCTTTTACTCCATTTTCTTCAATAGTTACATGATGTCCTGCTAATAATGTGTTATTATCAGGATTAATTATTACTTTTAACTCTTTTGTTTCATTATTATATTCAATATTATTAAAAGTTTCAGTAACTAATGGAAAAGATTTCAAATCTAGTAAAAATTTTGTACCATATCGTTTAGCTTTAGTACCATTTATGTTATTAAATACATTAGTTTCAATAGTTGAATATTTTTTATCCATATTCAAATCATCATTAACTACATTTAATCCACCATCAAATTCTCTAATTGTTGTAGTTCGTAAATCTCTGAAAGCCATTTTTATCTCCAACTGGTTAGTGGATTATATGCAATATCATCATTATAATTTATAACACCTTCATTCTCTTGTGTCAATAAGTGATTATATCTTTGTTCATAAAGTTGTTTATATTTATCTATCTGTGCTAAACTGTTGCCATCATCACAAACATAATCCCAACAAACTTTGTAAATCAATAAGTTAGCATCAAATGGAATAATAGTTTCAGGTTCAAATTGTGTAGGTCTTGTTCTACCTCTTACAAAAATATCACCAGTAGAATTAAATGGTACAATTTGAAAAACTTTTTTATCAATATTTGTTCTTTTATAATATGTAGGAATTGTTCCTGTAATTTTATATGGATTAGTAGAATCATGTAATTTATTCAGAGTTCTCCCACTTTCATCTTTAATAAATTCAATATCATTAAAATCTTTTATATCTAATGAAACATTTTCACCAACTAATCCATTAGATCCACTTAATGTATATTTATACCAATCAGTATTATAACTCCAAAATCTTTGTTCAAATATATCAATAAATGTTCGAATAATTTTATCAGCAATTCTATCTTCTGCATACTTTTGTGTACCAGTTCCACGATACATTGATAATTCTGTAATTACATCTTGTACTAATTCTTTCAATGTTTTGAAATTACTCATAAAATTACTCCTAATTGTGAGAGTAATGTAGCAGGAGAACCTACAAAACCACTACATTACTCTCTATAATAATAAAACTAATTAACTATTTTGTGCAGTTGTTACAACTTGTGTAGGATTTGTAGCAACTGTTTGTGTAACTGTTTCATTCTGTAATTTAGGTAGATCACAAACGATACCATATTGTTTCATTTGTTCTTTAGTTAATACAACTGATGAACCAGTATGAGTAACAATTAAATATCTACCAGTAACTTTTTCAGTTTTTGAAACTCTTTTACCATCTTTATCATAAGAAAATACTTCTTTTGTTGAATCTGGTAAAAGTTTTACAGATTTTACATTACTTTTCATTATAGTTCTCCTAAATAGTTAATTAAGCAGCAGATGTGTCAGTAACAACACATTGTGTTTTGTGTGCTTTCCATAAACACATTTGACCTTGCCATACAATTCTACGACCGATAACATCTTGTGTCCATGGAGCAGAAAGTTCTTTAACTTTCATATTTACATGTTTCAAAACGTGCATCTTTAAATATGTTGAGTTAATAATATATGTTTTATCTGCAGGACAATCTTCATCATAAAGCATTGTAACTCCACCAAAAGATACACCTTCAAAACCTAAATCGTACATTTTCTTTCCTGCAAATGTACCATCAGCAAGAATAGAAATTTTATCACGAATTTGTTTACGATATTTACGATAAATATTTTTACCACAAAGAATTAAGTCAGGTTTACTTTCTTTTCCTTGTTTCATATCCAATAAAATATCATCAAATGTTTCTTCAACAGTTGTTGGAGTAATTTCTGTTGAAACTGACATTGTTTGCCATGGTTTAACTTTTTCACCAGAACCATCTGTATATTCTATTGATCTACTTAATCCACCAAGTTCACCAGTTGTTGGATCATCTGGAATACATAATGCAAGACCATTCGGATCTTTACCTGCACCTGCACCATAAAGGAATGAACCAAACTTTTCTTTAATTGTTTCTTCAAGTGTTTGCATTTTACCTTTAAGAATCTTAAAGATTTCTGCTTCACCTTTGTTTTCATCAATTTCTTGATCAGATATAATTACAGAACCAGCAACACGAGCCCAACCATAACGAACTGTATTAAATTCGTTAGTTTTTTCTACTGGTAATTCATCATAGTATTCATAAGATGTTACATTTGGGTTACGATTTGTAATCAATGGATTAGAAATCTCACGACCACCATCTTCATATTCTACTTTACCACTAGCCATAGCATAAGCATAAAATGCATTTGCTTTTACTGCAGCAAACATCAACTTCTTACGAGATTTTTCAAGAGTTGAGTGTAATACTGTTTCAATTACTGTACTTCCCATATTTAATACTCCTAAAATAAATTATTTTTTAACAGATTTCATAGCTTCTCTAATAATAGTATCAAAACTAGCATTAGCTTTTGCTATTGGTGCTTGTATATTTGATGCTTTTACATTTTGATTTACATTTATACCATTAAATGTATTTTTATTTTGTTGTTTTTGTTTTTGTATCTCCACTAAAGGGGTATTAAAATCGTAATTATTTCTTAAATAATAATTTTGTAATTGAAAATATATTGCATCAAGAGATTGATTTGGATTTTTCTTATACAAATAAGCAATTTCATCAACATGATTTTTAGCATCTGGATATTTACTCATAAAATTATTATAAATATTCTCTGCATTTTGTCTTGCTTGTATTTGTTTATCTCTTAATTCTCTTTCTTGTAAGAAAGGTTGAAGTTTTTGATCTAACATTTGATTAATTGCAGCCATATCTGACTTACCATTTTCATCAATATTAATACCATAACTTTTTGCTTGTGTCAAGAGAAAATTAATTGTATCTTTTGGAGAATGTTTCCATTGTCTAATTAATTCCATACCTAATTGTATATCTTCTGTGGATAAGTCACCCATTTGCATTGATTTAAATGTTTCATTATAAGCATTTATCTTTGCAACCATTGTGTCATATTCTTGTTTAATCTGTGGCATAATAGTTGAATTAAAGTGATCTCTTTCTCTCTTTAATTTCTGATTTTCTTCATAAAATCTTCTTTCTGCTCCAGCTTTTGCTACAACATTTCCATTTTCATCAACTAAATCTTGGGAATTATTATTTCCTTTTGATTTATTTGATTGTTGTTTTGTATTTTGTTCAATATTATTGATTTCTTGATTATCTTTGCTATCAGTTTGAGTTGATTTTTGTTCTCCTTCTGACATAAGTTCTTCAAGTGTTTCAACTTTATCTTCTGTTTCTGTAAATGTTTCATCATTTAATCCAAAATCTTCATCATTTGTATTAATAATTTCATCAAATGCTTCATCTAAACTATTTTCATTTTCATTACTCATAAAATTTTCTCCGTAATTCTCTAACCATTCATTTGATTAGGTGTTTGTTGTTGTTGTTCTGCAGGAATACCATTTTGTAACTGCATTATTTGTGCAGTTTCCATAGCATTCTTATCAGCTTGTGCAATATTAACATCAGCATTTGTATTTGCTTCCATAGCTTGTGCTTCTGCTAATTGTGCTTGTTGTTCTGCTTGCATTTGTTGTGCTTGTAGTTGTTGAAGTATAGAATTTTTAATCATTTCAATATCTTCTTGACTAACAGTAACATCATCAAATGCTTTCTCTAATATCTGTAACATAATTATTACAGTATAAGGTGAAGCTGAAGCAAATTGTCCTAAAACTTGTGACATTTGTAATGCTTGTTGTTTTTTACTATCACTTGTAGGTTTAACTGTTGTGCCACCAACACAACGAAGTGAAAATTGATTAACAATTTCATCACTTGACAAGTTAATCCAATTTGCTCCTGCTTGTTGTCCAATTAGTTTAACTACTTGATTTACATCCATATTAATTAAACATAATTGTGCAATTCCCCATGCAATTCTACCTAACCAATTCTCAATTTGATCTCTTTTATCATCAAGTCGCATACTTTTTCCTGCAACATAGGTTTGAATTGCTAAATTTGTTGTATTTGTTTTATATTCTCCACTTCTTGTTGCAGCATCTGTACCACTTATCATATCAACAACACGAAGTAAATCTTGTTTATCGTATAACATTTGATTTTTATCATAAGGAACTGAACCAGTAAATAAAACATCTTCAAATTTTTTATTAGGTGGTAACTTAATTGGTACAATACTTTTACCACCATTTGCCCAATTCATTATGTCTTTTACATCAACACCACTTGCACTATCAAACAAATAATGATTAAATCCAAACTTTCTCATCTTTTGTAATTGTGAATTAATCATATTAATTGTATTTTGTTGATCTAAATAATAACTTGCTTCACCTTTACACAAAGTTTGTGTAGGATTTTCATGAAAGTTTAATACATAATAAGGATAAAATTCTTCTAATTCATAAGGATCGTTCCATACCCACAAAGGATAACTCCAATCGTTATTACTATATAAATAAACTCTACGTTTTGTTTTATCCCATACCCAAAAACATTCAGTTAAGCAATTTCTTTTATATTGTTCTACATTTTCATAACCAAAATCACGATAATTGTTATCATCAATTCCATCTAATGTTAATGTTTCTTCACCATCAAAAACATTTTCATTATTTCTATTATTATCAACTGGTAAAACTTTTCCAGGTTTATAAATTGATTCAACTTCTTCATTATCTTCATTATATTTACCATACTTTGCTTTTAAATATTCAGTTGGTAACCATTCTCTTTCCATAATCCATTTTGCATCAGTACCATCTTGATCTTCTGCATTTGGATCAATAAACAAATCATAAGGTCTAACACTTTTTACATAAGGACCTTCAGGTGATGAATAATTCACCACTTCTTCCAAAGCTTGAAGTTTACCTTCTAACTCTTTGATTTCTTTTATACTTTTTGCTTCTTGTAATTGTTGTGCTATAACATTTATATCTCTAATTGCTTCTTCATTTGCTTCATTCTTAAAATTATAACCAACTTTAATAATACCTCTATTAGTTAATGTACAATTTAGTATTGCTTTTCTTGCTTTATTTTTTAAATTTAATCCAGGAGCAACTCTTTTTGTAAATAAAGTATTAATTAATCTTTCAATCATTGTTGCAGTTTTACCACTAATATCATCATTAACTTTATTACTTGTAATTTCAACTCTTGGATCTTGTGAATATAATGCAGGAAGAATACCAGTATTATTTGCCCAAATTAAATTCTCTGTATTTTCTTTATTATTTCTTAATTTATCTTTATTAAATTCATAACTTCCATCATCTTTTATACCAATTTGATCTGCATTAAAATATTTATAAGCTAAATCCCAAGCATCTGAAACATCTTTCATAACTTTAACTGCTTGATCTTTACGATTACTCCACAATTTACCTTCAACTTTACTAACTGGAATACGATTATCTCCATAAACTCGGTAAACTGGTTCATATTGTGATCCATCTGCTTCACTAATTCCTAAAGTTTCATTTAATTGTTCATTCATGTATTCAGGAATATCATTATTAATCATATTCTTCGTCATCTAACTCTCTCCATGTTAAAGGTATTGAACTTTTTTTAGATTTTTCTGAAATTACTCTACTAATATCTGGTCTATATGTCAACATATATTTTAAAGTGTCCATAGCATGATCATCTTTATCAATCGGTTTATCTTGATATTCATCTTTTGCAGACTTACTCCAGTAATAGTTACTAATTTCTGTTTCAAAAAATTCCATTTTATCACTTATATATAAATAAGGAGAATTATATTCTTTCGTAAATGGATGTTGATGCATTTTATTTATAGATAAATATCCAGTTACTTTTGCTATTCCACTTAATATATCATTTTGTGCAGGAATCATTCTTATATTATATAAAGAGAAAAATTCTTCAGCTAATGAAACATTTTTATTTCCATCTACAATAGTTCTCTTGAATATTGCAGGATCTGCTAATATTTCTCTATCATAAATACCATATTTCATTCTAATTTTTATAATTTCTGTAGCAATTTGTTGTGGTGTTTTTTCTTTTTCATAATATCCATCTAATAAAATAATATTACCAAATGGATCAATAAAACCTAACATATAACAACTAGGAACTGCTAATCCGTAGTCAAATCCTTCAATAATTTCTAAATTATATTTCTCTTTTAAATCAAAATAATATTCTTCTACCCATTTATGTGGTATCATATTTCTTACAACATCAAAATCAGGATAAACTAATCCTTCATATCCTGCCCATTCACCTTTTAGAAATCTATCTTTCATTTGTCCTGTATAAGTCATTTCCAAAGTTTCAATAAAATCTTCAGGAACGTTATCTTTATTTTCATAAGTTGAACCTTCAACAACTTCAATCATTAATTCATTCTTCTTTGTATTATATAATAAATCTTCTGTAATTTTTCCTGTTCTTTTATACAAATGATATGGTGCAATTAACTTTTTATATACCCAATTTCGTGTAGGGTTACACATTAATATCAACCAACGAGGTCCTGTTCGTGGCATTGTTGGATCATCTCCAGTATATTTTGCAGAACCACGAAGTCGTCCTAACAAGTCTGTAAAATCTTTGTAAACAATTCCTGGATCTTCAACTTGATCTACAACTACCCAATCAAATGTTGCAGATAATACGTTAGAAGTTGTATCACTTCCACTACCTTGTTGTACTAAATAACTGAAAACACATGTACTTCCATTAACTAATGTTAAAACTCTTTCTTGTTTATTAAAACTTTTTATCCATGTTTTAGGTAACCACTTAAAAAATTCTTTCATAATTGTTGTAGTAACTTTTGGTAAAGTTTCTCTTAATACTGCTCCATGACTTCCTGGATAATCTTTCATAATATTAATTGCTTTAATACATGCAGCAGAAGTTTTACCATTACCAAAACCTCCACCATAAAATTGTATTTTAGTTCGCAATTTCATAAATCTATCTTGCAAACTTCCATCAATTATTCTATATTCGTTACCACTTGCCATCTTTATTCTCTAAATTTATAATTAATTCACGAATTATCCACATTATTCCAAAAATTATACATAAATAAATCATTTTATTTCCTCATAATCAACATCTTTGATTGCATTTAATACTTTTTCATCTTTAGTTATATGAACAATTCGTAATTCTCCATCCATTTTATTAATATGTTCTACAACATCAACTGGTCTATGTCCACCACGATCTAATATGTCTTGTGCTGCTGCTAATGCATACTTTGGTGCAGCAGTTTCCATAATTTCCATAATTTTATTTGCAGCTTTTATTGTATTCTTTTGTACAAAATCTCTTACATTATTTTGATCATTTTCTAATATAGAAGTTGTAACTTTTTTAACCATTTCATCAAAAGCAGGTAACATTATTATATTAGAAACATTTTCTTCTGGAATTTTAGTCATAATACTAATATCTCTTACACTTAATCCGAATAAATAGTACGATAAAACAACAGAAATTGTATTCATTTTACCATCTTGTAATGGTAATTCATCAATTCTATGTCTAATTCTTGCTTCTTCTTGTTGTAATTGTGTATTAGTTTTAATTTTAGTTAAATGTTGTTTACTAATTGGTTCAATTTTCTTTGCAACTTTTCCATTATTTAATAAAATGTCCATCATTATCTCCACATGTTGTAGGTTATTTATATAATAATTAAATAAAAATAAAAATCAATAAAAAAGTTACAATATTTTACAACATTGTAACTTTATGATGAGAAATTTTAAAAACATATTACATAATTAATATTATTTATAATAAATTAAATGTCAATATAAAAAATTACATAATAAATTAATATTATGTAATTTTATTTTTATATTTAACTTGCAAACATACAACGCTATTTATATAAATAATAATAATTATGTATTATTATCATTACATTATATACATATCACATCAAAAACCTATTGTCAACAACTATTTTCATAATATCCGTAGTTTTTTATTTTACAACATTTTGTATTTTTATAACCATACCAGTGTTAACGACCATACAATATTTATTATCTTTTATCCATTACTATCCTAATTTACTACATTAATATATAATATATTATCTATTAATTAGTTTATATTATAATAATAGCTAATATATTAGCTAATAATATAATGTTATCTACTAATACTTCTATCTATAATATAATTATTATTTTTTATTTTATATAAATTAGTTTCACCAGTTGGTACATTTAATTCAACAATATTATTATAACATAATTTATCTATATTAGGTTTTAATATAATTGTTTTATTATCCATCTTAATTACATTATCTGTAATATTACTAGTTTCATTTATAATAAATTGTTTAATTCCTTCATTTCTTATACATCTTAATCGACTATCTTGATATTTATCTCTAATAAATTCAATCATTTTAATAAAATTATCACTTTTAGTTAAATAAATGAAATTATTATGACTACTAAATGCACAAAACTTTCCATTAATATGTAAAAAGTAAATATCTTTTTTATAATTCATGTAAATTCTCCTCAATTTTGTTAAATTATTTAATAATTTTATTATAATTTTTTATAAAGTAAATATATTTTTTATAAAACTGTTGAGAATAGTGAAGTTTTTTTTTATATATTGAAGATTTTTCTTAATTTTGTTTGGAAATAATCTCATATATATCTATTCACATCATATACATATACCCCTTTTTGGAAATAGGGGGAGTAGTTTGTATATATTTTTATAAATACTAATAAGTATGTATATAAAAATGTATATGAAGTGAATATCTATATTTATATTATTCATTAGTTATACTATTAACTAAATAATTGATAATATTATATTCATTATTTGTATAATATTTATATAATAATATAATATATAAGATAAAATATTTATATTTAATATATAAAATACATATAAATAAGACTAAATAAGATTAAATTTATTATAAAAACATTTCATAGTAATATGAAAATGTTTTTAATTTATTAAGGAGTAAAAAGATGAATAATTTAGTAGTAAAAAAAGTTAATTTAAAGAGCATTATAGTTAAAAGATTAGTTAATCTTATATATTATAATAAGTTATACTTGAAAAGTTGTAAACTTGATAGTGATGAGTTTGATTATATTAACGATAAATTAAGTCGTTTATACAAAATGTTAATGAAATATACTGGTTTATCTTTAATACAAGTTGATAGATTAATTAATAAACTTAATGAAAAACTTTCATAATTAATGAAAAGTTTTTCAATATTATTATGTACTTAACAATTTAATTTAATTTTAATCGAAAGGAAAATAAAATGACAAAAAGTAAAGTAGATACAAAAGCATTAGAACAAGTTGAAAATAACTTCAAAGAAGTTTCAGCTCCTGAATTTTTACAAGATGTTGATAACTTGGTGGACATCATTGATGATATGTATTCACATTGTGTTAATTTAACAACAATGGGTTTCATTTCTACAAGCTTTTTGTATATATTTGCACAAAAAGTTAAACAACTTAACAATTTAGAAGCTAAAACTCGTAGTTATATTCAAAACAATGAAGTCGGTAGAGCAGAGCAATACCTTGATATTCTTTCTAATAGCATAGAGTTAAAAGCATTTGAACTTGGTTGGAAAAGACTTTCTATAAATCACGATAATTTCATTAAATCGGTAGCTATGCAAAGTAATAATCCTGATGCTATACTAGAAATGATTCCATCATCACAAGAAATTCTAGAAAAATGCATTAATTATTCAATTAAAACAGATGCAAAGAAAGCGAAAGACTTAACAGAAATGCTAGATTTTGCAAGAAAAGCTATAATTTAATAATACTTTAGGGATAGAATCATATCTATCCCTTTTATTTTATTCTTTTTTTGCGAAAAGTCCGAAAGGAATTTGATACTTGATTTAACTCGTGTAGGTTTATTATGCAAAATATAATACTTAATCATTTAAATATGCTAACATTATCTAAAAAAGATGACAATTTTATATTATGGATAAGCCATGATAAAAATTATAATTATGGTTGGTATTATTTAATTAGACCTTATGGTGTCTATTTAGTTCGTGAAACTGAAATAGATTACGAAGAACATTTAATAAAGGAGTTTAATAATGATTGATAATGAAAATCTTAAAATTGGTTTAATTTCTGTTTTACATACCATAATAACTAATTATGAACCTGAAGAAAATTCAAAAATTGATTCATTATTTATGAATATTATGGATTTTGTAATAGAAGAATTTGAATTAACTAAAGAAGAAGTCAAAAATTTAGTTGATAATGTACATGTAGAAGTAATTAAAGAACCAGTATTACTTAATTAGGAGATATATTATGAAATTTAATGATTATGATTGGGCAGTAGATAATCTATTAGATATTACTGCACAATATAATAGTAAAGATGAAAATGGTAAGTTTAATTACACAAAACAAGATATTTGTAATTTATATCAAATAACAATGAGCACATTTGATAGATTAATGTATAATTTTCCTTCTAAATTTTCATCTCATTACGGAAATAGAAAATCAAATGGTAAAGTTCAGTTTAATGACTTAACATTAGATGAAATTAATACCATTATTGATGAGTATAAGAAAAGAGAATTGCATAATGAAGAAATAATTAGAAAACACAACCTTGCTTATCAAACATTTTACAG